>Ga0153923_100048_pt1 | contig 66662 bp, 69 predicted proteins | sample TSNJ007MetaG_FD_104682 | JGI IMG/M metagenome (GOLD analysis project Ga0153923, IMG submission 104682) | Attine ant fungus gardens microbial communities from New Jersey, USA - TSNJ007 MetaG | ecosystem: Host-associated > Fungi > Mycelium > Unclassified | place: USA: New Jersey, Brendon T. Byrne...
AGAATTGGCCGCAAAGTGCAACACCCCTTCAATTGATTCTTTTTCAAAGACACTACGTAAAAAAGCTTTATCACGAATATCGCCTTCATAGAAAGTCGCTTGTTCATGAACTGCTGAACGATGTCCCGTTAATAAATTATCAACAACAACAACGGCATATCCTTTTGAAATTAATTGATCAACGGCATGTGAGCCGATGTAGCCTGCGCCACCTAATACTAAAATAGACATTTAAAGCCTTCCTTTCTAAAATAACTTTCTGGCACCATCATCAATTGATGCAGGATAAAAATCAGCAGCATAGCCGATTTTATCTTGATAACTCTGGCCAACAGCTTCAATAAATGCATCTATATTTTGCTTTGGTACCAAAGCAATACTACAACCGCCAAACCCTGCACCAGTCATCCGTGCGCCCAAAACGCCTGGTTGTTCTTGCGCACAAGCCACTAAGGTATCTAACTCAATGCCAGTTACTTCGTAATCTTCTTTTAGCGAACGATGTGAGGCATTTAATAATAAGCCAAATTCTTCCAAATCCCCTTCAGTTAGCGCTTGTTTTGCCAATAAAGTTCGTTCATTTTCTGTGACGGCATGACGCGCTCGTTTAATCAACGCTGGATCTCCAATCAATGCTTGATATTGTTCAAATGTCTCGCTGTCTAATTCACCTAAAAATTCAATAGATAACTCTTTTTGAAGCAAACGAACGGCTTCTTCGCATTCTGCACGACGTTCATTATATTTTGAATCTGCTAATTCACGGCGTTTGTTAGTATTCATAATGACAATCGTATACTCACCTAATTTGGCGGGAACCATTTCATAGTGCATATTATTGGTATCTAGTAGAATAGCTTGATCTTTTTCTCCCATCCCTACGGCAAATTGGTCCATAATTCCTGAATTAACGCCAATAAATTCATTCTCCACTTTTTTACCGATTTGCACCAATTCAAGCATTGGACAGTGTAAGGCATATAAATCATTACAGATCGTTCCCATTAAAAGTTCAATAGAAGCAGAAGAAGACAAGCCAGCACCATTAGGAATCGTACCGTAGAAGAGCACATCTAAGCCAGAATCAATATTGTGTCCGCTTTCAATCAAGTAATTTAAAACGCCTTTAGGATAATTTGCCCAATCATCTGAATCTGAATAGGTTAAATCTTCTAATGAAAATTCGATGAGACCAACCTCTTTAAAATTATCAGAAAACATTCGAATTTTTTGGTCGTCTCTTTTTCTTGCCACGCCAAATGTCCCTAACGTAATAGCCGCCGGGAAAACATGACCGCCATTGTAATCTGTATGTTCACCAATCAAATTAATTCTTCCAGGGGCAAAATAACAGGCTGTCCCTTTCTCACCAAATATTTCTACAAATCGATTCATTAACAGTTCTTCCATCACTAATCGCTCCTTTCACTAGTAAACAAATTGTATAATATTCACTAAACTTTTGCAAATGTTTACTTAATATTTTCTTAATTGTCATTTCAATTGAAAACGTGTACAATACAATTAAATAAAGATTTATTTTCTTAGCGTTTCTTTTTGACTATTTAACTAATCTAAACAACAAAGTTAAATTTACTAAATATTTACTTGAAGGAAGGATTGATTATTTTGACTATTTCAACTGAATCATTTGGACAAGGAATGCTTCTTTACACACTGACGAATAAAAATGGTGTGACTTTAAAAGCAACAGATTTTGGTGCGCGAATTGTTGCGCTCGACGTTCCTCTTACAAAAAATGAATCCCGATCACTCGTGCTAGGCTTTCCCTCAGCAGATGAATATTTGTCTAAAGACTTATATTTTGGTGCAACAATTGGTCGAACAGCTGGCCGAATTGCCGATGGTTCCTTTGAACTAGCGGGTAAAACGTATCAAACGATGATTAATACTCCTACTCAAACAACACTTCACGGTGGCACACCTGGGTTTGAAAGTAAAAAATGGCACAGCGAAATCCAAGAGGCACAAGCGAATCCTTCTGTGAAATTTTGGCTAGAGAGTCCTGCTGGTGAAAATGGTTTTCCTGGAAATCTCACTGTTTCAGTCACGTATACATTGACTGAAGAAAATGAATGGCAAATTGAGTATCAGGCAACTACAGATGAACAAACACTTTTTAATCCAACCAATCATGTCTACTTTAATTTAACTGGAAATCCTGCAATCCCCATTGATGCGCATGAGTTACAAATAAATGCCCAAAAGTTTGTCCCGCTTGATGAAAGAGTTTTACCGCTTGGAGAATTAGCTTCCGTCGACCAGACAGCTTTTGATTTACAAAAACCTAAAAAATTAGCTGAGGTTTTTTCAAGTAACGATGAACAAATCCAAAAGATGAACGGCTTCGATCACCCTTTCATCTTAACCAATCATGATTTAATTAACCCAGATGTTATCTTAAAAAGTCCTACTAAAGATATCACCTTAAAAATGTTCACTGATCAACCTTCAGTTGTTATTTTTTCAGCAAATTTTGCTGATAACGGTCCCGATATTCAAGGGCAAAAATTAGTCAATCACGGAGCGCTCACATTTGAAACCCAAGTCTGTCCTGGTGCTGAAAGATTTCCGTTGTTCGGTTCTATCACCCTCTCACCTGAACAGGAATTTCACTCAACGACCCGTTTCAAACTAATTTATTAAGTGAAAAGATGCTCTTAACCAAGCTTATCTTCGAACTAAAAAAGATAAGAATGGTTAAGAGCACTTCTATTATTTGACATTTTTAATCGCTCCATTTACACTATTTTCAATTAGAAAGGCGGTGATGTCTATGTATGCAATCAAATTTTTTCATGGCTATTTAACTGCAGATGGTAAACGTACGCGAGATAAATCAGGTTGTTTAGTTTACCACTCTGAAAAAGAAGCACAAAAATTAGCAGATAAAATTGGCGGGAGAGTTAAAAAAATTGGATAACCTTAGGTAAAGGATAGATAAGCAAGGCTATTTTGCTATCTATCCTTTTTTATTTTACATATTCCTCGACTTATTGTGTTGATTTGATACAATAGAGAAAAAGCCTAAAGGAGCGCTTACATGAAACAAAATGACTTTGATTATATGCAAATGTTAAAAGGTGAATTATATTACGCCCCCACCATTTTACCCGAAAATAAATCAACAAAAGGCAAGGTGTTAGCTCAAAAAATCAATCAACTTCCTATCAATAACGTGAAAGAAATTGTGGCCCTAGAAAAAGAATTATTAGGAAAAACTGGCAATGAGTTATATATCACCCCACCCCTCTATGTAGATTACGGTCGCCATATTGAGGTAGGAGAAAATTTTTATGCAAATATGGATTGCATTTTTTTAGATGTAAACAAAATCATCTTCGGTGATAATGTCATGGTTGGCCCTCGTGCTAGTTTTTATACTGCCGGCCATCCAATTGATCCAACGATTCGAACTGCAGAATTAGAATTCGGGACGCCAATTATTGTTGAAGATAACGTGTGGATTGGCGGAAGTGCCACCATTTTACCTGGCGTTACAATTGGAAAAAATGCTATTGTTGCTGCTGGTGCTGTGGTTACAAAAGACGTTCCTGCCAACACGATTGTTGGGGGTAATCCAGCAAAAGTCATTCGCAAAATTGATGAAAAAGATCAGCAATTTTGGACAGAAAAGCAACGCCAGTATCAAATCGCTAAGAAGCAATTCTTTCATGAATAAAAAAGCCCCAATCCAATGAAAATAACGGATTGGGGATTTTTTATTTTAATCTTCTTCATAATAATTAAACATCCAATGGATGCCAAACTGATCTTTTAGGGAACCATACTTTTTGGACCAAAAAGTTTCAGATAATGGCATTGTAACAGTGCCACCTTCAGATAATCGTTTAAATAAGCGATCAATTTTTTCATCATCATCTGTGCTAACCACGAGCGAAAGGTTATTTCCTTCCGTAACTTCAAAACCAAACATATCAGGAACATCTGAAATCATTACATAGGTTCCTTCAATAATGATACTTGCGTTCATCACTAAATCCTTTATCTCGTCGTTTATAGGATGCTCAGGATCTTCAGGTGCTTCGCCAAAAGTCATTAAATTTTGACATTTTGTATCAAAAACATCTTCATAGAACGCAATTGCTTCTTTTGCTTCACCTTTAAAATTTATATACAGCTCTAACAAATGGCTCACCTTCTTTCATGATCAAATTTTATACTTTATTTTCTCATGATTTGTCAGAAAGCAAAAATAGTCTGCTTAAAAATCTGATTTTTCTAGTAACAAGGTAACAAATTTTTCCAAATACAGTTGGTCAACCGCATCATAGCTATTTGTTACACCACTATCAATATCTAAAACACCGACCAATTGATGATTTTTTACCATCGGTACAACGATTTCAGACATCGCAGCTGAGTCACAAGAAATATAATTGGCGTGTGTCTTCACGTTATCAACAATCAATGTAGCTTGTTTTTCCGCTGATTCACCGCAGACACCTTTGCCCATTTTAATTCTGGTACAAGAGACTTTCCCTTGAAAAGGCCCCAAAACTAATTCTTCATTTTTATATAAATAATACCCAGCAAAAACGGTGTCTGGTAACGTTTGTGCAAGTAACGCGGACGAGTTTGCTAAATTTGCAATAGCATCCGTTTCTATTTCTAACAAACCGCTCAATTGTTGTAAGCACAATTCGTAGGCTGCTTTTTTGTTTTCTCTCGTTTGTTCAGTCATGCTTGGTTCATCTCCTTCATTTTGTCTTATTATAAAGGAAGACACGCAAAAGTGCTATGTTAAAGTGAGACAAACAAACTTGAAACGCTGATCCACGTTGTGAGCAGAAGCACTTTATAAGGATTAAACTGTGACGAGTAACCGCAGGACTGACACTATGCGTTGCTCAGAGCTGAACCCTGTTTCCTCTGTTTGGCTTTTTAGCATTCTATTTCTACCTAATTTTAAAGCAAGTTAAACCCATTGTCCTTTCAACATAATCTTGCGTTTCTGCGGTTTTCTAGCAATCACTTCTGCTGTAGAAGCTGCTTCTGTAAAGATAAAGTTTGCTTCGTCGCCTTCTGTAAACCAAAGGCGTTCTTCTTCAAATGAAAAAGGTGCTTCTTTGCCACAGCCATGGACGTAAGCTTGAGTAAGTTGCTCTTCTGTAATCTTTCCTGTCATTTCACAAAAATTACGTAATTTTTCAAATAAATCACCTGAAACATTAGAACTCCAAGAGTCAAAAAAGCCATCACTACCTAAATGAACCGATACACCAGCTTGGCGTAACACATCAATTGGTGGCAATAAATAACGAGGATCATAGGGAATTGTAGACATAATCGCTGTTTGATGCGTTGCCAAGCGTTGGTATAGTTTTTCTTTTTCTGCTGGTCGTACATCTAGCAGCGCAAAGGCGTGACTGATAGCTGTTCGCTGAGTAAATTTTCGTTCTTCCAAAATGTCTAAAAATTTATCAATTGTATAAACACCCACTTCCCCCGTATCATGCAAGTGAATATCGATTCCTACTTGAAATTCTTCTGCCAGATCGAAAATAGTTTCTAAAGATTCTTCAATTGCATAATCAATGCCTGCAGGATCTAAACCGCCAACCATTGTTCCACCATTTTTTAGGGCTTCTCTCATGAGTAAAACCGTTTGGGGATTTTTTAATAATCCATGCTGTGGAAAGACAACAATATCATAATCAATCACATGCGCATATTTTTCTAAGGCTCTTTTGACGCCCCAGAAGTTTTCTAGTTCTACATAAGGATCAATGTTGACATGTGTCCGAATATAAGAGGCTCCATAACCAATCAATTTTTCAATCATGGCCGTCGCTCGTTGTTCTGTTGACGGAGCTAACAATTTAAGTTCACTGGCTTCGTCTGCTAAACGCTCTTTTAAATTCTTAACAGGTTGGCTAGCACGCCAGCCTAATGAAAGGTAGGTTTTATCTAAGTGATTATGGCTCTCTTGAAAAGCGGGAATAGCCAGTTGTCCGTTTAAATCAGTGCCTTGTTGCTTTTCAGTGACTTGATTTTGCGGAATAATCGCTTGGATTTTCCCTTCTTGAATCGCTAAAGTATAGCGTGCGGTTTTAGTATACGTTAATTCGTGGTGGTCTTTAGCAAAACCAGTTTCTAAACGAACATTATTCAAATAAACAATGGATGCTGTCATTCTCTTTCCCCCTTTTGAACGGCTTCAACCAGTTGTCCTTTTAGTATCAGTTGTTGGATTGGCTGTTGGCGTGCAATCACGTGAGCAGTGCTCTCAGCATTAAATAGTAGGAAATCTGCAGAATCGCCGACGTTAGGCCAAATGCGCTGCCCGTTAGGATCAAGAGGCGTTACAAAATTACTCGCTAAGCCCCATAAACGATTCAAGCGATACTCATCGCTAATTTTAAATCTTTGAGCGGCTGTATTTAATTTTTCTATTGTATTGCCACTGCCGAAAGGCGACCAATGATCCGTCAAACTGTCATGAGCCACGGAAATCTTAACACCTTGTTCAACCAAGGTTGGAATCGGCATGGTGGGCATTCCAATCGGTACAGTCGAAGTCAAATCAATACCTGTTTCGATAAATTTTTGCGCAATGTCTCTAATTGCTGCTTCTTCTAAGCTCCCTAAGGCTAAAGCATGACTTAAAGTGACTTTGCCAAACATCTTTGCTTGTTCTGTATAATCAACAAATTTATTAAATTCATAAAGTCCCAAAGTATCACGGGCGTGTAAATGAACATCAATTTTTTTATTAAATGTGGTAGCTAATTCAAATATTTTTGCGATTGAATGATCCACATGACGATCCACAAGGGCTGGATCAACGCCGCCGACATGAGTTGCCCCCATGCGTAAGGCTTCGCGCATCAAAGGTTCGACTTGTGAGCGGAGTAATCCGTGTTGAGGAAAAGCCACAATTTCATGAGTAATGTATTGTTCATATCGACTAAATGCTTCTTTAGTAATTTCAATATGTTTCGTTCCAATAGATGGATCTACATTACAATGACTGCGAATATGATAATGGCCTTGTTGAATATACTGCTCAATAACTTGGCAAGCACGTTCTAAACTAGTTGGTAATTGTTCAGGTAACAGCCAAGTTTCTTCTTCAATACGTGTTAAAATTCCTTTCGTTAGTGGACGACAGGCCTTCCAAGGTCCCCCAAAATACGTTTTATCAATATGAATATGCATTTCTCTTAGAGCAGGTAAAACGAGTTGCTGATTCACATCGATAACTGTTTCGTTCTCTAAAGGCCTTAACTGCGGTGCGACCGCAGTACAGACCTCGTTTTCAATTCGAATATCATAGCTAGCTGTTTCTGTCGCAACAATTCGCTGATTCACAGTAGAAAATCCTGTTTCTAATTTACAGTTTTTTAAAAGCATGACAAACCCCTTCCTACCTTCATTCAATTAGTTAACATAAGCCCATTTTAAACTGTACGTAGGTCCAAATGAATGCCAATACAGATCCTTGATTTTTTGATTAGCTAATACAGAAATGCTTCGATTGTAGATTGGTGCTAAAACCGTTTCCTGATTCACCAAAATATCTTGTGCTTGAGCAAAGTCATTTAAACGAGCCTCTTGATCAGCCGCATGTGTTGTTCTAGTCTCTTGGATTAATTGATCATACGTATCACTCTTGAACGTTACGCCGCCCAAGGTACTATCCGAAGTAAAGATGCGCATAACTGTTAATGGATCACGATAATCGGTTCCCCAACCAGATAATTCTAAATCATAGTCTCTCGTTTGATCACGATCAACACGAATAGTAAAAGGAACTTGAGTAACATTCACTTCTAATCCATCTAGATTTTCTTCCAATTGAAATTGGAAAAACTCAGCAGCTTTTTTGGCGCTGTCTGTATCATCTGTTAAAAATTCTAATTTGATTTTATCCAGACCAATTTCTTTTTTCCCTTTTTCCCAGAATTCTTTTGCTTTCGCTGTATCGTAGGTTAAGTAGTTATTTTTCTTAGCAGCTAGTTTTGTGAAATCTGTTCCATCTGGCGCAATCGTTTGTCCCGGCGGAATTACTTGATCTGTAGCCGTTGATTGATCTTGCAAGACTTCTTTTACAAAACTTTCTTTATCAAAAGCTTGTGCCAACGCTTTACGAATATTGTTGTTCGCTAAAGCCGGATTTTCTTTTCCATCACGAACGCTGTTCATTTTTAAAAAGTATGTGACGAATTGAGGAATTGAAAGAAAGGCTGGATTATCAACATAACCAGGAATAAATTCACCACTTAGCTTATTCACTACATCCAATTCATTCGAGTCAAACAAATTCACCGCTGTCGTTGGGCTCTTAATTACTGAAACTTTCGCTTCTGTTAATTTAACTTTTTCAGCATCCCAATACGTATCATTTTTTTCGTAGGTCCAGTCATCAGAAGAGGCATTATCCCATTCTTTCAATTTAAAAGGACCATTATAAATCAAATGTTCTGCATCAGTAGCATATTTATCCCCTTGTTCTTTGATATATTTTTCATTTTGTGGAAACAAAACAGGAAACGAAAGTAATGATTTCAAATAAGGGGTGGGCCGTTCTAAAGTTATTTCTAACGTTTTATCATCTAGCGCCTTAACCCCAAGAGTATTCACATCTGCGCCTTCTAAAGTAATTTCCTTAGCATTTTTAATGACATCAAAAAATAAAGCTTGATGAATCGATCCTGATTTAGGGGAAGCAACTTGTTGCCATGCATAAACAAAGTCGTTTGCTGTTACTGGATCATCATTCGACCATTTGGCATCTTCTCTAATCTTAAATGTATAAACGGTTTCATCTTCAGAAATCGCTGGTTCTTCGGCAGCGACCCCCAACTCTAATTCATCTTCTTTACCTAAAACATAGAGTCCTTCATAAACTTGATTCATGACTAAAGTCGAGGTCGTATCCCCCGCTGTGTGTGGTTCCATTGTCGAAATAGCCGCTTCAGAACTAATTGCAATTTTTTGTTCCGCTGCTTTGTTACTATCAGCCGAGTTTCCCGTTCCCGCCTGACAAGCCGTTAAAGCTAAAAGCAAACCGACGCATCCTAACATTTTTAATTTCTTCATACCGATCCCTCCATTTTACAAACTATAACCTTCAAAGTTACCAGAATTTTCTGATAAAATATAGAAAAAGAAGCATATCTGATAAGAGTCTCAAAAAACTTACAGATTATAGAAATACTTGAGAAATTTAAAGTAGCTGAAACAATAGTAAAAGCATTAAAAATTAAGTATACTATTGCTATATCTTTAAACGATGCGTTTCTATAGGTTGTAAGCGCTGATTGTTCTTATTTGGTCACTTGTGACTACCAATCACGTGATGACTTGGAACTTTTTTCTATTAGTATAAGGATACCTTATTTTCCCTAAAATAGTTTTGTAACATCTTACAATAAATACACTTAATTTTTAGATAATTCATACAAAAGGAGGCCTTGCTAATGATGACGGTCAATGATCTACTCCATGCAGAAGAACTACCTGGTTTAACCTTATTGACGCACGAGACCAATTTAGATGCGCCAATTCTACAAGCAAATATTTTAGAAAATCCTGATGCTTTTGACTGGTTAACGCCAGGAGAAATTTTATTAACTACCGGCTATATTTTCAAAGATCAGCCTTGCTTGCAAAAACGTCTTATTCAAGAACTAGCAAATATGAACTGCGCTGCTCTAGGCTTTAAAGTCCAACGTTATTTCAATGAAGTTCCACAAGAGATGATCCAATTAGCGAATGACGTCGGATTACCAATTCTCTCAATACCTTATAATTACAACTTTTCTCAAATTATTTCATTGGTCAATCGCCGAGTCAATCAACCTGACGAAACGATTAGCCAACATTCTGTTCATATGCATAATAAATTTTATACAATTATCAAAGCTGGCGGAAAAAGTACCCAATTACTGGAAGTATTAAGTGCCGCGATTCAAGCGCCTGTAATGCTTTTAGACGAGCGTTTTCAGATTATGAATCATTTTGATTTACCTGATGCGCCAACAAGAATCACCAGTATTTTAAACAACGCGACTCTCAAAAAACAGTTTGAGACAGCTTTAAAAGCCCAGAACAATGAGCTCCTATTATTTTATAAAGAACCATTGACTGTTGAATTTTCCTTAGCGAACCATCAGTTATCTTTGCGAATTTTACCCATCAAAAAGAAAAATCTCAGCTTATCTTACTTAGTGATTTGGCAAACTACCAAAAAATTACAGACGATTGATTTATTATCTGTGGAGGTCTGTGCTCACTACCTTTTACCACAACTTCAATTAGAATCTTCGGAAAATTTAACAACGAGGCAAAAGATCGGGGCGCTGTTTCAAGACCTTATCCAAGAAAAAAATACCAATCCTCAAGCTTGGCAAGAATTTAGTAATTATCTGCAATTAAATGAAAAAGATACATTTAGTCTCTTGCTTGTAGCCATTGAACAATTGGAACAACTGTTTAATCCGACTATTCAAATGAATAGCATTGGCCATCAATTGAATCATATTTTAGAAGGATATCGACAAAAAATTACTGCCTTTCCTACACAAACTGGCTTTATTTTATTACTAGAAAATCCAGCGCAAGAGGAAGCCACCTACCTTGCACAAACCACTCATCTTGCCAAGAATTTACTAGAGCAACTAATGAAACTGAATCCAAAATTATCATTTAAATTAGCGATTGGGCCAACTGTCAAAAAAATCACCAATCTGTGTGATTCTTATAAATTAGCACAAGAAACATTCCACTTAGCACAAGCAAGTCAAGAATTACAACAACGAACTATTTTGAATTATGACGACCTCTTTTTTTATCGTTTAATGATCGAAACCCTGACCAAACAAGCCAAACAAAAAATATATCAACGATTGATTGAACCATTAGAAAAAGAAGATCAAAAACATGAAAGTTCCCTACTAGAAACCATCAACACCTACTTTCAATCGAATAAAAATATTTCGTTGACTGCCACAAATATGTATGTACATCGTAATACAATTATTTACCGCTTAAAAAAAATAGAAGAGATTCTTCACTTAACTTTAGAATTTCCTGATAGTTCGCTACAACTAAGTTTGGCTGTTTATTTATATAAACAAAAATTACTATAAAAAGGCCACCACGAATAGTAAATCGTGGCGGCTTTTTTAACTGTTTCAATTTTGTTAGCGAATAATCATTACAGAAATTGGGGCATATCGAGCCATATAAGCTGCTTGGCTACCAAAAAAGCTTTTTAATTTGCTAGTTGACTTGGAGCCAATAATTAACAAATCTGGTTTATTCAAAGGAATAAGCTTATTAATAATTAATTCCCCTGGATTTCCTTCATTGACAATTACACTTACTTTATCGATGCCATTCGCTAACGCTTCTTGTTGATATTTTTCCGTTTGTTTCTCTAATTTCGCCAACTGTTCTTGCCAATAATTTTTATCTAACGATTGGTAAACATTAATCTCTTTCTCTTCTAAAATCGAAACAATAACCAATTCAGCTTGTTCTTCTTTTGCTTTTTGAATAGCATAATGAAATGCTTTTAACGCATCTGGCGACTCTTCAACACCAACCATAATTTTTGAAAATTTCATTATTTAACCTCCTCTACTTGTTGCTCCATAGCTGCAAGCTGCTGTGCGTATCGTTTATCGCCTTTATATAATTCCACAACCGTCCAAACTAACAAGAGGATGACGAGTGCTATGATGACATAGGCAATATTATCGGCTAACGTAATTTGACTCGCTGTCGGATTATCACCGAAAAATCCTTCAATTTGATCAGGTAAGCCTTTCATATTGAGGTAAATTAAGCCAATGACAGAAACCCAGCCTAACAATTTAATTAACCACGAGTTTTTAAAATGTTCACCCATTTCAACACGGCTATCTGTAAACATCAGTAAAGGCAACATCGAAAATGGCAAAGCAAATGCTAGAAAAACTTGTGAATTGTTCATTAAATTATTAATCGCGATATGCTCTTCCACTGTACTTTTCCCGCTGGTCATTAAAACACAGATTAAGACAGGAATAACAGATAACAAACGTGTGACCATCCGACGTAACCAAATTGGTACGCGCATATGAATAAACCCTTCCATAATAATTTGACCAGTTAAGGTTCCTGTAATTGTTGAATTTTGTCCTGATGCCAATAAGGCTACCGCAAATAAAATTGATAAAATTCCAGAACCTGCAATATGCGCTAAAATAGAATTACTCATAACCGCTGGATTTGATAAAGCATCAAACAAACCAAAGAATGAAGGATCTTTGACACTGCCGGATTTAAAAACGGCCACACCCATAATCAATAACAAAGAGTTAACAAAAAATGCCATCGTTAATTGAATATTAGAATCCCAAGTTGAAAAGCGTAAAGCGCGTTGAATATCGGTTTTATCTTTACGATCAATTTTACGACTTTGTACAACAGAAGAATGTAAATACAAATTATGAGGCATCACTGTTGCACCAATAATCCCCAATGCACCTGTCAGTGGCGTTTGCCCATTCACCGCATGTGATGTAGAAAAAGCTTCTGCGCTAGGAACCAGCCCTTTAATTACATCTCCCCATACTGGATTTGACAATGCCACTTGATAAGCAAAAATCACAAAAATAACAACAATTAAAGCAACAACAATAGCTTCAATTTTTCTAAAACCAATTTTTGTCAATAACAACAAGAGTAAAACATCAAATACCGTAATGAAGACAGCCAGACCTAAAGGAATATGAAATAATAAATATAAGGCAATTGCGCCCCCGATAACTTCAGCGATATCTGTAGCCATAATTGCTAACTCTGTTAAAATCCATAATACAATACCTAACGTCTTACTAGTTCTAGCACGAATCGCTTGTGCTAAATCCATCTGTGAAACAATGCCTAATTTAGCAGCCATATATTGGAGCAACATTGCAATCAAACTGGAAATTAAAATAATCGACATCAATAAATATTGAAAATTTTGTCCCCCAGTAATTGAAGTAGACCAGTTTCCTGGATCCATATACCCCACTGCTACCAATGCTCCTGGACCTGAGTAAGCAAATAACGTTTTCCAAAAACTCATATTTTTAGGCACGTCAATGGTGCCATTAATTTCTTCAAGCGAAGGACCATTTGCATATTCAATCAAATGATGTCTTTGCTTTGGTTCATGTTCTTCTGAATTTTTCAATTCAATTCCTTCTTTCGTTTTGCAATAATTTTAAAAGGTCCTTCCCGTCAGAAGGTTAACCTCCAATATATTTTAGGTACACCTAAAATATACTGCTAAAAATAACAAAATGCAAGACTTGAAAGAAAATTTTGACAGTGTAAAAATAGATTGTCGTAAATGTGCGGTCTTAAAGTTTGAAGAAATCAGGGTAGCTGGTAGTTGATTATCTTAAGAAGTAGAAAATAAGAGACCTAAGTCATTTCGGCTTAGGTCCCTTATTTTATTTTTATTCGGTTATTCTATTAAGAATGGTTGCTACAATTTCTGGCGTGTCAGCTGAATGATTTCTAAAAATCTCGGTAAACTGAATCTGACGAAAACCTTCAAGTACTTCGGGCAACTTATTTTTCCCCCATTCAAAAGTTCCATCATTTCTTTTCAATAATCTCTGTAAAATTTCTTCTTTCTCGACCGCTAACAAAAAATGATAAACGTCAATGCCTGCTCGTCTCAAATAACCAATCAGCTCTTCTTCATATTCTTTTTTATAAAGGGTCATTGGAACAATAATCGGCCGTCCAGACTCTTTGGACATTCGTTTTAATAAATGAGCATTCCAGCGACGCCATTCCTGATACTCTTGAAAATCATTTTCTTTCATTTCTTCGGGAACTAACTCCATCAATGCACTACCAATAATTTCTGGATCATAAATGATTGCATTGTGAAGTTTTTGTTGTAACTCATGTGCAATGGTCGTTTTTCCGGCTCCAAACGCACCGTTTAACCAAATAATCATCATAATTTCCTTTCTTCTGAACAAATTTCTCTATTGCTTAATTTAGGTGCTAGATTACTTTTAATTTTTTTAGCCATTCACTTATAGTTACTACTTACATCTTTAACAGTAAACGAGACAAACTAAAAATACAACATCCTATGCTATTCACCTTGGGTTACATAACATACTCATCTGATAATTTCTCCCTAAAAAAACAGAATGTGGGCAATTTTTTTAAGAATAATTGAATAGAATAACAACAAACAGTAATTCAGGTATAACCAGCTAGAAATTGTTTTATTTTTAGTCACGAGTATGATAAGCATGTAAATCAAATAGAATCATATTAGGTGAGGTTACTCTGAAGAACACAGGTTATCGCTCGGAAATGTCGAGAGACAGTAACGAGTAAAGCAGGGATTGTCGAATTAAGGCTTTCCTAAGATAACTAGAATTTTTTTCTTACGTCTCAGAAAGCCAAAGCTCAATTATTGTGATTACCCTATAATCTTCTTCTTTTATTCGGCGACCTCTTTAATATGATTAATTGGAGGTTTTTAAATTGAAAGCTGTCACTGCATCATCTAAGAAAAATACCCTACTTGCTAAAAGTATCGGGAATCTTACCTTGCTCATCATTTTAGGCATTTTCATTTTTATCATCGTCTTCTCTTGGCTAAAAATGAATCGCCCTCTTCACACCCTTCCCTCAGAAGAATTCCTCGCAAAACCAAGTAAAACAGATGATTTCTTATCTCCATCAAATCTTTTTTACTTTTCAATTCGAACCATGTTTCGAATGATTGTGGGGATGGCTTGGTCCTTCCTGTTTTCCTTTGTTTTTGGTATTTTAGCCGTAAAATATAAAACGGCAAGAAGAGTCATTTTACCATTAGTTAATTTCCTTGAATCTGTTCCATTGCTAGGTTTTTTGACCTTTACAACTGCTTGGTTACTTGGTTTATTTCCAGGAAATGTGATGGGCGCAGAAGCGGTTGCTATTTTTGCCATCTTCACAGGTCAAGCTTGGAACATCATGTTGACTCTTTATCAAATAATGGAAGTTATTCCTTCAGATTTAGTGAATGTGACCGATCAGTTCAAGTACAATGCTTGGGAAAAATTTTGGCGTCTTGAATTTGTTTACTCAATTCCTGGCTTACTTTGGAACGTTATTATTTCTCAAACTGCGGCTTGGTTTGCCTTGGTGGCCAGCGAGCAAGCTTCTGTTGCCTTTCCTAAAGAAACCAACCTTTATTTACCAGGAATTGGTTCTTATATCCAAGTAGCATTAAATCGAGCCGACTTTAAATCCTGTTTATGGGCTGTTTTTGCCTTATTAATCAATGTGGTGATTTTAAACTTTTTAGTTTTTCAACCTTTAGTTCGAGCCACTTATTATTTTAAATATGAAACAGATGTCGAAAGTACAACGCCACCTAAATCTATTATTTATCATTTATTAAAAAAAGCAACTTTAACGAAATACTTTTCAAAAGCTTTTGTGAAATTCAGTCATTTTTGGATTTACGATTTACCAAAAGTTTGGTACTTTTTCAAGCTAGACTATCTCTATCGATTACTAGCAAAATTACGCCATTTCTTCAAAACATTATGGTATGTCAGCTTAACCATTATCGGAGTTTATTGTTCTATTAAGCTCTATCATTTCTTGCCCCATCAAGATTTCAGCATGATTCCTAGATTAACCCTTTATACTACACTACGGGTTACCTTGGCTATGGTCGTTGCTGGCATTCTCTTTACTCCCTTAGCAATCTGGGTTGCGAATGATAATCGGCGCTTAAGTATCGTTCAACCGATTGGACAAATTTTAGGCTCCATTCCGTCAAATGTTTATACTCCATTCATTGTGTTGATTATTAGTATGGGCTTCAACAAATTAGAATGGTGGATTCTACCACTCATCATGGTTGGTTGCCAATGGTATTTCTTCTTTAATGTAATTGCTGGCTACTTAGCCATCCCTGATGATATTCGTGACGTAACCAAACTTTTTAAATTATCTAAATGGCAATGGTGGACAAAATTTTTGATCCCTTCTATTTTACCTTACCTCATTACAGCAATTATTAACGCTGCTGGTGCTGCTTGGAACGCTGATATCGCAGCAGAAAGCATTCAATGGGGCAAAAAATCAATAGATGTTACTGGCCTAGGACAATATATTGCGGCAAACGATGGTGTAAAAGATAAATCTGCCTTAGGAACCTTAGCGATGTGTTTCGTTGTTGGTTTATGTATCGCCTTTGTTTGGCAGCCTTTATATCGAGCAGCAAAACAAAAATTTCACTATTAATAGCTGGACGACTCAACTCGACTAAATTTTTAAGATAAACTAGAGAGGAGAACGATAGGTGATTTCCCTTTGCCTATCTAATAAGACGATGGAAAATAAAGAATTATTAAGCATAAAATCAGTATATAAAGAATTTGAAATTGAAGGACATTCAGAACATTTAAAAGTCCTTGAAAATATTGATTTAACAGTTAAAACGAATGAATTTTTAAGTATTATCGGACAATCAGGAACAGGAAAATCAACGTTGCTCAGAAGTATTGCTGGACTTCTTCGTACAACTAGAGGTGAAATTACTTTTGAAGATAAAATCATTAATGAGCCTGATGCCAATATCGGCATGGTTTTTCAACATTTTGCCCTTTTTCCTTGGTTGACAGTTGAAAAAAATATCAGCTTTGGCTTAGAAAACCGTAAAGAAATTTCTCGCGAACAAATAAATAAAAGAGTCAGTAATCTCATTGAAATGATTGGTTTAACTGGTTTTGAAAAAGCATATCCCAGAGAGTTATCTGGTGGAATGAAACAGCGTGTAGGCTTTGCTCGTGCTTTAGCCATCGAACCTAGTTTATTGCTCTTAGACGAACCTTTTTCAGCTTTAGATATCATTACAGCCAGCCAATTATCCAATGATTTATTAGAAATTTGGTTAAACAATCAAATTGCGACTAAATCAATTGTAATGATCACGCATGACGTTCAACAAGCAGTCCAACTTTCTGATCGGGTTGTATTAATGGATGCAAATCCTGGTCGTATTGCCAAAATTTACTCAATCGATATCCCCAGAAATCAACGTTCGCCAAAAACAACCATTGATATTGTAGAACAAATAACAGAAGAAATGGTTCGTCGCATTCATTTGTAAATAGAACTGTTTTGACTTCTGCTTATGTCTTGACAAAGAGTTACTTAAAAGACTATTATTTCTTTGTAATAAGTTAGGTGAGGCTCCTATACAAACATAGGCTATTGCTCAGAAATGTCGAGAGACACCAATGAGTAGAACAAGACTGGTCGAGGAGAAGGCTTTTCTCAAAATAGCTAAGAGTGATCTTTACGTTGTATAGTGCTAAAGCTCAACGTTCATGTTGATGTATATTTTTAGTCTCTAATCAATCAAGTACTTTTATTTAAAATTAAGAGAGGAGTGAAAGTATGACTACTATGTTAGCAATCATTGGAACTGTTGCAATCATCACAGTTCAAGTTATTGAATATAATATGACAGAAATTCATATTCCTACTGCAGGAACATTTAATGACGATGATGCAGAACCCCCACATTCTTCTGTAACCCTTGTATTTATTCGCACTATACTTATCACTCTCTCACTTAACTTTCCATCTCATTTTTTTGAGATGGTTTTTTTTATGTATTCTAGAAAATAATAAACAAAAAAGACTGTTAAATCATTGATTTAACAGTCTTTAGTATACCGGCGGCCAGAGCCACAGGATAAAAAATACCATTAAATAGTTTTCAAATCTCTTTTATTTAGCGGTTCCCCTAAAAATACCTTTAAATATATTTCAATTACTCGCACCATTTTCGCACCCAGCTTTTTCATTATTGAATAACGACTTAAAAAAGTGAGTTCATCAAACCACGAGTTTTAGACCTAGTTCTTGCATCATATTCTTGAAAAACATGATAATATGTTTTTCTAATTTCTTCTGGCATGTCTCCAACAATTAAAGCCACTTCTTCTACAGCATATCCTTGATAAATTAAGAAGGAAACAAATGTATGTCGACAGCAGTGTATAGAAAATTTTGGCTTATCTATTATGCCACACTCAACAAGAATTTTCTTAATCTCAATATTGGCTTTACGGTTATTACATATCCCATCTTGCCAATCAAAGAAAATTTGTTTACGAGGATTGGGAATATTCCTAGCTTGGCATCTTTTTGATTGATACTGCCATAACTCTCTAACAAGCTCAGCCAAATTCTGTGACATTTCTACTTTTCGATAACTATTGGCATTTTTACAAGGAAGCCAATCAGTCGAATTTGAAGGAGGTTCAATGTAGTCATAGGTCTTGTTGATGTCTATAAAACCCTGCTCAAAATTCAGATCATCAATGGTAAGTCCAACAATTTCAGAAAAACGACATCCTGTTAACAAAGCAAAGATTATTGCATAGTAGATAGAAGAATCCTTATTTCTATGTTGCACCACATATTGCACAACTTTTTTATACTGAGCATCATCAATATATTTTTGATAGACTGGTTTCTCCTTTGTCTTATCTCCTAGCCCTCTTAAAGAGCTTCCAGAAGTAAACTCAACAGAGATATGACCTAGAGCAAACGCTTGTTTTACACATGCACGCATGTGAGTGTGAAACTTTTCAAGCGTAGCTGGTGCATAATCTCTTGAGAACCTATTTAATAAATCCACGTACCTATCATTAGTTAAATCAGATAATGAGAGTTCTCCAAGATAATTTTTAATATATCTCTTGCTATCTTGATAATGTCCTTGGGTCTTTCTTGAGCTAGATTCCTTTTTATATTTCTGAAAAAACCATTCAAAGTATTCATAAAAAGGAACAGCAAAAGCCATTTGTCTATCCTTTGAAGAGATTGATTGTGCATATTCTACTGCTTTCACGGCTTCAAACTTAGTTGAAAAGCTACCTAATGCTTTATTTTCATACCCTCCAGTTTCTTTTTTTACACTTATAAAGGCACGCCATTTTGTACCACGCTTGCTAACACCCATTCAAACACCATCTCTTTCCAGATGAGTGTTTAAACAGCTATATATATGGTCAATATTATTATACCTCATTTTTTTCAAAATTAGTAAAAATTTCTGGAAAATTCTCTTCAATAAAAGTTAATAATTTGCTTTCTAGTATATAATATTTTCCTGAGTTACCACCTTTAGGATATGCGACACATCCATTAGGGTTCTCTTTAATATCTAATGTCTTTTTGAATTTTGGATTTAAAAGAATTAGCTCATTAAACATGGGTCTACTAAGGCAAGTATGCTTCTTTCTAAAATCCTCTACAGAAACGCAGTTTCCTTTAAACCCTAATCCCTTTAAAGCTTTATATTCATCTTTTTGGATTAGAACAAAATTTTCGGGCAATACGATACGTGCCTGATACTCAATGATTTGTTCCAAATTTGTCACCTCCAATTTTTAACCTATCTATACTTACTTTTCTTATATAACTGTTTCATTTTCTAACCACTTTTAAATCGCTTTAGGTAAAGCACATAGGAATTTCACCTCTCCTCAGTCTACGGGAGCCTTGCGGAAGTATCATTATATTCTGCCACCGTCATTGCAACTTGATTGCCTAAATCAAATTCTGCATTAACGATAGATCGCTCACTAAAGTCTTGGCGTAGCTATGCTGTAGCTCTGGCAACAGAAAACGTAATTTAAAAGTTCATTATTCAATTTTCAAGGAACGGTTGGCATTATTTTTGCCTTCACTAGATAAATAGACAAAGACAGATATTTTGAAACTTTAAAATTTCAAAACATCTGCCTTCTTGTTTATTCTTTTAAATATTTATCAATATCAAATGTCTGCACCGCCACAATAAATTGAGCGGCTAGTTCTTGGTAACAATCCTTATTCACTTGCTTTGAGTATCGTCGCGAATGATTAATAATTGACGGCTCAAAAGAAAGGAATAATTTGAGCAATGCCTCTTCATCTCCATTTTTTGCTTTTTGAAGAAGAGGTACTAAGTTAACTGCCATAATATCTCCACCTTAATCATCAAATTTATGATTTTAAACTTTTTTCAGGTGGCGATTTATTTCGAGCAACTAACTCTAAAATAGAAAGTATTCTTTTAACTTGGCAAAAGCTTTGCGCTTTTTTTTAGAAATCATTTGGCTACTTAAATGAAGTTTCTTTCCAATTTCTGCATCTGAAAGTTTTTTTGAATACTTCTCACTAAGAATAAAGAATTCGTCATTAGTTAGACATGAAAGACTTAAACGAAGCTGTTCATTTTCAAAATTCATTTCAAAAATTTCTTCTGGAGTAAATACCTTTTCATTGAGCCTTTCCGTTTGTTCTCTTTGATTAAACTCTGTCAGTTCTTGAGATTCGTGAGAAAATATCTTTCCTTGCTTATTATAAAAGGCATTTGCTTGACGTTGTAAAGTAACAGTAATATAACGAATAAAAATATAAGTAACGTCCATTTCTGTTTTCATTTATCAAACGCCTCCTACAATTTTGGCAGGTGATATTGCCAGTAACCACGATAGGCACGCTCAATCGGCAAAGAGCGCTCTTTTAGCATTTTAGGTAAAATGTTACAAGTTAAGTTCTTGTAGGAAATACATAGTTCATATTCTGTATTTATTTTTTTTAACAATTGCTGATTACTCAATGGTACTGGGCTTTGCTTTAAAATAGACAAAATATTTTTAGATACACGATCAAAGGAAACATAATGTTGCGTTTTATTTTTTCTAAATAGGTAGTCTTTACTCAGTGTTTTTTCTTTTTCTAATACTGAAATATTTTTTTTATTTCCAGACAATATTTCAGCAGATACCTGCTCCATAGAGTTTAAGTTATCTAAGCGTTGCTTTAGTTCCTCATATTGCTTGTTTAGCTCTCTTCTTTCATCAATAAGTTTTCGTAACAGGTCGTAGATCAATTGCTTTTCTTTTTGAATATCTGACATAAATATCCCTCCTACATGATAAATAGGTGGGATCCTCTTTTTTGAAACCTTAAACTATTAATAATTTTTCAATTTGGCTATTTTTGCTTAAAAATTTTTCTTTGATTCATAATTCTATAAAAAAAGTGCAAAAAGACATTAGACTTTTCACACTTTAAAGTTTGACAAAAAAAATTATGATTTAAATTTGGCTAAAATTTTTCTCTATCAGAGCTACACAGCTAATGTTACCATTTCCATCAACTGATAATAGAGATAATAGAAGTAAAAGAATATCAATAATCGTACTACAATCCACTCTTATTGAAAGAATTTCTTTAAAATAAATTTTTTCACTGGTAAAACTTAAATGACTAGATTAACTAATGACCACTTTATATAGCTACTTATTGCGAAAAATTTAGATAGCAAGATAAGTCAACCACAACGTGTCTTTTTCAATAATTTCAACTTTTTCTAAATTGAACCCGATTGGTGTCATTGTTTTTTCTTCGTTAGCATTTTCAAAAATAGTATTTGTCTCTCTTTTCCCATCCGTGACAGGTACCATTACTATGCTCACCTCATCAATAATTCCTTCATCTAAAAAGGAACAATTAATTACACCACCACCAGAAACCATGAGTGTTTTAATCGCAAATAGTTCATACAATTTTTCAGAAGCAAGTGTACAGTTAATTCTTTCTTCACCGGCAAAAATATATGATATATTTTTATCTCTTAAGAATGCTACATAGCCATCACTAGCTTTATTCGTCAAAATTTCAATAATGTGTGCATTTGGTCGATCCGAATAATTAATTGAATTACTTTCCCATCCAACTTTACCTGACGGGTCCGCAGAAACAATATACATTTCTGCATCAGACACGGCGACAAAATCTTCTCTTGGATAAATTTTATAATCATCCTTTATCACTGGTTTTTGGAAATTCGTGAAATTTTCTTCCATTGTGACTCTACCACATAGCCAAGCTTGACTATGATAGCTCTCATTTATTGTTTCATATGCTTTACTTCCACTTTTAGCATACTTCGAACTCATATAATCTCCGCTGATTTTTCCATTGATTGATGTGAGCATGTGGCACACAATATATGGTCTTGTCATACTAGTTATCTTCCTTTCTTTGAAAACTCTTTTGTATTCAAAAAACTTTTTTCTACTATCGGTAATAAGAGAGCTAATACCAACATCAACAAGGCTTCTCCATAGAAAAGCCCGGATTGATTTAAAAAAGGAAAAGCTTTTTGTAGTAATGAAATTGTTATAGGGGTAAACGCAGTACCAATATTAAAAAAGATTAGCAACTTTGAGGTATTCGCTTCTGCATTTTTACTGCTCTGGTTAATCTCGTTGAAGACATAAGGAATAAATGTCCGAAAAGATAGACCACAAATTACAACAGCAATTGACGCTATTAGCATATTTGGTGCAATTGCTAGAAGTAACATTGCTGTACTCATACAAATAAATGAAACAAAAATCGTCCATTTCTTTAAGAGTCTAACTGTTTTCCCAAAAAACATACCCGCAGTCATTGCACCAAATCCAACTAACGCCAATAAATTGCTTCCATCAGTCGCATCACCGATTCCTTTAAAATAAAGTAACGACGTCACCTTTACTGCAACAGACATATAAACAGTGACCGTGACAAAAACCAAAACAAGATATTTAATGAACGCACCATCAATTGTCCTCTCTTTTTGTTCTTCCCTTTTTTTTAAAGGAATTACTTTCGTTTCAGGTACAAATAGACTGAAAACAATTAGAATTGGTAACGCTATTAAATAGACACTAAAAGAAAAACGCCAATTAACTATCAATAATTGTCCCACAAGGAAAGTGATTAACATGCCTCCAACACCTTCAAAAGCACTTTGCATTCCAATGACCGTCGCTAATTTACTTCCTGAATATAAATTGGATGCTATTGCATACAGCAAGGGGTTAAACAAACCTACTCCTACACCAAAAAGAATTCTGCTAAAAAAAAGGATTGAAAAGGATTTTACAAAAATTGGAATAAGTCCTGCAACTAAAACAATACTAATGCCAAGTTGTACTGTTCGTTTATAACCAATTTTTCTACCAATTTTAGGACTGATTAAAATGGTTAAAATGATAAATAATGAAGGCAAAGTGGTTAATAGTTCTATGAGCATTTCATTGATCGTTGGATAGGTTTGAGCAATAGCTGGAATATTTCCAGCTATTGCTCCTGCGGAAACGACTAAAAGTGAAACGGACAGTAAAGATATCCTCGTTAATTTATTCATAGTCCCTCCTTAAAACATCGGACGATTGCCATCGGTACCAGGTTTAGAAATTCCCAAACTGGAATAGCTATGTTCTTCATCATTTTTGATGATTTTTACGATTAAATCAGCAATACTTGCTCTTGAAATAATTGTTCCCTTATATGGTTCTCCTTTTTCTGTTAATTCATAATCAACCTCTGGATTATTATCCATATATGCTGCTCTTACGATTGTATAGTTGACATCCGAATTCTCTATTACCTCTGCTGCCCTACGCGTATCATTCATCACTTCTGAACCAATTGATTCTTCAACCCATTGTCCAAATTCACCTGGTACTTCATGATACAAACCAAGTCCTGTTACATATATGAGGCGAGATATGTTATTTTGATTCATTGCTTTGACAATGTTTTTAGCCATTGGTTCAAATTCTCCACCTAAATTAGCATAAACAATATCCTTATCTTTTATCTCATTACTAAGTTTTGAATAGTCGTTGACATCTCCTTCTACAACCGAGACTCTATCTGATTCCATTTCTCTTAATCTTGAACTATTTCTAAGGTAAAGTGTTAATTGATCATCTGTTTCTTGTAAAAGTCTTTGTATGACCAACTTCGCAATTTGACCATTTGCTCCTAGTATTAATATATTTTTCATTACTATTCTTCTTTCTTCGTAAAATCTTTAGTCAAAAATTTTTTTTGCTATAGAAAAAGCACTCCAAGCTTTTGGCCACCCTGTATAAAATGCTAAATGCGTAATCAGCTCTACGATTTCAGCTTTTGTCACTCCATTTGTTTTGGCGATTTTTAAATGAGCCTCAAGTTGTGGGGCACCCATTGCTAAAAGGGCAGAACAGGTAACCATACTTCTGTCATGAGCTGACAACTCATTTTCTCTAGCCCACACTTCACCAAACAAAACATCATCGTTTAATGCTGCAAATTGTGGGGCAAATTCTCCTAGTTGTTCTCTGCCGGCTGTTTGTTTTTTCATTATAGTTCCTCCTTTTATTTTTCTAATTTGTTGTACCATTCATCATTTACTGATTCTAACCATTCAGGGGTTCCAGCAGTGATAGCAATGTGTTCAAACCAGCTATCCTTTGTTGCACCGTGCCAATGCTTCACACCATCATGCGTAACAATAACATCTCCCGCTTTTAAATATTGCGCTTGCTTACCTTCTTCTTGATACCAGCCTTCTCCTCCAGTTACTAAAAGTAATTGAAATCCCTCATGATGGATATGCCAATTATTCCGACAACCAGGCTCGAAGGTTACGTTCGATACACCAACATTAATCTCAGGATCTGAGATTAATCCTTGCAAATAACTTTGTCCTATAAAATACTGTGCATAAGCATCATTTTTTTCTCCAATTGGAAAGATTACCCCGTTTTGTACTTCTTCATGTTTTGCCATTCTAAATTCCTCCAATACTATTATTTTAGTTTTACTCGTAAGCAAGTAACCAATTTGTAATTGCTACATCTGAACGTTCTACGCGAGAACCTCGAATTGGTAATCCGCATTTTATCATTGCATTTGGACATTGCTTTTTTAATTCTTCTAAACTGCTACCCATTGCACTTCCTTCATGAGTGCAAAATGGAAAAATAGTAAGATCAATTGTATCAATTTCATCTAAAAAGGTTGCGATAACCCTTGGATAGCTTCCCCACCAATTTGGATAACCAAGAAAGAGCGTGTCAATCTTCTCACGATTAAATTTAACCGATTGATAAGCAACTTTTTTACCATTTAATTTTTCCTTTTCTGCACGATTAACAGTTTCATCATAGTTGAATGAGTATGTTTCTATTTCTTCCAATTTAATGAGATCAATATTTAATTGATCAGCTATTTTTCTGGCTACTACTTCTGTATTACCAACTGAGATTTCTTGCTTTTTACCGTTAATAAAATTTTCTCCGTTTCGAGAAAAGAAAACGACTACCGCAGTCACACTAATTCCTCCCTATAAATAAAACGAGTAGTACGATAACTATGTTAATCGTACTACTCGTTTTATTCTTCGTCTAATGCTTTTTTTATATACCGCTATGCTTTAAAAGCATGTTTGAAACGGAGTAATAATTCTTGAACAACAGGTGTTTGAATGCGATCTTTCCAAACTAACATGCAGTTTGTTTTCACTTCTGGTTTCATTGGAATAAACTCTGTGCTTTCTAAGTTTCTCTTTGCAACAGCTCCTTCAATAGTCAGAGCAACACCTACTTTATTTTCAACTAAAGAGAAAACGTTGAACAATAGATTGAAGTTTCCAACAATATTTAATTGATTAAAAGGCGTATCTGCCCAAGAAGCCAGCATTTTTTGAACTTCTTCTCTATTAGAACATAAAATTGGTAATCCTTTAATATCTTCTCGAATAATACTGCTTTTCCTTGAAATAAATAATTCCTTAGAAACCAAGAACCCCCATTTTTCTTCCCTTGGTAATTTTAATATATTTACATTTTCTAATTTTACTGGCTCAAGCAAAACAGCTAAATCCAACAATCCCTTTTCAAGCCGATCACTAATATCTTCACTAGTGCCTGTTACCAAATTAAACGTGACATTCGGATAGTCACTTACCATCTCCTCAAGCATCATTGCCACAGTATCAGAATTATCAGCTTCAACACATCCAATTGTGATAACTCCTTCCAATTGAGATTTTTTTCTTTCAATAAAAGTGCGTTCCAATTTGTCGCTTAATTGAATTAATTCTTCTGCTCGTTCTTTTAGAAAAATACCATCAGGTAATAGATAAAGATGGTTTTTTTCTCTATGAAAAAGGGGAACACCAACCTGCTCTTCTAAATCCCGTATTTGACGACTCAAAGTAGGTTGGGTTATGTCCAATAACTTAGCCGCTCTTGAAATATTTCCTTCTTGTGCAACCGTCCAAAAATAACGTAAAAGTCTAATTTCCATATCAAACCTCGCTTTTTCTTTTTACTATACCAGATTTTTCTAAGCAATACCCCTTTTAATATTTTTCGTTCAAAACACTTAAAGATTAACAATTATTTTTTTAGTGGAAAAAATTTCTAATTTCTCTTATTATAACCGGTATTCAGAATAAAACTCGTCCTTTTTTTATGCTGGTCATATCAGACAAATACTAAAATTTTGAAAACTAAATTTACAAAAATAAACTAGAGAAGCGATTTTATTAAAAATTTCCTCAAATATTTAAAAGCACTTCTACAAATTGTCCATTCATAGAAGTGCAATTTTATACTATTTTACAGTTGTATCAATTGAAGTGGAAATATTGTCACTTGTCAGATTTTCTCCGTTAGATTCAATTACTTGTTTGTACCAATAGAAGGATTTTTTCTTAGTTCGCTTCATTGTTCCATTCCCTTCATCATCGCGGTCGACGTGAATAAATCCATAACGTTTACTCATTTGACCAGTACTTGCAGCAATCAAATCAACACAACCCCAGGTGGTATAGCCGAGTAATTCAATACCATCAATTTCTACCGCATCTTTAAACGCTTGTATATGTTTGCGAATATAATCAATACGATATTCATCATCAATAAACCCATTTTCATCAGGAACATCTACTGCGCCTAGGCCATTTTCAACAATAAATAACGGTTTTTGATAACGATCATACATTTGATTTAATGAGTTTCTTAACCCCAGTGGATCAATCTGCCACCCCCATTCTGTTGATGGCAAATTAGGATTTTTTATGGTTCCAAAAATGTTTCCCGTTGTGTGTTCATAATCTTCAGAATGCGCGCTAACTGTTCGTGATGAATAATAAGAAAACGACACAAAATCGACAGGAGCTGAAGCTAAAATTTTGACGTCTTCAGGTTCAATAATAATATGCAGATTCTCACGCTCAAATTTCTTTAAAGCATAGTTTGGATATTTTCCTCTAGCTTGTACATCAATAAAGAAATAGCCTTCGCGATCACGGTTGATTGCTTCTTGATAATCTTCAGGCCGGCACGTGTAAGGATAGTTGTTTCCTCCAGCTAACATACAACCAACTTTATTTTCTTGATCAAGTTCATGAGCAATTTTTGTTGCTAAAGCACTTGCAACTAGTTGATGATGTGCAGCTTGATATTTAACTTCTTCTTGATTTTCTCCTTCCTCAAAAACAATTCCTCCACCTACAAATGGTTGATGTAAAAGAATATTAATTTCGTTAATCGTCAACCAGTATTTTACTAATCCTTTGTATCGGGTTAACACTGTACGAGCATACTGGGCATAGAAATCTATCAATTTGCGATTTCTCCAAGAACCATACTTTTTGATGAGATTTAATGGAACATCAAAGTGAGCGATAGTAACTAATGGTTCGATTCCATATTTATGAAGTTCGTTAAAAATATTCTCGTAAAAAAGCAAGCCTTCTTCATTTGGTTCCGCGTCATCACCATTTGGAAAGATTCGTGACCATGATAATGACATACGATAGACTTTAAAGCCCATTTCGGCAAATAGTTTAATGTCTTCCATGTAGCGATGATACATGTCAATCGCTTCTTTCGCAGGATAATAGTAATTATCATCCCACTCGAGCATTTTCATCGTTCCTGCCGCCACTTTCTTGCGATCTGATCCGCAAGGCATCATATCAATATTGGCTAGACCACGTCCCCCTTCAAGGACACCGCCTTCCACTTGATTGGCAGCGGTCGCGCCGCCCCATAAGAAATTTTCTGGTAATGTCATCATTTATACTCTCCTAACTTAAACTTGTATTGTTAACATTGCATTGTCATTATTCTTCGCTCCAAAGACATCATAATTTATTTCCTTGTAACTTGCTGTATTTGTCACAACAACTGGAATTTGCGTCACATAACCTTCTTCTTTCAATTTGTTTAAATCAAAGGTAATTAGAGTTTGTCCTTGAACGACTTTATCTCCTTGTTGCACATGAGCCTCAAAATATTTTCCGTTCAAATTAACTGTATCAAGACCCACGTGAATTAATAGTTCAACACCATTTTCACAAACCAAACCAATCGCATGCTTCGTTGGAAATAGCGTAGCAACTGTCCCATCAAATGGAGCAACCACTTTTCCTTCGCTGGGTTCGAACGCGACACCTTTTCCTAACATTCCAGAAGAAAATGCCTCATCTTTCACTTCTGATAGATCTAACATTTTTCCAGTAATTGGACTATGAATCACTATCGAATCTACTGCGATGGCTGGTGCAGATGCTTTTTCATTAGACTCTTCATTCTTCTCAAAACGAATACTAAGGAGATATGTCGCTACTGCGGTGGTGATCATTGTGATCACAATAGCGATTAAGATATTTACCAAATTCGAAATGTCCTCTCCAATATAAAGAGGAATTGCTGGTAACCCAGATGATCCTGTAGCAAACCGAGAAGCACCACTAAGACCTGCATAAAGTCCGCCTAATCCTCCACCAATCATAGTAGCAATCAACGGATATTTTTTTGGTAATGCAACCCCGTATAGTGCTGGTTCTGTAATTCCCATCAAGGCAGTAATTCCACCAGAAGTAGCCACTTGCTTTTCTTTCTGATCTTTTGTGCGTGTACTTGCTACTAATGCAGCCACGCCTGTTGCGATATTTGACACCATCGCTCCTGGTCCAAAAATATTTGCATAGCCAACAGAAGTCAATTGTAAAACATCTAAAGGTCCGATACTTGTATGAATACCGAACATTACCATGATTGGCAACAATGTTCCCACGATGACGGCTGGTGCCCAAGGCGCAACCGCTCTAATTCCGTTAAAACCAGCGGCAATAAATTCACCAACATAAGAACCTAAAGGTCCAACAGCAACTAATGCGATGATTCCTGTAATCAAAATAGTCAACATTGGAACAAATACGATTTTTACTGCATTTGGTATAATTTTATTGAAAAATTTCTCAATAAATGACTGGCAAATAACAATTAGCATTATTGGAATAACACTTGCTCCATACCCTACCAATCGAACGGGCATTGCAAACAAGTTTACAGGTTCACCTGCTGCAATCAGTGCCGCAAAATTTGGATGAAACAAGACGCCTGCTAAAGCCATTGCTAAAAATGGGTTACATTTTAATTTACGAGCTGCAGTATTAGCTAAGAAAAATGGCAAGAAATAGAAAACTGCATCCGCCATAAAATTGACAATGTAATATGTTTGGCTTTCATTTGACACTAAATTGAACAAAACCAACAATGCTAAGAGAGCTTTGATCATCCCAGCACCACTCATCGCTGGAATAATTGGACTGAAAGATGTGGAAATAAATTCAATCGCTAAAGTCAAGAAATTTTTCTTTTGTCCGTCTCCAGATTCGACTGATGTGTCAATATCGCCTAGCAACGGTAATACTTCGTCGTAAACTTCTGATACATGAGTACCAATAACTACTTGGAATTGACCGCCACTATTGATAACACCTGCCACACCATCAATTTGCTTCAAGTTATCCATATCAACTTTTGATTCATCCTTTAAATCAAAACGTAAACGAGTTTGACAATGAATTAAGTTTTTAACGTTTTCTTTCCCACCTACAAGTTTTACAATACTATGTGCTAAATTGTTATACTTATTACTCATAGTTATTTCTCCTTTCAATATCGCCGCGCGCTTTGTTCAACAAATATAACGGCAATTGCATCCGCTTTCAATGTTTTGGATAAAAATTGGTCCATAGTTTCTCTGTTTTCTATTAATTCATCAATTTTTTGAAACTATCTGAAACTTCCTTTTGATAATGATTGAACTTTTCTAATTTCGAGTATAAACTTATGATTAAGGGAGTGGACAAAAGCGATGAAATTATTACAAAGAATAGAAGAATACACTGTTAGCCAAAATAGTACCAAAAGAGAAATAGCTGAATTCATTTTAGAAAATAAGTACGATATTCACAAATTTTCAATCAACCAAATAGCTAAGAAAACTTTCTCTTCAAAGTCTGCTTTAGTAAGATTCGGTAAAGCTTTAGGATTTAATGGATGGAAAGATTTTTCGAATAAACTGATTGAAGATGTCCGCTATGAACAAACACATTATTCTGAAATCGATCCCAACATCCCTTTCACACACAAAGATAATTATGACGAAATCATAAAAAATATAGCGACAATACAAATGGAAAGCATTCAAGATACTGCGGATAATATTGATATCTTACATTTAGAAAACGCAGTAGAAATACTTCTTAATTCAAGAAGAATTGTGGTTTTAGGTGTCAGTCCTAATAATCTCTTAGGAGATATTTTTAGGAGAAAAATGACAACAATCGGAAAATCAGTGGAAGTTATTCAAAGTGGAGAAATTGGAATTACGGTAAGTGGATTAACAAAAAGTGATGCTGTAATAATAATTTCCTACTCTGGAAACGATGTATCAAGAGAACCAATGAGCTTTATTCCACAATTGAAACAACAAGGTGTTAAGTTAATTGGATTGACTAGTGACGGAGGAAATTATATACATCAAGAAATAGATACGATTTTAGGTATCTCTTCAAGAGAAAGACTTTATAAAAAGATCAGTAATTTTTCAACTGAAGAATCAATTTTATTTTTGTTAAACGTTCTATATGCTGGAGTTTTTTCCAAAAATTATATGAAAAATTACAACTTTAAAGTTCAAAACTCAATGAATCTTGAAGAAACTCGAATTTTTCATCAAACAGATATTAAAGAATAGAAATATACTAAAATTAGAGGGTAAACTCGTTGACGGATGAGCTTACCCTCTAATCTTAGTATATTTTACTTAACAAGTCTTATTTCTATATCTACATTATTATCTAATCTCTCCACTTCCTCAATATTAGAAGTTACTTTTCCTAAAATCATTAGTCCTTCAGGATCGGTATCCGGTTCAGCAAAATAGAGTGCAAAAAGATTTCCTGGTGTCCAAAAGGCTAAGTCGCCAATACTATATCCAGTTTGAAGATTTTCTGAAGGAGCTAAATTTTCTTCTAGTCTGCCGTAATACTCATGATCTCCCATTCTTTGCATCGAAATAGTTTGTGGAAGCTGTTCTTTAAATTTTTGAGCAGCAAGGCTATTGTTTAATTCAGCTTCAATCACAGTATATCCGGTTTTAATTTCAATCTGATTACTATTCGAACTCTTTATTTTTAAAGAGTTTCGACTCGCTGTATCCAATGTCTTAAACCATATGCTTACATTTTCTGTAATCTTCTGGTCATCAGATAATTCGGAAGAACTAACTCCGAGACCATTTTCTAAATCATGATTTGCGAGTAAACGCTGAAAGTGCTCTTCATAATTACCCCTACTATTTGCATAAGTATAGAAAGGGGCAATTCTCAATTTTGAGAGTTCTTTTGTCTGGATAAAGCTTTCTAATGGAGTGGCTAGTGTATCTGACCAAACGGGTCCTCCAAATAATACTAAATCATAAGCGCTCAAATCCAGATTATCCTTTTTTAATTCAGGCAATTTGCCAGATGAACGCTCTTCTTTGGAACGTTTGTGTGCTTCAGATAAGCTTTTGGGATAAGGATTTTTCAACTCAATTTCATATATGTCGCCACCTGCTACCTCATGAATTTTCTCCGCCAGCAGTTTAGTATTCCCTGATAAAGAATAGTAAACCACTAAGACCTTTTGTTTTCCGATATCAGAAGAAGCTTTAGACGAGGATTCCTTTGAATTTGTCGATGAGCATCCAGATACTAAAAGAACTATGGCAACCAGACCAGTAACCAACATCAATGATTTTGATGTAAACAATTGATTCCTCCCTATTCTTAGTGTGATGATTCCATCTCCTTAAATTTATCAAATAAATCTTCTCCTAGTTCATTTTGATAGATACTTATTTTTTCATTTAGGATGTCTAAGTTTTTCTGATAAATTTCGATTTGTTCAATAACTTTTTCCCTATGTCGAATTAATATGTCTATCAATTCTTTAGGATTATAGTCTTCACTCTTTCTCAATTCAGTATATTTCTTCATATCCAAGATCGACATTCCCGTCTCTTTCATATGAAGTAAAAACTCCATCCATAATCGATCTTCCTCTGAATAGTAGCGCAGATTCCGTTCTCTTTTTTCGGGAATAATCAGACCTTCTTTTTCGTAATAGCGAAGGGTGTGAACACTAACACCTAAAATTTTAGCAAATTCACCGATTTTATAATCTTTCATCGTACACTCCTTATCATGTCGAAAAGCTTTCCAGTTGGAATTTTTGGATCTTTTTTTACTGTCATCGCACTCTGCTTGCAGCCTGTTCTATGCGAGATGTTCACCAAAGAAATCAGTGAGTTTATCAAATGGAATCAAATCAAGTTTGTCATATAAATCAACATGTCCTGCATGAGGAACAACATATAATTCTTTTGGCTCGCTAGCTTCACCATAAACATCTTCGCTGAAGAATCTTGAGTGTGCATTTTCTCCAATAATCAATAAGATTGGTCGTGGAGAAATAGATTTAATATACGTTAACAAAGGAAAGTTCATAAATGACATACTACTAGTAATGGTAAACTGAGTTATTGAATTAGGGTGATACCCTCTAGGAGTAGAGTAAAATTCACCAAATTCTTTACCTATAGGATCTGTAGTTTCATCAAATCCAATAGCAGCACCTCTAGGCCCTAGAGTTGGTTGATTATTTTCAAAGTCTACGTAGCGTTGTTCATTTATGTCATCTAACATCTTGTTTCTTTTGGCCTCACTTAATGAATCTCCTCGTTGTGCCCGAGAAATATCATACATACTTACAGTAGCTATCGCTTTGATTCGACGATCGACCTGAGCTGCGCTAAGCGCAAAACCACCGCTGCCACAAATACCGATTGCGCCGAGTTTCATTTTGTCAACAAATGGACGTGTACCAATAAAATCAATTGCTGCACTAAAGTCTTCAACAAAAATATCTGGAGATGATACATGGCGAGGCTCACCACCACTATATCCATTATAAGAAGGATCAAAAGTCAGTACAACAAATCCTCTTTGAGCTAATTCATTTGCATATACCCCTGGGCCTTGCTCTTTAACCCCTCCATACGGCGTTCCAATAATTAAGCCTGGATAAGTCATTTTTGAATCTGAATTTTTAGGTATATACATATCTCCAGAAATTTTAATCCCATAACGATTTTTATACGAAACACTCTTCCTTTCAACATTTTTATTCAATTCAAAAATATAATTTCCATTTTGTGTCATTTTACTTCGTCTCCAATTCTGTTTAAATTAAATCCTTATTCATCACTTTACTCTACTCCTTTTTATCAAATTTATTCCTTTAAGGATTTGACTATGGATTTATCATAAGTAATAGAGTTAACTCTATGTCAACCACTTTGCTTCCAATTTGCATTTGTTAATTTAAAACAGTTATTTAAAAAGTGAATTTGAAGACTCAGAAGTCAACTTCTTCTTTTTTTAGCAGCCTTAACACATATCAAAAAATGAGATATAATACATTGATTATCTGGGAGTCAATCACTCCAATCATTCAGACCTAATAAAAACAGCTATTACAACAATTGAAATAATGGTAAACACAGCCATCAAAATCATCTCAATCTGAAATTGATTCGTGAGAGAGACAATCAAGGACAATCCAATAGGACCTCCAATTTGGTGCATCGTATTAGTAACACCACTTGCGGCTCCTGAAAGTTCATTTGGCGCTTCGTGTACACCAGCAGAAGTCACTGGTGCAAGGATTAATCCTTGCCCTAAACCAAGTATTACCATTGGAATAAAAATGGCCGACCAATAACCACTAGTAATATCAGAAAAGGCCAAAAGAATTAATCCCACAGCAAGAATGATTTCGCCTATCAGTAAGACTCGATTGTTGCCAAACTTGGAAGTTAATCTAGGCAATTGCATGGCGATTAGAAAATTAACGAGTGTAAGAGGTAAAAAAGCCATTCCAGATTGTAATGCTGAAAAACCATACTGTGCTTGCATCATTTGTGGCAAAAAGAACCAAAATGGGAGCATCGCCATCATAAATAAAAGTCGCACAACGTACGCTCCAGATCGAATCCGATTTCTAAAGAGTACCAATGGCAAGATGGGAAACGAAATACTTTTTTCACGAAGGATAAACAACCCTAAAATAAGAATTCCTAACAATACCAAAAATCCCATACCTTCAGTAAAACCATAGATAATACCAATCAAACCGACAACTGATAACAGGCTACCAATATAATCAATTCTTTCTTTCCTCATTTCAGAGTTCTTCACAAAGCGCAATGTGAGATAAAACAGAATGATTGTAAATGGGACATTGATCAAGAAGCCTGCACGCCAAGAAATAAGACTTGTTAAACCACCACCTACTAATAGTCCAACACTTGAACCAATACCTGCTGTTGCTCCGTAATAGGAAATAGCCTGTTGTCGCATATTATTCTTGTAGTTATCCATAATTAAAGCAAGAGATGTAGGCGCAATAATTGAGCTCCCAATTCCTTGAATCGCACGCATGGTAATCACCATAAATGGCGTTTGCGATAACCCAATGACGAGGGAACTAAATCCGAAAATTAGTAACCCTATTAAAAAGATTCTCTTTCTTCCCAATAGATCTGAGAGTCGCCCACTTAATAATAGGAAACCGCCAAAGGTAAGTGTATATGCACTGGACACCCAAGATAGCGACGTTGCTGTCAAATGAAGACTCTCCCCAATTTGGACGGAACTTGTAAAGATGATCGAGTTATCCATTAAAATTAAGAAATACGAGAGGAGTGTGATTGGTAAAATGATGCCAAATTTTTGCTTAGTCAAATTTCTAACCTCTTTCTATTCTATTTTTTGTAACTAGCTTTCGCTCTTTCTAATGACATTATCATTTTTATCGTGAATATAAAGAACCGCTAACTACTATATTCATCTTCCAAGTAGAAAATTTCCCCGCTTTCTTTTTGTTACTTTTGATAGCAAAAAAACTTCTATAGGGTGAGTAAAAGCACATAGAAGTATTTTATTTGTATATGGTAATTTTAGTAATATCTTTCGACTGATCATAATCTTAATTCACGTAAACTCGATCCAAAGATTTGCTCAATTGTATCTGGATCATGATGGTCGAAAAATTGACTCTTGTTCCTATCTAACGTTGAAATCAAATTCATATCTTCCATTGATAGTTCAAAGTCAAACAGTGTAATATTTTCTTTTTGACGATTAACGTGCACCGACTTAGGTATCAGGATAATGTTCCGTTGTAGTAACCATCGAAGAATGACTTGTCCAGGAGTTTTTCCATATTTTTCACCAATCTGTCTTAATAGCTTATTCGTAAAAATCCCATTTTTTCCTTCAGCAAAAGGTGCCCAAGCTTCAACCGCCACATCTTCTTTTTGATTCCACTCAACTTCTTGTGTTCTTTGAAACCAAGGATTAACTTCTATTTGATTGACAACTGGTTTAACATTCATCATTAATTCCAAATTCTTCAATTGGGCGGGCCAAAAATTTGAAACCCCTAAGGACTTTATTTTTCCCGCTTTTTGTGCTTCTTCCATAGCTCGCCAAGCACCAGCAACATCACCATAAGCTTGATGCAACAAAAAAAGATCAATATAGTCAGTTTTTAGCTCTTGTAAATCATGGTCAATCGCTTGTTTCGCTTTTTCATAGGTGAAGTTCGAAACCCATAATTTTGTCGTTAAAAAGATATCCTCACGTTTTGTACTACTCCGACTGATAGCTTCACCAATTGCTAGTTGATTATTATAAGCTTCAGCGGTGTCGATTAGTCGATAACCATTAGATAATGCCGCCTCAACTGTACTTCTAGCTTCAAGATGATTAGGGATTTGAAAAACGCCAAAACCTACCTGTGGCATTTCATTCCCATCATTCAATTTTATTGTTGGTATCATTACTTTGTCTCCTTAATCTTGTTTATGAACATCAAATGCACTTAGCAACATTTCTTCTACTCCAGCTGCATCTGGATTGTGTCTGCCCTGCCCACGATCTAAGCTGCGAATACTGTCCATTTCATCACTAGTTAGTTCAAAATCAAAAATATCTTGATTGGATTGCATCCGCTCTTTGTGTACTGATTTTGGAAAAACAATAATTCCTTCTTGGTGTTCAAAACGTAGAATTACTTGTCCCACATTTTTATTGTACTTATTGGCAATTCTTTGTAGTGCCGATTCATTAAACAATTCAACATTTCCTTGTCCCAACGGTCCCCAAGCTTCCAGAATCACCTGATTTTCAGCCATAAGTTTTCGTAGCTCTTTCTGTTGGAAATAGGGATTAAACTCAACTTGGTTTACTGAAGGTCGCATTTCGTCAAATAAACCTTGTTGTTGCCATTTTGTCCAAAGTGTAGAAGTCATATTAGAAACTCCAATAGAACGAATTTTTCCAGCGGCTTTTGCTTCAACCATTGCTTTCCATGCTTCTGATAACTTTCCATAGGGTTGATGAAGCAAGTATAAATCCAAATAATCAACCCCAAGTTTTGAAAGTGAAGTTTCGATTGCCTGTTTGGCATCTTCATAGGCATAATCTTGTAACCACATTTTCGATGTTATCCAAATTTCTTCTCGAGCAACACCACTATCCTTGACTGCTCTTCCAACTTCTTCTTCGTTAAAATAAGCAACCGCTGTGTCAATATGACGATAGCCTAAATCTATTGCTTTCAAAACTGCATTATAAGTTGCACCCTCAGTTGGAACTTGAAATACTCCAAATCCAAGTGCAGGTATCCTGTTTCCATCATTTAATTGAAAAATTGGTGTTTTGTTCATAATCAATTCCTTCCTTTCTAATCTATAGCTAGATTATAAGAGCAAATAAAGTACTTGAAAATAAATACTTTTACATGCTAGTATACACTTAGGTTAAGCTAGGAGGCAAAAACATGATTGACTATTATTTATTAGAAGAACTCACTGCTTTTGCAAAATTTGGCACACTTGCAGCCGCAGCTGACTATCTTGGTATCTCACAACCCGCAATTACACGAGGAACTCAAAAACTAGAAGAACAATTAGGTGTTAAATTATTCATTCGAACACCAAATAGAATCACCTTAACAAAAACTGGTGAATATGCCGTACAAAAAGCACAACGACTATTAGATGCAAATCAAGCGTTTGTCGAAGACGTGATAACCTTTAATCATAATATGGAATCCGTAACTATCGCATCCACGGCTCCAGGACCTTTGTTTGTCTTAAATCAAACAAGGAGAGATAATTTACTCATTCAACAAGAATTAATTCAGACAAATAAAATAGCTGAACTTCTTTTAAACCGAAAATATACCTGTATCGTGACAAACCAGCCATTGAGCAATCGTCGCATTCATTCGAGCTACCTCGGTCAAGAACATCTATCAGTCAGAATTAATAGTTTTTCAAATCTAGGAGGGAAACAATCAGTTACTTTTGAAGCTCTTTCTGGATTAAGTTTTATTGTCCGCAATGACATTGGCATCTGGGCTGACCTCATACATGAAAAGATACCTGACGCAAAATTTATTTATCAAAGCGAAGCAGATTTTACAGAGATTCGAAATTATTCGATTTTCCCTTATTTTGAAACAAATCTTTCTTCCATAAGTTCCACCTGGGATCCAGAAATATCCAATGACCGTGTTCCTGTAGAAATTTCTGATAACAGCGCAACTATGAATTTTTTTGCTAATTATTTAATTGAAAATCAAGAGATAATGTTACCACTGATTAATTTGTGGCAAGATGAATGGAAGAAGTTTGATTAGAAAGCCTAAAAAATTAATTAAGGAGGAATTTTCTACTAGCATTGTCTAATTAAGTGCAACGTTTTTTTCATTTGATATAAGTTTAAAATTCTTCAATTACTTTTTCTTATTGTATAAACTGTTTTTCTCTGCTATATAAAGAAGGTGAGTAGAATAATCTACTCTACTCACCCGTCTTTATATTACTATTTATTTGACTTAAGAAGCTTCATAGTCATATGAAGTAATCTTTAAATCTTTAAAGAACCCTTGTGTGCCAATATCCACAAACAGCCCAATTGAACCTCTTTCTTCAGAACCTAATATTAAATTATTCACAATAAGAGCTGGTGTTTCTTCGTCATTCACATAGAAATTTGCAGTTTGATCCTCAATGACAGCTTTTATTGTAATCCATTCATCAAGACCTATATTAGCCGAAGATTCAAAATCTGTAATTCCTCGCTCTCTAAAATAATCAAAAGTGTAATTGGGATAGGAAAAATATTGTGTTCCCCTATTTTTTCTAATAGGATCAGACACTCTTCCATTTGCGGGTCTGATATAAAATGATTCAAAGGAAGAATCATCCTTATTAATTCGAAAAGCAATTCCTATGAATCCTCTTGCGAAATCAGGTGCCTCTGGTAATAGCCTACTTAGAACTTTTACTTCAATTACTCCGTTGTGAAATGAAATGTCTTCTATTTTGCAATAAGTGTTCTCATCAAATTCCATTATTTTTTCACTTTTAATTACCTGCAGGACTAGTTCACCCTCAAATTCTACTAATCTAGAAGTGGTATGAACAGGCGTAAATTTAAATGATTCTATACTCATTTGCATCTTCTCCTCATCAAAAACTGTTTAAATCAATATTAAATTAATAGAATCTTTTTGTGAAGTAGGCACAAAAATATAACCATGATTTATAATTGAGATTTGTAGTATTTTCCCCATTGTCTCATAGATTCGATAACTGGTAAAAATGATTCTCCTAGTGGTGTTAATTGATACTCAACATGAGGAGGAACTTTTTTTAAATCTATTCTATCCACAAGACCATCATCTATCATTGAACTCAAGCTTTCAGTTAAAACCTTCTGAGAAACACCCGCCAAAGAACGTTTAAGTTGTGATGTTCTTTTGGGACCTGAGATAAGATCTCTAATTATTAAAAGTTTCCATTTACTACCAACTAATTGAACTGTAGTTGCAACGTCACATAAAGGCATTTCTTCTTTTTTTATCATTATATTTCCTTTCAAATTAAATCTATTCTTTTTTTAGCTAGACAACGTATATTATACTCTGTCTCTTTCACTTTTTCATATGTTTAACAAATTTTTTGTAAATATCTCCTCACTGTTGCAAAATAAAACTTAATGACTTATCGTAAAATATCTCATATGGGGTTTTCCAATTCAGGCATTTTCTTGGGCGGTTATTTAATTTATGAACGACTGAGCGAATATACTCTTCTGAAACTGGAGTCATATCCGTCCGTTTAGGCAAATACTCTTGTATCAGTCCATTTGTATTTTCGTTTGTTCCGCGCTGCCATGGAGACCAAGGGTCTGCAAAGTAACAATCAATACCACATAATCTGCTGAAGTACTTGTATTTAGCAAATTCTGGTCCTCTGTCTGGTGTAATGGTTTTGCGATGTTTTTTGTGCAAGGGAGATAGCAATTTTACAATCATATCCCTTACATAAATTGAATCATTTTTAGGAATTCTTCCAGCTAATAAAAATCGAGATTTCCGATCAACGAGTGTGACAAGACATGATTTTCCTCGGTGTCCCAAGACAGCATCAGCTTCCCAGAGGCCAAGTTCTTCTCTATTTTCAGCTTTTGTTGGTCGCTCATGAATTGTTTTCACATCCGTAAATCGTCCATGACGACCGCCGATTCTTTTAGTCACTGATTTTCTTCCCTTTCGTCTTAACATTTTTCGTGCACCAGGACTTCCTACAGGAAATCCTTCATCAAATAGACCATTGGTCTTCAAAAGGTAGCTTACGAGTGATTTCCCTATACGGTGACTGTTCCAAGATTCTCTTTCTTCCGCACTTCTGCTTGTTCTTATGATACGATTTTTGAGCTAGAGAAGGCGAATAAGCTCTAAACTTTTTAGTATTCCTCTTAAGTTCCTCATAACAGTTGAAGGGCTTCTTTTGGGAAAAGAACGATTAATCGCCTTTACTGACGCAGTGTTGGCCATTGTCATGACTATCTTAGTCTTAGAACTTAAGAAACCAGATTCCATTAGTTTTTCTGGATTTTGGGCATTACGAGAGAATTTTTTTACTTACACACTATCCTTTTTTGGCTAGGCACAATGTGGATAAATTTGCATAACGAATGGTGTCACGTCAAACGAATCAATAATCACACTATCTGGGGAACGGTTATTATGCTCTTTTTTTCTTTCCTATTTCCTTATAGTACTTCCATTGTCTCTGAGAATTTTTCAAATTCTTCTGCGCAATTTTTTTACGGGATCATCGTCATTGCTATTACTATTTCAAATATCCTAACTCACCAAACTTTGATAAAAGAAAATGCTGAAAATTATTGGTCTGGTACTTTCGATTACAGTTTGGCCTCAAGCGATGTCTTATGCTGTATTATTAACTCTACTTGTCCTAGTGATTCCAAACCAAATCAAATTTATCCGTAAAAACCTTAGTAAATAATAAAAAGCTAGTCCGAGAAAAATGATTCGTACATTTTCTCAGACTATTTTTTCTATATTATTTTTACTTGAAATGCTTGGATGTTTCTATTTTAAAAAGTGCTAGCGACTTGTCTTGTGATCTTCCATTCGCCGTTGATTTTTTCAAAGAAGACAGTCATTTGTAGATTCCAAATTGTTGGACCATTTCCCCATACGCGCGCTTTTACACGGCTTTGACCAATTAAACTGGCACGGTAGCCTTCAATATGAACATCCTTAATCATAGATTCTTGCCAAGAATAGTACTTCATCTCTTCAGAATCAATCTGATCTAGCCATTCAGACACTGACTGTACATATCCAGTCATATGTACCAAAAAGGTATCCGGCACCAAAAGATTTTCTAATGTGTTTCTATCCTTAGCCACCATAGCTTGGTTGACTTGGCGGTATAGGGATTTCAAAATATCTTCATCTTTCATCTTCTCATTCCCCAATTCTATCTGGTTAAACTAAATAAATCACTACAAAGAATTCAACATATTTATATCTAAAGACCGACCTATTTTAGTCTCATACTGTCAGTTCATACTATTATTAGTTGGTCCAGTTGTTTCCATTCATCAAAAAATAAAGCTTACCATTCTCAATTTTTATCAGTTAATCAAGTTATAAAAACTAGTCTGAGGAAAATGATTGGTGCATTTTCTCAGACTAGCTTGTTTAACAATCGCTTATTCTGGACGATTAATCCCCAGGCTTTCTCTTATTCCAAATTTTGGTTCATGAATCAAGCGTTTTACCAAATCAGCGATACCTGCTACAGCTACATCATGTCCGCCAAATGGCTCACCTTTAAGGGTGATTTCATATTCCGTAGTGCCGTTATCGAACCATCCTGGACGAATAATTGTATAATCCAAGTCAGAAGCTTCAATGATATCTGCCGCCTTACGATAAGTTTCCAAGACTGGATTATGGGAAAGGTTACCACCACTACCTACAGAGTTGGGAATTTCATCATAAATTCCCATTGAAGTAATGAAAATCAGTCGCTTAACAGGTGAGGTTTCCATATCGTTCACAATACTTTCTGCCATAGCACCTAAATTTCCACTTAATGCAACAAAAACCGCATCCTGATCTGTCAGTGCTTTTTGTAAGTCCCTTGTGGAGTTCACATCTCCAGAAATAATAGCCTCTCTACTGGAGTCACTTTTTAACCTGCTTGTATGTCGAGCAAACAATGTCAACTTATCATCTGTTTCCTGCAATAGTTTTTCTCTGACAGCATTTCCGACTGTTCCTGTTGCGCCAATTAATAATACGTTCATTTTACCACTCCTATTTAACAATACCCAGAGTCATCAATATACTGGGCGATTCAATCCTTGAGTAGCTGCATCAGCTATTCCGATACTATCTTTACTATATAAAGTTGGGTCTGAAATAATTTGTAAAATCAAATCTGCAATACTTTTCCTTGAGCCAGAAACCCCTACATATGTCTCATCTTTATGAGTCACCTCATACTTAATTTCATCTCGATTGTTTAGCCAGGGTAAGCGTAAGGTTGTGTAATCCATGCCAGAGTCTGCCAATAAGTGATCGGATGTAATCGCTGCGTTTAAGCCACTTCTCACTTGAGCCAAGTTCCAACGACCAAATTCACCTGGTACCTCATTATAAAGTCCGAGAATATTCGTATAAAGTACCCGCTTTACTCCATTCGTTTCCATCGCGGCAATCACATTTTTTGTAGGACGATTTTGATTATCGTGATCCACTGCTGCCACAAAAACTAAATCTTGCCCTTCCATAACAGCTTCTACTTGATCTCGTCTGTTCAAATCTACCTCTGATAGAATGATCCGGGAGTTACCTGCCAAATTTTGTAAGCGAGATGGATTCCGTAGTCCCAAGGTCAACAAGACATCTTCAAAGGCGCTTTCAGTTAATATCCGTTTCTCCACAATACGGGCAATTTGTCCATTTGCTCCTAAAATTAATACATTCATTTTATTTCCTCTTTTCTAAAGTCGAAAAGGTAACAGCCATATTTTTTAATCTAGGCAATAACCAATAGAGACTTAATAGCTTCTCGCTTGTCCATTGCTTCATAAGCCAATTGAACATCTGCTAAATCAAATTGTTTGGTAAAAACTTTTCCAGGATGGATCTCTCCTCGAAGAACAGCATCCAATAAAGCATTTTTATCGTGAGTGGTTACCGCAGCGATTCCGCCTCGTAATCCAATGTTTTTCCAAAACAGTTGATTGGTATCTAGTTCATCAATATGAGGAACGCCCACTCGACCAATCACAGAACCTGGACGACCAATTTTTGTTGCTGTATCTACAGCTTGCTGAGTTCCGACACACTCCATTACTGCATCAGCACCGGCACCAGTGAGGACCATGATTTCTTTAATTGCATCATCACCTCGAGCTGCAATAATATCCGTAGCACCAAACTCAAGGGCAAGTTTTTGTCTGTCCTCATGACGACTCATCGCAATAATTCTTTTTGCGCCTAACAATTTAGCTGCGATCACACCACAAAGTCCAACTGCTCCATCTCCAATAACGGCAACTGTGTCACCAGTCTTTACTTCGGCACTGACTGCCGCATGATATCCTGTCGCCATCACATCAGCTAATGCAACAAAAGAATTTAACATATCTTCTGAGTAGTCCTCTGGTTGGCCAGGAATTTTTACTAGTCCCCAATTTGCACCGATATAGCTTAAATATTCAGCTTGGTACGTACTAGCGCCAGCGGTATTATTCAAACAATCACCATCGAAGCCAGCCAAGCAAGATGCACAATGTCCACAACCATGGGTAAAAGGCACAATCACAAAATCGCCTGGCTGCACACTTGTTACATCTTTACTGACTGCTTCTACGATACCAATGGCTTCATGACCGGCAAATGTTCCTTTTTCTTTTTCTGAAATTCCACGGTACCACCATAAATCTGAGCCACAAACACTCGCTCTAAGCACACGAATCACGGCCTCATCTGAATGCTCAATGATTGGCTTTTCAACTTCCTTTATTTCCATCTTTCCAGGTTCTACAAATACAGTTGCTTTCATAATTTCATCTATCCTTTCAATTCATATCAATTCTTTGATCAATTTGCGCCCACAATTTGATGAGGCACATACACCTCTTCTAAATATGCGACATCTTCTGGTGACAACTTCAAATCTAATGCTGGTAGTGCATCAGTTAAGTGGCTTTCTTTGGTGGCACCGATAATTGGTGCTATAACAGATTTTTTTTGCAATAGCCAAGCTAAAGCAACTTGTGCACGTTTTACTTGGTATTTATCGGCAATTTCTGCTACTCTTTCGACAATGACTCGGTCTTGATCTTCTGTCTTGTCATATTTCGATTTCGCTACGGTATCAGTTAGAAATCGATTTGTTGTCGCTTCCCAATCGCGAGTCAAACGTCCGGAAGCCAACGGACTATAGGGGGTCACTGCTATTTTTTGATCATCACACAAAGACATCATTTCTCGTTCTTCTTCACGATAGAGTAGGTTTAAATGGTTTTGCATTGAGACAAATTTAGTCCAACCACGTTTGTCAGCAACTGCTTGGGCTTTGGCAAATTGCCAAGCGTACATCGCAGAGGCACCAATGTAACGCACTTTTCCAGACTTCACGATGTCGTGCAAAGCTTCCATTGTCTCTTCAATGGGCGTATTGTAATCCCAACGATGAACAATGTACAAATCTACATAATCCATTTTAAGACGTTCTAAGCTTTGATCAATTTGGTAAAAAAGAGCTTTTCTAGACAAGCCACCACTATTAGGTGCCTTTTTCATAGTTACAAATGCTTTTGTAGCTACGACGATTTCATCTCTGTTAGCAAAATCCTTGAGTGCTTGTCCTAAAATTCGTTCACTTGCTCCATAAGAATATACATTTGCTGTATCAAAAAAATTAATCCCTAAATCTAAAGCTTTTTTGATAACCTGACGGCTTTCTTCCTCTTCTAAAACCCACTCGTGAAACCCACTATTGGGATCGCCAAAGCCCATGGTTCCAAGACAAAGTTGCGATACATCCATACCAGTGTTGCCGAATTTTACATAGTCCATCTTTTTCCCTCCAGTAGTATTAATTTAACTAAATATTTCGTTTCTTATTAACACAGTTTGAAAAGTACTTCAAAATAAAATGCGTATCAATTTTTCCTTAATCGATGATATCTGTAGAAGCCGCAATATCTGCTTGCGCTTTGAATTGTTTAATTCTCTCTTCTAAGACATTGATTGTGTCATTTAAGGCTTGTGATCCTAAAACCAAGCGCATTGGTGCAGGATTTACATCTACACTTTCAATGATACGGGTAGCCATTTTTTCGGGATCGCCAGCAGCCAAGCCATTATCTGGATTTAACATTGTCAAAAAGGCGTGAGCTGGATTTCCATTATATTCAGACATCAAATTTGCGACTTGAGCACTGCCGTAACGAAATTGTGTTCGAGCGCCACCGGGTTCGACAATCGTCATTCCGATATTAAATGGAGCGACTTCCTTCGCCACTGACTCAACAAAACCTTCAATCCCCCATTTTGTCGCATGATAAAGTGAATTTCCGGCAAAAGCAACTTGTCCACCATAGCTAGAAATTTGAACGATTCGCCCATACCCTTGCTTACGCATAAATGGTAATACTGAACGAACCAATTGAATTGAACCAGTCAGATTCGTAGCAATAATCTGATCGATTTCTTCATCCGTTAACTCCTCTGCTGCACCAAACAATCCATAACCTGCATTGCTGATGACTACATCAATTCTACCTAGCTTTTTATAGACATTTTTTACTAGATCGTTGATTGCTTTGACCTCTGTTACATCAAGAAACTGTCTGAAAAACGTATCAGGATAAGCTTTCATAAACTCTCGTACGTTCTTATCGCTTCTCACAGTACCAACTACTGTTTCTCCCTTTTCTAATAATTGTTTTGTTAGTTCATACCCAAATCCGCTGCTGACACCAGTTATTAACCAAACTTTATTATTCATGATCGTTCCCCCTAATATTTTCTTCTGCTTGATTCACACATTTTAATCCGTTGAGAACTCTCGGATAACCAAGATAAGGAACCAAAGTGGATAAGACATTGATCAAGAATTTTTTGCTATTTCCGATTCTTATATTCGCTTCAACATGAGAGCGTAGTTGTGGTTCGCATCCTCCTTGAGCCGCTAAAAAACAAAAGGTAATCAGTTCACGCTGCTGATAGTTTAAGCCAGTTCTCGTATAATAGTCTCCAAAACAATTATCAACTAACCATTTATTGATATGACGGCTTTCAATCGGTCCTTGGTGAGCAAATCCCTTCATCTGCTCACCAAGGATAGCGATTTGTGCTTTTTCTCCCGCACTTAATCGCTCGTCGATTTTCGTTGTTGCTTGCCCTTCTAAAGGTAGCGAGATACCCATATCACCAAAGCGTTGATTCGTCGCCCTCAAAAAAGGAAAGACACGTCCTATGCCTAGATAAGCAACTGATTGATAGACAATTTCTTTGATTTCGATAGGGGTCACACCAAAGTTTATTGCTGCTGGAATCATCGCATTAAACTCTTCGATTCCCTGACATCCAATCAAACCAGCCAAAATTGCGAGAAATCGTGTGTGCTCCTCTAGATTATCTTGTTGAATCACCTCGTCAAAAGCAAAATTGTCAAATCGTTCGATAAACTCTGGGTCCGTTTGTAAAAAACTGGATTGATAGTCTGGAAACATTTTTTCGTGATACTGATTCGCTTGTTCTGTAATATTCATAGGATTCTCCTCCTCTTCTTAAATTCTACTTTTTTTAATTCAAGAAACAAATCTTCTTTCTAATCACATGGATAAGAAAAACTTATGCAAAAAAAGAACCTCTCATTATGAAAGATTCTTTTCAGTCTGATCCCGAATTATTTTTTTCAACAACTCAGCAAATTCTTCAATATAATAATTCGTTTCGGTTTTCTTCCAAAATGCACAATACTTTCGCGTGATTGGTGTCTCCTCTTTTTGAACAGGAATTCGTTTCGTTGTTGCAATCGGATCAGCCAGAATACCAACATTCTCAATCGGTAAAAAACCGCGATTTCCAGCTACCATCAAGCGAGCTTCATCCAAGTTTTCCGCGTAAATAAAGTTGTTCGAAAACCCCAGTGTATCTTTGTAAAATGCCTCTTCATGCTGTCTTTGATCTTTGGACGTAATTAATATACAAGGCGTATCAATGAGATCATTCACATCAAGTATCGTTTTTTTACTCAAAGGATTCCGACTTGAAATCTCAACTGACGTCGTAGGCTGGATAAGCTCAAAATTAACATAATCAGGTGAAAATGCCCGTCTTTGATCGCTTAAAACGAGATTAACTGATTTTTGAAGTAGTTCTTGGTACAATTCCTCATGAGTTCCATTTATCAAATCAATCGTAACTTCTGGGTATATCTCAGAAAACTGGGCAATCACTTGATGCAACACTTGGCCCCCATAAATTTGAAGATAACCTATTTCAAGATGTGCCTCATCATCATTTCCAATTCTTCGGGTTTCTGCCATCATTCGATCAATTTGACTCAATAACTGGCGACTTTCACGATAAAAGTACTCACCAGCCGCTGTCAAGCGAAATTTTCTGTGCTGTCTTTTTAATAATTCTGTTCCTAATTCATTTTCAAGCGATTGGATTTGTTGTGAAATTGCAGATTGTGAGACAAACTCTTGTTCAGCAGCTTCTGTAAAGCTGTTGTTCTCCACCACGGAAATAAAGTAACGCATTTGTCGAAGTAGCATTCAATCCCTCCTTTTCATTTAGAAGTAACATAAAATAGAATCAATAATTAATATGAAATGGATCTGCATGTACTTTGCTTTAACCAATTCATAGCTGCTTAACTAAAAAACATTAAACTTATTATTCTCGATTTTTATTATAGCATTCTCAACAAAAATAAAAATAAATTTTTAAATTAAACCAAAAAGAAATTTCAACAAAACATATCAGGGGTTCCCATATCCCAAAATATATTCACTATTTTTTTGATAATCTCTTTTTGCAATTCGATCACCTGAATTTCCTTCAATCGTGTAAACAGTATTATTTTCATACTTCTCCACAATCCCTACATGATCACTGACACCATCTCCATCCCAATCAAAGAAAATAATCGCTCCACTTTTCGGTTCTACACCTCCGTCTTGCCATTGGTTATTCGCTTTAAAATTATTTATTCCTGTTGGACAATAGGCAAAACGGTCCATCTTCACGTTTGCTTTTTCCGCCACATAAGAAACAAAAGTTGCACACCATTCTACACGACTGTTAAAACCATACCAACGCCAGTATTTTTCTCCACCTTCATGAATGCCTTCTCCTAGCTCATCTGATGCAATTTTCGCAATCTCGGAATTTCCACCAGTGCCAGTATTACTAGAATTAGAAAAGATATATTGCTTCACAATTTGACTATAAAACATGTTGCCATACACATAGCGATAATCATACCCTAAGCCAACTGCCACTGGATTTGTATAGGTAACTCTCTGTCCATTTGCTTGATTCTTGGAAAACTGAATGGCACTCTCCAGTGAGTAGCTTTTGCCAGAATGACTCAAAAAGCCACCTCCGAAATTGTATGCCTGCACAATATTTAAAACCTCATACTCTCGATGACCTTTCCACATATCCGCAAAGTATTTAACCCCGACTTCTATTGATTCATCGGGGTCTGTTATGGCATTTGGTGGTCTTCCTTGACTTTCACTACACTGCATAATATCGGGATATTTTTCAGAATTTCCACCTGATTCTACCATGATAATTCCTAATAGATAAGGCACAGCTTCGGGTATTTCATTTTTAACCGCTTCTTTTGTTACTTTTTCTTTCCAACGAAGCACCGTTTCTGGAAGATTTTGTTCCTCTTCCGTACCAGTAACACTAGTCGATGAATTTTCTCCACCAATCAATAAAATAAAGACAAAAAAGAAGCCAAGTAAAAATAACGGCATACTCTTAAATAGCTTCATAAGCTGATTCCTCAATAGCTTCTACTTCCTCATAGGTTTCTTGTCTAAGCTCACCTATTTCTTTTGCTAATTGCTTGGATTCTTCTAGTTCTATAGATACTGGTTGATCCTGCGATTCATGAGTAACACGAGGTGATTCAGTTCGATTAGCCTTATTTTCTTCAATTTGGTCTATCTGACGTTGCTCAAATTCCTCATAACTAGGTTGTTGGTAAATAAGTCCACCATCCATTTCTTCCAATGGTAAAGACGTTTCTTGATCCACTGTTGATGCCAGGGTGAATGGGTCTATGTCCGATTCACTATAAGAAGATACTTCTTCTTTTTCGCTTATACTACTTGATTCTTTCCTTTCAGTTGAGTTATCCCTTAATTCAGTCGCAGGCTCTGATGATGCAGTATCGAATGACATAGTTTCTGGAGAAGTCGTGTCATTTCCAGCTTGAACCAATATATTATCTTGAAAATCATTCTGTCGATAAGCATGATCCAACTCTACACCTGAACGAATGTAATTATTTTCTGCTGTTTGTGTTTTATATGCTTGCTCAGCTAGTCGGTTCTGTTGATCTTCTCGCTGCTCCCTCTGTTGTTGCCGATTATTGGTAGCTCTCTTAGGAAAAGTAAAATCTCGTAGTTCTGTTTTTCCTTTCGTCAATGACCGAACAATCTGTCCTTTATTCTTCCAAATAAACACTCCTAATAAGACTTTGACAAATAGTCCAACTAACATGGTAACAATATTGGTGACGACAAAGAAAGAATCCAACAGATTGATAATAGAAAAAAGTAAGCCAAAACCAAAGCCAATGCCAACCTTTGAAGCAAACAATGTCCCTAGCATCATAAAGCCATTTTTTAACAAATGATGCATATTGGGGATTAGTGCTAAAAAGAGCAGGGATGGAAAGAGAAAAATGATTCCGTAAATCAATAGCTGAATCAAAATATTGGCAACACCTATTAGTAATACCGCAGTCCCTATCACAAGTAACATTACAAACGTATTCAGTAATACAGCGACTTTTTCCGTCATACGATCCGAAGTCAGATAAGAATTTTTTTCGGAATCTTGCTTGATTTTTTTCTCAATTTCTTTCGTTTTTGCTTTGTCAAAAGAATCTCCTTTTTTGACTAAATATAGCTCAAATTGTTCCTTTGTAATGTCTGCTTTTCCGAAATTGAGTAATGCATAGGGCTTAATGATAAATTCATCAAAAATCAGGTTACGAATATTGCTGGTACCATCAAGTTGCTGTCCACCACCAATCAGTTTTTCTGTTGTAGATCGATTGCTGCTGTTTAGACTACTACTCGTTAAATCTACTAGTTGCCCTTGAGTATTCTGTGAAATCGTATTGACCTCTTGCACTTTTTCTGCACCATCTGAAAAAAACGCCATGCTCCCAGCATAAATCAATGTAAAGATACCAAATCGAATTAAAGCTTTGCTAATCCCCTTTTCAAAAAAATCTTTGACAGATATGACAATCACAAAGGTGAAAAGTAAGATACCTAACACGCTAAATAATTGATTATAAATGGAACCAGCTGTAGAAAACAAATCTGGCAATATCCCGTCCAAAAGATTTAGACTAAATAATTTATCAATGACATAATCAAGCGCAAGAACCATGTACTTAATCAATCCAAAAGCAAGGTTGATTAAGGCGTTTAGAACACTTTGTAAATTCTCATTGATACTAAACCAACCTCCTTTTTCAAAGAAGGACTGGAATGAATCAATATCGAATAAATCTTTTAACAATAGGCTCGCTCCCTTCTATGCACTAAAGGCAGTTTCCAAATCTGCACTTGAATTTTTCTTTACAGTTTGTAACATTTGATGCAATTCTTCATATGGACAATAGACCAACATTTTCCCAACACGTCCCCGTAAATCTAAATAAAGACAATGGTACTTAGGTAAATTCTTTAGCCACTCAATGTTTTCCTCACTCACTTCTAGCCCTAAATGATGAAGAATCTTTTCTCGTTCGTCCTTATCGTCATAGGCAAAGATACGCCCAAAGTTCCCAGTGTCGTCTTCTTCTGCAGTATCTTTTACCGACTGTGTCACAATAATTAAGGTATTGTTAAAGCTTCGACCGACTCGGCGCATGGATTTAATAATCGCTCGCCCATTTTTTGACGTGTTAAAAATCCAGCTTTCATCAAAAAGTACCACGGTGCTTTCTTCACGATCTCGCAAACCAAACAATTCACAGAACTTCCCAATACACATCATTAACATGATTGATTTTCTCTGGGTAGCACTATAATCACTGCTTGGTGTTTCTGCCCTTGGCATTTCTAATCCTAACACTTCCAGTACAGTCACTTTGTTATGAAGATTTAAGCCTTCATTTTCACCATAACTAAATGCCAATTCTAAAATAGATCCTTGAACGGATTTTTTGATCAAATTAGCAGTATCTCGTACTTCTTCATTATCATTTTCTAACATGAAATCAACTACATGAAGAAGACCCACTTGTTCTCCACTATCTCGTTTCTTCAAGACAACTTCAATGCCTTCTAACATGGCTAGACGAGATTTTTTCTCTCTGACACTCGTAAAATCATACAATTCTTCAAATAAATCTTGTGCCATATCTTTTGCCGAAACTCGGTTCGGAACAAAACAAATGGGATCAAGAACACCTTTATTAGTCTCTTTGTCTGGATCAAGTCGGACTTGATGAAAGTACTGCTGAACAAATGCACACGTTTCAGGATACTTTTTCTGATACACTGGCTCATTGATAACTTCCATGATCCAATCAAAGAATTCGGATTTTGGGTCAACATAGAGCCCTTTTCCTTTCATCAATACAGAGAGAAAGAACACAAACTTAGCCAAATAAGATTTTCCATTTCCTGTGGGTCCTGTAATAGCAATGTGCGGACTATTCGCTTTCTTATCAGCGATATCACTTTGATTACCAATGGAAGGATTAAAGAATACTGGCTTACGACTGGTTTTCGCAATTTCTTTCGGCGTTAAATTCCGTGTATTTTTCAATTCTGAAACCATACCAATGGGGATGCCTACATTGTCCCCAATTCTATTTTCTACTCCTAACATCAATTCACTGATTCCCTCTACTGTAGTGTAATGAATCCAATTTTTTTCGGGTCCTAATTTATTTCCAGACAAGAATTGATGAAAAAGAAAAACTTGATCAGCCAATCCTTTCACCACATCCACATTACGAGACTGACACAAAGAAAGTACTGTACGAATTCGGCTACGACACTCTTCTGGCGTTTGTCCAAAGACACCAAAAAGCCCCAACCATTTAATGACTGGGACTCGTAAATCAATTTTATTGTTTAAATCAGTCAGGGCATATCGATTGAACCGACTGGATTTCATTTCGGCATCCCCCATCGAAAGGGTTTCTTTGGCACTATTCTTTAAGCGTTTGGATGCTCTAGAAGATTTCCCTTTTAATCCTTTGCCTCCTTTCAAGGGCTCAAAATGGGCCTTCAATCGGAACTCAACTGGAAACGGCAGGCTTTGAACAAGCTCTGCCACATGATTAAAAGCTAAGTTTGGCGCAAATTTATGAATCGGTAATAGCGCAATATAACTGGTTCCTTCTAAACTTCGTAGCTTTAACAAGCCTTGTTCCTCAGTAGGGTCAAGAATCGTATCGGTTAATGAATATCCTTCTTTTTCAATAAAGTCACTATCAAAAGAAGTATCCATCCCACGAACATAGGGATAACGACAGACTTGCAACACTTCTTTTTCAGTTAGTCTTCGACCATTGATCGCCCCGACTAGCTGAAAGACTTCTGCTTCAATGATGCGATAACGTGCCAAAAAATCCTCGTCAATGATCATGTGATACTGCATAATCGCTAAGAGTTTGCCTGCATAATAATCCACCAGTTCCATTGCTTTTCCTTTAAGAGAAGCGGCAGACGACAGACTAGAAATCTTCACTCCAATGTAAAATTTCTCTGTTGTAATCACTCGTAGCTGACTTTCTAATTCAGACAAGGTTCGATCAATTAAGGCATTCCCCATATCTTGGGCTTGTTCATCAAAGCTTTTAGAAAAAGCAGACAACCGTTCATTGAGATTATATGAATGGGGATTAAGAAATAGCTCAAAATCTTCAAAGCGCCGCAGACTTTGAAGAAACTGTTGCCATTTTCGTTTATGTTTTTCTTGCACTTCTTTGTTCTGACCAATGACATACTCACTTGGACATGTAAAATATGCCCACACCTCATTTTCTGTCGTAATCAACACATTGTTGTACACTTTATGAAAGGGCTGTTTTAATCTCATACTTTTCCTCCTTTTACAATAATCGAGTAATGCGCTTACGTATGGACTGCTTGATTAGGGCTTGGTATTGGTCCTTCAACTTTGGCACATCTGTTAGTGGGAGTAGCCCATCTGTAAATTGTCGATGAAGTGCCTTTTTCATAAGCAATACCTCATCATCTGTTTCAAATAATTCATAAAAGCCTTCTTCTCTTGCCTGTATCGACTCAAATTCATGGATGAGTTCTGGAACAATGATTTCTTTTATTTCTTGTTTCATTTGATCAACGGTTACGGTATTCATTGGTATCCTTTCCTCCTTTACCATTAGTTGTTTCACTGTGCAGCGATGATAAATAACTTTTTCTTGCTTCATTGCTTGAAGCTGCTCATGGTATAACACCTGACGCTTCATGACATACGTCACTAGGTAGCTCAGGTAATCTTTTAGGAAAATGTCGGCTCGTTTACCATCTGGTTCCACACGATTAAACAATTGAACCAATCCATAGGGAATTGCAATAGAAATCATAATGACCAACTGATTCATCCCAAATAAAAGTAATAAACAACTGAAAACCAGCGCAAAGCTCACAGTAGCGACAGTAAAATCTTGCGCATAGACCACAAACGGTAAATTGACATTTTTTGCAATTTCTCGAATCATATATGGTGCATTAAACGGCTCACGATAATCTAAAATTTGTTTTTCTCTGTTCATGCTTATAACCCAAAATAGCTTTTTAGATTAGACAATGAGTTTAAAATACTGGCTGGGTCTTTAATCACGGCATAAATAATGCCACCAAAAAACAAAATCGCAAAGCCTTGTATCCACTTTGAATTCATAAATTCTTTAATGACTAAATAAACAACAACGACACCGAAAATCGGAGCAATCCAATCATTCAAAATGTAATTGCTAGCTTCTTTTGCGTTCGCATCGGCATAAGCCAAAGAAGCCGTTGAAAAGAACAGGAAAATCGCATTACAAATAACAGAAAGTTTCATTGTTAGAAGCTGCTTTTTAGAGTAGTGTTGATTCATTTAAATTCCTCCTAGATAGTGCTGTAATTTTTCAATAAAATAAGTGTTGTCGCGGTGTTTCAGTCCTAATGTCATGGTTTCTATATGACTACTTTTGGTCTGTCCATCTACTAGTTTGAATGTGACAAAGACAACAATCTGCTTCTCTCTTATCAAGGGTTCAATTATCACATCTCCAATTTGATAATCGCCAGTCAATAACTCTGGTTCTTTCATCAAAAAGCTCATGTCCTCTATCGAATCTGAAACATACTTTTCAAGAAAGGCTTGTACAAAACTAGTAATCGCCTTTTCCTCTTTGTTCTCTATTCGCTGGTACTGAGAACGATCGATTGTTGGTTGAAGTGTTTTTCCATATGTTAAAGAAGGCTCCATTGAAAAATAGGGATACGCAGTGACTTTAAATGATTGATTGTCTAATTGAACAAAAGGAATATTGAGTAACGTTTTTACTTCACTTTTCTCGTAATCGATGTATTTTTCTTTGACGTTTACTACTTTTTCTCCTTCTTTTTTCTTCACTTCTCGTTCTTTTGTGACAGGTGTGGTAATTTCATAAGTAATCCTGTATTTTGCGATCGTTTGTCCTTGTTCACTCACCAAATCATAAAAATCAGCAGATAGTAATTTCCTCTCAAGCCCAGTATTTTTCTCTTCTTCTAGCTCAAAGTTGAAATAGGTGTTTTGTAACGTATTAAACCTCTCCTCAAAAGCTTTTTGATCCGCTGGAATCGAGATATAGGTAGTGATAAAGGGATGTAAGAAATGCTTGTATAATTCAGATGCAACAGGCGTACTCGTATTTTTCGACAGTTCTTCTTGAATGGTTTGTGATAATGCTGCTTGTTCATTTTTTATCCTTCCTTGCATCTTGGAAGACTGAAACAACGCAATTGGACCACTTACCACTAAAAAAAGTGTCAGAATCAGAACACTTAGACGAACGGTTCGGATGTTCGCTGCTTTTTCTTCTTTTGGGGTAACAGGTTTCAGCTGTTTTTTCTCTTTTATAAAGTTCATGGAGTCACTCCTTTTTTAATGTAAAAAAGAGAACCCCTTTAATAAATAAAGAAGTTCTCTTGTAGAAAGCTGAGTCCCATATATTTTCAAACGACTAGGTTGGGAGCTAAACAGATAGGTTGCTTTGTAAAAATCGTAGGAAAAGTCACGATATAAACCAGTCTCACTAAAGCGCTCCAGTCCTTCAATATAAAGACTCGTATTCTTTGACAACATTCGTTCAAAACAAAGCTCCCTTTTAGGCTGAAACACTAAATTCTCTCGTTGTATCAATTTCTTAACAGTAAGAAATTGTCGGGCTTGTCGCTCAGGGATTTCCCCTTCCAAGCAAATAAATCCATAACGTTTTAATTCCTCGGCTAATTGTTTCTGGTTCATGTCATAACCTCAATAATGGTATTGTCATTCGCTTGATAGAGCCTGCCATCCTGACGTAAATCCTCTCCAATCCCTTCATAATCAATATTCCATTTGATAATATCTGGTACACCAGAGAGATAGCCAAGATCATCCACTAATTGTTCGGCATAATCTTTATAGGAATAACAATCGCAGTAAACTTGTATTTCATCAATCTGTTCAAAAGCATCTAACAGGTCATTGAAAAAGCCAGCAGTAATTAATTCCTCCAGATACTTAATCGCTTCATGTCCCTCATATTCATCAAATTGTTCAGCCACTTCATTCATGTAATCAAAATCTTCAAAATTAAACAACTTAATAGGCGCTGAGTAGTCGTTGATTTCATATACTTGTTCATCTTCTAATTCTAACTTTTCTTGTACAACTTCCCACAGAATAGGTAGCTCAAACCAACGCCCTTTACGTGCTTTAGGGTTTTCAATATATAACTCAATCATTTCATTCACCTCTCACTCAAATAAAAATTGGGCTAACAGCTGTTCCACTTCTTGTTGTGTAACAGATACAGTTTTAGAGGATACAACTTCTTCCTCTTCTTGTATTAACAACTCTTTAATCGTTGTGGTTAGCTTCGCCAATTCCTCTTGGTCTTTTTCTTTCAGTTCTGCTTGTTGGATACGAGTCATTAGTTCGTCCGTACCAAAGGTTTGATCCATAATCCAAATTTTCTTTAATGTTGGGGCAAGATAATTGGAGAGCCAACGCAATGCTTTTTCATAATTAGGTTTCTCTCCTTTCATGGTCAATTTCAATTCTTGCATGCTTTCAATGACCATTCGCCAGTTGGCACTGTATTGAGTACGCAACCCAGCTTCGTCACAGTCGTAAACTTTGATTGCAGTATCAATTAACTCTTTGACTACCCATTCCAGAGTTTCACCAGTAGATAACAAATATTCAACAAAGAGATAAGCCTTTTCATCCGCTAATCGAATCTCATATCGATTCTTAATGCCATACTTTTGACGAGCCATTTCAACAGATATTTCTTCTTTTTTCGCTAGTTCGTAATCCTTTTGATAGAAATTCAAGTAGAATGGTGACTGACGTGACCCAAAATATAGAGACAGTCCTTTATTTAAACGTTGCCCATTTTTCACAACAATTCCGCCAGTAAAATCAAAGTTACGAAACGTTGTGTCAACCAATCCTTGTTCGTATTTTTCTTTCAGTTCGAATAAATCATAGTTTGGGTACAGCAATGAAACCTGTTCATCCAATGCCAAATCAATTCTAGTAATCTTTGTATCAATCATTAGGCGATTACCAAAGAGATTCGTTTCATATAGTCGCCAAAAAAACTCTGTCCATGTTTCGTGTTGCTCTTCCAACACTAGCTCATACTCACGACATCCTTGACCTCGTAATTCAATCATGACACCCATGTCTAAGTTTTCAGGATTAGCAAACACAAATATTTCACTGAAACAGTAGGTTTCTGTATAGTGATTAAACCCATAATTTTTATAAATAAACACATCTGGATTCATTCGTAACACCTTTTCAATGACTTGGCCTGGGGAATGAATCTTAAATCGAATCCGAAGAAAATCAATTTTTGCCTGCATAGGAAGAAGCCCTCCTTCTACACAGAGTGTTTGGTTGATTTGTTCTGTAGCAGCTTTTGTGATTGCTCGCTTCCCTGTTTCAATCATGGACAAATAAGATTTACTCCAGTGAAGTTTGTCTGCAAATTGCTGTTGGGATAACCCTAGTCGATTACGTAGTTTTCTAATTTCTTGATTGGTCATTTTTAGCCTCTTACCTTTCTTGTATGTTCACAAAATCAATCCAAATCGTTCACAAGTTCAACTATCCATTCAAGCTATGATACATAAGGATTTCTGATGATTTTGTATCCATATTTTAAAAAAGTTACCCCCATGTTATTAAGCGGGGGTAACAGGTTAGAGCGAGCGTTGCTCGCCCTAACCTCTACACAGGAACAGACAGGATACCTGCCTGTTCCTTTTCGTTCTACCACCACCCGTTAAGACGTGTGGCTTTCACAAGGAAACCTTGCTCATAGACGAAGTAGTGCATATCAGCTCCTTCCGTCTGCTGAGGCAACGAAAAAAGGAAAACGAAACACACTTCTTTTCCTTTCCCTTTTTTCATTGAAATAGTGTGGTTTCCCATGTACTTGTTCATTACCATTTCTCATCATAATTTGGCGTAACTGCCCTTATTCCACTTATCGAATTACTTCAAATGCTTCTTGTGCCTCTTCAATTTCCTCAGCAGTTGGATCAACCTCCCTGATATCTAATAGTTTCATTGATTCAATTTTTTCAAATTCCTTTAAAAAGTTATATCCTCTAGGAACAAACGGCGCATAGAATTCTCTTGGTATAGCTGAGCCATCATCCACATACCCTCTTCCTTTAATTGACTTATTGATGAACGCCTTATTTTTTTGATCCGATCCAAAAGTCATATAATAGCCCTGTTCTTGCAATTTTCCAACACTCACTCGAAACAGGATATTATCTCGAATCCCTCCACCAAAATTCTCTGCATCAGGGCGTTGTGTCGCAAGAATTAAGAAAACACCTGCTTGACGAGCCTTCAATACCAATTCTTTAACATATCCTAAAATTTCATCCTGTTCTTTATAATTTAAGGTTCCAAAAAAAGCCGCCCATTCGTCTACAATGATGAAATAAGGCGGAATATCGTAATAAGCAAAGTTTTTCCCTGTTGTATAGGTTGGGAGAAGTTTCATATAAACATAACGGCGATTCATTTCTGCCACAGCATTTTTTAAACAACGAGTGATCCACTTTGTACCAGTAAAGACATGTCCCTTGAATAACTTAAGGTCTTGTAAATCCTTTAAATCGGCTTCTTTCGGATCGCAAATATCAACTGTTCCCACCTTTACTAATGCTTGAATCAATGTCAAAATCAGGTAGGTTTTGCCTCCGCCTGTGCCTCCTGTAATCAACATATGTGGCACTTCTGCATAATCCCAAATCACGCCATCCATTAATTTGACTTGACCATTTGTGACAACACAATCTGAAATATTAATTCGTTTACTAATGACATCAATCATCAAGGAATAGGTTGTAAATCCCATTTCTTTCTGTACATTGATAAAATCAGCAATATACATTTCTTCAAAAGTTTTCGCAATTTTTTCAAAACGATCATGCCACTTCATTCCATCTGTTGGAACCGTTAAATAGAGAATCTCCTTAGTATTCCGATAATAGACTTTAGGGAAAATCATCTTTTCTGTAGTTTTCTCATTTGATTTCCGTTCTTTTTTATCATACAAGCCATTGCTTTTTAACATCCTTGCTAACATTTGACGTTGATAAGCTCGATAAAAGAAGCCTCCTTTAAGAAAAGAATGCCTTCTCCCCCATAAACAGATAAACAATGGGAGTAAGAGTAATAAAAAAAGCCCTCCAATTGGAATAAGGAGGGCAGGATAATCGATTGATTGTTTTTCAAGAATTTCACTTACTAATGGATATAGTACAAAATAGCCATAGAAACCACTAGTAAGGAGCGCTGGAGACCACATACCAAACAAGTAATGACGATAGAGATTCAAGTGATACGGACGAATTCTGGTGCCTCTGTAGTTTAGAAATTTCATCCGTTATTCCCCTTGTGAAGTTCCAATGGGCTTTTGTTTTTCAGGTTTCTGATGAAGTACTGCTACCTTTTTAATTCCACCAGCTCGGATTTTAAAGGCTTGTTCTGATTGAATGGAATCATTGTACCCAGCATAGGAAGAGAGCCAAGCTAATGCAGTCACTTCACCTGTCAGTTCAATTTCATCATCATAAGAAAATAAAGCTAAATCCGTTGCTTCTGGTACTGCAATATCAATTTGATCATTTTTTGCTTCGGAATAAACTGTTACACGTTGCTCTCTTACCATTTCTGTTCGGTTGCCTTCACTATCATTTTCATAGATAGACTGAGCGCTTAAATAATAACAAGTTCCAAATGTTTTCTTGATATCAAAATCCTTAATCGTATTTTCTTCAAATTTTAAACTCATTTATTTTCCTCTTTTCTAATTTAGTGTAATTAATTGTTTAGCAAATACTTGTAATTCTAACGTTCTACTGGCAGTTCCAATGTTATTTCGTTTGGCACTAGGAACCAGCGTTGCATCCTTTAATTCCACTTCTTTTCTTCCATCAAAACGCTGTGAGTTTCTCAGATTCGGCACAATGATTTCAAAATCTGGATGTAGCGCAGATGAAGCAGTGAAAATGCGACAAGGAACTCGTTTTCCTTCAACATAAATTTCTCGTTCCTCTTTCACCGTAGCTTTGATTTTAGCACCAAGCTGTTGTTCCTTTAAGGCAATACTTGTGACACGATTTGACATAGTTGATTCCTTCTTTCATTTTTTATCTTGTTTGATTTCCTTGTTTTTTCTTTACATAAAAGTAATAGCTAGCAACGCCCATCAGTAACAAGCTTCCTAGCGCAATTCCTAAAATAGACGTTGTTTCACCTGTTTGTGGCAAACTTCCTTTTTCGTTTGGAATGAGTTGATTGGTCATGGTACATTTGACGATCTCACCCTCTTCCTTTATTTCAAATTGAATCGGTGTTTCGTCTAATTGATAACCTGATGGGGCATCAAATTCTTGGAAATAGTACACACCTTTTGGTAATTTTTCAAAGGTAAATTGTCCTTGGTTGTCTGTTTTCCCTTCAATCACTACTTTTTTATCTTTATTAAGAATACGAATACCTGTATTTGGAAGAGTTTTTCCATCCGATACGTCTGTTTTTGTTAATTCTGCATTCCCTTTAACCAAGTGGTTTTTAAGCTCTAGTAACACGATTGGCTCATCATTTTTAGGTTCCTTAGAATCAGGCTCTTCGGTCTGATCGATACTTTCCTCTTCTTCACTTGTTTCTTCATTCATTGTTTCACCAAGAAGTTGACCTTTACTATTATAAGCTTGAACGCCTTTTAGTGTAGAGATAATTTGATAGGTTTCAGAAGAACCTACGTAATTCTCAGAAGAGGGTTGCTTCTCTTTCAAATAGAACGTTCCGACAGGTATATTCGTGAACGTAGCCAAAGAATCCTTATTGACTGTGACTGTTTGAATCACTTCCTTGTCTTCCGTTTCCAGAATAAAAATAGCACCCTTGCCATTTCCAGTGAAGGTAAAATCATAGCCATTTTTTTCTTCTAACGTTGCTTCTTCATTTACTTTCTTTAATGAAAACTGATTAAAATGAAGTTTATTTAACAGTGGCAGTGATTCATCCTCCTGATTGTCTTTCGATGCATAGAGTTCAATAATTTTTTCGGTTTCATGATCTGTTGCCGTAAACTCAAATTCATAATGTGTTGAATCAATATCATGATCTTCTCCAGCATCCAATTCTTGAATGTAGTACCTTCCCTCCATTAGGCGTCGGTTAGGGAAGACAAGTTCCCCTTCACTAACCGTTCCAAACGCTAATAAAGCATCAGCTGGCACAGTAGTGTTGTCAGTCATTGCATATTCTTGGTTCGTAAATAAGCCAAATACTTTGTCATTCGCTTTCACTTCCTCAAGTACTGGTACATTTTCCTTCCATTCCTGAATTTGTTCTTCATTTTTATGAACAGTAATCTTTAGCTGTTGAAAGTCATTCTTTACTTCAAGTGATTGAGAAACTAACTCAACATTTTGCCCTTCATAGGTAAATTCAAAGGGCATAGGGGGCGTATTCATCAGGTATCCAGCGGGCGCTTCAGTTTCAATGGCTTCATATTTTCCTAAATATAGCTTAGGCATATTGATTAATTCACCATTTGTATCTGTTTTTACAGTCGCAACAACACTTCCTTTTTTAGCATGAACATAATCTCCCACTTTTATATCTTCACGAGCTTTAATAGTAAACGTGACATCAGCTAAAGGAACATAATCAAAAGTGATATCATGTAGCTGTCCATAGTCAGAATCCGTTGTGGTAACAGTGGTTGCTTTTTGACCTGTCTTTTTCAATTTTAGTAGTCCTTGTTGGGCTTTATTTCCAAACACTACTTCAATTGTTTTATTTGGTTCAATCGTGATTTCCTTTGATTCTCCTTTATTCACAAACCCATTACTAGCAGTGACCTCCGTAATTTTTACTTTTGTACCTGCTTTAATCCCATCGATTTGAGCAAGACCATTCGTGTCAGTCATAATTTCTTTTATTTGTCCGTTATACTCAAATTTCATTTTCGTATTAGGCACAGCTATTCCTGTGTCCTCATCAACTTTTTTTAACTTTACATTTCCATTGAGGTTTACTTTGATCGCTAAATTCATTTCTCCAGCATTGGATAATTTAAATGTCGCTACAGTCTGTTCACCAGGTTTCTTATAGATGAAACTTTGACCCACTTGATCTTTTGGCACCATACTGTATTGAAGTTTGCCAGTCTCTTTAGAACTAGCTATAGCAGTCAATTTCAGCGTATTTCCATTCTTTTCAATTTGCAGGTTTGCGGAATTTTCCAAAAGATTGCCATATTTTGATAAAACATTATTTGTATCTGTTAGCGTAATGGAGTCACCAACATTTAAGGTGATGTTCTGATTCGCAAAACTGGGCTTAATTTTATGACTGACTACTTTCGTTAGAATTTCATTTTTACGATTTGCATAATTAGGAAGCTGAGTGCTTAAAAGTGTATCTCCAAATTCTTCCCAAATGATATTTTGCGTAATCCCATAATTTTCCATTGTAGGGCTAATTTGATAACCATAATAGGAAATCAAAGATAGCCGTTCCTTTTCAGCACTGTTTAACTCAGATGGTTCAAATCCTGACCCACCATTTAGTAGAACTCCGTGTTCAATACAAAAAGCAGGTTGGTTATCAGCCTTGATCATATGCACACCATTGTCCGTCCAGTGTAAGCCCCCTAGTGAAGCAACATTCCAAGTAGAAACATAATCTCCAATTTTTTCATAATTGACCGAAGCCGCAAGAGCCGTTATTGGGGTAATAAAAAAAGCAATCATCACTGTGAGTACACCCACTAGCGAGATTACTTGACGTTTTTTCTTATTCATTTGTTTATTCTCCTTAGTTTAATATGAAAATGTTCTTATTCATGGTGGTGCTTGTATTTCATATTTTATGATATCCCCTCCAAATAGGAAACCTAAATTGAAATACTCATTTATGAGATTGACACTATTAATAGAAAGTGGCAAGTTTTCTCATTGATCTCCTTATTTATCTCTTATTAATTAGTTTTAAAGTCTATAAGATACAAGAAAACCACAGATACTTTCTCAAGTTCTGTGGTTTTGAAAATTTATTTTAGCTTCTTGAAGCCGAATACTACAAATCCTTCTTTTTGTTCAAAGTCTGTTATATAAGAGATTGTGGCAGTTATCTCTCTACCAGTATACTCTCTATTTTCAGTTATTTCTTGTAGGATTACAATGTCTTCAATTTGAAAATTTCGATCATTAAATCGTATTTCAAAATTCTTTTTTTCATTTAGCACGGCTTCAAAATACTCTGTATCAATCTTCAGCTTATGCTCCAAACTTATCACCTCTCATCAATAAAATTGATTAAATCGTCAAATTGGTTAGTATTATCATATACAAAAAGAGGTATTTTAGCATTTAAAGAATAACTTCTCACAGTATTTTCTTCCACTTCTTGAAATTCTTGAATCCTTTCAAGCTCCCAAGCATGATTATCTCTATTAAATAGCCGTGATTGAATCACTTCTGGAATTTCTTTCTTCAAAACAATACCTACAATATCAACGTTTTCAAAGGTTTCAAATGGCAAAGGAACAATTTCTCCAGTATTGTTTAATAACGTAAAATGCCCATCAAGTATTATTTTTGGTGATAAGGAATCTATTTTTTTAAGTTCCTTTTTCCATAGATTTTGATTTTCAGTAATTTCTTTTGTTTGTTTATTTGAGGTATCTATTTGTTGATCAGCTTTCTTAATCAAGGAACTAATAGTATAAGCCTCAATTGGATATACTTTTTCAATCTGATCCAATAAGGTAGATTTCCCAACACCATGAATTCCTGCTAGTAAGATATATTTCATTTATCTCAGTTACCCTTCAATATAACAAAAAGATTGAGGTGCCACTTTTATCTTTTTATCAAAATAATTCAAATCCATTGGTACGTCATACTTTATAAATTCTTTGATTTGAATAGCAAATCCTGTATCACGACCATCAAAATATTCATTAAAAAATTTCCTTGAAATTCCAGAGTATTGTTTCGTTTCTTTCCAAATATTGGATGGACGATCTTTAATGATACTTTCAATTTCAAATTCTCCAACCACTTTTCCATAAGGTTTGGTGGCATAAACTACAATAGATGAAATATCATCTCGCTTGAATATATTTTTTCTATATTCAAACTTTTTTCTGCCTTCCATAATTTCTTCTACAAATTCAGGTTTAATAGATAATAAAACCTTCATATACTTCACCTATTTCTAATATTTTTTCAAATTGATTATTTGACAAATTCATGAAACCAAAATATGATTCTCTGTCCAATCCTACTTTGTTTATCAAGTCTTGTCTAATGATTCGTTTAGGAAGCGCTAAATTGTACAGCATTTTAATAATATAGGGATATTTTTTTGTTTGATAGTAACCTCTAAGTTCTTGTTCACTAAAGATAGAACCTTTTCCACAATATTTGAGATACTCATCAATACTTTTAAAATTATTCATGTGTTTTACGCTTGCCACAGTACACAAAGAAGTCGCAACTGAACTGTATTCAGCTGAACGAGCATTGTAATCCTTCATCCGATATATCACTATCAAATCGCCTATATTCATTCCTTTAACTCCATACATATTAGTGATATATATTTTCTCAGTTGTATTGGTGAAAGATAAATCCTCAACTATATGATTTTTTTCAGTGCGTAATTTAGAGTCAGGGAACATCTTAGTATGGAATTCAGGTTTTATAGATAATAGATATTTATTACTTTCTAAATTAACTTTAGGATAGTCTTTATAAATATCTTCAAAAATAGTTTGATATTTGTAATAGACTAACTCGCCATTTGCTTTTGTTCCCCAAATTTGAAACCCAAACTTTTCTAAGAGTTGAATCAATCCTTTTTGTTTTTCAAAAACTGTGACATAAATAAAATCTTGATTGGTTTCAATCATCTTTTGTAAAGCAATACTCAAAAAACGTTGCCCTAAAATAGTTCCATGTGCATTAATTTTAAATGTTCCTATCTTTAATCGTCTCTTTTTGACAAATTTGGGAGAGATAGTTTGATCCTCCTCACATTCATCCTTCAAATACAGAAACCCATTTAGCATACCTTTATCTTTAAAAATATATGCATCCTCACTACTTTTACCTAAAAACCATCTTTCAAAGTCATAATCTTTTTTTAAAGAGTCAAAAAATTGATCATTTACATCTAAATCAGAGAACTTAACTTTTTGAATAACATCCTTCATCATATCCATCCTCCCGAACTTATGTTCCTATTCTAACATAACTTACAATTAATTATAACCGTTTTAGAAAAAAAGCTCTAGAACTATTTTATAACAAACTCACTGTTTGAATTAACTTTATGAAGCCTGCACATTTTTTTGTTAAGAAGTAGTCTATGGTCTACTGTCACTAGTAAAAATTTCTGGAATTTTTTTACATTTATAAAAGTGCAATTCTGTTATCCATTTTCTAACATAGTTAACCTCTTATCCATTTATTTTTTTTAATTTTATGAATTATAGATTCACGTATTGTCACAATTTCACTAAAAAAAAGGTACTGAAATTTTCCAGCACCTTAACCATATTTGATAACTGTTTACTTCACTCAACTAATTATTAAATAACTAAGTTTTGTTCTAAAAAAACATTCAAAATTTAACATTCGCACCATTTTCGCACCACAACGCAAAAAAAGACTGTCAAATCAACGATTTAACAGTCTTTTCTATACCGGCGGCCGGGGTCGAACCGGCACTCCCGTGAAGGAACTGGATTTTGAGTCCAGCGCGTCTGCCAATTCCGCCACGCCGGCAAGATATTTTGGAAGGCGGTAACCGGATTTGAACCGGTGATGAAGGTTTTGCAGACCTCTGCCTTACCACTTGGCTATACCGCCATATTCCATTTTTGTTACAAAAAAACTGGGGTAGCTGGATTCGAACCAACGCATGACGGAGTCAAAGTCCGTTGCCTTACCGCTTGGCTATACCCCAATAAAATTACAAAGGGCGACCGATGGGAATCGAACCCACGAATGCCAGAGCCACAATCTGGTGTGTTAACCACTTCACCACGATCGCCGTAATCTTAAAAAGTGTATCTATTAAATAATTAAATGGCAGGGGCAGCAGGAATTGAACCCACACCAACGGTTTTGGAGACCGTTGTTCTACCTTTAAACTATGCCCCTAAAATGGAGGAAAGTGGATTCGAACCACTGAACCCTAAGGAACGGATTTACAGTCCGTCGCGTTTAGCCACTTCGCTATTCCTCCATAAATGGCGTGAGACAGAGTCGAACTGCCGACACACGGAGCTTCAATCCGTTGCTCTACCAACTGAGCTACCACGCCTAAAACAAAAGCTTGTTCAAATAATTTTCAAGTAACAACATTAAATGGCGGTTCCGACGGGATTTGAACCCGCGATCTCCTGCGTGACAGGCAGGCATGTTAACCCCTACACCACGGAACCAACCGAGTAATGGAGGTTAACGGGATCGAACCGCTGACCCCCTGCTTGTAAGGCAGGTGCTCTCCCAGCTGAGCTAAACCTCCAAAAAGGAATGTTACTATTAAAATAAATGACCCGTACGGGACTCGAACCCGTGTTACCGCCGTGAAAGGGCGGTGTCTTAACCGCTTGACCAACGGGCCAGTTTGTAAATATGAAACGGAGAGTAAGGGATTCGAACCCTTGAGACAGTGTTTACCGCCTACATGATTTCCAATCATGCTCCTTCGGCCTCTCGGACAACTCTCCATAGCTGAAAGAAGCACGTACTTGTGATATTTCATATGTTAAACTCCGGCAGTAGGACTCGAACCTACGACATCATGATTAACAGTCATGCGCTACTACCAACTGAGCTATGCCGGAATAATCGCGTGGCGACGTCCTACTCTCACAAAGGGAAACCCTTCACT
>Ga0153923_100049_pt1 | contig 66642 bp, 61 predicted proteins | sample TSNJ007MetaG_FD_104682 | JGI IMG/M metagenome (GOLD analysis project Ga0153923, IMG submission 104682) | Attine ant fungus gardens microbial communities from New Jersey, USA - TSNJ007 MetaG | ecosystem: Host-associated > Fungi > Mycelium > Unclassified | place: USA: New Jersey, Brendon T. Byrne...
AGAGTACGGCTGGGTATTACTAGTTCTTGTAGCACTTGAAGGACTACTAGCCGCAGATAACGCACTGGTATTGGCAATTATGGTTAAACACCTTCCTGATGAGGAAAGAAAAAAAGCACTATTCTACGGATTAGCCGGAGCCTTCGTGTTCCGCTTCGGTTCACTATTTGTCATCTCTTACCTGGTTGATATTTGGCAAGTACAAGCCATCGGCGCACTTTATTTACTGTTTATCGCGGGGAACCATATCTTCCGAAAACTATTAATCAAGAAGCCCGTTACGGATGAAGCAGCTGAAAGCGGTACGGACGGCGCAGTCAACAAAAAGAAATCCAGCTTTTGGTTTACTGTCTTTAAAGTAGAAGTTGCTGACATCGCCTTCGCGGTCGATTCCATCCTAGCCGCAGTTGCACTTGCGGTTGCACTACCTGCAAGTGGTCTTCCAAAAATCGGAGGCCTTGACGGTGGACAATTCCTCGTCATCTTTGCCGGCGGATTTATCGGATTGGTCATTATGCGTTTTGCAGCTTCCTTCTTCGTTAAGCTGCTTCACACCCGTCCAGGTCTTGAAATTGCAGCCTTCTTCATCGTAGGCTGGGTCGGCGTTAAGCTCGCAGTCATTACCTTGGCACACCCTTCACTTGGTGTTCTTTCCGAGGATTTCGCGCATAGTACCATTTGGAAGGTTACCTTCTATGTTGTACTCGTGCTCATCGCTGCAATCGGTTGGTTTATGAGCAGCAAGGTAGAAGAGAATGTTGGAGAGAATCCAGTTAAAGAAGTAGATAAACAGCTCCATTAATTGTATTTGAATAGCAAAAACAAATATAACCCGAAAGACGCGCCCTTTCTGTAAAGGTGTTTGTCTTTCGGGTTATTTTCTTTTATCCCCTATTTTGCTCACGATATTCCTGTGGTGTGCAGCCGACGGTTTTTTTGAAGAAGCGAAAGAAGTAGTGCTGATCACTAAACCCAAGCTGAATGGATATCTCGTGCATTTTCAAGGAAGTTCCTAGCAATAGCTCTTTACTAAGCTCCACTTTTTTCTCCAGAATATAATCTGAGATCCCTTTACCTGTAGTTCTTTTATACCAGCGCGACAAATAGGACGGATTAAGTGAGACTTCTTGAGCGATCCGCGTTAGAGACAAATCATCCGCTAGATGAGCTTTAATATATTGGTGGATCATGGACAGGATATTCGACTCATCATGTTTATAGGTGGCGCTTCTGTTCGAAATAATCCATTCAAAGAAGGTATGATAGAATGAAATAACCTCCGACCAATGTGTATTGATATTAAAATACAACATCCTCGACAAATCCGTTCCACTTTGAGCTTCCTCTGTCAAACCTAGCTCTTGTAAGGTCTGCAATAAGGTGTTACTGATGCCTGACAACAATCTTAATTTCAAAAAAGGATCTTCCGGTCCACCTTCACCCGGGATATCCACCCATTTACGAAAAGAACTGCTCCAATCGACATCTCCTTCTAGCAGGCGTTGTTTTAAATAATCGAGTAGCAAGTCTGCTGTCGCATTTCTATTTTGCATCGAAACAGGACTTGGGTTTGCTTCCTTAACGTTAATCTTTAGAAGTTTCTCCATACCCAGTCCAGGGCTATCATAGATAGCTAGTCTTAAACGATTTAAAGTGTAGCTTAGCTCATGCCACAGAACAGCCTGATCACTGGCGATAATGGATACAGATAATTGTAGACATTTGCCGCAAGCTTGCTGGACAGATTCCATTGTTCCATGTACGAAGCGGAGCGTCCTTAACCATAACTCTTCTTCCTTTAATGAAGATACAATCTCGCTACTCGGCTGAACAAAACAAGCAATCGTTCCCTGATCGAGATCAACGGCCTTAATTTCCACTTTGTCACTGAGCAGTTCCTCTGAAATATTGGCTACGGCATAGCGAATCAAGCTCCGATCTGAAGCTGTCTCATAATTCCTCCACTCTTCCATTCGCAGAATAATAGGGAGTACGAGTCCTTCCGCTTTAAACGGGAGTTGAATCGCATCGAATTCATCCTGTAAGGACTGCCGTTCTATCCTTTCGGTCCGCCTTAGAATATCGTGCAACAATTGCTGCTGCAATTGAGGTAAAGCCCGAGGAAGCTTATCGCGAAGCCACTGGCTTTTGTACAGATAATCCTCTTCAGAGGATATTTGCTCCAAGGTTAGGGCAACAGCGGACCGAATTTTATCCATCCCCTCTGTCTTCAATAAATAGTCCACTACACATGGATTTCTAATCGCCTGATGCGCATAATCAAATTCATCATGACCGGTTAGCAGAATCACTTTACAACGTGGCCAGCGGTCAAGAATTTCCTGAATTAACTCCATCCCATCCATTCCAGGCATACAGATGTCGCTAAGTACAATATCGATTTTCACAGTATTCAGCCAGTCAATAGCATGATCTGCAGAATGAACCTTAATGATCTCCAAATCTTTGAAATCTGCTTTTACAAAAAATTCATATAGTCCATCCAATATAATAGGCTCGTCATCCACTATCAACATTCGTTGCATCGTTATACTCCCCTTCAAGCGGTATGTTAACTTTTACACAAAGCCCGCCTAAACTGCTTCTCTCCGCCTGCAATCCATAAGGGGAACCAAATTTGATCCTCAGCCTTTGATTCACATTTAATAAACCCGTGATTTCTCCCTGGTTGATATTCTGTTCGGAGAACTGGCGCTGTAAAAGTTGTAGCTTATCCTCATTGAGTGTATCCCCGTTATCCTCAATTTTAATGATCAACGTATTATTCGTTTTCTCATAGCTCATTTTTAGCAGACCATTGCTGCTCTTTTGCTTAAGTCCATGCTCAAATACATTTTCGATGATCGGCTGCAATAGAACTCGTGGGATTCTAATATCCCGGCAATCGGGTTCCATCTCATCCACTTCAGCTCTGATCCTAGGACCAAAGCGAATTCTCTGAATGGCTAAATATACTAATGCATGTTCAACTTCTTGCTGCAGTGTGACCTCCTGAGCGAAATCCCGGGTCATATACCGGAAGTATTGTCCTAAATAATCGGAGAACTCTTTGATTAGCTCCACATTCTCCACTTCAGCCATTTGCTTAATACTAAATAAGCTGTTATAGAGAAAGTGCGGAGTAATCTGCGATTGTAAATGCTTAAGCTCTGCTTCTCCTGTTCGAATCCGCTGTACGTAATTCTCGTCTATTAGCGTATTTAAATGCTTAAGCATCTCATTGAAACGCGAGTACAAATACCCAAACTCATCTCTGCGGGAATGGGTAATAAAGATGCCCGTCTGTCCCTGCTCTGCTTTCTTAAACCCTCTGATGAGAATAGACATTGGCCGATGAATCATTCGGTATATCCATAAAGAGAACAGGATAATAATCACTATCGATACAACAAACAACAGCCATAACAGTAACGAGTAGACATGGATCGGCTTCATGAGCACCTTGTTGGAAATACTAGCGGTCAGCCTAAAGTTATTGCTGTGATCATAGAGCGAATAATAAAAAGAGTCATCATAACGATACCGCTGCACACTCACCGTATCCTCACTATTCTGTGGTTTTTCGATCGGGAACAGTCTTGGATTCTGATCAGTCGTTGAGATCACATAATCGTTATTGCCGAAGGCTAATGTAATGTCGCTCCCACCCGAAGCAGCAAATTCTTTCAATCGCAGCTCAAGCTCAGCCGAGGAAAGCTTCACCCCCAGCAAAAAGTTAGGCGGAAGATTGCTATCCAAGTTAAATGGATTACTACGCAATAAATACAGCTCGTCCTTGTATTTAGATAAAGCGCCTTTCAGATTTCCCATAGTGCCTAAAAGACTCCGCCATTCCTCGTTGGTGACATCCCTGATCCCCTCTGTAGTACTGACTCTTTTATTAATTTCAGGCACATAATACACCACATCACTGATGTAAGGACTGGTTTCTTTAATCTGCTTTAACTTCGTATAAATGCTGTTTAGATTGGAGTCTATTTCATACCGGCTCATAATCGGAATACGGGTACTGAAGGTGGACAATGACTCATCCAGAGAATACTCCGTTACTAACCCCGTAATCCTTTGTAGCTCAAATTCAAGATGACTATAGTAAAAATGAAGTTTCGATTCGTTGGCTTGCTCTACTTCAGCTTGCATTTGGTTGGAACTATAGTAGGTAATAGAGATACTTAGTGCGCACAGCGGGAGCATCACGAGTAGAAAGGCTCCGATCAGCTTGATCACAATGGAATTGGGGTTCCACCCGATAGAGAATGGTTTCATTGGAAGTTTATCCCTCTCCTACGTAATAATAATAAAGAAGGAGCCGTGATTGGGCTCCTTCTTATATTTAGATCCAGTTTAACCTTTCACACTTCCTACGACTAGTCCATGCACAAAATATCTTTGCAGGAACGGATAAATCGCTAAAATCGGAATAATCGATAAAAAGATTTGCGAAGCTTGCGTCGTACGATCAGAGATTTGATTCAACAAAGCTGCTTGCTCAAAAGTAATATTCTCGGTCTGGATTGACACTTGCTGAAGTATGGATTGTAGATAGGTTGCGAGCGGATAATGCTCCGGACTTCTCATATAGATCATCCCATCAAACCATGCATTCCAGTGACCGACCAAAGCGAACAATGTTATCGTCGCAATACTTGGCATAGATACTGGCAGATATACACTCCATAAAGTGCGTAAGTGTCCAGCGCCATCCATCCATGCGGCTTCTTCCAGTTCTTTCGGTAATCCTCTGAAGAAATTGAGCATAAGCAAGACATTAAAGATCGGTACCGCTCCCGGTATAATCAGCGACCAAATGCTATCCAGCAGTCCCATTTCTTTTACAATTAAATAGCCAGGAATCAATCCACCGCTGAAGAGCATCGTGAAGACAAAAATCCAGGCATAAACAGTCCGTGAGCGAAAGGATGTCGCCTCTTTGGAGAGCGGATAAGCGACTAGAATAGTGAATAGCAAGTTAACGGATACGCCAAGCACAACACGGAGCAGGCTAGTTCCGAAAGACTGAATGAACTGATTGTTCTGAAGGATATATTTATAGGAAGAAAGCGTGAAATCTACCGGCCAAAAGGTTACTCTTCCGGCATTCACAGCTGCACTTGAGCTGAAGGAAATCGCCAGAATGTTCACGATAGGGAAAAGACAGAGTAACGCAAGCAATGTAAGAAATACGTAATTGCAGCGGAGAAACCAACGGTAAGCTGTTGAAGTATGATGCATTTAGTCCACTCCTTTCTCTCTAAAAAATCCGATATTTAGCAAAACGATACGCCAGATAATAACCCAGCCCGATAAATACGAAGGAAACTACTGATTTAATTAATCCTAGTGCTGTGGATACGGAGTATTGAGCATCCTGTAGACCAATTCGATAAATCATCGTATCCAAAATGTCGCCTGATTCATACACAAGCGGATTGTAAAGGTTAAATACTTGGTCAAATCCCCCATTCAGGACGTTACCGAGACTAAGTGTAAGCATTAGAATCATGATAGGGCGGATGCCTGGGAGTGTAATATGCCAGGTCTGCTTCCATCTGCCAGCGCCATCAATCACAGAAGCTTCATACAGTGATGTATCAATGCTAGTTAAAGCTGCCAAGTATATAATGGTCCCAAATCCAAACTCCTTCCATTGATCTGTGATCACTAGTATGTAAGGGAACCAACTATTATCCGCTAGAAATTGAATAGGCTGCATGCCTAGTGCTTTCAGAAGCATATTGACGATACCGCTGCTTGGAGATAACACATCGACGACAATCCCCCCCAATATAACCCAAGAGAAAAAGTGCGGCATATAAATAATCGTCTGGATGGAACGCTTGAAGCCGTTTACACGAACTTCATTAAGGAGTAGAGCTGCTACAACCGGTACGGTTAGCCCAGCAATTATTTTCATGACAGAGATAAAAACAGTGTTCCATACGACCTGTCCAAACCCGGGAAGCTCAAACAAATAACGAAAGTTCTCAAGCCCTGTCCAATTCATATTCTTAAACCCGGATATAGGGGAGAAGTTCTGGAAGGCAATCACAAGGCCCGCCATCGGAATATAACTAAAAATAATGATCACAATCAAAGCAGGTAAAATCATTAGATGAAGCGGAATATTACGTAGGAATTGTTTAGTATTAAAATGCATATGCTCTCTCCTCCTTGTATCTCAATTATAGAGCACCCCCAAATTGGCTTAATAGTGTAGCGTATTGACATTGAGTATCTTTTGTTGACCTGATGATCGAAGGGAATGACTACCCTGCAAAAAAAGAACTGCCCTTTTGTCATTGGCATGACTAAGGACAGTCCTGTTCTACATCGGTTCAACTAGTTTCCTTTTATGATATCATTTACTTCTTTCGTAATTTGATCTCCACCGAGCTTTTTCCAGTTCGCTACAAACTTGTCGAACTCATCGATAGGGAGACTTCCGTAGATGATTTTCACAAAGGTCTCTGCACGGAGTTTATCCAAGGTAGCCGCTTTGCTGTTCATCGTTTTAGTTGGTGCATAAATGAATTCGTTCATCAAGACCAGATCATTATCACGATAGTATTTGATAACGGATTGTGAGCTTAGGGGTCCAAAGATGCGCTCCATATGCCATTTATCAAGATCTCCGCCACGGTAGCTTTGAATATCGTCATAGAATAATTTGGCTTCGAGTCCCATACCTGTGGTATCTCCTGATTCAAGAGCCTTTTCAACCTCATCCTGTGCTTTCACGTTTTTATTCGGTGGCAAGTTAGCTACAACTGCGTTTTGGAAGCCCAGACCTGTATCTCCATTCAAATACTTAGCCCGTTCCGTCGTAGCAGATTCCCCGAACATTTTCTCTGCTTGGAAGTTAAGCAGCTTGATCAATGCTTCAGGATGTTCATAACCCTTGCGGACCGCGAATACACCGCCAATGGTAAGATGGTTTTGAGTTTTAGCAGGCTGATCATCAATGGATTGAACCGGATAAGGCACCCAGTTTACATTGGGATCCTTTTTGATCATATCCTTTACTTGGAACGGAGCCCATTGCGGCAAGAATAAGATACCGGATTTACCGGCATTGACATCCTCCATCGCCTTGGCAAAGTCTTTTACGCCAAACTCAGGATCAATAACTCCCTCTTTATACAATCTTTGCAGCTCCGCAAGTCCAGTCTTCACCTCCGGTTGAACCGTACCATTCACAACCTCGCCAGCATCATTTTTGATCCAAGTTTCCAAATATGCATGGTATCCGAGGAGAAACGCGTTTATCGGCAAATCCTTGTTCAAGGAAATTCCGTAAGTATCCTGTTTCCCATTACCATCCGGATCTTTAAACGTAAAGTCTTCTGCTATCTTTATAATATCCTGCATGGATTTAGGATCTTGCAGACCCAGTTTGTCCATCCAGTCTTTTCGAATCCAGATCATATCAGAGGAATCCAAGGAGCCTGGAAAGCTTACCATCGCCATCAGTTTTCCGTCTTTTGTGACCGGCTTCAGTCCAGCTCCATCTTCTTCAGCGTAATATTCTTTCACAAGATCCGAAGCGTATTTATCAAACACCTCGGTTAAATCCTGTATCATGCCTGCCTCATACAGCTGCTCAAATTGGACCATGGACACCTTCAACAAATCAGGCAAGTCACCGCTTGCCAAGGTAACGTTCATTTTATCATTATAGTTGGCATCAGATACAATCCAGTCGTAGGACACCTTAATCCCTAGCTCTTCCTCATAACCTCTCGTCCATATGTTATTGGAATGCGTATCTCCCTGAGCCAATGTCTCTTTACCTGTTTCATTCATCGTGGAACGAAGCTTGATCGGTGGGTCATATTTGGTTAAAGGTCCACCCTCCATCTCTACCTTAGCACTGGTGTTTCCTTCGGCGGCGGAACTAGTATTGTTTCCACTATTATTACTGGAACAACCACTAAAAACTAATGATAGAACAATGGCTGACGCCATTAAAGGCAATCCTTTAAGCTTTCTTGTCATCTATTGAGCCTCCCTTGTTTTCTATATCCTAATTGTAAGAAGAAAGCGTTAACACAGCGAGTGGGAACCATTTACATTCGGTATCTTTTCTTTACCTATTCGAGTACGCATCACAAGCTCCGTTTTTAATCACTCTGATTATCATAATCCTGAGAGATTGTGAGTGTCTATGTATCGGTAATTAATCTCATAAAAAAAACACCAGGCAGCAATCCTCCAATAACTGGAGAATTGCTGCCTGGTTGTCATTTTAACCTTTTATATATTCTTATTGACCTATAATCTGATCAGTCTTACCTTGCAGTTCCACTAGCTTCATAATCACCGTAGCCGCCAGTGCTTTCGTTACCGTCTGCTGCGGATTAAACTTGCCGTTTTCATCCTTTAGGATTCCCAATTTCACAACAAGAGCCACTGCACCCTTATTGTTTATAGATGCACTATCACTGAACTGACTTACCGTTACATCTTTATCAAGATAGGCTGTGAGTTTGTTGTATTTCAAAAAATTAGCCAGCTGAACAGCAAGCTGTTCCCGGGTTAACTTACTATCAATTTGCAGGCTTTGATCCTTGTTGATCCACTTACGATCTGCTGCATAAGTAACAACATCATAATATGAATTCTCAGGCTTCACACCTGCCACAGTTTTCCGTTCATTATTAGCAATATAACTGCTGAAATTCGGATTAGAAGCCTTGGCAAGATATGTTAACCAATCGCCAACTGTTATTTCTTGATCTGGGTTTACTTTACCATCAGCATCCGGAGTAATCACATGATATTTTACTAATTCTGATAAGGGTTGTTCTGCTGCATGACCTTTGATATCCGTTGCAGATATTTGAGCATCTTGCTGACCGAGGTAATCATAGACCGCTACCCATTTTCCAGTGGCTGCATCTAAAACCTGATATAATCCATTAGATTCATCAAAAGTTGTATCATATACCAGCTTCACCTTTGGCGCGGCATAGCTATTATAACTATAGTATCCACCAACCTGAGTATACTTCAGCTTAGTCTGATATTTAGGTTTATAACTTTCGAGCGCTTCCTTCTTGGAAATTGTTGCATCAGGAGATAATGTGATTTCATAGATACCGTTTATCCGATTCCCCATGTAAGAAATCAGTCTGCCGTAAAGATCCAAGCTAACCGTAAGGGTACTGTCACTCACAGGAATGCCTTGATGATATCTAATAAACTGATATCTAAATCCTGATCCGTCTGAAGTAACGTTTGAGTTATCTCCATATTCTACAAGCTTTAGCTTCTGACTCGCCTGAGGATATAGGCTATTTATTATACTAAGTGCTTTAGTCTTAGCTTCGGCCTCACTAAGCTTCTTCCCTCCAGCAGGGGCTGCCTCTTCCTTCTTCTTATCCTGAGCAGCACCATAAGCTTGAACCTGGTACTGTAATATTTCACCGGTCTTTGCATCGATCTCGGCAGAGGATTGTTCTGGAAAGCCAGCCCCAATGTAGCGTTCATTTCCACTAGCCCCACCCCAGTATAACTGCCAGATCTTCCGATCTGTATCCTGATAGTCATTTCTCAAGCTTTGGGAGATCAATTTACGATCTGCTGGAATATATGCAACCTTCTTTACAAGCTGTTCCGCTTCTTTTGAAGTAAGTTCTGTAGTAGAGCTTCTTGCTTGAAAGACATCCTTGCTCTTTGCTACATCTGAATACACGACTGCGGTGGATACGGATTCTTTTCCTTCATAATCTATTCTCTTGCCTGTCAATGCATCGATAGGATATAGAGACTGATCCACTGGGCGCCAGCCTAGAATCCAGTTGTTAGGTTTTCCGTTCTTATAAGTAGGAATGTAAAAAAGGCCTACATCAAACTGTTCAGCAAATTGCTTCTGTGCTTGCTCCAAGGTAATCTTCGGCTGTGCAGATGGATACTCAAGTCCTTGAGAAAACTTAGAGAATTGAATTACATTACCGTTGCCATCCACAGCTATGTTAATGTTATCCGATCCAGAAGGAAGACCATTCTTCATGACACTGAAGTAATAGCTGTATTGAACAGGACCGAATAAAGTGTTCGAAAAATAATTATAACCAGCATTCTCATTTAATTGCAGATCACTGCTCTTAACCGATGTGGCTGCCTTAGCCACAAAAGCCTTGGCGATCTCCAGTGCCTGAGGCTGCGATATTTTCGGAGGATAATAGGATTCGTTATTCTCACGTGGGTATGAAATATACGTACTAATGATATCTCCACTAATGGCATCTACCTCACTGCTAAAGCCATATCCCATACTCCCCTCTTGAATCTGCCACTGAATATTCCAGATCATTTGATTTGCTGGAGGGGGGTAGCTTTGATTAGATCCCAGTTGTACATTGTTTACCGTTGCATCTTTTAGGGATGGGAATAATTCTTTTAGCTTCGCAATCGCTTGCTCCTGCGTGAATTTCACTTTTGTAAGATCTGCCTCAGAGTTCGTTGTAGTCACCGGCGCTTGTGTGCTAACCTGTGTTACCGTAGTGTTGCTACTAACAGATGTAGAATCGGCTGCGGCCAAGCCAGGGGGTAATAATAACGCGAGCGCCACTGAAGTAATCAATACCGTTTTAGCTGTCTGATGAACAAAGTGAGTATTATTGCTTTTCAAAAGAATTCATCCTCCTCTAACACGTGATTCATAACATTATACAGATAATTACTTATATTTTCCATATTTAATTAACGACAGGAAATTACAAGGTTTATGTAATGTATACTATATAAGCTATAATGGTAGGCAGCTACAGCTTAAACATCTATGAAAGGGGGCCATTCACATCACTGATTGGAACCTTCAGCCGCTTATAGACGGTATTACTGGCCTAGAAATTCGCAGTTGTCTAATCGTTCAACATGGAAAACCTATACTGGAGCATTATCGTGAGCCTGAAATCGCTAAAGAGCTAGGTAAAATTAACTCATGCACCAAAAGCGTGCTCGCCGCCTTAGTCAGCATAGCCATAGATAAACAAATCGTTCCGCCACCTGATACACCTATTTCTCTATTTTTCCCTTTATTAAAAGAGGATCAAGATCAACGAAAAAGAGAAATCACTATCCGTCACTTATTAACAATGACAGCAGGCTTTAACTGGACAGAATTTGGGGGGCAAAATTCCTTTCCGACTATGACTAGAACCGCAGACTGGATAAAGTTTGTGCTCGCCCAGCCGCTATCTCATACGCCAGGCACTGAGATGAACTATAACTCCGGCTGCTCCCAGATTTTATCCGCTATCCTGCGTGAATGTTCTGGACAAGACGTTGCAGCATTTGCTGAAGATCAGCTATTTCAGCCGCTTGGCATCGAAAGCTATCGCTGGGACAGTGATCCACAAGGCATACATACTGGTGGGTTTGGCCTTTATATGATGCCTGAGGATATGCTGAAATTTGGTCTCCTTTATTTGCAAGAAGGGCGCTGGAAGGATCAACAGCTCATTCATTCGGGTACTGTTCAGAAGTCCACTCGCCCCTATGTCGCAGCCACGCTACCACAGAAGGGCTTCTACGGATGGCACTGGTGGGTATCATCATTCAATGCAGGTACGGAGCAGCAGCCAAAGGAGATCCCTTATTATTTTGCGCTTGGCTTCATGGGCCAGCATATTATTGCGGTTCCATCCTATGAGCTGGTTGCAGTCATTACTGCGGATAAATACAAGAAAGGCTCACCAGCTAATGTGTTCGGCCGATTTATCGTGCCAGCGCTTCTTGGGCAATAACGACAGGGGGATACCGCACACTCCCATTATGAAAGAAGGAAGCCGGGTTGCAATGACCCGGCTTCCTTCTTCAATTTATTCAGCTTCGATAAAACGAAGCTCAAGTCGTTAATTTTGCATACACAGCAAAAAATAACACCATTTCTCCAATGATCAGGTAATTGGGTATAAGGAACAACAAATCTACTGCGAAAAAAACTCCAAGTATACCTAATAATAACGCCAAATGAAATATCCCTAACCGTTGCTGTATACGTCTATATTTATGGAAGACCAGTGAGGTAGAGAAGAAGTAGAGCAGGACCGATCCAAAAATAAAACATACCATAAATGTGTAATTTAATTGTTCTAAAAATAGCAGTTGGATTGAAGCTGCAATCATGCTTAAGGATACATAAATAAATAAATGCCCATAAATTATAGTTTGCCCGGCAGTCTCTATGGTTTTGTCCACTTTCTTTTCAACATTATCAAAGTATTGCCACCACATAGCTATAATTAATAGAAAAGTTAATAATGCAAATAAAATAGATTGCCACGTCCAGTGGCTAGACTGTAAGACTGCAAGTATACTGACCACTGATTCGCCAAGTAGAATGAGGGTAAACAACGAGAAACGTTCTAATAAATGATGAGTGTTTATCGGGCTTTTCACCAAGTATCTCCGACCGATTAATGGAAGCAAAATGTCTATAGTAATTCCAGTATACAAAACTACATAACGTATCCAAGAGTCAAAGAAAAGTGATAAAGCAGAGATCACTAATCCAATCCAAAAACGACTTCCCAGGTAACGGGCAGTGTCCTTTCTATCAGCTACTTCATTCTTATTTACCGTAAGATATTGAATGGCAGTCATAGCTCTTAAGCCAACATAACCGATTAGAAATGGCATATAGTATTGATCAAAGTTAACCGATAAGCTGGCCGTCATGATTAATACAAAAAATAATTGTAGAATCAGAAATATTCGGTGTGAAAAGATGTCCTGTCCGAACCGATTTACAAAAAGAGATTGTCCCACCCAGGCCCACCAGATCGGAATGAATATTAAGATAAATTTAGATAAATATTCAAGTGGAATTGTACCCGCTTCTACATGCAACAAGACATGACTCGCTTTTGAAACTGCAGCTACAAAAAGCAGATCATAAAATAGTTCCAGCCAGGTAACTTTCTTCTCAGCAAAGGATGCTGTGCTGTGCTCAAATCCCGATGTGCGCTTATTCATCGTTTTACTCCCTTAGTTTGGATGTGTATCCAATACAGTTTATCGAATACTTATCCATCTTAACCGAATTGATATACTAATTTGAAGCCCCTTTGTTGCCACTCTAAAATCACACAAAAAAAGCTCCCCCTTGCCTAAACTCGACAAAGGAAAGCTATAGTTATATCTCCAACTACATTTAATTCCGCCACTTCATAAACTTGTAATCAAGATAATCAACAAGTAAGAAGAGGACAAATCCCACCAAGCTGAACAGCATAATTCCCGCATACATCTCCGGATAATCCAGTCTTAACCAAGCATCCATAATGAAGAAGCCCATGCCATGCTCAGTTCCATAAATCTCCGTGAAAAAGAGTACAGATATCGCTGTTCCCAGTGAAATACGAATCGTACTCAGAATGACCGACAGTGCACCTGGCAGTGTCACATGCCAGAATTTCTGCACTGTACTTGCCCCTATACTCGTTAAGACATCATAGGTATTCTCAGGAATAGCCTTCACACCATCCCTAACGGAGATAATAATCTGGAACAAGAGAATCAGCATGATCATTAAGATTTTAGACGTTTCACCAAGTCCGAAGAATAGCATCACAACGGGAAGCAGGGCGATTTTGGGAACAGGATAGGTCAAGTAGACCACAGGGTCAAGCAGCTTATTCCAAGTCAGCGAACGTCCCATCAGAAGACCAATGAGCAGTCCAATGATTAATGCTAGCACTACACCTGCAAAAATTCTGAACAAGCTATACCCTACATTTAAAGCAATCTCCTGACCACCTAAGTGAAACATAGCGTTATATACCGCGAATGGACTCGGCAAAATCGAATGATTCATAAGCAAATAGGCAATATACCAAACCACATTCATACAAAAGAACACAAACAACAGTCTTATTATGTGATGAATCCGATTTTTTCTCACCATATCTCCTGCATTACCTTTCTGATTCGCTTAGTCTGCTCAAAGAAATCTACACTGTCCCGCTTATCTTCATGCTTCATCTGAAACACTAATTGATTATCGATCATTTCCGGAGCTTCTTTTTTATTAGACGGCATAACAATAATTTTCTGCCCCAGCAGAATAGCTTCTTCCACATCATGGGTAACAAATAAGGTAGTCGCCGGATGCGCTAACCAGTTATCCAAAAAGAGAATCTGTAGCGTTTCCCTAGTAATCGCATCCAGTGCGGAGAATGGCTCGTCCAGCAGTAAAATAGTGGGCAAAATGGCGAACGCTCTGGCGATTGCCACTCTTTGCTGCTGTCCTCCACTAAGAGAAAGAGGATAACGATCAGCTAAATCAGAGATTCCCATCGATGACAGCCACTGATTAATCTGATTCTCCCGTTCTTGCTTGGAAGTGCTCGCAGTATGCGAGATTTTCATCGCGATTTGAATATTATCATGTACAGTCTTCCATGGAAGAAGCCCGTAGTTTTGCGGTACCAGGCCGATCAGAGTTTCTTTATCATGCACGGATTTTTCATTAAAAAGAATTTGCCCCATATAGCTTGGCAGCAAGCCCGCAATCGCCCGTAATAAAGTTGATTTTCCGCTGCCAGAGGGTCCGATGATCGTGTAAATCCCATGTTCCGGTAAAGATAGATCCATCTTTCCTAAGGCCAGTTGACCTGTCTTGTACTCTACTTTAAGACCCTTAATGACGAGTCCCTTATTTTTTGAATTGGACATCAGAAATCACATCTTCAGCCGAGATATTTTTGCTAAGCAAACCTTTTTCCCGTGCCCATGCAAATGCGGCTTCTACTTCTTTCACATCCACTTGATTGGCAGGGACATAATCAGGTACCTTGATCTCATCTTTCAACGTTTCTGGATAACCAACTTCTTTGATCACAAGATCGATATATTCGGATTGATCATGAGATTTCATATACGCTACAGCCTCGTCATAAGCAGCATACATGTTGCGAATCGCATCTGCCTTAGCATCAATAGCGGTTTGTGGGAAAGCCAATACAAATGGATTTACTCCCGCTGTATGCGTAGAGCTAAGCACGCGCAAGCCTGAAGCTTTACCCATAGTTACAAATGGTTCCGGCAAAATAGCTGCATCCGCCTTATTGTTCTTAAGCAATTCTAAACGGGTAGGGATTTGCGGAACCTCAGTTACCGTAATATCATCTTCCGTTAAACCCGCTTGTTTCAGCATCATCGCCACAGTATATTGTGTGGAAGTGTTTTTGGACAAAATCACGGTTTTGCCTTTCAGATCCTTCACATCTTGGATGGCGTCATTCCCAGTCAATAAATCGAATTCACCAAAAGTTGTGCTAGTGATCTTCACATCCAGCCCGGCTTCATTGTAGATAGAAATTGCAACCAAATCAGCACTGATCCCCTCTAACTTGCCTGCTTGAAAGGCGACATCACGGTCTTTTGCACTCTTGAACGTTTGGATATCTAGGTTCACTCCATGCTTCTTATCAAAACCTTGCTCATGAGCAATTACAAAAGGAATCGCATCAATCGAAGGCAGTAAGCCAAGCGACAAAGTAACAGCTTCTTTTGAGGCCTCTGCTGCGTTACCCTCTGTCGATGCTGTATTCGTGTTATTCTTTGAACCACAACCTACTGCAAGTACAGCGACGACAACGACCATCATCGACAACATCAACATTCTTTTTAATGCTTTTTTCTTCATAAAACTCTCCTACCTCCATTAATCTTTCTATAGTAGACATGCCCCTATTCTTTGCAATCTGCAAAAGAGCATGCAAAAAGCCCTTAAGCTGTTCCAAAACGCTTCAGGTAGTGTAATTTTACATCAGTCATCACAGCTTGTATATTCATAAATTTAAATAGTTATATTTATCCCATACTAAGATGCAAAAAATCCGAATCAGCCCACAGAGAATCTCTCTGTAAGCTGAGCTTTCAGACATATCCTAGTCTAAGGACATATGTTGCTTCAGAATCTTCAGTCCAGTGTCCAGCTCATCCAATGAGGATGACGACGATAAGGCTACACGTACATACTTGTCCGGTGTGCTGGCACCACTAAGAAACCAATCGGAATGGAATATTCGAACGCCTTGTTGTAACAGTTCTGACTCCAGTTCAGCGGCTGTACGGTATCCTGATAAGGGAATCCATTTAAAAAAACTTAAGGGGTGCCCTTCTGCTGCTGTTTGTGGAAAATATGTCGAAAATAGCTTGTTCGCAGCTTGGACCAGTTCTTTTTTATATGCGACAATCTCAGCAGCACTACCCGATACAATAAGCTCAGAAATAATCTCGGCATCTAGGGAGGATGTCTTCACATTAATATTGAAAATAGCCCGCTCAATTCTCTCTTTGAATTTCTCTCCAAATACGATATAAGCGATCCTAAGTCCAGAGCAAATAGATTTTGTCGTACTGCTAATATAGATGGTCTGATCAGGAAGCAATGAGTACATCGGTTGTTTGTATTCTTCTAAATGACCTGCCGTTAAGAATGCATGAATATCATCTTCTATGAGCAGCAAGTTATGTTTCTGGATAACGTTAGCAATTTCACGCTTCCGCCCATCAGTCATCATAACTGTTGTAGGATTTGTACAAGAAGGCATCAGGAATATACCACGTATATCCAGCAGCTGGCACTGGTTATCCAGCACTTGTGGTAGCATTCCAGAGGTATCGCCTGGAATCGGAACAAGCTGAATACGATACATTCGGGCAAGCTCAATAAAATTAGAATAGGTGAATACATCAACGGCAATCCGTTGTCCAGGTTCGAAGAGAGCAAATAACGTAATGACTAACGCATTCAGGCCACCGGATGCAATTGCGATGTTATTGATATTTGCCTGTATCCCAAATGCTTGCATCCATGATAGGCCTGCCAGTTTATGATGTGGCATTCCTGTAGGATCATTGTAATTTAATAGTTCCTCTATATTGCCTCTATGCATAACCCTTCTTGCGACCTGAGCTACGATCGAGTTACTCTGCTCAAACGAAGCAACTAGCCCCAGATCAATACAGTCATGAGAAATTTTGTCCTTCGATATTGCTATCGAGCGCGTTGCATTCGTTGCCACAAAGGTACCACTTCCTGTAATAGCATAGATGAGTCCTTTAGCTTCGCATAGCTTATAAGCGCGTGTAATTGTTGTGAAATTAACATCTAAAAAATCCGCTAGCTCACGTTGAGGGGGAAGCTTCGTTCCGGGTACCAAAAGACCGCTAGCTATATCTTGTTCAAGCAATGAGGCTATGGAATGATAGATCGGACGCTTCAGCGTATGTCTGTCAGGTCGCCACGACATCGGGTAATTAACAAAAGAATTGATCGGCATATTGTCCTCCCACAAAATTGTAATCCATACAATTATACCGTTGATTGTATGGATTCGCACTGCTACAATGACATGGACATAAGCTAAGGGGTTGTAAGTAACATGCGTAACAATAACAAACTTTATGTAGCATTCCGCACCGCGGCTCCCGCTACCTTTCCCATTCTTGCCGCTTTTTTATTCTTGGGGATCGCCTACGGAATTTACATGAATGTATCAGGGTTTCATGTGATCTATACCTTTCTAATGAGCTCGCTTATTTATGCTGGATCGATGGAATTTCTAACGGTTCACTTGTTATTAGGTGCTTATCATCCATTAAGTGCATTATTGTTTGCTTTAATGGTTAATGCACGACATCTATTTTATGGCATATCTATGCTGGAGAAGTTTAAAGGTACGGGGCTGAAGAAGCTTTATTTGATTTTTGGTCTCTGTGATGAATCATTCACCATCAATTATTCCGCGAAGATCCCTGAAGGAGTGGATCGCGGTTGGTATATGTTCTTCGTCACGCTGCTAAATCATTGCTATTGGGTCGTAGGCGCTTGTATCGGGGGAGTATTCGGATCGATTTTTCACATGAATATGGAAGGTCTCGAATTTGTGATGACAGCACTATTCGTTGTTATCTTTATTGAGCAATGGAAGAGTGGATCGACCCATAGAAGTGCTCTAGTAGGCGTTGTTATCTCCATACTGTGCCTTATCATATTTGGACGTGACAGCTTCATGATCCCCGCAATGATCCTGATTATTGCAGCACTTACGATCACTCGTAAACAACAGGAACCGGTAGGTGAAACCGCATGACGATGTCTACTTTTCAGCAGATCATTACAATTGCCATGGTTGTGCTAGGCACGATGATGACACGTTTTATTCCGTTCATTATTTTCCCACCGGGACGTCCAACCCCAAAGTACATTCAATACCTAGGTAGAGTTCTTCCATCAGCAACGATTGGACTCCTTGTTATTTATAGCCTAAAGAACACTAACGTATTGTCCGGTAATCACGGATTACCGGAGCTAATATCCGTCGCAATCGTCGCGTTGCTTCATCTCTGGCGAAGAAATATGCTATTATCCATAGCATTCGGTACAATCGCTTATATGGTATTGATTCAGATATAAGAAATTTATGTAGGTCTTATCAACCGCACATATAACTACAATTATAACATTCACTTCCATTATATATCGATCATTCAAGACTACGATAATCCGCAAGAAGCTTGGAGCGGCTACAAAAAACTACACAAGCTTCATCCGACGCGTGAGTTGTATGTATTTCATACGAGCAGAAACGACGTTGAGGTTATAGAAGAATTTTTTTAGGAGTGCGGCAACCGTCTTTGATACCGATGCATTAGCTGTAATAGGCATCCATATTGATTTTATTAATGGACGAGCAAAACGAATGTATGGGGTTGGGGGGACTAGCGAAATTTGCTATGAGCAGCAGATTCCTGACATACTCATTGAACATATTACTTTGACTGATTTACCAATTCAGCTTGGTTCGATACAAGAGCCTTATGGCTTTGATGGAATTGTTGGTATTGATTTTATGATAAGAGCTAAATGCAAGGTTGATTTTGACACCATGAATATCGATCTTAAACACTAAACCAAGCGATGACATCCATCAGTGGACAGCAATCGCTTGGTTTTAGTTTTCCTCTACCACAAAAAACCTCCCCACACCCGTAAAGGTGGAGAAGGTATAAATGCGTCACTTTTAGCTCCCCAAGCCTAATCAGCTCGACAACCACTTGTGAACGGCCTTTAACTTTTAATTTCTGCATTATGTTGGAGATGTGATTGCGCATAGTTTTCTTGCTAATGAATAATTGACCCGCGATATCACGAGTCGTTTTAACTACACCTCATAGTTCACTACATAATTCTGCAGCTCTGTATTGTAAAAGCCTACACTATACTCAGTTACCTTGCCCAGCTCATCATAAGAATAACGAGTTCGCTTCAGCAAGGGACACTTCTTATCAAGGAGCAATATCTCCTCTACATCAGGCGGAGGAACGGCAACGGAAAATTCATCACGCAGTTTCTCTAAGGAAACGCTCCGCTCTTCAAGCAGTTCATACAAGGACTGGGCATTTAAGTCCAGTAGATCTAAATCATCCATACCATTTACTAAATAATGCGTGTAATGAACGTATGGAATATCATTGAGACTATATATGCGTTCCAAGCGTATACAACGTTCGCCGAATAAACGAAAGGCTTCGCTTTGAACTTCATTATATACTCGCTCCGCCTTCAGCCATTGCTTCCGAATTTGGTGCCCTTCATCCACTAGAATTTCCGTGAATTTTTTCCACTTGGACAGCTTGGATGATGAGGTATTACGGATCACCTTCGTCCCCTTGCCGCTCCCCTTTTCCAGAAATCCTTCTTGGACGAGCTCCTGAATGGCACCGCGTACAGTGATCTTGCTGACATTGAATTCCTGCTCTAGCTGAGGCTCGGAAGGAATATTCAATCCAATAGGATAGACTCCGTGTAGAATCCGATCCTTTATAATATTTGCAATTTGCATATATAAGGGCTTATCTTTTCGGGATAAACTCAAGAGGTTCACTACCTTTCTACATCGCCTACGGATAGAGTCATAGCTCGAAGTATATCCGCTTCTGAAGCCATGGGAGTGTCGCCCTCGACAGTATGGGCTAACATACTAGCGGCAGCGGCAAACCGTACTGTCTGCTCAGGTGTAAATCCTGTTAGCTCGCCATGCACAATTCCGCTCGTATAGGCATCTCCAGCCCCTATTCTATCATAGACGAGAAATCTCAGCGTATCCGAAAAGAAGAAGCTCTGATTCTTATAAAGAAACCCACGCAGTGAATGTGAGTTGTCGCCATGAATACTGCGATGGGTGCCTGCGATCACCGAGATATCGTAATGCTTCGCAACTGCTGGAATCAGTTCGATCAGTTGCTCTTCACGTTCAGCTTGTTCAGTGCTGATCCCCAAGATAAAGATTGCGTCCTTCTCATTCATCATTACGATATCGGCCAGCTGCAGCATCTCCTCGTAATGCGGCTTCGCTTGTGAATAGCCTTCCGGTCCCCACAAGGACGGACGATAGTTGCAATCAAAGATAACAGTCCCACCCTGCTGCTTGACAGCTCTAGCCAAGGATTTCATATGATGACGTACACTATCGTTCATAGCCAGCGTAATGCCGCAGAAATGGATCACATCCAGGCTTCGCGCAATCTCTTCATAATTATAAGTTTCCTCAGGAGCCGTATTGAAGCTACTCTCCAGACGATTGCTGTAAGTTACCTTGCTTGGACGTGCACCAAATCCGTTCTCCAAGAAATACAAGCCCAGATATTCTCCTCCTCGTATAACGAGGCTAGAAGAGATGCCCAGCTTCCGCAAATACGCGGCGGCGGCCTCTCCCAAGGAAGTAGTCGGCAAACGGGAAATCAAATAACCTTCATGCCCGAAGCGTGCCAGTGCAGCGCTGACATTAACCCCGGTACCAGAGAATGAATAGTTTAAGCTGTTTCCCTGGGATAGCAGCTGAACTCCCGGCACCTGCAGACGCATCATCACTTCTCCGAATGCCCCGATTCGTTTAGGCATATTTATCTGTCAGCCTCTTCATAATTCCAAGCAAATCACGCACATCCTGGGTCCGGGTCTGGCCCGATTCTTTATCGATAATGGATGAGTAGACATGCGGAATCACTTGTGGCACCCCTGCTTCAAGCGCAATCTCTAGTATTTCCTCGAAATTGTCCATATCAATTCCACCGGTTGGTTCGAGTGCGAACCCTGCCTCAGCACAGGCCTTAGCGACAGAGCGGTATTCCTCTTCACGGCTTAATCCCTCCATCGGGAAATACTTCAGTGCATTACCACCCATATCCCGAACAAGCGCAATTGCCGATGCTATAGGTACAATCGCCGCTTCACTCTGCGCAGCGCTGAAGACTCCTGTAGAAATATTCACATAACCAGCGTGACCAGAAGGGGCGATCATGCTGTTGATCCAACTGTCTTTCCCACCAAGATTAGCGCGTGTAGCTCCAACCACCGGGAATGCCTGGTTAATATGACTACCCGGATAATGCTTAGCAATCTCGGCCACAATTGCCGCTTGGCGATTATCCCCTGCACCTAAGCCAATGGATACCGCATCTTCAATCTCTTGACCATATTGCTTCATGGCTGTTACGGCTTCTTCTACCGACTTATAATCCTTAGATAGCACACCGACCAGCACATATCCTTCCGCCGCTTCATAAATCTCTTTAGCATTAGCGATATCTTTAGCGAGTACATTTAATGCGGTGCGGCCCTTATAAAAACGTTGTGAAATCGTCATCTTATTGTCCCCCTATTAATTTATGAATGCTGTCTACAATCACGTGCAGATCATCCCCCAGAAGCGGCCGTGGATCAATATCGAAATATCCCTGCTTCACTCCATAATCGCGGGTATAGATCGCAATCTCGCCTTGCTGCAACCCCTCTACCAATTCTTTCGCCGTAATTCCGGCCTGCTGTGGATCAACCTGAACCCGGCCGCGATAGATGGCACGGCCCGCCTCGTCCTGCACAATGGTTACACGAATTCCCGGAAGATCATTCAACACCATCAATCCCTGCAAAGACGCTTTCTCGGTGTCACTCTTGTCTTCCTTGACCATGTATTCCTCTAGTGCTTGCAGCAGACCAAAGGAAGTTTCTTTACCAACCTTCATACTGCGTCCTATTCCATACAATTGGACCTTAACCCATTCCACATAATTACGTTTGCCGGCGATAATACCGGATGTAGGCCCTTCAATAGCTTTAGAACCACTATAAATTGCCAGGTCAGAGTATTTCACATATTTACAGAGGTCTTCTTCCGCTGCGGCATCTACGATTAGTGGAATGCCCCTACGGTTTGCGATCTCCCATGCTTCTTCGACGGATAACATATTTTTCTGAACTGCATGGTGGGACTTTACGTACAGAATGGCAGCCGTCTGCTCACAAATGGCATCCTCTATATGCTCGGCACGGCCTTCATTCGCATAACCGACCTCAATTAGTTTCCCACCACCTAGATAGACCATCGTTTCCACAGGAGCTCCGTACTGTACATTATGCCCCTTCAGAATGATGATTTCATTGCGTGGAATGGCTTCTTGGTGCAAACGTTCACTGCGGCGCCGATTGCCTTGGGTCACTAGCGCCGCAACGGACAATGCAATACCGCTGGAGGCTGAGTTAACGATAAGCGCTGCTTCAGCGCCGAGAATTCGTGCCGTGTAATCTCCGGCTTTATCCACCAGATCCGCTATTTCCACATAACTCTGTCCGCCTTGCTTCATAGCCTCCATCACTGTGTCAGACGGAGCCGACACCCCCAGGATACTCATTCTGCCGCTTGCATTGATTACGCGTTTAAGCCCGTATTTCGCATTTAATGAATTCCCCACCTATAACCACTCCTTTTGCATGGATTACTTTATCCGTCATTCTTTCTTCTCCTTCAGAATCCACAAGCACTGCAGACTTATGCTGCAGGGTGAAGAGAGTCAAGTTTGCAGGATCTCCCACCTGAATTCGGCCCAGCTCCGGCCTGCCCAGCCATTCCGCCGCATTGGAAGTAACCGCTGCCACAATCTCATCCAGAGCATAGCCCAAACATAGAAACTTGGAAAGTACATTAGAAATGCTAAAGACAGGTCCCTTCAATCGGTTCACTCGATAGATATCCGTGCTAATCGTATTCAATCCAATACCATTACGTTTAGCAGCCTCAGCTACCTTAAAAGAGAAGCTTGCTGTTCCATGTCCCACATCGAGATGAACTCCTCGTTCAATGGCCTCAGTCAGTACCTGAAGCGGCTGACCATCCGCAGCAAACAAATTATTCTCTTTTCCGTTGAGATAATGGGTCACGATATCCTTACGCTGCAAAAGGGGCATAACCTCTCTGATATCTGGCGGTGCTGAACCGATATGTACCATTAACGGCAACCCCGTCTCCATTGAAAGGCTTCGTGCGATATGCAGTGGTTCAATCCCGCTGGCACCCACAACGCTTTTGCTGATCCTAGCCTTTAATCCCACGATTATCTCCCCGTAGGTTCGGATGGATTGCAGGATCTTCTCCTTATCAATCCATTCCAAGTTGGACAATTCATCAATTCTTAGCAGTCCGATCCGCGAGATATTTAAGAAAGCCAGCACATTCGTCTTAGCCTGAGACGCGTCCAGAGCCAGATCACCTATCCGATCCGCCCCGCAGCTACCAGCATCGACTAGGGTGGTCACCCCTTGCCGGACACCGATCTCATCGATCTCGTCACCATACGGATCAAATTCGCGAAAGGCATGCACATGCATATCGATCCAGCCACTGGATACGTACGCGCCTGAACCTTCCCACTCCTGCCCCCCATGCGCCTCACCTGCCGGGGTGATCTCAGCGATCTTGCCATTTTCGATTACAATGTCGATCTCTTCTCCGCTTACTCGTTTCACCTGACGGAGCACGTATCTTTCATCCATTGTTCTCACCTTTTTCCATATAACATTATAATGTTTAAAATACCACGAATAGTGCATTAAGTAAATATAACGTTATAATGTTTATATATAAAAACTAAATCACCTTGTCGGATTAATAGGCATTTATTAGTTTGAATTTATAGCTTACGGAGCACTTGTTGTATTTTCCGCAGGGATTTTCAGTGGTTTGGCGAGTAAGTACTCTAGTGTTGGTGGAGGATTTTGCTTAGGTAGAACTTGTTACAGGGAAAACCTCCCTATAAATTAGATCACAGCTGTTATCTGAACAGGTTATACGGAATTTCTCCCTGTATATTTGCCAATTTCAATTAAAAACAGCCGGTTCAGCTGAATTATAGGGAACAATTCCCTATATTCTATCGATATGACCTTATATTATAGAATTACAAGGAGTTTTTCCCTTTAATTCTAGTGTTTTGACCCTGATATAGAGAAATAGAAAGCTGCACATCCCTTGGCAGACGATGACCGTGTATTTCCACGAATCCATGAAAGTGATCTTTTTTCATTGTATAATCTCCTATGCAATAAAAAAGATGACTCCTTATGATTTCAGAAGTCATCTGCTTAGATTCTATGAACTTAATAACCCTACATGTATCTTAATAACAGCCTTCTTAATCTTCATGCCCGGTTGACCCATACCAGGTCTGTGTACATCATGCGGGAAAAAGACTGCGAACATCCCCGGCTTCAAAGTTAACAAAATTTCATCGGATGACGGAGGATAAAGCGCATAATCTGCTTCGGCATCGTAAGGCTTAGTAGCCTCGATTCCTTCTTGCAAGGGCGACCACCCAATCGTTTCTTCACCTTCGATCAGATAATGCACATCAATATAAGCCTCATGCTTTTCAGCAACCTGTTCCTCTAGCGACTTCGCCTCAAGCGCCATAATCGAAACGTATATCTCGTTACCGCGGATCTCGATTCGCCCGAGATCAGGTTCGAGTTGTAAGATGACTTTCAATTCCTCAATAGTCTCTACAATGACTGAATTCTCGTATCTGCTATGCTCTTCCCAAGATGACAATGAACCTAAGATCATAATGTCTCATTCTCCCCACATCTCAATTATCTTACAGAGGTTGTTCAAAAAGTCCGCTTTTGATCACGAAGTAGCCCAAGAAGCTTACTCGACATCGAATATTGAATTCAGGCGAAACTTCCGGTGCTCACGTAGCTTCCACTACGCTCCGCTCCTCAGTTTCTACCTTCATCCAATCTTCTCGGTGTTGAAAACCATACTTTTTGAACTCGCACTTATAGGAGCTTCTCACTAACTGCTGCAGCTGTTGTTTCTTTATTGATAATGGATTGCTCACTAGTCTTTTTGAAATATTCCACATATAAAATATCCAGCAGATAGAGTTGTGAGATCTTAGCAGATAATGAACCGCCCTGCAGAGGACCCTCATTAGCACCACAAAGTAAGGTAAGATCCGAATACGACGTTAAAGGTGACTTTTCAAATCTCGTAATGGATACCACCTTAGCGCCTCGTTCCTTCGCCTTTTTTGCAACCTCGATACTATCTTTAGTTGAACCGGAGTAAGAAATGATTACAGCTACATCTCGGTTAGACATTAGCGCCGCAGACATCATCTGAAGATGTGAATCCATTAAACACTCCGTTTTGTTTGTAATGCGCATAAATTTAATTTTGGCTTCCATCGCCGTGATTAATGAAGAGCCTACGCCGAAAAATGATACTCGTTCCGCATTTATCATATAATCAATAGCTTCATTGATCTTCTGTATATCAATTAAATTATAGGTCTCGTTCAGCGCACTTACATTTGTGGTCAGCACTTTGGAAGCCACAGCTTCAGTAGTGTCGTCCATTAGAATTTGATCCGTAAGCTGCGGGATCTCATTCTCCACAGTGATACTATGAGCGAGTGCAATCTTAAACTCTTGATACCCTTTATAACTTAAAGATTTGCAAAATCGAAAAATACTTGATTCACCTACATCGCATGCATCTGCAAGATCAGTAATCGACATATAGACAACACTTCTCGTGTTCTCCAGGACGTAGTCCGCTACCTTCTTCTCCGTATTCGTCAAATTATTGTACTTGGAATGAATAGAAGAAAAAATACTGATTGTTCGCAAATAAGCCCCTCCTTTACAATGATTTAATGTGCGAATAAAGAGGAAGCGCCAAGCAAGCCTGCCTTATTCCCAAGTGAGGCCTTAACAATTCTTACACCCGCAAAACTCTCCATAATTAAAGACTTCGTCCGTTCCTCTACCCTTTGAACTAAATCTTCTTGTTCCATAACACCGCCCCCAATAATTATAGCGGATGGATTGAAAATATGAATAATTGAGGCTAAACCTGCGGACACCTCAGTTACCCATGAATCCAAGATCTGTTTCAGAGCTTCGTCCCCTTTGTGAATTTTATCAAAAAGGACTTTTCCGTCTGTACATTCGGGATCTGCCTGCTGAGCCATCTTGACTAAAGCAGTAGTTGAAGCATACTTCTCATAAAAAGGCAGCCCATCCACCGCATCTGACAATGGATATGTCAGGATATGACCAAATTCGGCCGCCACCCCATCTGCTCCTTTATAGATTTGGCGGTTCAATACAATGGCACCACCAATGCCCGTGCCAAACGTCAAGCATAAGAAATTGTTAAAGTTCTGGGCAGCACCATAATAAGCCTCGCCTAATGCTGCTGAATTCACATCGTTCTCTACCATAACAGGTTTATGAAAATGATTAGTTACAATTTCCTTAATCTTCATCCCTGTATAGCTAGGTATATTTTCGTTAGCATAGACTATAATTCCTTCTTCAGCATTGACTTGACCGGCTGTACTTATAGCAATGGCATCAAAATCATCATTTTCTGCAATCTTATCAAGCAATCTTGAGATTACATGCGGCCCTCCCAAGTGGCTCTCAGTTGCATACTCCTTAAAGTTATGAACATTCCCAAGTTTATCGCATATACACATCTTGGTATTGGTACCGCCAATATCTACAGCGAGAATTCTCATCCTTATCTACCCTCTCCGGCAATCTACTGAATAGCGTCTACAAACCTTTTGGTAATCTCCATTGGTCTTGTAATCGCTGAGCCGACTACTGCTGAAAAAACACCTAGATCAAACATTTTCTTCAGTTCTTCAGGAGTGGAAACACCGCCTTCAGCTATCACAGGCACAGAGAAGTTGCTTACGATTTGTTTAACTAGCTCGAAATCTGGAAGTGACCGCTCTTTGGTGTATTCTGTATATCCGCTTAAGGTGGTTCCCACAAGATCAAACCCCAGCTCAACGGCTTTAGCAGCTTCTTCAAATGTAGAGCAATCTGCCATAAACAGTTGATCTTTATAGGTCTCTCTTATGTGAGGAAATAGTTCTGAGATGGTTGATCCATCCGGACGAGTCCGGTCTGTCGCATCCATAGCAATGATATCTACCCCTTCGCGGTAAAGCTCATCTACTTCCTTCAGGGTTGGTGTAATAAACACTTCAGAACCTTCGTATACCCTTTTGATGATCCCAATGATAGGTAGATCCACTGTTTTCTTAATTTCTTGAATATCCGCTACGCTATTTGCCCGAATACCTGAAGCACCGCCCAAGTATGCTGCATAAGCCATTCTTCCCATTATAAACGGACTATGCAGCGGTTCTTCGGGTAAGGCTTGACTGGAGACGACTAGTTTATGTTTTATCTTTTTAAGTACATTATTTTCAGTATTCATCAGTAACCCACTCCACATTTTTATTTATTCTTTGACTGCTCCTGCTGTAATTCCATTGGTGAAGAAACGTTGGAATAACATGAACACTAGCAACATCGGAATTGCAGCAATGGTGGCTCCGGCCATTTTATATGCGAAATTAGGATTCAGATCCTGCATTAAGGTTGCAGTACCAACCATTAATGTTTTCATTTTGTTCTCTTGGCCTATAACCAGCTGCCACAAATAATCATTCCAGACTTGCACGAAATTTAGAATAAATAAGGCTCCAATACCAGGTTTAATAATAGGCACCATGATGCGAGTAAAGATTCTCCATTCATTTGCACCATCTATTCTTCCGGCTTCTCTTAAAGCGTTAGGGGTTAAATCGAAGAATCCTTTTAATAGGAAGACTCCAAATGCACCCGCAACGTTCGGCCAAATCATACCGTTATACGAATTCACCATTCCAAATTGCTGTGTAATCCGGAATAAAGGCACGATCATAATTTCCTTAGGAATCATCAAGCTCGATATGAAAATAATGAAGATGATATCTTTACCTTTAAAATTGATCTTTGAGAATGCATAGGCAGCCATAGCGCCTACAATAATAACGATAATCGTAGATACGCCTGAGACATAAATACTATTAAACGTCCATCTCAAAGCCGGTTGGTTCTGAAACACATCCACATAGTTGGAGAATGTAATCGATTTAGGCCACCAGTCTGGAGGCATCTTCACAACATCTGAACTGTTCTTAAGCGAACTAGTGAATAACCAATACAATGGAAAAAGATTAAGGAGCGCGAAGAGGACAATGATCACATTCGATATCACATCAAACTTCTCTCTCTTCTTCTTATTTCTTATTTTCGACATGTTGTATTCCCCCTCACTTCACCTTAATCATGCTTCGTAGCTGAGGCACAGATAATAACAAAGTAATCACGAACATGATAACGCCTACCGCAGAAGCTACGCCGAGTTGGTTGTACTTAAAGGCATTATTATAGAGGTAGTACATCAAAGTTACCGATGAGTTGTTCGGTCCGCCGCCGGTTAATAACTGGATGACTACAAATATTTTTAGAACAGCAATAATATTGATAATCGTAATATAGGTCGTTGTTGGTCCTACAGAAGGAATGAGGATCTTCGAAATTACTTGCCATCTGCTTGCACCGTCGATTTCAGCTGCTTCAAAAAGCTCTTTAGATACACCAATCATCGAAGCAATATACAGAATAATGGCTTGGCCCACGTTAGTCGCGAAGGTCACAAAGATCACTACTGGCAAAACTGTCTTTGGATTTCCTAGAAGATTGATCGTCCCAAGACCCATATCTTTATATATAAAAGAAATAAGTCCATTAGCAGGATTCAGCAGGAAACTCCACACCATACTCATTACAACCATGGATACCATGACCGGGATATAATAGCTCCCTCTTATAAAGGAAACGTACTTAGCGTTCTTATCAAATACAGCCGAGGCTACAAATAATGCAAAGCCCACTGTAAGTAGGACGATAAAGACTACGAATATAATCGTATTGAAGATCGCCTTGAAGAATACCGGATCATTAAACAATGTGGTGTAATTAGCCAGACCCACAAACTTCTCACTATCATAATTAATTTGGTATAAACTCAGACGCATCCCTTCTAAGATCGGATAGACAAGAAAGGCTAAGAATACTATCATCTGAGGTAAAATAAACAGATAACCTGTAATATTCTCTTTTAGGTAATTACTACGTAGTTTCATATCGTTTACCTTTCTAATTAACAGCCCTTTGAGCCTCTTTAGACTCTAAAGGCTGTTAATCGTTTATTGTTTACCTGTTCTTAGATTATTGGAAAATGACAGAGCTAGCTTTATTCGTATCAATCACTTTATTACCATTGGTTTGATAATCTTGTACAAACTGTTCTGGTGTCTTTGCTCCCATGTAAAGCGCCTGTAGATCAGGGTACAAAACTTCTCTTAATTGGCTATATCCTGGAACGTTGCCCGTGAAGTTGAACAAATATTTTGAATTGGCATCATAAGCAGCAAAGAGAGGATTCTCTGACTTAAGTTGTTCAGCCACGGAGCTTCTCACAGGAATACCATTCTTAGAGGATTTAACTAATTCAGGATCACTTGAAAAGAACTTCACGAAATCTTTAGCGACTTCAGTCTTTTTCGCATCTTTGGACTTGAATACACTTGCACCCACTACATAAGTAAAGGATAGAGGATCTCCGCTTTCGGACGGAATATTAGCAAGACGCATATCAAACTTTGGAGACGTGCCGGATTCCATATTTGCTTTTGTTCCATTGAACAAGATTGGATTGGTAAAACTGATCGCTAGCTGCTGATTCTGGAACATGGCATTGGCATCATTGGAGGATACAGATTCAGCACCCGGATTTGTATATCCACCGTCATATAATTTTTTCAACCATGTAGCAGCTTTAACTCCATTCGCATCATTCAGAACAATGTTCCCTTGGTCATCGAAGAACTTGTTGCCGAACATTCTTAAGTATGCAAGGTTCCACGTATCTCCTTGGTTATTTACAGCGTATAGTGCCATTGGATAGGCATTAGAATATTTGTCCTTCGGAAGATTATTTTTCAGACCATCCAAGATTTGTTGATATTCTTCCAAGTTCCAAGTCTTAATTTCGGACTCTCCACCGACGAACTTTTCTAAACCAGCCGCTTTAAACATGTCTGCGTTGTAGACCAAAGTGCCTGGATTGTGTTGGAATGGGTAGAAGTACACATCTTTTCCGAACGTTACTGCATCCCAGTAATTTTGTGCGATATCACTTTTCGCGTCCTCATCGATGATGTCAGTCAAAGGCTCCAAAGCTCCACGGTGAACATAATCGCCCATTGGGAATACGCTTTCAAAGAAGACATTTGGTGGAGTTCCTCCGCTCAAGTTAACATTGAGGAGTTGGTCGCGCTGATCTCCAGCAATGACTTCGACCTGAATGTCAGCATCATACTTATCATATTGTGCCTTAAATTTCTCAGCTGCAGCCTTAAGGAAGCTATCATAGTCAGCTCCTTGTTCCGTTGCATCCACAACACCCTTCCACTGAGGGGTCAGCCATACTTTAATCGCCACTTTTTCCTTGCCAGATTTAGCAGTATTATCGGATGTATTAGAGCTTGCTGCGTTGTTACCAGAGCATCCTGAAATCAGTGAAATAATTACCATTAATGCAACCATTGTCGAGAGTAAACGTTTCTTCTTCATTTTAAATCCTCCCCTATTCTAGTATCCGTTTGACATGATATTTCACTAAATCAGCCATGTTCCGATGTCCTTGTATATCAAGATGCATGTAATCTATTTCATTCATCGATACATATTCTCTGGAATCAATAAAGTGGATATCTGTCCCCGAAAGCAAAGCTGCAAGATGCTGAGAGAGCTCCAAAGATTTCTCGCTACAATTACTTCCCATTGGCTTACCAATAGGAGTATTCAAATACTCTGCCCCAATGGGAGGAGGAGCGATCACAAGCACTTCTGGAGCTTTTCCGGCTGGACCTGCCCCGCTCCCTCTAGATTTATGAGCGAGCCTAACAATACCTTGTGCGATGTTATAAGAAGTTAGTGCAAATCTTTCTTTCGTATCATTCGTCCCAAGCATGATCACTACCAAATCAAGTGGTGCATGTGACATGAGGCATGGATAGAGATAAGATATTCCGGCTAACCCTTCAAATAGCGGATCGTCACTAACACTAGTTCTACCAGGAAGCCCTTCTTCTATGACACGATAAGCGTCGCCCAGTTCTGCATGCAGAAGCCCGGTCCAACGTATTTCATCATTAAACCTTTGATCCGTCTCTGCATCGTAGCCCCAAGTATTGGAATCACCAAAGCATACGATGGTTCTCTTCATTGCATTAACCACAATATTTTTCGATCGCTTGATCAATCAATTTCATAATATCTGCGATTGGACCAGCATCTTCAGCGGCTACCCCTTCAAGCGGTGCTCTTACACTACCAATGTTTACGCCTCTTAATCTCAGAACCTCTTTAATTTCCGCATACATAGAACCCTTGAGGGAACAAAGCGCGATGATGATATCGTTGATCTCACTTTGAAGTTGTCCTGCTTCCTCAAACTTGCCGGCAAGTACAAATGTATTAGCTTGCAAGAACAGCTCCGGCATAACTGCATAAGTACCACCAATGCCAGCATCGGCTCCCATGATTCTTCCCGCAACATACTGTTCATCCGGTCCATTAAAGACCACTACATCTTTTCCACCCACTCTTTTGAAGCGTTCAATATCCATAGGTGGCATAGAAGAATTCTTAACACCGATAACTTTTTTATTAGTAAGCAGTTTCTCGAATAAAGCTGGAGTTAGTGTATATCCCGTAGTCTGAGGAATGTTGTAGATAATGAACGGTAGAGGAGTTGCCTCCATAATATCGCTCCAGTATTTAGTTACTGCACTATCAGGTAATTTGAAATATATAGGTGGGATTGCGGATAGTGCATCATATCCTAAGCTCGCCGCATGTTTTGCTAATTCGATACTATCTCTAGTAGAAGGGGCTCCTACATGAGCAATCAGTGTCATTTTACCTTTCAGGTTACTAGCTACATAGCTAAGTACCGCTTTGCGTTCGTCCAGACTCTGGTAGATACATTCTCCAGAACTACCTCCCACATAAACACCTTGAACTCCTTTTTCAAATAAGTAATCACATAAGGCATGTGTCCGGGATTCGGAAATATTTCCTTGATCGTCATAGCAAGCATAGAAGGCAGGTATAATTCCGTGGAACTTGTTGAGTGTCATTGATAATCCCCCTTAAGATGTGAACGGTTTCTTTTCTACATATTCAAGATATCACTTAAATTTAATTCTGTAAATTATTTTCTCTATTTTTTTAAAAATAAAATTTATTTCCACCAGAATAACAATCATACTAGAAAAATAGTTCCATTTAAGTGAACGCCCATAAAATAAGACCTTATTTTCCAATTAAAAATAGAATATCGAACGATATATGCAGCTCTAGTTATGATCAGAGTAACACTATCTACGACCTTAAAGTCATCTGCCGAATTGGTAATTATTAGAAATTATTTGCGATTCGCAAGGGCAATAGATTATCCTTTTAAATCTAATAAAAGTGTCCCCTACAAGGAGACACTTTTCTCCACAGGAAGCACAAACCCTAATTAACACACAATGTTCACTTAAAAACTGTGTTTTTCACGTGGACACAGCTTTAAAAAACTAATTTCTATGATATAATGAAAGCGTAACCAGAACAATACAAAATATATTGTTTCTTCGCCAAAGGAGGCTGGAGGAAATGCTAGCAGGTCTTAAAGAACTTAAAAATTGGGTAACGGAAAATTGGAATCCAACGATGAATTCAGGTAACGAGGATTATCAAAAAATGGAATATTCTGTGCAACGCCACTTGCACACTCCTAGATCCCCAAAACCACTCACCTATGAAGAAGAAGCTCGTATCAAGACTGTTAAATTCCATTAATCTCACCACCTTTAGATACAGATTGACCCTATAATAGAATCTTGTCCTAAGGCCGCAGATCCGGAAATCATTCCAGTAGAGCGGTCTTTTATTATGCCTTGAGATTATGTAACGAAAAACCTTCCCCATATTGACTCAATTACTTGAATCAAATACATACCAAAAAAACCTCCCTCTCCATGACGGCATCCCATCACTTCGAAAGAGGCTTCCTAGTATCATTTGATCTTATACAGACATTTGTCCTTTCTTCTGCAAGTCCGAAAGCTTGACCGCCTGACCTGCGTTCAATCTCGAATGTTCCGACGCGAATGCGATCAAATGACTCTGCAGGGATGCCGTCGCCGAGGTCAAGCCTTGCGATGGATTGCTGTCGAATTGACGCACATTCCGCAGGAATGAGCTTACCATACGGTCATCGCCGCCTCCATGGCCATCGCCTTCCACATTGCAGCCAATCTCAACCTTCTCGCCCGATACATAGCGGTACAGCGTGAAAGATCCTTTGTCCATATCCCCGATGATCTCGCCTTGTGTTCCCATAATTTGAACCCGGCGCGTGCCGCTCTGTGTCAGCCCTGACATGATGAACGATGCATTACCTCCGTTCTCGAACTCCATGTTGACTACCTGGTGATCCACGACATTATTATCGCAGCGATACACGCAGCGACCCCACGGTCCTTCCTTCAGCGCCTTCAAGATCCCCTCTTGCGACAAATCATTCGTCATATAGCGTGCCCAAGGGTGTTCCGGGGGCTGAATATATATTTTCATCGCCGAGAAGGCGCATTCCTTCTCAACCTCACAGCCGTTGATACAGCGATCCGCGGAGCCTTCCGGAGCGTTCTCCGCCCTGAAATACAGTAATGATCCGTACGAGCTCACGCTTGTACACGGTTGATTCATAAGCCATGAGATGAGATCCAGATCATGGCATGATTTGGCCAGGATCATGGGACTCGTCTCCTCCGAATTGCGCCAATTCCCGCGGACATAACTGTGTGTCATATGCATGTAGCCCACATTTTCGGTTAATTGAATCGTACCTATCGTTCCGAGTTCACCGTCTTCGATGCATTTTTTGATCCCAGACCAGAACGGGGAATATCGCAGGACATGAGTTACGACGAGCAATCGCTTATACCGAAGCGAAGCTTGCTCCAATTCGATGCATTCTTCCATGGAAGGAGACATCGGCTTCTCTAACATGACATGATAGCCTAGCTCCATCGCTTTCATCGCTGGTATATAATGCATCCGATCGAGCGTAGCAATTATCATCACGTCCGCAATTTGACCCTGATCGAATACTTTCTCCCAAGAATCGTAGACATGCTCTGGGGCAATTCTATGAATCTCTGCAAATCGATTTCTACGTTCATCATCCGGCTCAGCTACGGCAACAATCTTTAATTCATTCGGGAACTTCTCAGCGTAGGGCCCATAAATATATCTTCCTCGACTGCCAGCGCCAAGTAATACAGCTGTTAATGTTCTCAAGACTACTCCTCCTCTTGCGCACCTAGTGTACTTCCATTGTAAGGCGGTAGGAACGGAGGCAAAAGAGATCGTTACTGACATTTCATATACATTTATTGACCTTGATTCTGTATATGAGTCCTTGCCATACGGAAATCTTGCGGAGTTGTTTCATTCTGCTTCTTGAAGAAGCGAATAAATGCAAGTGCTGAGTTGTACCCCAGGGCAGCAGCAATTTCATTCACTTTCATCGATGTGTTGAGCAGCATATCTTTGGCGATCAGGTTACGATAGTCGTTCACATATTTAGATAACCCTATTCCAGTGATTTGCTTATAAAGTCGGGATAAATACGATGGATTCAAGCTCACGTAATCGGCCAACGCATTTAAGGAAATATCAGTGGAAATATGTTCTTCAATATATCGATGCACCTTATTCACGACCTCTGTCGGCAATTGCGTACCCCGCAGCGCATTCCATTCGAAGAAGCAATCCGCCATTTGCGAGAAGTATTGAATCAGCTCCGACCATGATGCGGAATCTCCATAGCGATATAACTTATCCAGATCCATCAGCGTATTGATGTAATCCCGAATTTCCCGATTCTTATGGATATAGAACAGAAAAATAGCTGAAAGCGAATGATACAATTCGATCTTCCTCTCATTCGGCGACTCCTCATCATTCCAAATGGACGTTAGTTCGGCATACAGCTTGTTGAATTGCTCCCGATGATTATTCTCGAGACAAGACATCAGCAATTGAACACGGGCGTGATAGAAGGCATCGTGGTAGTTCCCACTCAGATCACCGTTCACTTCTCTTTGAATGTCTTTATCGGTCAATATGACCTCATTAAATAATCCATGTCCTTGTACCAGGCCGTATTTGATCGAGTGAAACCGATCAGATATGTTATCCCATGTCGTTGCTTCACTTCCAAGAAGGAAAGAAACCGATAAACTCAGCAATCTCTTGCAATTTCCCTGCACAGTCTCCAGAATTCCGCTCGTATACCGATGAGCTCTGATCCAATCCTGATCCCCATATTCGATAGACGATCCATCCGGGATTTTCGGTTGAATCATCCAGACGATTTTGGATAACTCGAATACAACGGAATAGCATCTGACCTGCGTGGACAAATACTCATCGCAAATGTTCTGTACGGCGTAAGTCAATAACGCTTTATCCGGCGTCGTGAACATTTCTTTCCATGCGTCTACCCTGCCTATGAGCAAGTAAACCGGCAATGTCGCATCAAGCCGGATATCGATTTCTTTGAACGCCTGCTTTAATTGGCTATCCGATACATGCTTGCCTTGAAAGAGCTCCCACACATACTCTTTTTGCAGGGAGGGCAATGCCAGTCTCATTTTGGATTGCGCTCTAGCGATCATCTGTTCTTGGTTATTTTCTTCTTCAATTTTCTCAATCGCCCGTTCTACGGACTGAATAATTTTCTCATCACTTTCGACCTTCAGAATATAATCGAACCCACCGTACGTAATTGCGCTCTTAGCATAATGAAAATCATTGTATCCTGTTAAGAAAATAACTTTGCAGGCCGGCCACTGGGATTTGATTTCCCGAAGCAGCTCAATCCCTTCCAGTCCAGGCATCTTAATGTCGGAAATCACGATATCAATACGATGATGAGACAGTACCTCCAGTGCTTCTTCACCTGAATATGCCTTCATAACCTCGAGTTGTAAATGATCGGTCTCATTGAATAGCTCCAGAAGACCATCGACAATAATGGGAAGGTCATCGACGATTAGCAGTCGGTACATGCTGATTCCTCCTCTAGTTCGCGCTCAGATTGATTCTTACTTGAAGTCCACCAAGAGCAGAACGTGACACTGTAATGCCATATTCCTCACCGTACCGCAGCTGTATTCTGCGATGTACATTTATGATTCCGGTTGTTTCCTCCATCCTAGTGGTGGATTGACGCAGTCGCTTCTGAAGCTGTTCGATCTCCGCATCGGAGATGCTTCGGCCATTATCTTCGACATAGATGGAGAATACATCGCCCACCCGCTCACAATGAACCCATAGCTCACCCTGCTGAATCATATTGCCCAAGGCATGCTTATAAGCATTTTCGATGATCGGCTGCAGAATCAGCCTCGGCACGAAGAGATCGGGAACATCACCTTCGAACTTGACTTGTATACGGTCTCCGTAACATATGGTTTGCATGTCTACATACGTGCGAGAATGATTGACCTCCAGCCCCAGCGGAATATCATCCTCGTCATCGCGAGTAATGAACTGAAAATATTGTCCGATGTACAGGCAGAATTGATAAGCCTTTTCCTTCTGATTCTCGGATTTAATTAACCGGCACAATACAAAAAAACAATTATATAAAAAATGAGGATTAATTTGCGATTGCAATCGTTTCAGTTCGGAACGCTGGTTCCTGATTTGCTGCTCGTAATTTTCCTCGATTAGTGTTTTCAAGGATCGGATCGTATTATTAAAAGCTTGGTACAAATACCCGAACTCATCGGCTCCACGATCGATCACGATCGGTTCCAGCCTATTCTGCTGAACGCGCCGAAAGGAATGCACAAGTTTCATTAATGGCCGATAGATAAATCGTAATAGAAAGTAGGAGAAGAAAACGACAATACCCACAGCTAGCGCGCAAGCCCACCAGAACAATGTTCGATAGATCTCAAGAGAACCCAAAATCGTCTCTTCGGGAATGCACATAATCGAATAGGAATTCCAGAGACTGGAGTATTTATATACCGTAAGAAACCGCTTACCATTATACATAATCGTTTCGTATCCTTCGTCTTTTTGCAATTCCCGCTTATCCGCAGCGAAGGATTTCATTTGTTCCAGCAGTTCCGGATCCATGTTACTCTCGATCTCCCAACCACGTTCCAGATTGAGCAATACGCTCTGTCCACCACGCGAGCTGCCGATTTGAGATAACGTTTCTCTGATTTTGATAGTCGATAATTCAACCGCTACGATATAAATCGGATTTTTAACGGTATTAATGGGGTATTGCATGGAAATAAATAATCGATCGTTCCAGTAAATGAAAGGTTCTTCGTATAATCTCTTGTTTTGCTGCATAGAAGCATATTCCTGCTTATTCATCGAAGTTTCAAATTTATTGCTAAGAATCGTTCGGTCGATAAGAGGGATATACGCCCTTGCTTCTTGAATAAATGGACTTGAGTTCTTCATCAATTCAAGCCGTCTTTGGATATCTAATATTTTTTGCGCACGATCGTAATAACTCATGTAATTGCCTGTAGTTGCAATTTCCATCAAGTCTTTGTCCATCACATAGTTCGGCAAATAACGGCTGATCCGGTCTGCTTCCTTGTCGAGTGAATCCAGATAGAAGCGAGTCGTATTTAGAATAGACTCGGAAATTTCACTCCGAATATTGTCCGAACCCTTCTCATTAATCAACCAGGTAATCGCCATGAGCGGAAACAAGGCTGCCAGAAAGGCAGCCATTATTTTCTGGAATATAGAGGAATCTTTAATCAAGAATCGGATTTTCATCGTTTGTTCTCCTGCAATGCAATGTCATAGTTTTGAGTGCCCTATTTTATTCTTTGACACTCCCCATCACAATTCCTTTAATGAAGAACCGCTGCAAGAACGGATACACGATAAGAATCGGAAATGCTGCTACGAATATTTGAGCTGCCCTGCTCGTACGATCGGACAATTTGATCATTAATTCTGCCCTCTCAGGTTTAATAAAGCGGAAATCCATTTTGATAATGATCGTCTGCAGGAAGGTCTGCAGCGGATAATTCTCGGGATGATTCATGTAAATCATACCATCAAACCAGCTATTCCAATGCCCCACCATAGTGAAAAGACCTGTCGTTGCCAATGCCGGCAACGATAGCGGCACATATATTTTCCATAAGGTAGTAAATTGACCCGCCCCATCGAGCAGCGAAGATTCCTCAAGTTCTTTGGGCAGACTGCGGTAGAAATTCAGCAGCAGAATAACGTTGAACACCGTGACCGCTCCCGGCAGCACCAAAGCCCAGATTGTATCGAGCATCCCAAGGTTCTTCACGGTTAAATAGTTTGGAATAAGCCCGCCACTGAATAAAATCGTGAATACGAAGAACCATGAATAGAAGGTCCGCAGCCGAAATTGGCGAGAATCTTTGGATAATGGATAGGCCGTGATAATCGTCAGGAACATGCTGATTGTCGTTCCCATAAGGACCCGCTGAATCGATACCCAGAATGCGCGTAAATATTCAGGTTTTCCAAATACGTTAGCATAAGCAGCCGTTGTGAATTCAACAGGCCACAGGATGACTTTTCCGGCGGATGCTGCCTGCCCGGAGCTGAACGAGAGCGCCAAAATATGAATAATAGGCATGAGGCATAACAAAGATACGGATGCCAGAAAAATAAAATTACATATCAAAAACAATTTTCTTCCGAATGATCTGTTAGTACGCACGATGTGTCTCCCTTCTGAATTACCGCCGATTGCATTAGAAAATGCGGTAATTCGCTACACGATAGGCTAAGATATAGGACATAGATACGAATATGAAAGAGATGACGGATTTCAGCAGTCCTACGGCCGTAGCGAAACCGAACTGTGCTTGCTCAATCCCCATACGATATACGAAGGTATCGATAATATCCGCGCTTTCATAGACCGGAGGACTATATAGGTTGAAGATTTGATCAAATCCGGCATTCAGTACATTCCCGATACTAAGCGTAAACATGAGAACGATAATAGGAAGCATCCCCGGCAGCGTCACATGTAACGTCTGCTTAAAGCGTCCTGCGCCGTCGATCTCCGCTGCCTCGTACAGTGACGGATTAATACTGGTAAGCGCAGCCAGATAGACAATCGTACCAAATCCGAACTCTTTCCATACATCCGATATGACCATGACATAAGGGAACCATTTATTGTCTCCCAGGAAAAAAATAGGGTCTATACCAAACAAGCCAAGCACTTGATTGAGAATACCGGAAGATGGAGACAATACATCGATTAGAATACCGCTTAACAAGACCCATGATAGAAAATGCGGCAAGTACACGAGCGTCTGGAAGGTCCGTTTGACCCATTCTTTCCGCAGCTCATTCAAAAGTATCGCTATGGTGACCGGAACGATCATACCTGCTACAATTTTCATCACCGCAATGTATACTGTATTGAAGAATATCCGGCCGATATCGGGGTAATCCATCAGTAACTGAAGGTTTTTAAGACCAATAAATGGTGAGCCGAACAACCCTTTATTCGGTACGTATTTCTGAAAGGCCATCATAATGCCGGCCATCGGGATATAACTGAAGATGAGGACCAATACGATCCCAGGAACCAACATCAAGTGAAGCGGCCACTCCCTCTTCCACATACGCGTTAATACATTCATGCCATCCACCTCGCTATAGGACTAAAAATGAAGAACTAGGTTAAAGAAAAGAGAGGTCGTTTGTGTCCAACCCCTCGATTCTCCTGCTATCATTGTTTGTGAGTCGCGTACCATTCATTAACTTCTTTGGTCATTTCGTCGCCGCCAAGCTTTTTCCACTCTTCCACGAATTTATCGAATTCATCCACGGATACTTGATTCATCATAATCTTGAAGTATACTTCATCCCGCTTCTTCTTCAGGATTTCTTGTCGATCTGCCATGGTTGGAGTCGGTGCGCCGTAGAATTTGTTTTGTAGGTACTGTTTATTGTTCTGAATTTCAGGAACAAGTGAATATGCACCTTTTGGACCTGAGATCAGATATTCCCACCACATGTTGATATCGGTACCGTCAACATACTTCATGGCACGCTCGTAACGAGTTTTTTGATCTTTCGTCTCCAAAATGCTCTCGTCTTTGTTCTCGATCGCTTTTGGCAATATTTCACCGTTATTATCCTTTTGTTTACCAACACGAAGCGGGCTTAGAAGCCAGTAGTTGTTGCCTTTCTCCTTCAGGTCTTTACCATACTCATACACTTTCTGTTCTGGCGTCGGATGATTATCCACGACAATCCAATGGTTCAGCAATTTAATAACGCCTTCCGGATGCTTCGCTTGCTTGGAGATAACATAATATTCGTCAACACCCAAACCTATCTGCGATAGTGCAGGTTCGCTATCCACCGATGGAATCGGGAATACGCCCCACTCTTGTACGACTTTACCATCCTTTACTGCGCCTTTAGCGAGCTGAGCCGGTACCCAAGACTGGCCGTATACGATACCTGCGTTGTTGTTATAGAGGAGCTCTGCTGCTTTCTCCACATCTTTAACGACGAACTCAGGATCAATTAATCCTTTCTTGAACATTTCCTGCAGCGCCTTAAGTGCGTCTTTCACTTGAGGCTGAATGTCACTGTTGACCAAATTGCCATTTCCGTCTTCCATCCAAAGATTTTCATAAGCATGGTAACTATTCAAGAATGCTATTAGTCCTGTAACAGCTGTGGACTGGTTGTTAAATGGATCTTTGCTAATTACAATTCCATACGGTTTCCCAGTGCCGCCTGGATCTTTTGTTTTGAACGCTTCGGCGATCGTCAAGAGATCCGCCATCGTCTTCGGTTCCGGCAGGTTCAATTTCTTCAGCCAGTCCGTGCGTACATAGAGGAACTGATACTGGTACGGATTATAAGAACTTGGAATCCCCATGAGTTTACCGTCGAAAGTGGCGGTCTTCAGTTGCATTCCGCCATCCATCGACAAGAATTTCTTAGTCTCATCCGTCGCATTCTTGTCATATACGTCCGTGATATCCATAATCATATCCGCTTCGGTCAGCTCTTTCAGCTGTGTAGCATTAACCTTCATGAAGTCCGGAAGATCATTGGAGGCGATGGACATCTTCACTTTTTCCTTGAATTGAACGTCATCGGCGGACACCCATTTATTCGTGAGCTTCACGCCGATATCTTTCTCATACGCATCATAGACCGAGTTCTTCTCAAAGCTTTCGCCCTCATCGAATTTGAGATACTGATCGCTTGCCGAAACTGTTGAAACTTCAATCACTTCATTTTTTTGTTCCACAGGTGTCTCAGGCTGCTTCTCAGGTTGCTTCTCCCCTTCATTTGTGGTTTTGCCGCATGCCGTGATAGTTAAACTTAGGATCAATGCGACGATCAGAAGTATTCTACTTTTTTTCTTCATATTACCCCTCCACATTGTCTCAAAATAGGTCGTGCATCTACTTCATGCTGCTTCTCTTCCTAGTTCTAGTATAGGAAAGGAAAGGCCCCCCATCTATATACTAGTCTTTACTTTCGTATACACCTCTTGACTACCGTCAGGCTTGTCCCTAGAACGCACAAGAGAGAGGGAGTCTCCCTAGGTTAGGTTGACTCCCCCTTCGTTGAAACGTTACCGTGTATTAACTCGAATATTCAGCTCCCCACGATATTTGACAAGAGATAACGCGCCGCTTCTTGCTTCATTTCCATTTCTTCATTTTTCGATAAACCTAAGCGCACGTTCAGATTGATATTCAGCTAGACCTTTTGCGAATTTTTGATCGGGAAATCCTCTGTGCTGTAGCTTTAAACCCGCTGAAGTTAATGATATATGGTGATGCAATTGATAAAATAACAGCCTATCCGGATCAAGCTTATCGTTCTTAAGATACCGATAGAAATCTCCAAATCGCATCTCCAAAAAACTATGCTCATGCTCAATATCAAAGAACGCTGCTCCTTCGATATCGATCAGAAAGGGCTCCAGCTTATCATTAACCAATACATGGTCAGGACCCAGTTCCCCATGAATAAATCCATACTGCTTTCTAGGCTTAATTCTTGATTCAAGCTCATACAACTTATCGAGCAGTTTACTTTGATTAGACCCAATCTTCTCCATATGCTGAGAGGCGTAAGCTAGCTGTACTTTCGCATTTTCCATTTGTAATGAATGACATTGTTCTGTACTGATCTCGTTAGCATTGGCTTTCCCAAAAATCTGCCTTTCGGTGGTATGCATAGTAGTAAGCATATCCCCCAACTGCTGAAACACTTTATCTTGAACAGCTAATTCGGAATGTTGGAAAAAGGTTTCTGCCTTACGTCCATCTATATATTCAACAAGCGCATAATCAAATGGGTAACGGTCTCTTTCCTTATTCAGATCATAAAGTGCTGGGGTCTGAATTCCATGCTGTGTTAAATACTTGTTGTTTAATTCAAACAAATCACTTCCATAGGACTGTTCATTTATATCTTCATTCGCTTTTTCTTCTTCAAAATAATTCATGGAAAGATCCCACACATACAAAACGCAGGAAAATCCATTACTGCACTCAATCTTGTAGACCACCTTTTGTGCGCCACCATGCATTCGTGAAACACGAGCAACTAAATAACTGGTGCCAAAAATCCGTCCAATATAATCCTGTAAGTCTGCCTGATCGATATGATAGGTTACGTCCATTAACAACACTCCATTTATTAAGTTTTGCCGGCTTCACAATAGTAAATAAAATCCAGCCCAAAGTATAGACTTTTTCTTTCTGATCAATTATGATGTTGAATAAGGTCTTGAAAAAAATAAGCATACAAAAAGCCTTTGGATTTTATTCCAAAAGGCTTTTTTTTGATGAAATTTCTAACGAACCCAGCATATCTTGTGGTTAAACTTGACGTTTAGTATCCATGTCCTTTTTATACATTTTTTCCGCTTCAATAGGACTCTCTTTTGCCGTCATATGGTTTGGAATGACCCGATAAACTTGAACCGGACCGCCGAATACAGCTGATCTATACTTCTCCACATGCTGCTTGGACAAGGGGCGATTATAGTAACCTGGTACATACTTATTCATCATTTCCTGAAGTACATGAGTGGCTTCATCCAAATCTGTGATCGGTTCTGCTTGTCCGAATATCATTACGCTCATATAAGCTGTATCCGTTTTCGCAGGTACCGGATCCGTAATGGTTCCGTATTCCTCACATACCGTAAAACACACCTCTGAATTATCACTCATCACCTGATTACGTCTTCCGTCTCCAGCCCCGTGAAAATAGAGTTTCCCTTCTGTCCATACATAATTAAGTGGCACAACATAGGGGAGATTGCCATCAGCCAACCCAAGATAACCCAATCTCGCTTGCTGAAGGAACCCTTCAATCTTCTCTTGATCCAGGCATTCCCTGCTCTTGTAACGAACCGAATTCATATCGATATCTCTCCTTTATCTCTAACGTGCAGCAACGACCAAATTGCGAATACCAGCGTTGTTACGGTAGTATATCAATGTATGGATTGCATTAAAATATCCAAAAATCACCGTTTAGAGCAATCCATAATTAATATTATTATGATTGGGCTTCTATTTGGAGGTGTGTACGATGATGAAAGTAATTCGTAATGATAAGAGACCGATCTGGCAGCAATTGCTTGATCAAGCAATTCATAATATTACTAGCGGAGTCTGGGCGCCAGGAGAATTACTAATACCTACCCGCGAACTTGCTCACATCGTAGGTGTCTCACGCTCAACTATACAGATCGTCTATGAGGAATTGTTAAGTCGAGGTTATACAGTTACCTCTCGCCGAGGAGGAACGCGAGTTAGTAGATGGAAGCAATTCAATGTGTCAACGAAGGAAATAGAAACAGAGGGTCCCACACCTCCTTCACTCTCCTTGTTAGACTCAGCTGTTGATCATTTACATGACTGGTTCAGAGGTAAAGAACAGCTAGAAGTGGATATTGATTTCAGTCCTCATGAACCCTATTTGGATGAACAATTTCAAAAAAGCTGGCGGCAATCGCTGCTCCACGCATCTGCTGAAATGGATTTATCAAGCTGGGCTTACGGTAATTGCTACGGTTACACACCATTACGTGAGCAAATACAGCGTTATTTATCCCTTGAACGGGGCATACATATCCAAACCAATCAGATTCTGTTGACCTCAGGAGCTCAGCATAGTATCGACTTAATCGCACAGTCGCTTTTAGCTGATGGGGACACAGTTTCAGTAGAAGATCCAGGTTTCCCAGCTGCTTGGATGGCGATGAAATATCGACGAATGAATGTGGTACCTGTTCCCGTTGATGAGTATGGTCTAGTGGTAGAGCATATTCACCCTCAATCCAAACTGATCTTTGCCACCCCTTCTCACCAGTGCGCAGTAGGGGTCGTTATGTCGGAGCCTCGTCGGCAACAATTGCTACATAAAGCGGTTCAAGAACGGTTTTGGATCATTGAAGACGATTATGATAGTGAATTCCGGTATCGTGGGGAGCCGCTGCCAACGTTATTTAGTCAGGCATCCAATAATACTTTGTATCTCATGAGTTTCTCTAAAATGATTGCTCCTGGCATTCGTATTTCGGCTATTATAGGTTCAGTCGAGGCAATTGCTCAACTAGCGAAGGTACAGGAGCTGACTTACCGTCATCTTCCGATTATGGATCAGCTAACACTAACCCATTTCATTAAAAATGGTCATTTTATGCGGCATATGAGAAGAGTCAGAAATGTATATCGAAGAAGACACGAAGTCATGACAAAAGCTATTATGGCTAGTGGTTTAGGGGAGCGTTTTACACTCAGTGGAGTAGAAACAGGATTGCATATGTTACTTGAGGCTGAGGAATCATACGACGAAGAAACTGTGACAAATTTAGCCCTACAACATGGAATACGCGTTTACCCTCTTGGACCCTATTGTCTGGATAGCAAAAGAAAGGGATGGGTATTGGGGTTTGCAAAAGTAGATGAAGCATCAATTGAGCAGGGGATACATCGCCTTGCGGAGATAATTCTGTAAAATCATTTCCGCAGGATTAGATAAATTAAAAGAAAGTATGGACTTTAAATTACTTGGTCCGATGGTTACAGTTACCGTGAATCCCTTGGTTACGCCCTCATTTTAAGATACTTGGCTTATGCAGATAGCAAATAAATAAAGCCTCTATCCCGCCACTCGGAATAGAGGCTTGTATTATTCTTACTCCTTTAATACTCTCCTTTGATTACAAAATACGAGCCACGGATTGTACCGGCTAGTTTAGACTTTTGCCTAGCAAATTTAAACTTCTCTTCTAACTCCTTTGGTATCTCCATCCCCTCAGAAAGCTTAAAACCAACGGCTCGCTTCTTAGGATCATCAACCGTATACATGACATTAACCTCAAGTCCGTCTTCATAAAAGACATAAGTGAATTTAATATTTTCCACTTGAAAACGCGATGTTTCTAAAGGTTTTGCCGCAAACTCAATATTACGTTCTTCTTTTAAAATTCGGCTCACATAATCAAGGTTTTCCTGGCTTTCGCTAGCTGGGACAACTGTAAACTCATGCTTGTACTTGTTCATAAAATAACGAGCTTCATTGGCACGTAAACCAGCAAGCGCTTCTGCTACGGGTGAAGACTCTACTCCGACCGTAGACACATTTTTAAAATCAACGATATACGTCATTTCCATCTCTCCTTTTCTCTCATTATTCCCTATCAATAGAATACAATAACTAAAATTTTAACTATATTATATCAAAAATAATCCACTTCACATGTTCAAATCTATGCCCGTAACTTTCTAAAAAAGAGCACCTGCTGCAAGGCGGCCAAGACTTATAGCCTTCATCCTTGCAGCAGATGCTGACGGTCAGCTAAAAACCGTATCATCCATATATTGGTGCCAACGAAAACTAACCTTGAAACGGATTCCTACCTGATGCATTCTCTCAACCTTCTGCGTGATCCAGCCCTTGAATACTATTGTGATCAATCGAGCTCCGCGCGGGAAAAAAGATCCCGGATCAACGTCTCATTTTCACAGGCCTGCTTCAACCGCACCGCGAACTGCTTAATAGCTTCGCTATTCTCCGAATAAGCACAGAACATATCCGCTTCCGGGTCAAAATGAATCGTATCTACCCATTCAGGCATATATTCGTTCACAAACACAGCCGCCAAAGAAGCCCAATCGTACCCGTTGCCTTCAAATCCTTCGTCTGCCCGGGCCTCGAACACTTCCGATCGGTAGCTACCCACATTTAGAATGACAGACATGCCTCCACCTTGCTGATCCACGAGTATAAAAGGGGCAACGTCCTCTTCTGCGGATTCTGCTTCCAGCCGTGCAATGACCTCAGAGCGGGCTTGATCCGTGAAGCAAAGCACCCCGTTTTTCTGAACAATCAGCCCTTCCCGTATTCTCCCATCCAGCCAGTCGCTGATCCAGCCCGGAGCATACCCGCCTTGACCGAACTCGCCGCCAAAAGCGATCATTTCCTCATATACATCCAGATATTGTTGACGGCTCGTATTTGGATAAGAGCTTGTGTACAGCCAGAACTGCACATCGTACATCAGAGTAGAAAGCTCATCCGCATGAAAGGAAAAGTGTCCCTTCTCTTCTACGATTCGGGTACAGACTCTACGGATCTTCTGCTCAAGCTGATCTACCTCAGACACATGGCTGCACAGCTTCGCAAGTAAAGGCGAGAATTGGCCTACGGCTACTTTGCGCAAATCCTCCTCTTTATCTTCTTCAGAGGTGTCGTAGTCCTCATCACTCACCAGACCGCGTATAAACGTCTCGAAGTCTTGGGCCAAGAACGTAATCTCATAATTATCTTCCTGATCCACATGAATTACCTCAGGTTCGCCGTCCCTCCCGCAGTTCCGGTAATCCAGCATCACGACATCATGGCCTGCCGAAGGGCAGTCACAAATTACTACGCCGATGTCAGGATACCCCCACTCCTCAATCATGAACGGGCTGCCGAGATCGCCACAGAGTGAATAGCTTTTCTCGCGTCCGATGCCCATAATGCCCGTAATCGCAATATGATCCTCAGCCCATGAGGTCGCGTCCTCCGTCGGAAAACAAGTATTATAAGGAACTCCCCCATTGTGCTGCTTCATCAGACTGATATAAGAGGCAGGAAGCTTGTAACCCAGTTCTTCTTCTACAGAAGCAATCAGCTCATCCGTAGGCGGGGCAGAAACATATTCTTTTAGCGCATAATCGCTATCTTTCCAAAATTCGGAGAGGTCCATCCCTTCAAAAGGAGTTGCAGTCGTCCCCGAATCATTATGTTGCTCTCTGATTGCCTGTCTGGCTGCGGCGTGTTGTTCTTTGCGTAGCTTGCGCTGGCTGAATTTCAGAAACATGGCCGTATTCTCATCATTCGGATCGAGGTCATGGGCAATACTCAGCACTCTCACTGCTTCCTCATATCGATTCAAATAGTAGTAGGAATATCCCACACGAAAATGCCACAGATAGTCATTCTGCCCTTGTTCCACAATCATCGCGAAGTGTTCAAGGGCTTCTTCATAACGTCCCAAATTGTTATACGCTCTTGCCAGACTGCTGACTACCTCGTAATCTCTGTCCGCTGGAGGAATCTCCATCAGAGTGTCTACAATCTTCTGGTGTTCATCATCTTCATGCCACTGTGTCAGCTGCGCGGTTAGTTCTTTGTCCATGGTCTACCTCCCAAACGTATAATCAAGTTACTAGAATATAGAGAAATATGGTTTTCCCTATTCTACCAGATGGGATGTAGATATTAAAAATCGAAATAGGTCAGCTAAACGTAGCCATGACCCCGGCAGGAAACGGTAACTATACCTACCCTGTAAATAACCTGCAACACGGGGATACCATCGAGTACTCCTTTACCTATAATCCGGGGCTAGGGGCCGTCGATTCCCCGACCTTAACGTATATCCATGGGGTAGCCATGCTGGTCTCCTCGGTGGAAGATCAGTTGCCATGCGTGATGCGTGACCTCCTTGACGACAAAGCTCACCTCTTAGAACGTCATCAAGCCTAACTATTTACGCCAGCCTCTATCTTCCGATCAATAAATTGCTTGAATCTTGTAAAATACTGCTCTGATGCCTCCCAGCGCCTAAGGTCCAAAAAAGACATGTCCTGCTTGCCATATTGATTGGGCGGCTGATAATGCCGGGAAACATAAGTTCCATGATCCATTGTATAAAAATAATACGCTTCATCTGGAGTCTTGATTTCAATCCGAGCATGCAGGTAGTCTCCGTCCTCGTCCGTATGCGCTTTACGGAAGCTGTAATATTTTGAGCCGTCCCAGAACCCGTCATCCTCCTCTTCTTCCGAATATAATTCCTGAATTACAGCGTGTTGCAAAATGTCTTGCACATATTGGACCTCAATGTTTCGTAAATAAAGCTCAGCCATATTAATACAGGTCAGCAACATAGTCCAGCAATCGCTAATCTCCGCTAGCTGTTCCTGAGACTCTTCTGTAATGTGCTTCCACTCAGACCCCTCATCTATAGTTCTCCTCAACAAACCGATGGAATGATCATGCTCCAGCCAAATATAATAGTGATGCCGGTTATCTTTCATATAAACGCTGAGATCCCGCTCATCCCCGTCTGCATCAATATGCTCCAGCTGAACTTTGAAAAATACGCCTTGCTCCTGAAAATTAAAAGAAGGTTTGTCATCCGTCATTAAAATACACTGAGTCAATTTCAATATATTTTCCTCATTGATCGTGTTATGGGTAAAATATAAATGAACAGGTTTCTTTCTCGTGAGGGGTTCATTTACTTTTTTCAATACGGAACGCCCTTCTACAATAACATTCACCAGCGTGCAAAAGGAAAATTCCATGTCCTCCTCATCCATATCCAGAAAAACCTCATCAATCAACACCTCATGAATGTCCACCGGAAGCTCCTGAAATACGCCGTCTCCCTCCCATACATTTACTAAGCATGCAATAGATTTCTGCCCGTCTACTTTAATGCTGTACTCGTCATCCTGAACTAAAACCGCAGCGCTAAGATCACCTATAACAATTGTTTCCCCGTGATTGTAGGTGCCGCACAATATTTCCTCAACCATCAGATTGCCCGAAACATAGATTTCCTGACCGCCTACAGCTATATTTTTCGCATTCAAATTACCGGTTACCATAAGCCCTATGGCACCATCTGTTTCTTTATTATAGAGATTGTCTACAGTAAAATTTCCATCGATAAAAATGATGATAACCTCTTTTTGTTGCGGGAAAGCCTGCTCCCAATCCAGATTAAGAGAAGGCAGCGTCAAATCCCCTTCATAATAAGCGGCTAGCTGCTCGTCACTGAAATCCTGGTAAAACTTCGCCCACCAAGATCCTTCCGGAAATTTATCTGCTAGTTGACTAATAGGAATGAATCGGAAAAGATTGCTCATACATTATTTTCCTTTCATTTTAAAATTTCCATTATTCTCTCATATGTAAAAATAAGGGTCAATCTCAACTTTACAAACCATCCCCCACAACAAAAAAAAAGCCATCCTTCTATGGGATGGCCTGACAAATCAGAAGTGCAATAGTAATCACCGTTTATTATTTTTTCAAAACCGGTATCCAAATCTCACTTCTGAAGGTCGGTGAAGATATATCCTTACTCTCATTCCATAAAATCTCCGGGCCTCTTGCCAACTCATAATTAGCGGTAGGGAACCATTCAGAATAGATGCGTCCCCAGACATTTTGCAATGTATCGGGAAATGGTCCAACGGCTTCGAATACAGCCCATGTTGCTGCAGGAACATCTAGTTTCGTTAAATTTTCGGGGCATTCCTTAGTTGTAGCAACGCCAACATAATGGTCAAGTTCTCCCTTTTCTTCCATTCTCTCTTCAGAAAAATTCATCGATACTTGAATCAGTCCCTGAGGTTCGACATTCGAGAGCTTTTTGAGCTGGTCAATGTCATCGCTAGTTAAGCTTTTCCACATAGATGCGATTTCCGGATTTACGCCATTAAATTGGATAGGTACCCTTCTCGTAATCCCTACGATACAGAATGACTCTTTTTCAATGATACGATAGTTCATTGCACTTCCCCCTTGAATGGTTAATTGAAAGGTCAAGCGCGGATAGGCTTTTAATGAAGGGCCATGCAACTTTACCGAAGAGGGCGGAATACCGTGCAAGCCTTGGAAAGCTCTAGAAAATGCGTCTGCTGAGCTATATCCATATTTCACCGCCACATCCATAACTCTTAATTCTCCAGCTTGAAGCTCAAATGCCGCAGATGTCAGGCGTCTCCGACGGATGTATTCTGATAGCGTGATGCCTGCAAGAAATGAGAACATTCTAGAAAAATGATATTCGGAACAACAAGCCAACCTCGCCGCTTCCTTCAGGTCTATATCATCAGCAAGATTCTCTTCAATGTATTGTAGAGCCCCGTTCAGATTTGCAAGCAAATCCATTCGAATGACCTCCCTTCACTAACAATATAGCAAGTGTCGTCGGCATCCATCCGACATCTCATGCACAGTTTTGCTGGGTACCTACGAGAAACTTGCCGCTCCTTATGATACGGTTCACCGCCTATTCAAAAAAGAGGTGCGAAAAGCCGGTTCATCACCGGATGCTTTTCGCACCTTCGCTCTCTTGCCTAAATTAACACGTCGAAGTGGCCCTCCGAGTTCACCGTCGCCGTCCGGGGATCGGTCAGACCGATGCCCTTGAGGCCTCCCTTCCACTCAATCCGCGAGAGGGGGAGGTGATCTTGAAGCGGAGAAGCCGGTACAAAATTTACGGCGGCGCTACTCCCGCTTTTCTGTACGAGTTGGGACTCCAGCAGCCGGATTTGCCGCTGCAGCTGCTCCCGGCGATAAGGAGTCTGCATCTCACTTCCTTGTGCCGCATTCACTTTATCCAGTTCCATCATCAGCCGGTTCCGCTGTTTCTCCAGGGAACTGACATCACTCTGTGTACCGCCGTAGGCCGCAATGGTCTGTACGGAGCTGATGCCTGATACTGTCTGTGCCGCCATGATCTTTCCCTCCGTTTCCATGGCTACAATCCAAATTCAGCCAAATTTGAAAGTTCTAATCATCTTTATTACCCGGCAGGCCCCGTCATGACAACATCACAGCCTCAATATGAGAATAATCGTCGTATAGTCTCAGTCGGCCGCTTGTTTCGACCCTACCAAAGACCCATCGAAGGCTGGCTAAAGTCCCTTCAGAGCTCCCTTACTCGTCCTTCAACCGCCGCTGATACAAAATGATAGACACTACTGTTAGCACAACCGTCCATGCCAAATTAATGAGGAGAGGTTTCAATACATCGCCCGTCGTATAACCTGTATTGCTTAGACCCAGCAGATGCACAAGCTGACTGCTTGGCATGTAATCCAGCACTTTGAAGACCGGATAATCCTTCGCTAGTACTTCTCCCCACGGTGCCCCCATAAATATGAACGCCACAGGGAGTATAGATAATGAGGCTTCAAGCAACGTCTTGGAGAATAAACCGCAGATCGTCCCGGCTGCAGTGTACAGAATAATCGAAAGAATGATTACTGCCACAAACGCCCATATATTAGCTGGCTCATAGCCAAATAATAATGTAGAAATAGCGAGAACAACAGCAGACATGACAAAGACCAAACTGCTTTTGCCGATTAGTACATCCATGGTCGTAGCCGGTGTCATCATTAATGACCGTAAAGTGTTACGCTCCTTCTCTTCCGCAATCAAGCAGGCTTGTGCGAAACATGTTAGCAATACAAACGAACTATTAAAAAGAAAACCGCTGGCTCCAGGTAAAGACGCACCTGCCCTCTTGAAAATCAGAGCGATAATAATTGGAAAAATCAACATAATGGAGATCGCATAATTGCGAGAAAACTCTTTGTAATCCTTCACAAATATCGCCTGGACACGTTTTAATGAGATACTCATAGTAACTCACTTCCTGTCATTTTAATAAAAATATCACCTAGACTTGGCTCTTTCGTTTCTAACCGGTCAATTAACCCTCGTCTCATCCAATCCGCGATTTGATCAGCCGTTCCCTCATCGATCGGGAGCTCGTAAGCTTCCCCATTGATTAATTCAACAAAAACTACGTTCTCCCGGTGCTGTCGTTTAAGATCCTTCGGTGAACCGATGGTTTGGATTTGCCCCTGATACAGAATCGCTACGCGGTTGCATATCAATTCTGCCTCAGCCATGTCATGCGTAGTTAAAAAAATCGTTGTCCCTTTGTCATTTAAGTAGCGTAAGCCTTTATAAATATGTGCTGAGTTTACCGGATCTAAAGCCGAAGTAGGTTCATCTAGAAATAATAATTCGGGCTCATGGATAATCGCGCAGGCCAACATGACACGCTGACGCATCCCTTTCGATAAGAGATTGACTTTCTTTTTACGCTCTCCGCTTAAGTTTACAAACTGCAGCACCTTATCGACCGCAGATCTGGGAAGATCATATAACTTACGATACAGCTCCAAATTTTCCTCAATCGATAATCTTTCATATAGACCACTGTTATCCGTCAAAATGCCGAAGCGCATCTTCTGTGCAGACTGCTGCATCATGCCCGCTGGCTCGTTAAATACACTTGCCTGTCCACTTGTCGGATTTAACTGCGCAGTTAAAATCTTGATTAATGTCGTTTTTCCTGAACCGCTCGGACCGAGGAAGCCAAAAATTTCCCCTTTCGGAATTGAAAAAGACACATCTGCCAACGCATCTTTATTTCCAAATCTCTTACGGACACGTTCTACTTGGATAACATCCATTAACACCACTTCCTTAGCGTTGATGCCTTAAGCATATAAAGATTGCATGCTTCCAGCCATCAAAACCCGCCGAAATGTAGCTATTATCGCCTGAATAGTACCACAAAGTACTTGATTGGTTCGACATTACCCAGGAAATTAAATGTTCAGAAGTCCCTTTAATTCAGACAATTTTGAACGAGATAACGGAACCACAGCATCTTTACCTGTATTTAACCGCAAGCTGTAGCTATTCTTCGTCCATGTAATAATCTCTCTTACTTTTTGCAGATTAACGATGTAGGACCGATGACACCTAAAAAAACCGAAGTTTAACAATCTTTGCTCGAGTTCGGTCAACGTCAAAGCACAGTCATAATTTTCCCCATCCACATGAACAAGGATCGAACCCTCTACACTTTCTATAAAATCGATTTCAGGCGGATTAAATAAAATTACTTTGTCATTTCTTTTGGTTGAGATCTTCTGCAAGGTTATATTGGTCTCGTCTTGTTTCTGTAATTCCTGCTTATCCTCTTCGATGTCCCGAATATCCAATGGATGAAATCCGGACTCGTTCAACCGATAAATGGTATCACAGGAAATAAGGGCATCCTCTAAATTCGAAGTTAAAATCAATATCTGCTTTTCTTGCGAAAGATCATCCAGAATCCGTTTGAATTGACGACGATCCTGCTCTTCCAAGTAAAAATAAGGTTCCTCCAGTACAAGCGTAGGCTGATGCGCAAAAAAAACACGTAGCAAGGTCACATACATCCTTTTCGATGAGCTTAGATCCTTGATCCTCACCTTCCGTTCTTCTTTTAGAACAAAATAATCCATTAACAAAGCGGCACGCTCATTCCTCTCCGTTACTTGAATAAGAAAAGTAATTAGCTCTTCCACCGTTAAACGCATATACTCGCTTTGCCCAGCCCGAAATATATAATATTGAGAATGGTCCACTAATTGATTCATTAAAAGCTGCTTTCGCTTCAAGTCCGTTATAATGGCAACCGATTGGTTCAATGTCATATTTAATTCAATCATCGGTAGTAATAATTCCCCGTCATAATACATTGGTTGAAATTGCATTCCGTCCTCCTGATCAGCGACACAAATTGGATATATAAAACAATTATAAAGTCAGGATACTTTTTTGTCAGTTTCTAACTAAAAACACAACAGCATGTCCTATCTAAACGTTCGTCCAGCCGTTCATGTTCATTCGATTCCTTTCACTTAACAAGTATAAGCGAGGAAAATGGGGGTCACTTTAAGACTATCTGTTATGCAAGAAGGGGCTCAGCATATGACATATGGAGAAATTCTATTTCGTACGGGAACGTCTTTCGTTGCTCTACTCGTTTTGACGCGTCTTCTCGGTAAAAAACAAGTCGGACATCTAACGTTTTTCAATTATGTAACAGGGATCACCTTCGGCTCCACCACTGCGGAAATTATCGTCAACAGACAAATCACGCTGCTGCAAGGAATATCTAGCTTGGTCTTATGGTCACTCTTGGCGTTCAGCGTTGCATTGATCGGACTGCGCTCTGTCAAAGCACGTGAGATTCTCGACGGCCAACCTACGATTCTCGTCAAACAAGGTAAGATTCTGGAAGAGGCATTAGCTAAGCAGCACCTCAACATCGACGATTTAAGCATGTTGCTTCGGAATAAGGATGTCTTCTCACCCGAAGAAGTCGAATTTGCAATTCTGGAACCTGACGGTAAACTTAGCGTGTTGATAAAAGAAGAACTGCTGCCTGCAACAAAAAAAGATATAAAAGTAAATGTTGCACCTATTCACAATATCCCAACTGAGCTTATCGTTGATGGTAAAATCGTAGAAAAGAATCTTAATAAAATAGATGTCTCCATTGTCTGGCTCAACCAACAATTAAAGAAAGCCAACATTCATTCTTTAGATCAAGTATTTTACGCAGAGCTCCAATTGGACGGGAGTCTGTATATCGACAAATACCAGGATATGAATCCATAAAAGACCCCCAAAGAGAACAGCCCCCAGACTGTTCTCTTTCGCTGTCTGCCTTAGAAGCAGGTGAACGAGCGAATCCGATTCAGATCAATACCGAAGTACCCCCAGAAGAGACCGAACCATCTGAACCCTGCAACAGAATTACGCCCGACGAATACCGGGAAGAACCAGAATTGCTCGCCGTTGTTCAGCCAAATGTATGTGTTGCGGAACAGACAGCCTCTGATCGCACCGGGGTCGATGGCAAATGCGGTGGCCGACATTTGCGGTACGAATTGCGGTGGAGGTGCCGTCGGCGCTTGAACGCCTCCCGGTGCAGCTCCTGGAGCTCCCGGAGTCCCAGGAAATCCACCTGGTCCACCCGGTCCTCCTGGTCCTCCTGGTCCTCCTGGTCCACCCGGAAACCCTGGGAATTGGCCGCTTCCCGGCGTTGGAAAAAATCCCATATGTGATCACTCCTTTCAATGAGTAGGCACAATCATCATATGCATTCGCGGAAAGAGTGTTTGGGCGAATGCCAATAAATAATCCGCGCCCAGCCGAAGCTGAACAGTAATGAAATTAAGCCGCCTAAAAGCCTTTTTCACCTGCTTCGGCTCATAAATATGGACGAATATCCACTTATGCTGATTCCTAATTTGACTTAGAATTACCGTAGAAGATTGAAAAAGGCTGTGATTCTAATGTTAATCAAAAGAGACAAATGGTTTCAATATCGCATACTTCGCAAGGGTTCCTCTCTCGCCGGATGGCTGCCAGAGACACAGTTGCTTAAGAAGAACGCATTAACGAATATGCTGCTTCACTATCAAAGCGTCGTATTGAAACCTCGCAACGGGAGTTACGGAAGGGATATCCTGTTCATTAAACGAAACGGTGCAAACGCCTATCGTATTCATAACGAAAAGAAAGCCTTCACCATGACAGACAGCGATAAGTTATTTAAATTGTTCCATAAAAAAAACAGAGGTCGTGGATATATTGTCCAAAGGCGTCTGCAGCTTGCCCAAATTCAACACAAGCCATTCGACATTCGGATAATGGTTCAACGACAAAAGAGCTCTTCATCCACTTGGAACGTGACAGGCTCATACGCGAAAGTTGCGGCGCAAGGATATCTAGTCACGAATGTGGCTAGCCGCACCATTCCAGTCCTTGAGGCACTCAAATTAGCCCGAATCGGAGATCGGAGCTTGCTTGTCAAAGCGGAACAGATCGCATTATTGGCAGCCACACAACTGGGTGAGCGTTACCCAAAGCTTAGACAAGTCGGGTTCGATATAGGCATCGACAGGAACTGCCGGATTTGGATCATTGAAGGCAATTATCAACCGGACTTACGCCCATTCCGGCTCTTGAAAGATTCCTCAATGCATCGCAGAATATTATGGTATAAGAAACATTAGAACGAAAAAAAAAAGACGACCAGCCTCTTATCTTTGGCCTATCGTCTTTTCATGTTTGGTGCCTATCCTTGATAATCCCCCGCTTGCAATTTTACTTGCGTCTTTTGTTACTTACAACACGCGTCACTTGGAACTTATTTACCCCTACCTGTATAATGGCAAACTGGCTGTAAGAAGTGCCGGAAGACGTATAAGGTTCCGCTTGAATATTTCCACTCGGCGTTCTAACCGTTGCAGTGATTCTAGTCACCAAACAGACTCCACGGCTAGAAGCTTTCCAAGTCTCATCACGCTGAACATTATAATTGTCATCACTACATAAGATGGATGCATATTCAACTTTTCCAAATGCATTAAACGATGTGGAGTTAAAGATCTGTACGGGGTCATAACCGCCAGCTTTTCTATTTCCCATCCTCAAAACCTCCCTTATTATCGATATTATTCATTAAATGCAATTCCATCGTTTTGGTAAGGTATAAATGTGGACAAGATAAAAAAGTACGTTTATCCGATGGTCACAACCCCTTCTCTTTTACTTCTATTATCTTTTTACTAAACTGATATTTCACTGTAACATTCTCAATAATCTCAGTATTCTGGTAGGCAAGAGAACCTTCAAATACTAATGTATCATTGTCTTTCCACACCAGGTTATCAGCATAGCTATAATTCTCATGATCGGTGCGAATCCATGTATCTAATTCTTTTTGTGCACCATATTTGACTCTTGCAGATTCTATTAACTCTGGACTTGTCATTCCCTCTTCAATATTGCTAATTTGAACGAAATTACTTTTATTAGAGCATGTTACGATCGCAATTAACTTATGATTTGGAGAAGGGATAATTTTTGTAATATACATAGATGGTGCAGAAAAACTTAAATATTCTTTAAGCACATTGTCTTTTATTCTCCAAATGACATTTTGACTTCCATAATCCGAATAATTATTAAACAACGTAAATATCATACTTCCGTCTGCTAGCTTAACAATATAAGGGCTCCGATAACTTTTCGACAAAATATCTACGGCAAAAGCAGCCGCATCAGCGATTTTTTGATTCTCATTTTTTATAAATGGCTGAAGTTCTTTTAACGCTTTTACTCTCAACGTGGGATCATTAAAGCTTTCTACCAGCCTATTAATAGCAATATATACATATTCATTATTATCACTTTTTAAAGCATGTAGAAATTTTTCAGCATCATATTGAGTAGCAGGCTCTAACTCCATGTCTTCAGCATTTAAATAACGTATGTAAGGCTCTGAATTTTGATTTTTATAATATTCTGTTGCTAATAAAGCTGAAGCGGTTGAACTATATAGGACAAGACAGGCAACCAAAATAACCCACTTTTTAGAAATTCCTTTTTTCCTTTTCTCTGTTCCATTGTGCCCAGCCGCTTCAATTAAGTTTTCATCAATGAGTCCGATCTCCTTAAATAAATCTTCTTTTTTCATAGGTTAACCCCCTCTTTGTCTAGATAAACTCGAAGTTTATTTCTTGTCCTAAATAATATGGATTTCACTTTACTACTACTCATATTAAATCTCATAGAAAGCTCATCTATTGAATAGGAATACCAGTACCTTCCAATAAATATGTTTCTCGCTTGCTCATCTATGCCATATAAAAATTGATTTATTAAGTTTGCGATCTCACCTTCTTCATACTCTGTTTCTACAGTATCAGGCGAAGCTAGACATTCTTCTAGTTCCGTTAAAATGACTTCAAACTCACGATTACGCTTCTTCGCTGTATTATAACCATACTTATCAAGCGCAATATTACGGGTGATCCTCCCTAAAAATACCGAAAAATTCCTAGGCAGATTGGGCGGTATCGCATTCCATGCCGCTAAGTATGTATCGTTCTCACACTCTTCAACATCCGAGAAATTTGAAATAATGTTTCTTGCAATGACTCTGCAGTAAGCCCCATATTTATTTTTAGTCTCTAAAATGGCTTGCTGTGAACGCTGTAAGTATAGGTGGATTATTCCTTGGTCTTCCATTCGTTTTTCTCCTTTTAAACACTCTTATCTATATAGTAGAGAATTCTTAGGATGCGTTGCACTTATATTAAAATTTACACCCATATATAAAGACAACCCCCTCCTAAACAAGGAAGGGGTCTTTGTAATAGATCTGCCTTTTGGTCATCTCTACAATCCAAAATGTTCTCTAACTAACCTAAATTGTTCTTCCACGCTCATACTTGGTATTCTTTCAACGGTTTTGATCCCCATTTTATTACAAGCAGTCTTAATCTCATTGGAGAACTTAACCATAGATTTGTTACCGTGTTTAATCGTTTCTGCTGGATTTATCGTGTAGGCGTTAATACAATCTAAAATCATCTTATGATCTTCTCTAAAGTAATATAATCTCTCTATCTCTTCATCGGACGTATAAAAACAAATCATTCTCTCTTCTGGAATAAACGGTAGTATACGTTCAGGCATTATTCCTAAATCTATTATAATTGGTTTATCATTAGGCATTGTTAACAAATCAATGATAAAGAAGTCCATCATCTCTTCGACGATTTGAAATAGCCATTGGCAGTGCTCATCTACAGGTTTATTGAACCACTTATTCCAATCCAAATCAGTATTAGGAAATTGAAGGGCAGGGTATTCAACAGGACTAGTGAATGGTCTGTATTTTAAGACATCATCCCCCAATGTTTGAAAGCCTAGCTCCTCTACAAATTTCTTGGTCATGGTAGTCTTCCCAGCACAAGGCCCCCCATTAAGCCAGTAAACATGTTTTAATTGTTCCTTCAAATAATTATTATTTATCTTCATCCGGTACACCCCATATGATTTGTGTAGTATCTTACTTTAACACGTTGGTTTCGGAGAGGTGGCGGATTCTTATCTTCCTATAACAGTGAAAACACATCGAAATTCTCCTTTCTTGGCACAAGTAGTTATATTCTACGAGTGGGGTTAAATTCCCTATCACTTTATCTTTAATACGATCTTTCCTTTTGCCCTGCCCAATTCAGAATACTCCATCGCCTTCTGAGCTTCTTCGAAAGAGAATATTTGATCAATTACAGGCTTTATTTTCCCTGCTTCTATAAGCTCCGAAATGATCTCCAATTGTCTCCCGCTTGGTTTCATGAACAAGAAGCTGTATTTGGCATTATATTGCTTTTCTAATTTTGTTAGCTTACGGGTAACCAATCGAAAAAGACTCGTTTTTATAAAACCAGACCCATATTCAACTCCGAAGCGTGCATTGGGCAGCCCAGAAACCGATACAATTTGTCCGCCTGGTTTGACTATTTTAAAAGCCTTTTCTAATGTCTCTCCGCCAATCGTATCGAATACTCCATCATAATTTTGTAAGACCTTATCAAATTGTTCTGTTTTATAATTGATTATTTGATCGGCCCCAAGAGATTTGACCAGATTAGCTCCAGCATCGCTAGTAGTTGTAGCTACATAAACTCCCATCGCTTTAGCAAGCTGGATAGCAAAGGTCCCAACGCCGCCCGAGCCAGCTTGAATCAATACCTTTTGCCCTGCCGATAGCTGTAATATATCATGTAATGCTTGATAGGATGTAAGCCCGACTAATGGGATTGACGCCGCTTCCTCAAAGGAAAGATTTTGTGGCTTTAAGGCTATATCGTCCTCATGTATGGATATATATTCTGCGAAGGTTCCAATTCTATTTTTTCTTGGCCGTCCGTATATTGCATCGCCTATTTTGAATTTAGTTACTTTGTTTCCTACTTTGGTGACTATACCTGAAAAATCATTTCCTAACACAAGCGGCATATCGTATTTCAACAACATACGAGTTTTGCCATCCCGCACCTTGAAATCGATAGGATTAATACTCGCCGCATGGATCTCTGCCAACACATCATAATCACCTACTGAAGGTGTTGGAATGTCTGCCATTAGAAGAGGACTTTTCCCATATTTTTCAATGATCATCGCTTTCATTAAGAAACCTCCAATTCTAATAATATTGTTCCATAAATTCATCGAGATGGTTTATAAGATTTTTTAACACTCCTAATTTTGTTCTAACGTCCATAAAATAATAATTTTTAGAGCCTTCTTCCCTCACCATTATAATTCCGGCTTCTCTTAAGATTCTTAGATGATGGGAAACAGCAGGTCGTGATAGATGCGTTTTTTCAGTAATCTCACCTACGCGTAACCCGTTCGTACAGGTAGTCTCCATAAGTACAGTAATAATAGATTGTCTTGTCTCATTACCAATAGCTAAAAAGACCTTCTGGCACATCTTGAAATCGTCTTTGATGACTTCGACTTGTTGCTGTTTATTAATGATTCTCACCGCTTTCGTTTCGTTCAATCGTTTAACTTAGTGAACCATTTGCTGACGAGTATGTCATAACAAGATATGCTCCGCAACCTTGAGAAAGAAAATCGAGATCACAAGTAAATTTTTTACATTTCTTCACCTCCAACCCTCAGAGGAGAATTGTCGATAAATCTCAAATCGCCCTTCTTATAAATTGAACCAACGTCCTACCAAGGTAACCTGATAGGTTAATTCGCTTAACCAAGCGGTCATTGTGGATATTTTATACAAAAAGTTATACTGCAATTGACTAGTCGAAATGATACAAATTGGAGGTTATCCAAATGAATGTTGAGATAGAAAAAAAATAAAGACTCTTCGTTTACAAAAAGAAATGACTCAGGAAGAACTAGCAGCAAAACTGAATCTGTCATCCCAAGCAGTATCTAAGTGGGAAAATAATGTAACCATGCCTGATATTCAAATTCTTCCTGATTTATCCGTGATTTTTGGTGTTACAATTGATGAATTATTTGCATTAACCGATGATACCCATTTAGAACGAATTGGAAATATGATTAGTACTGAACATTTTATATCTGAAGACGACTTTAACTATGCTGAACAATTTTTAAAAGAAAAACTAAATGATGCGCAAAAAAATCCCCATCCCTCACCTTGCTAGCTCAGTTACACATTCATCGTTCAGATGAGCACCGTGAATTGGCTTCCCATTATGCCAAGGATGCACTGCTACTAGCTCCGGACAGCAAAAGTAATTATAATGCCTTGCGAGATGCGGAGAATGGAATCATTTTTGATTGGAACTTTTCAAATCACCATAAACTCATTACGTATTATAAGAATTTCGTGCCGAATCACCCGGATTACTGGCAGGCTTATGTTTGGCATATGAACTACTTAATCGCAGACGGCAGATGTATTGAAGCAAAAGAAATTCTGGAACAATTGAACCAAATCCATCCTGGTCATTTATATCAAAAATATGGAGGGCTGATATGCAAGGAAGAGGGCGACCTTTCTCAGGCGCTGGCTCTCTGGGAGCAAATGACTGATTTGTATCCTGAGGATTGGCTTGCATGGTCCTCCAGAGGAGACTGTATGGCTAAACTTTGCAGGTACGACGAAGCCATAGAATACTATTCCAAAGGTTACGAACTACAGCCAAGTCCAAAGTATACAGATGCATTTGAAGCCATTTCTCATATATATATAATAAAAGGGGAATATGATAAGTCTATTGAAAAGCATCACGAAATAATTGAGCTGCTAGAAAGGGACTGGAAAGTCACAGAGGGTAAGACCGTTGATTTTTATAAGAGAGAAATAGAAAATTTAAAGATAATGTTGAATAAACAAACCTAACATTTATAAAAATACCAAATAACATGGACGACTGGCCCTTTCCGCCAAAACGGCGGAGGGGGCTTTTGCTTTTAGTAAGCAAAACTGCCCCACCAGATACTACATTATTTTGTGAATCCAGAATGCTTGGAGAATCCCATGTGTGCTGATTTGCCCAAGCGGTGCAGTCCCCGGATATCTTAGGTTTACTTTCGTTGTAACCTTCTAGCTACCTACCCGATCTAATATTTAAGTAACGTTACGAATATCCTAAGACTTTTAGTCAAGAAAGCAGGTAAATCTTTGCATATTAATCCTATTGTCGTCAAAGCCAAAGCTGGGGACTCTGAAGCATTCGTGCAGCTGATGCAAGAGATAGAGTTACCTCTGTATAGAACTGCAAGGTCCATCGTCAACAAAGACGAGGATTGTGCAGATGCCCTGCAAGAGACGATGCTTAAAGCCTTTAGGTCCATCCATACACTCAGAGAGCCCGCTTTTTTCAAAACGTGGATCTTCCGGATTCTGATTAATGAATGCAACAAAATGATCAAAAACAACGCAAGAGCCCTCCCTTATGGAGAGCTTCCCGAAGTCCCTTCCATTTCCAAGGATTATGAGAAAATCGAAATATGGGATGCCGTTCAACATCTTGAGGAGAATCTACGGATTGTCATTCACCTTCATTACCTACAGGACATGCCGATCAGTCAAATTTCCGACATTCTCGAAATTTCTACGGTAGCCGTGAAGACCCGGCTGCATCGCGCCCGCAAAAAGCTAAAGCATTCATCTCAATTCAATCAAGAAATGGAGTTGCGACATGGTAAACACTAAGTTAGAAGAACAATTAAAGAACTGCCAAAGCCTACTTCCCGATCAGTTATCGGATATTGCCCGCTCCAAGTTGAATGAGACTTACCAAATCATCAGGGAAACCGATAATTCCATTTCCCCCGTTCAGAAAAAGAAAAATGTATCTAAAACTTTTAATAAATGGTTGATTTCCACTGCAGCCGCTGCAATTCTTGGAGTTACAGTCCTTGCTTCCGGCTTTGTATCGCCCGCAATGGCTGATGCACTCAAGCAAATTCCGGTTTTGGGACAAATCTATTCATTATGGGGCGAAAAAAACTTAGATCCCGGTGTTCAACAAGCCGAGGATTTCATCACAAACGTAAACCAAAGCGTGACGCATGGCGATGTGACCATGAATATCCCAACGTTGTTATTTGACGGAACCCGAATTCTTATGAACATAACCACTCCTGGAAACCGTCTGGCTTCGGAGCCCAATTCGCCGCCTTCAGATGCCAATAAAGGGGCAGTGGATAAGTTTGAGGTTCTCTATAAAGGCCAACCTCTGCTCTGGAGTTACGAACACATGGATGCTGAGACTGCTTCCAGCATAATGGTTCAGGTTTTGAACACTTATTATGAGCCGAGCACAACAACACAGACTGTCCAGTTCCCTGATCAGTTTGACTTGACTGTAAATGTAACGTTAAAGGGTTACGATGTCCCGTTCGAATTCGTTCTGCCTGTTACAAAATCAACGCCCGTTACCGTACTAACTTCAGAGGAGACCATGCATCACGATAACATTAACTTGCAGATCAGTAAGGTGGAAATCACCCCAATCACAACGCAGTTATCCATTGAGTACAAAACCAAACCGGGCCAGAGCGTAGAAGAAATGCTCGCTTCTATCCCTTCGAAATATAAGGGTGCTAACGGGGGCGTCATCGCTCTTCAATTTGACATTGTGGATGAACGTGGCGTTCAACTGAAGCCCATCGGTGCTCACCCCTTAAGCGAATCTTATAATGTTCGTTTTGAACCCTTCAAGACTATACCGAGTACCGTAACCATCAAACCATACTTAATCGTTTCCGAAGGTCAAGCCCCAGCTGGGACCAAAGGACTGTGGGAAGACAACAATATGGTCAAGGAATATATCCCTGAGCTGGAGACTGTACTTTCGGTGCATTAGTTCATTTGTAAAAAGGACATTTTTCTCTAGCATTAAAAGGGTATGCAAACCTACAAAAGACGAAGCCAATTCTGGCTTCGTCTTTTTATTTAAATGACTTCAGTTAGATTCATCCTTTGTGATAGCCATACGTTTGCCCTCCTAAAAGCGTGAATGACGTTCCCTATGACGTGATGCGGAATCCGACGGATTGCTGCTGCAACTTCCAGAGACGGTCGTACAATCCGCCTCGTAGTAGTAAAGCTTCATGTCGTCCCTGCTCCACCAGTCGGCCATCTTCCAGCACAATAATGTTGTCTGCACCTCGTATGGTTTTCAGCCGATGCGCGATAACAATAACGGTTCTGCCCGTAATCAGCGCATCAATTCCCTTCTGGATTTCGGCTTCATTCTGCGGGTCAAGCGATGCAGTAGCCTCATCCAGCAATACAATAGGAGCGTTCTTAAGAATCGCACGAGCAATGGAGATCCGCTGCTTCTCCCCTCCGGAAAGCGTACTGCCACCCTCGCCTACCGGCGTGTCATAACCTAGCGGTAATTTCATAATGAAATCATGGCAACGGGCCATTTCTGCTGCTTGTTGAATATCCTGCTGCGACGCGCCCGGCCGCCCAAAGGCAATGTTGTTTCCAATGGTATCTTGGAACAGGTACACATCCTGAAACACAACCGACACAGAACCTAGCAAATGTTCTGGATCAATATCTTTAATATTGCGTCCGCCTAGCAGAACACTTCCCTCGTCAGGATCATAGAAACGCGAGATCAAACGCAGCACTGTACTCTTTCCGCTGCCGGAGGGACCCACGATTGCAGTCAATGAACCTTGCGGCATTTCTATGCTTAATTGTTTGAGAACAGGCTCACCTCCATAGCTGAAGGTAACATTGTCAAAGCGAATGGTACTGCTATCGGGAAGTGGAGCTGTAGTCCCTGTCATTACCGGCTGGCGAAGCAGGTCTACGATGCGTTCACCCGCTTGTTCGTTGTACCGGAATTCAGCATAGTTGGCGAGCGCCGTCGTCAGTGGATCATAGATGCGTGTGCCGACAATAAGGAATACCGCCAGCTGCAAAATACCGAGCTCCCCGCCTAACAATAGATGTACACCTACGTATACCATTAAGGTCAGACCCGCACGAAGAAGAGCCATAGCCGTTAGAATGACCGGTCCGAATATCCCTTCAAGCTTCACACTTTCCTTCATCAAAGTTCGAAAAGAGCTATCCAGACGGACAAAGCGTTCTCCCGTCAGGTTGTAGGCTTTCATCACCCGAATACCATTCAAATACTCCTGTAGCCGATTCGCGGCGTTCAATTTCGCTTTCATATGATTCGTCCCTAATCTGCGCCGCAGTCTGCCTGACAGGTACATAATTAGGAGGGCAATCGGCAGTGCCACGAACATGGAAAGCGCCATCCGCCAGTCAAGGAATAGTAAACCCGCAAGTGCGAATATCGGCAGTACAAAAGCCCCTGCAAGCTGTGGCAGCAGATGTGAAATTCCTGTCTCAACCAGCGTGAAATCGCCCATCATCATATTGGCCAAATCACCAGGATCCCGGCGCGTCAGGTAGCCTAGCGGAAGCTTACGCAGATGTTCTGCTAATTCCGCCCGTCCCTGTGCCGCAACATTGTAAGCCCCGCGGTATGCAGTGCGGTAAGCGGGGATCTCGCTCAGGAACATCAGTACCATAACAGCAGCTAGTCCCGCGCAAATCCACCAAAGCCGTTCTATCTGAAGCTCTGCACCCACCGTAATATAAGGAGCAAAAATCAACCGCACCGCCTCAATTACAAGCGCGAACGGAAGCACACTAACTATGTTAGCCAGTAAGGAAAAAAGTACAGGCTTCAGCAGCTGCTGCGGTTTGCCAGCAGTAATATTGTGCAATACCTTCATAGCTGTTCCCCTCCTTTTTCCAAATGCCAATCTCCAGCGTCACTGTATGCATGCCACATTTGAGTGTAAAGTCCATCGAGATCAATCAAACGATCGTGATCTCCGCGCTCCACGATTTGCCCATCTCGCAGTACCAGAATTTGTGCGGCTTCACGAATAGAGGAGAGTCTGTGAGCAATAACAATAACCGTCTTCCCGCGCATAAGCTCCGTTAGTGCCAGCTGCATGTGATGTTCATTTTCCGGGTCGGCAAAAGCAGTCGCTTCATCGAGCACAAGCACCGGCGCATTTTTGAGGATAGCCCGGGCTACCGCAATACGCTGCTCTTCACCGCCGGAGAGATAGACACCACCTTCACCGATTAACGTATCGTATCCCTGCGGAAGCCGAGAGATGAATTCGTCGCATTGTGCAGCTCTTGCTGCAGCCTGGACTTCATCCAGCGTGGCTCCCGGTCTGCCGACGGCAATATTCTCATACAAAGTATCATAGAACAGGAAGGTCTCCTGAAATAC
>Ga0153923_100051_pt1 | contig 64964 bp, 76 predicted proteins | sample TSNJ007MetaG_FD_104682 | JGI IMG/M metagenome (GOLD analysis project Ga0153923, IMG submission 104682) | Attine ant fungus gardens microbial communities from New Jersey, USA - TSNJ007 MetaG | ecosystem: Host-associated > Fungi > Mycelium > Unclassified | place: USA: New Jersey, Brendon T. Byrne...
GCCCGTTTGGTGGCGATAGCGGAGGGGTTCCACGCGTACCCATCCCGAACACGACCGTTAAGCCCTCCAGCGCCGATGGTACTTGGACCGAAGGGTCCTGGGAGAGTAGGACGTTGCCAAGCACAATTAGACCACTGTTGAGTAATCGACAGTGGCTTTTTTGCGTTTATTATAGGCTGTGGAAAACTTGTGGATAAACATTTGGATTTGCAGAAAAGTTACGCACATGTGGATAGATGATTGAAAGAGAAATAATCTCTAAATAGTGTGGATTAAATACATATTTATATGGATCTGTCAACAGAAAACCTAAGTAATACACGGGTTGCTGTGGATATAACCGGGATTATGTGGATAGAGCTATTGATAAGTGGATAAATATTTTAACTTGGATGTGACAAGATTTCAAGACTATTTTTAAAACTGCATAGAGCTGTGGATAACTAAAAATAAAGTTATAAATAATGCAATAGATTAGCGCACAATTGACGCTCTTGTTATACTTATCCTAAAAGTAATTTTATAAAGGATGAGGTGAGTTTGTGGTAATAAGACAGTTACGTTCAGAAGAATTCGATGCAAGCATGAACTTGTCAGAATATGCTTTTCAGTACAAGCTTCCAAGTGAAAAAAGGGCAAGTGCTAAGGAAAGATTCAAAGCTGAACAGGTATGGGGTGCTTTTGAGGACGGAACATTGGAAGCTAAATTGACGATTATTCCTTTTCAAGTCTACATACAGGGCAGAGCGGTACCTATGGGTGGTATAGCAGGAGTGGCTACATGGCCCGAGAACCGCAGACAAGGACATGTGGCAAATCTTTTGTCTCATGCACTGCATACGATGAATGAGGCAGGTCAAATGCTCTCTTTTCTACACCCGTTCTTGATTCCGTTTTATCGTAAATTTGGCTGGGAAGTTTATTGTGAATATAAGAAATACTCTATTCCAGTAGCGAAGTTTCCCAAAAAGGTTGAAGTTGAGGGCAAGGTTAAACGGGACATAAAGGATATCGAAGTATTGGATAGCCTATATACTCGATTCGCTGTCAGTTATAACGGGACACTTAAGCGCGATTTGGACTGGTGGGAGAACTCTGTTCTAGATGATGAAGGAAAGAGTGCAGTATTTTACTCCAAGAGTGGTGAACCAGAGGGATATGTGCTGTATAAGATAGAGAACAGAGAACTGGTCGTTGATGAATTTGTTTTTTTGAATGAACAAGCTCGGCAGGGGCTGTGGACATTTCTTGCGAACCATGATTCGATGGTGACCGGTGCATCCTTAAAGCTAGTGCCTTCGGATGACATGTTACCTTTCTTGCTGCCAGATCCACGTATAGGACAAGAGAATTATCCTTATTTTATGGGGCGGATTGTTAATGCCAAGTCATTCATTGAAACTTACACCTTCAGAGGAAACAGTAGTCAAAAGAAGCAGCTTATATATATCGAAGATAAGTATGCACCTTGGAATGATGGGTTATGGGCATGGAATATCTCTAATGAGGGCTCGGCTACTTTGATACGAGTGGAAGGGGAACGGGCGGAAGCAGACTTGAGCTGTGATATAGGCACTTTGACGGCCTTGATGCTTGGGTACAAACGACCAACAGAGATGGCTCGTTATGGAAGTGTCTCTGGCCACGCAGCAGCACTGGAATGGTTTGAAGAAATTATTCCACAAGCACAGACAGCTTTATTTGATCATTTTTAAAAATATAAGAAGGTATAAGTTTCACGCTATATATTATCCTTATATTTCTCGCATAAACGCTTATCGTCCTAATAAGGATACCGAAGGCGTTTAAACTTGACAAAAATCAGGCTCTCCCCTTCGAAAGAAGTTGGGAGAGTTCTTTATTTCCGAATACATTCGCTGAAAAAAGTGAAAAATAAGAGAATCCACTTGGAATTAGCACAGAATATGTTATAATATTAAAAAGTCAAAGAAAGTCAAAGTCAACGAAACATAATGACAGCAATCCGATCCTCTGAACACGTGGGATTATCCACAAATGTTTAAGTTCAATTAAAGACCATTGTCATTATGAATGCAAGTTGCAATCGGTATTATAAAGATTTAAGCACTGGAGGATGAGTGATGCGCAATATCTCTGATATTATCGAACAATATCTGAAGAATATTTTGCATGAAAGTCCCGAAGGTACGGTGGAAATCCAGCGAAATGACCTGGCGGACCAGTTCTCATGCGTACCGTCACAGATCAACTATGTCATCAGTACACGCTTTACTCTGGAAAAAGGTTATGTGGTGGAAAGTAAGCGTGGTGGCGGGGGATATATTCGTATTCAACGTTTTGAATTACCACCTAACGTAGCACTGCATGCCCATTTAAACCATACTATAGGTGGCGGGATTGATCAGAACGCTGCTGAAGGGCTGATTTATCAGCTGGAGGAAGCTGGTTTTCTAAGTAAGCGTGAAGCGTGCCTTATGCGCGCTGCTGTTTCTCGGGAATGCCTAACGGTTAAGATTCCATACCGGGATGAGATTCGTGCCAAGATTATGAAGGCGATGTTAATCTCTTTGTTAGGCAAATAATTGTCAACCATAAGGGAGGGGCTTTCGCTTATGCAATGCCAGGAATGTGGCGTCAAGCCGGCAACACTCCACTTCACTAAGATCGTGAATGGAGAGAAGACGGAGTTTCATATCTGCGAGAGCTGTGCACGGGAGAAGGGTGAACTCATTCCCGGAACGGCTGGAGGATTCTCTATCCACAGTCTGCTCTCAGGTCTGCTTGATCTTGAAGGTGCCGGCAAGGAGAAGTCGGCTGCAACGAAGACTACGCAGAGTCTGCAATGTGAGAATTGTGGGATGACGTACTCCCAGTTTAGCAAATTAGGCCGTTTTGGCTGTAGCTCCTGTTATGAATATTTTAACAGTGCACTGGACCCGCTTTTTAAGCGAGTGCATGGCAGTACTTCACATGTAGGTAAGATTCCGAAACGTGCAGGAGCTCAGATTGTGTTTAGACGCCAAATTGATGAACTCAAGCAGGAATTACAGCAAAGTATTACACAAGAAGAATTCGAGAAAGCAGCGGAGCTGCGAGATCAGATTCGTAAACTTGAAAAAGAAATAGCACAAGAGTAAAGTCTTTGATATATAGGGGGGATATGACATGTCAAGTCTCCGATTTACTGAACAAGCGCTTAGTGATTGGATGCGTTCTGGAGGTAGTCACTCCGAGATTGTAATTAGCAGTCGTATGCGTATTGCCCGTAATCTAGAGCATCTTCCGTTCCCAATGCTGGCTTCCTTAGAGCAATCGGAAGAAGTATTAGAGCTACTGGCTCCTGTGTTTCATGAGGAAGCAGCTGCAGATTTCGGATCTTTTCAACTCCTAAAGCTTGATGAAGTGAATGAACTGGACAAAAAGGTACTGGTTGAGAAGCATCTAATCAGTCCTAACTTGGCTAATGATTCGCGCAGTGCGGCTGTCTTATTAAATGAAGATGAGTCGGTCAGCATCATGATTAACGAAGAGGACCATCTGCGAATCCAGTGTCTGTTTCCTGGTCTTCAGGTTAGAGAAGCATGGGATCGTGCGACGGCGATCGATGATATATTCGAGGCAGCAGTCAATTACGCTTTTGATGATAAAAGAGGATATTTGACTAGTTGTCCCACCAATGTTGGTACTGGGCTTCGTGCCTCGGTAATGCTGCATCTACCAGCGCTTGTAATGACTCATCAGATCAATCGCATATTGTCTGCAGTGAACCAAGTGGGATTGACTGTAAGAGGAATTTACGGTGAGGGTAGCGAAGCAGTAGGGAACATCTTTCAAATTTCTAATCAGATCACTCTCGGTCAAACGGAAAGTGAAATTATAGAGAACCTTCACAGTGTAGTTACCCAGATTATTGAGCATGAGCGAAATGCACGTGAACGGTTGCTTGTTGATTCCGCCCTGAGAATAACAGACCGAGTGAAGCGTTCTTACGGAATTTTATGTTATGCAGCTCTTATGGAGCTTAAAGAATCTGCTCAACGCCTATCTGATGTGAGACTTGGGGTTGACCTTGGCATTCTGGAAGGTCTTTCGATTTCAGTGCTTAATGAACTTAACGTTAAGACACAGCCAGGATTTCTGCAAAAGATGTTCGGCGATGAGCTGAACGCTACTGAACGAGATATGTATCGGGCAAAACTGCTCCGAGAGACACTGGGAACACAACATTAATATAGATATTTATTATTCATGGAGGTGCAGGAGATATGATGTTTGGAAGATTTACGGAACGCGCACAAAAAGTGCTAGCGCTGGCGCAGGAAGAAGCTGTTCGTTTAGGACACAACAATATTGGTACAGAACATATTTTGCTCGGACTTATTCGTGAAGGAGACGGCATTGCTGCTAAGGCATTAATAGCTTTAGGGCTAGGTCTTGAAAAAATCCAAGACGAAGTGGAGACACTGATTGGCAGAGGTCAAGAACAGCCTACGAACATTGCTTATACTCCTCGCGCTAAAAAAGTGATTGAGCTGTCGATGGACGAAGCCCGCAAATTGGGTCATACGTATGTTGGCACTGAGCATATTTTGCTTGGACTTATCCGTGAAGGGGAAGGTGTCGCGGCTCGTGTGCTTAATAACCTCGGCATCAGCTTGAACAAAGCTCGTCAACAAGTTCTTCAGCTCCTGGGAAGCAGCGAGGCTGCGTCTAGTCATAGCGGGACTCCGGCTAACGTCAGCACACCGACCCTAGATGGTCTTGCGCGCGATTTGACCGCTTATGCTAAGGAAGGTAATCTAGACCCAGTTATCGGCCGTAGTAAGGAAATTGAACGTGTTATTCAGGTACTGAGTCGCCGGACTAAGAATAACCCGGTACTGATCGGTGAACCTGGTGTTGGTAAAACAGCTATCGCTGAAGGACTTGCACAAAAGATTATCAATAATGAAATCCCAGAAACACTTCGCGACAAACGCGTCATGACGCTCGACATGGGCTCAGTAGTGGCTGGAACAAAATATCGCGGTGAGTTTGAAGACCGCCTCAAGAAAATTATGGATGAGATTCGCCAAGCAGGTAATATCGTGCTCTTTATCGATGAGCTTCATACGCTAATCGGTGCTGGTGGCGCAGAAGGTGCGATTGACGCATCTAACATTCTTAAGCCGGCTTTAGCCCGTGGGGAACTTCAGTGCATTGGTGCGACTACGCTTGACGAATATCGTAAATATATTGAAAAAGATGCAGCATTGGAGCGTCGTTTCCAACCGATTACGGTGGATCAGCCTTCTCCAGAGGAAGCGGTCCAAATTCTTTTCGGACTTCGCGATCGTTATGAAGCGCATCACCGTGTGAAGATTACGGATGAAGCTATTGTGGAAGCAGTGAAGTTGTCCGATCGTTACATCCCGGACCGTTTCCTGCCAGATAAAGCGATTGACCTTATCGATGAAGCAGGGTCTAAAGTAAGGCTTCACTCTTACACCATCCCGCCAAATCTGAAGGAACTTGAAATGCGCTTGGATGATATTCGCAAGGAGAAGGATTCCGCAGTGCAGAGTCAAGAGTTTGAAAAAGCGGCGGCCTTGCGTGATACAGAGCAAAAAATCCGTGAAGAGCTTGATACGACAAAAAATCAATGGAAAGAAAAACAGGGGCGCACGGATTCAGAGGTTACACCTGAAGACATCGCACAGGTTGTAGCTAGCTGGACGGGTATACCTGTAAGCAAGCTGAAGGAAGAGGAGACCGACCGTCTACTTAACATGGAGGCTTTACTGCATGAACGAGTGATCGGTCAGGACGAAGCTGTTAAGGCAGTTAGCCGGGCACTACGCCGTGCGCGTGCGGGTCTTAAAGATCCGAAACGTCCAATGGGTTCCTTTATCTTCCTCGGTCCTACAGGTGTAGGTAAAACTGAGTTGGCTCGTGCATTGGCTGAAGCCATGTTCGGCGATGAGAATGCGGTCATCCGTATTGATATGTCGGAATACATGGAGAAGCACTCCACGTCCCGCTTAGTAGGAGCCCCTCCTGGATATGTTGGCTATGAAGAGGGTGGCCAATTAACTGAGAAGGTTCGCCGTAAACCTTATTCTGTAGTGCTGCTTGATGAAATTGAAAAAGCGCACCCAGAAGTATTCAATATTCTGCTGCAAGTTCTTGAAGACGGTCGTTTGACTGACTCTAAAGGACGGGTAGTCGATTTCCGTAATACATTAATTATTCTGACTTCTAACGTAGGCGCACAAGCGATCAAGAAGAATTCGACACTTGGATTCACAGCTGTGCAAGATGCTGGAGCAGAATACGGTAATATGAAGGGCAAGGTTATGGAAGAGCTTAAGAAGAGCTTCCGTCCTGAGTTCTTGAACCGGATTGACGAAATCATCGTCTTCCATTCCCTCGATGAGAAGCATATTGCTGAAATCGTTACGTTGATGTCTGATGAGCTGCGCAAGCGGCTGCGTGAATATGATGTTGATTTCGTACTCACGGATGCGGCTAAGGCGTTCCTGGCTAAGGAAGGTTACGACCCAGCCTTTGGTGCACGTCCATTACGTCGTGCGATTCAGAAGCATATTGAAGACCGTCTTTCCGAGGAATTGTTGAGAGGAAATATCCAAAAGGGTGATTCGCTCAACATTGATGAAGTTGGCGGAGAACTTGTAGTGAATAAAGTGGATGCTCCTGTAGCGCCATTGCTTGAAAAAGAAGTAGAATCCGAATAAAAAAACGGAATAAAAAAAGCTTCCGCTCCTCAGTTTATAGAGGGACGGAAGCTTTTTTAATATAAATTTATCACTTAAAAATATACATTTAGTACAAATTCCGAATGACCTTTCGTTAAAGGGGCAGAAATGGTAAACTTTCATTAGAAGAAAATATCCGCAATTTAAAAGTTCGGACCGTAAGGAGAACAAATGGCTAAACCAAAAACTAAATTTTTTTGCACCGATTGTGGATACGAATCGCCAAAATGGTTCGGAAAATGTCCCGGGTGCCAAGCTTGGAACTCCATGGTGGAGGAAACGGAAAGCGTAGTCAAAACACAGGGAATGAATGCCCCTATTTTTCATAGTAAAGAAAAGGCACAATCGATCATAAGTATAGAAAGTGACAAGGAACCGCGCATACTGACAGGTATAGGTGAGCTTAACCGTGTTCTCGGTGGGGGGATCGTGCCAGGATCGCTGGTACTAGTAGGGGGAGACCCAGGAATCGGTAAATCTACGCTCTTATTACAGACGTCGCATGCTCTGACAACTCAGGGATTGCGAGTGCTGTACATTTCGGGCGAAGAATCGGTAAGGCAAACAAAACTACGTGCGGATCGCCTCGGTGCGTTGTCAGCTGAGCTATATGTACTATGTGAGACGAATATGGAAAGCATAGAAGAAGCGATTGAACAAATTCAGCCGCAATTTCTTGTTATCGATTCAATTCAGACTGTATTTATGCCAGAAGTAACTAGTGCGCCAGGTAGTGTGACCCAGGTTCGGGAATGTACGACAAGATTTATGCGTATCGCTAAGATTCGGGGAATTGCTACAGTTCTCGTTGGGCATGTCACCAAGGAAGGCGCTATTGCAGGCCCACGGATGCTTGAACATATGGTGGATTGTGTGCTGTATTTTGAGGGAGAGCGGCATCATACGTATAGACTCCTGCGGGCTGTAAAGAACCGCTTCGGTTCAACGAATGAAATCGGCATTTTCGAAATGGGTGAAGTGGGTCTAACAGAAGTAGAAAATCCATCGGAGCTCTTCTTATCGGAGCGTCCACTCGGCGTAGCCGGATCTACAGTCGTGGCTAGTATGGAAGGGACTAGACCGGTGCTTGTTGAGCTTCAGGCTCTTATCGCTGCCACTCATTTCCCCTCCCCACGCCGGGTGTGCACAGGTATGGATCACCAGCGGATGGCACTCATTATCGCTGTACTTGAGAAGCGGATGGGCATGTTTCTGCAAAATCAGGATGCATACCTTAATGTTGCTGGAGGAGTGAAGCTGGATGAACCGGCGATTGATTTAGCAGTAGCTGTTAGTATCGCTTCCAGCTTTCGTGATATTTCAACAAAACCTTACGATGTTTTCTTCGGTGAAGTAGGACTTACAGGTGAAGTAAGAGGTGTTTCACGCGCGGAAATGCGTGTGAAGGAGGCCGCGAAGCTAGGCTTCCGGCGGGTGATCATGCCAGAGAAAAGTTTGAAGGGCTGGAAGCACCCGCAAGATATCCAGATTATTGGCGTCAGTACCGTAGCAGATGCACTATCGGTCGCGTTAGATTAGGGGGCACAGGGATTATGAAAGAATATAACCAATTAGAGAATATGAATGATCTGCTCAGACTGGCGGCACCGGGGACACCCTTTCGGGAAGGTCTTGAGAATGTGCTGCGCGCTAAGACGGGAGCACTAATCGTCGTTGGGTATAGTCCTGAGGTGATGGAGGTAGTGGATGGAGGATTCTCCATTAACTGCGATTTTTCACCCAATTATTTATATGAGCTCGCCAAAATGGACGGTGCCATTATTCTTAGTGAGGATTTGAAACGAATTTTGTATGCAAATACACAGCTAATTCCGGATTCGTCCATCTCTTCAATCGAGACAGGCATTCGTCACCGGACCGCCGAGCGCGTAGCGAAGCAAACAGGTAAACTGGTTGTTTCTATTTCACAGCGCCGCAATATCATTACCCTGTATCAAGGTTCCATTCGGTATGCGTTAAAAGAAATCGGAGCTATTTTGGCTAAAGCTAATCAAGCGATTCAGACCCTCGAAAAGTACAAAGCGGTTCTTACACAAGGACTGACGAATTTGTCTGCTTCGGAGTATGAGGGAATCGTCACCGTAGCTGAAGTGGTCGGAGTGATTCAGCGGGTAGAGATGGTTCTACGCATAAAAATGGAGATCAAACGATATATAAATGAACTAGGCAATGAAGGACGCTTAATCAGCATGCAGATGGAAGAACTGGTTGGAAATACAGAGGAAGAAGCATGGCTCCTATACAGAGACTATGCTAAGGAAGAGCAAGAAGATAAAATTCGTGAAATTATTGCCGGTCTCAAACGTATTAGTGATGATGACCTAATGGATGACAACCATATTGCTCGATTGCTGGGCTACTCTTCTACGGCAATTTCTTCCGAAGAGGTGGTTACTCCGCGTGGATATCGTCTGCTCAACAAGATTCCACGGCTTCCAAATGTGATCATTCATAATCTGGTGGAGCGGTTTGAAATGCTGCCTAATTTGATGTCTGCAAGCATAGCTGAACTGGATGAAGTGGACGGAATTGGGGAGGTGCGGGCTCGTAATATTCAGGATGGGCTCAAACGTTTACAGAAGCAAGTTCTTATTGACAGGCAAATGTAAATAACATACAATCACGTAATATTGGAGCTGTTTAAGGCCAATGTGAGAAAATTGAGGTGAAGAAATGATACAAAAATCAATTCCGAGTCTTTTTACCATAGGTAACTTGATGCTCGGAATGTTTGGTATCATGATGGCGTTTGACGGTAAAGTTAGCATGGCCGCTATCATGGTTATTATTGCTATGCTGTTAGACGGATTGGATGGCCGAGTTGCTCGTGCACTTAAATGTGAGAGTGAATTTGGTAAGGAACTGGACTCTTTGTCTGATGTCGTTTCTTTTGGAGTAGCACCGGCTGTTATTATGTACGTCTCAAGCCTGCATGATTTAAATTCTGCATTAGCCTGGACAGTAACTGCAATTTTCCCGGTGTTTGGTGCATTGCGCCTAGCTCGCTTTAATGTTCATCCAGGAGTTCCTGGTTATTTCATCGGATTGCCAATTCCTGCTGCTGGTGGTGTACTTGCCACATTAGCTCTTTTTAATAAAGATGTTTCTGCTCCATTTATGATCGTGGCTACATTGCTCTTATCATATTTGATGGTCAGCACTGTTAAATATCCTAATTTTAAGAAGGTTGGATTACCTAAAAAAGTGGTTGTCGGAGCGCCAGTAGTCATTGTTGTTGCCGTGGCTGTTGCTGTTGTGTTCCCTGAACAAATTGCTAAGCTAATCTTCGTCTTACTTGGGATTTACGCGTTATATGGTTTTAAACAAAACATCGATCGATTGACAGCCAGACGCCGTCACCGTCGTAGAAGACGTTCTGAAGATAAAGTGTATCACTCGAAGAACGGTTAAAGCAGTCTTGTAGTAAGGTTGAACTAATATAATTATAGCTAGAGGCTTTGTCGTCCTTAGGGGATGGCAAAGCCTTTTTGCAATTCCAGCGCTACCCCAAGTTTATCGTCTTGAAAATTGGAACATACTGGTGAGGTATAGATCATTCAAGGATGAATAAAAAGGAGGTGCGTTAGGTTATGTGGAAAAAAGTGATATTGTCTTTTGCTTTAATATGTGGTGCTTGGTCTGGTTTTTCGCTATACCATGCGCTTGAAAAAGGATTCCCCAAGGGGATGGAAAAGCTGAGTGAAAGTTTACCTGTAGAAGGAAGCATTTTATTTACGGTGCTGGGTGCCATTATTTTTTTGTTTGCGGGGTCTTTATGCGCGGAATGGGGAGGTTCAAAACTGCGGGAGGCGGTTCTGTACTGTTCGCGTATACCAATGAATGAATTGGCTGCAGGTGCAGCTGGGCTTACAGGAGGGCTTTTGCTATCTCTTCTGTTATATCCTGCTATGATTTGGCTTGGAAAAGCTGGGCAGTTGCTTCAGGTACCCGTTACGTTAGCTTTTGGATATATGGGGCTGCGGATCGGTCTGGAGAAAAAAGAGGAACTAGCTGCACTTTGGACAACTGGACGCTGGGGGCAAGCGGCTGAACCGGAAGGTCGTGGCCTGGAGGAGCATAAAATCCTCGATACAAGCGTTATTATTGATGGTCGGATCGCCGACATTTGCAAAACTGGATTTATTGAGGGAACGATTGTCATACCGGAATTCGTACTTGAGGAGCTCCAGCATATCGCAGATTCTTCCGATCTACTGAAACGTAATCGCGGACGGCGGGGACTTGATATTCTCAATAAAATCCAAAAAGAGCTCGATGTGAAGGTATTAATCTACGAGGGAGATTTTGAAGAAATCTCTGAGGTGGATAGTAAGCTGGTGAAGTTAGCGAAGGTACTGCGAGGTAAAGTAGTTACCAATGACTTTAACTTGAATAAGGTTTGCGAATTACAAGGAGTCTCAGTCCTGAATATTAATGATCTTGCGAATGCCGTGAAGCCCGTAGTGTTGCCTGGTGAGGAAATCGTAGTTCAGGTCATTAAGGATGGCAAAGAGCATGGACAAGGCGTAGCCTATTTAGACGATGGAACAATGATCGTTGTGGAAGGCGGACGGGAATATATCGGAACTACGATGGAGGTTCTCGTCACGAGTGTGCTTCAAACTTCAGCTGGACGGATGATATTTGCGAAGCCAAAGCTCTTGGAAAAAGCACAATAAGCGTAGATAAAGTACACGGCAAATGTCCTATGGGTTGGAAATGCCCGCCAAACACGTTATGATGGGAATATACGTGAAAGACAGGAGCCAGAGTAATGTCAAACAGTGTGGGCGTCGTCATTGTGGCGGCAGGCAGAGGAACGCGAATGGGGACTGTAGAGAGCAAGCAATATCTGTTACTGCAGGGGAAACCAATCATCGTTCATACGCTGGAAGTATTTCAGCAGCACGAATTGATTTCTGAAATCGTGCTCGTAACCGGTAAGGAAGATATTGAGCGCTGCCGGGAATGGATACAGCTCTATAAGCTGGACAAGGTTAAGGCTATAGTACCTGGTGGATCTGAGCGTCAGCATTCCGTACATAAAGGATTGTTGAAACTTACGACACAGTGGGTAATGGTACATGATGGTGTTCGTCCGTTTGTGCAGCCGAATGAAATTGAGGCATGTTATGAGCGAGCGAAGCAGATCGGTGCTTCAGTTCTTGCTGTACCAGTCAAAGATACGATCAAACAGGTAGATAACGAAGGCAAAGTACTGTCTACGCCGGATCGGCGAAGTCTGTGGGCGATTCAAACCCCGCAGACTTTTCGTCTTTCTGAATTGCTGGATGCCTATGCGGCCGCGGAGCGGGATGGATTTCTAGGTACTGATGATTCCAGCTTGGCAGAGCGTGCTGGTATTCCGGTTTCTGTGGTAGAGGGAAGCTACAGAAATATTAAGATTACGACGCCAGATGATTTGGATTTTGCAGAATTCACAGAAAGAAACAGGGGAGAGGGACAATCATGATCGCTGTAGGACAAGGGTTTGATGTACATCAACTGGTTGAGGGAAGGCCTTGTATTATTGGAGGCGTTACGATTCCTTATGAAAAAGGATTAGTAGGACATTCCGATGCCGATGTGCTGCTGCACGCAGTAAGTGACGCGATTCTAGGCGCACTAGGACTTGGTGATATTGGCAGACATTTTCCGGACACAGATCCAGCGTTTAAGGACGCGGATAGCTTGAAATTATTAGAACAAGTGTGGGCACTTGCTAGCGAGCGAGGTTATAAGCTTGGAAATATCGATTCAACGATTATTGCCCAAAAACCAAAGATGGCGCCATACATTCCACAAATGACGGAGATTATCGCTCGTGCGCTTCACGCGGACCCGTCCAAGGTGAACGTTAAAGCTACGACTACTGAACAGCTTGGTTTTGCCGGTCGTGGTGAAGGAATTGCCGCACAATCTATTGTCTGTCTACTCCAAGATGTGATATCATCTTGAGATGGTCTAAGTAGCAAATCTAAGTTTTAACCATATGAAGCGGAGGGAATATAATGACGGATCAAGTCCGGGTGCGTTACGCACCGAGCCCTACGGGACATTTACATATAGGTAACGCCAGAACGGCGCTGTTTAACTATCTGTTCGCCCGTAATAAAGGCGGTAAATTCATTATCAGAATTGAAGATACAGACGTGAAGCGCAATGTCGCAGGTGGCGAAGAGAGCCAGCTTAAGTATTTGAAATGGCTAGGCATGGATTGGGATGAGAGTGTTGATGTTGGTGGAGAGTACGGACCTTACCGCCAGACTGAACGTCTTGACCTATATCGTGTATATTGGCAGGATTTGCTGGACAAAGGTTTGGCTTACCGCTGCTACTGCACAGAGGAAGAACTGGAAGCAGAACGTGAAGAACAGACTGCACGTGGAGAAACCCCTCGTTATTCCGGCAAACACCGTGATTTGACGGAAGAACAACGCCTTGCCTTTGAAGCTGAGGGACGAGTAGCTAGCATTCGCTTCCGTGTACCAGAAGATCGTACGTACACGTTCGATGATATCGTAAAAGGTACTATTTCTTTTGATACGAAAGAAATGGGTGATTTTGTTATCGTGAAGAAGGACGGAATTCCGACCTATAACTTTGCGGTAGCTGTTGATGATTATTTGATGGCTATCACCCATGTACTACGTGGGGAAGATCATATTTCCAACACACCACGTCAGCTTATGATCTATGAGGCTCTTGGTTGGAAACCCCCAATATTTGGTCATATGACACTGATTGTAGGTGACAACCATAAGAAGCTTAGCAAGCGGGATCAATCTGTAATTACATTTATTGAGCAATATGATGAATTGGGTTACTTGCCTGAGGCTTTGGTTAACTTTATTTCTCTACTGGGCTGGTCGCCAGAGGGAGAAGAGGAGATCTTCAGTAAAGAAGAACTTATTTCTATTTTTGATGCGGACCGTTTGTCCAAAAGTCCGGCTGTATTCGATAAGCACAAGCTGGCGCATCTAAATAATCACTATATTAAGCATGCTGATCCTAAACGGATCTCGGCATTAGCGATTCCGCATCTGCAAAAAGCGGGGAAAATACCGGCTGAGCTGAATGATGAGCAGCAGGCATGGGCAGAAAGCCTTGTAGCACTGTATCAAGAGCAGATGAACTCTGCCTCCGATATCGTAGAGCTATCTGAACTATTCTTCCGCAGCCATCTGGAGTTAGAAACAGAAGCGGCGCAGGTTCTGGCGGAAAGCCAAGTGCCTGAAGTCTTGTCTGCTTTCCTAGCTAAGGTTGAAGCTTGTCAGGATTTCAGTGCTAGTAATATGGCTGTACTGATCAAGGAAGTGCAGAAAGAAACAGGGCACAAAGGCAAAGCGCTCTTTATGCCGATACGTGTGGCTTTGACCGGACAAACGCACGGACGTGATCTTAATATAACGATTGCTTTGCTCGGCCAAAACCGTGTCATCGAACGTTTGGAATCACAAATTAAAGGAGCTTAAGGTAGTATTACTTATCATTAAGCCTCTTGTCAGTCCCTTAGCTTTTACGCTAAGATAGAACCATATGATAATAGCTGTGATCAGGAGAAGTACGTCCATAAAGGCAATTGCCAGAGAGAATAACCGAGAAAGGGATACCCTTTCGGGCTGGGAGTTATTCATTTGTCCGGGGCAGAACATGCGCCTGTGAGCTGCACGGTTGAACGATCCTAAAGGCTCGTTAGATCGCGCCGGGTACATCGCCGTTAATGATGCCAAGTGGAACGAAGGAACTCTGCCGATGGTAACAACAGCAGTCTGTTTGATTCGTTCAAGCAGAGTGGAACCGCGGTTAAACGTCTCTGCAGCTTTATGCTGCAGGGGCTTTTTTTGTTTCAGGGTATCTTTTCTAATATAACAAACCAAGCAAACACCCACAGCATATGTATGATAAGAATGATGGATTGGAGACAATACCTTCCTTGTGTACCTGTAAACAGGAGATGGGGGAGTCAAGAAGAGAGGAACCGTGATGTTTAAGCATATTAAGTCGGACATTCGGGCGGTATTTGATAACGATCCCGCTGCCCGCAGCTGGTTCGAGGTTGTCTTCACATATGCAGGGTTGCACGCCATTTGGGGTCACCGGATTGCCCATTCTTTTTTCAAACGCCGCTGGTATACAATGGCCCGTATGGTCTCACAGTTTAGTAGATTTATGACCGGTGTTGAAATCCATCCCGGAGCTGTCATCGGAAATAGGCTGTTTATCGACCATGGTATGGGGATTGTTATTGGGGAAACCTGTGAAATCGGTGATGATGTTATTATCTATCAAGGTGTTACACTTGGGGGGACAGGGAAAGAAAAAGGTAAGCGCCATCCCACAGTTGGCAACAATGTAGTTATTGGTTCTGGTGCGAAGGTATTAGGATCGTTTCGTATCGGCGACAATTCAAATATAGGTTCGAATGCGGTTGTGCTGCGTGAAGTTCCAAATAACAGTACAGTAGTAGGGAATCCGGGCCGTGTAGTAAAACGTAACGGTGAACGTGTATCCGATCGCTTGGATCATACTAAGATGCCAGACCCGCTTGTAGATTCACTTCGCTTTCTGCAAAAAGAGATCGAAGAGATCAGAGAGAAGCTTGGCGAAGAAGATAAGCAAAAGACCGCGCAGCGGCTAGTCGAAACTCAGCAGTACATTGGTGATTACGAAATTTAAGCATATCCGGTACTTAAGGAATCGGGACAACAGAAAGGGTTGGAATAGGATGGCTTTACAAATTTACAACACAATGACACGCAGCAAGGAGCAGTTTGTGCCCCAAGAGTCGGGCAAAGTGAAAATGTATGTATGTGGTCCAACCGTTTATGGATATATGCATATCGGAAATGCTAGACCTATTATTGTCTTTGATATGGTCCGGAATTATTTGGAGCAACTCGGCAATGAGGTACGGTATGTTACGAACTTCACAGATGTAGATGATAAACTGATACGCAAAGCAGAAGAAATGAACACTTCAGTAGCAGAGGTTGCTGAGATTTTTATTAATGCTTATCGTGAGGATCTTGAAGGGCTTGGAGTAAAACCGGCAACATTGAATCCGCGGGTAACAGAAAGTATGGAGCTGATCATTGAATTCATTAAAGAGCTCGAGGAAAAAGGGTATGCCTACGAGAGTGGTGGCGATGTATACTACCGTACTTCCAAATTTGAAGACTATGGTAAGCTGTCCCGTCAGAATCTAGATGAATTACAGTTTGGTATTCGCGTAGAGGTAGACTCACGGAAAGAGAAACCTGAGGACTTTGTGCTGTGGAAAGCAGCAAAACCAGGTGAAGTGTACTGGCAGAGCCCGTGGGGAAATGGACGCCCAGGCTGGCATATTGAATGCTCGGCCATGGCAAGAGAGTTCTTGGGGGATACGATGGACATCCACGGGGGTGGACAAGATTTGCAGTTCCCGCATCATGAATGCGAATGCGCTCAGACAGAAGCTCTGACGGGTAAGCCACTCTCTAATTACTGGATGCATAATGGATTTATCAACATCGGTGATGAAAAAATGTCGAAATCATTGGGTAACGGTTGGCTTGTGAAAGATATCCGTGGGCAATTTAAAGCTGGGACTATTCGTTATTTCATGCTATCGACCCATTATCGTAATCCGTTGAACTTCTCGGTGGATTCAATGACTTCAGCTGAAAAGAGCGTAGAACGTATCTCACTTGCAGAAAGTAACGTTAAGCATCGTCTTGAACTTGCTGCTGAAGGTGCTCAGGGTGAGGTCAGCTTAGAGATTAATGATAAGTTATCTGCTATTGTGGCCAATTTTCATGCTAGAATGCAGGATGACTTTAATACCCCTGATGCGATTACGGCTATGTTTGATTGGGTGAGTCTTGCAAACCATACCCTTGCGAATAGTGAAGCAGCCCCTGCTGATTTTGCTGCGCTCTTGCAAGCTTTTGGGGAAATGAATGCTGTGCTGCGTTTGACACCTGAGCATGAGGAAGAAGAGATCGCGAGTGAAGAAGTTGAACGATTGATCGCGGAGCGGGTTGAAGCGCGTAAGAATAAAAATTGGAGCCGGTCCGATGAGATTCGTGATGAATTAGGTCGCTTGGGCATATTGCTTGAGGATACTCCGCAAGGAATGCGGTGGCGGCGGAAATGAGTGAGGAACGCAAGTTTCAGAACGGGTGGTTTCCTTACGAGCCTTCCAAACCTGCGCGACTCCTCTCGCCAATTGTGCTTGCCTATGTAGGAGATGCCATTTACGAAGTGTCAGTTCGCCAGTATCTAGTATCTCTTCCGAATTTGCGCCCAAACCATTTGCATCGCTCCGCTACAGGACTTGTATCCGCTAAGGCGCAGAGTGCAATTCTTGGATTTTTGGAGCCAAGTCTCACAGAAGAGGAAAAAGATGTCGCCCGTCAGGGGAGAAATGCTAAATCGGGAAGTATTCCTAAGAATGCAGATGTGCTTGAATACCGTCATGCTACTGCTTTTGAGTGTCTGATAGGTTACTTATACTACACAGGTCAACAGGAGAGAATACAAGAAATTGTGAACAGTGGCATACAGTTTATGTTGAAACAGCCGTGATAAGGCTTTTGCGAAATAGAGAATAGGAGAAGTGAACATGGAAGAAGATTTGAAGACAGAAGAGGAAATATTGGCTGGGAAGCATTCAGTGCTTGAGGCGCTTCGTGCGGGTCGTACATTAAATAAAATATGGATTGCAGAAACGGCTCAGAAGCATCTGACCGCACCAATCGTCGCTGAAGCACGTAAAGCGGGGATTGTCATTCAGCATGTGGACAAGCGTAAGCTGGATCAGCTTGCTCCTGGAGTTCAACATCAGGGGGTAGTTGCTCAAGCCGCGCCTTTTGCCTATGTCGAGGTAGATGATCTGCTGGCTGCAGCTGAAGCCAAAGGAGAGCCTGCATTCTTGATTTTGCTGGATGAGATTGAAGATCCTCATAACCTAGGGTCCATTCTGCGGACAGCAGATTGTACTGGAGTGCATGGAGTAATCGTACCTAAACGTCGTTCGGCTCAGATTACTGCTACCGTCTCCAAAACATCGGCGGGTGCCGTGGAATATGTTCCGGTTGCGCGGGTGACTAACCTAGGTCAGACCATTGATCGTCTGAAAGAGCAGGGAGTCTGGGTAGTAGGTACGGATGTGGATACAGATCAGAATCTGTTTGGATCCAATATTTTCACAGGACCGGTAGCTGTTGTAATCGGTAATGAGAATAAAGGGATGGGACGCCTGATTCGTGAAAAATGTGATGTATTACTTAAGCTGCCGATGGCCGGAAAGATCAATTCATTAAATGCCTCTGTCGCCGCAGGAGTCATTATGTATGAAGTGGTACGCCTTCGGCAACAGCAGGGATAACTATGGCCGACTGGCGCGATGTGCTGCTTGTGGACGGGTATAATATGATCGGTGGCTGGCCGGAACTAGCGGCACTGTCCCAGATTGGTATGCAGGAAGCACGCGACCGCTTGATGGATTTGCTGGCTGATTACCAGGCTTACTCAGGACGACGAGTTATTGCTGTGTTTGATGCATACCGCGTTCCAGGATTGGGTCGGTCATTTGTCCAGGGCAAAGTCCAGGTGTTTTTCACCAAGGAAAAAGAAACCGCAGATGAATGCATCGAGCGATTGGTTGGAGAATTTAGCAACCGACGTCGGCAGATCTATGTTGCAACAAGTGACTTTGTGGAGCAACATATTATTTTCGCCCAAGGTGCACTGCGGATTTCTGCAAGAGAATTGCACCTAGAAATTGAAGAGAACCAGAAACAAGTGAAAAAAGCTATCGAACCGGGAAGTATCAGCTCTACACGTCATTCTTTGGAAGACAAACTGCCTCCTGATGTGCGGAGTAAACTGGAAAATTGGCGTAGGCAGTGACAATAGGAAAGATTTAGGTAATATTTTTATTCCATTTTATGCTATTCCAGATTGTTTTTGGACAAATCCGGTTGACGGTGTAAGGTAACATAATATATACTGATCCTATATTTCGCGAAGTAACGATGTGTCTTGCGTTGCAGCCGGGGGGATTCTTGGTGAGTGTCGACCTCAAGGAAATAATGCTATCCGAGTATGATTTCATAAGTGATGAAGATATTGTCGAGGCTTTCCGTGGTGGCGACAGTGGCGCATTGGAACACTTAATTAATAAATACCGTAATTTTGTACGTGCTAAAGCCCGCTCTTATTTCTTGATCGGGGCAGATCGTGAAGATATTGTTCAAGAAGGAATGATTGGTCTATATAAGGCTATTCGTGACTTTAAAGGTGACAAGCTCTCTTCATTCAAGGCTTTTGCTGAGCTCTGCATAACACGTCAGATTATAACTGCTATTAAGACGGCCACGCGTCAGAAGCATATTCCGCTCAATTCTTATGTTTCTTTGGATAAGCCCATTTATGATGAAGATTCCGACCGGACGCTTATGGATGTCATTTGTGGAACTCAGGTACTAGATCCAGAAGAGCTAATTATCAATCAAGAAGAATTCATTGGACTTGAAGATAAGATGGCGGAGATTTTAAGTGACCTAGAGCGTAAGGTTCTGATGTTGTATTTAGACGGACGATCTTATCAGGAAATTGCTGAAGATCTGAAGCGGCATGTGAAATCTATTGACAACGCTTTACAACGAGTAAAGCGGAAATTAGAAAGATATCTAGAAGTGCGTGACAATTAATGATATAATGAACACAAGAGGGCTCGTACATCGAGTTCTTTTTTTTAGTCTCATGAAATTGCTTAGATAGAATTAGGAGCTAACACCATAAATTTCTATTTGAGTCGATTTTAGTTGTTGCCGTTGAGGGTAGGTTTATACACAGTCGGAATGCCCCATAATGATAAGGAAGACAGCGAAGTGTGAGGAAGAGATAGACCCAAGGACAGGGTACGGCCATATGACTATAACACCCGAAATTACCCAGTGCAGAACGGAATTCTTTCGTTGACACAGACCTTGACATTATGCTAAAGTGTTTTAGGTAGGCCTAAATTCGCGGCTTTTTTTAGGATCAATATTTACGTCTTCTAATTGTATTGTTAGAAGGACGTCTCGGGAGGTGCACATCATGCGGGTAATTATCACTTTGGCTTGTACAAGTTGCAAACAAAGAAACTATGCGACTACCAAAAACAAGCGAAATCACCCCGACCGCATGGAGATGAAGAAATTTTGCAAGTATTGTAACTCGCAAACTCCTCATCGCGAAACCAGATAGTCTGTGGAGGTGTAGTCGGCATGAAACGTAGTTTCAAGTCTATGTTTTCCTTTTTCACTGAGAGCTGGAGTGAACTCAAAAAAGTTCGCTGGCCAAGTCGTAAAGAATTGACCAACTATACATTGATCGTTCTCGGTACAATTGTAGTTGTCGCTATTTACTTCTGGGTTCTGGACATCGGTATTTCCGCTGTGATTGAAGCGATTATTTAGAGAGGTCCCAGGTGGCTTGATATGGAAAAAAGATGGTATGTCGTTCATACCTATTCTGGGTATGAGAATAAGGTCAAAGCCAATTTGGAAAAGCGCGTTGAGTCCATGGGCATGGAAGACAAAATATTCCGCGTTCTTGTTCCTATGGAAGAAGAAATCGTAAACAAAGACGGTAAGAAAAAAACCGTTATGCGTAAAGTTTACCCGGGTTATGTTTTGGTGGAAATGGTTCAGACTGATGATTCCTGGTATGTTGTCCGCAATACTCCGGGCGTTACTGGATTTGTTGGTTCGACAGGCTCAGGGTCTAAACCAACAGCTTTGCTTCCGGAAGAGGTAGAACAAATTCTGAAGCATATGGGCATGGTTGAACCTAAAGCGAAGATTGATTTCGAAATCAAGGAATCCGTACGTATTATGGTTGGTCCGTTTGCGAATTTTGTGGGATCCGTGGAAGAAATTTTGGCTGACAAGAGCAAGATCAAAGTGCATGTGAACATGTTTGGACGGGAAACCCCGCTAGAGTTGGATTTCACTCAAGTGGAGAAAATATAACATAAGCTAAGGGTTTCTTGTGGGAGAGCGCCAATGGCGTTCGAAGACCACTATTTTTGCAAGGAGGTGTCACTCATGGCTAAAAAAGTTATTAAAATGGTGAAACTGCAGATTCCTGCAGGGAAAGCGAATCCAGCGCCTCCAGTAGGTCCGGCGTTAGGTCAAGCAGGTGTCAACATCATGGCATTCTGTAAGGAATTTAATGCTCGTACTGCCGACCAGGCTGGCTTGATCATTCCGGTTGAAATTACAGTATTTGAAGACCGTTCCTTTACGTTCATCACTAAAACTCCTCCGGCTGCTGTTCTGCTTCGCATCGCTGCTAAAGTAGAAAAAGGATCCGGCGAACCAAACAAGAAAAAAGTAGCAAAAATCGGCCGCGCTGCGGTTCGTGAAATTGCTGAAACAAAAATGCCAGACCTTAACGCTGCATCTGTAGAAGCTGCAATGCGTATGGTTGAAGGTACTGCTCGCAGTATGGGTATCACAATCGAAGACTAGTAGTTTTCGAAGAATCGGTCATTCGTGACCCGCAAGTATGTGGGAGGAATTTCCGCTAACACCACAAAGGAGGAACATTTTCATGGCTAAACATGGTAAGAAATACCAAGAAGCTGCTAAGCTGATCAACAGCGAAGCAACTTACGAGCCTTCAGAAGCTGTAGAGCTTGTGAAAAAGGCAGCGACTGCAAAATTCGACGAAACCGTTGAAGCAGCAGTTCGTCTGGGTGTAGACCCGCGTAAACAAGACCAAGCAGTTCGTGGTGTTGTTGTCCTGCCTCACGGCACTGGTAAAACACAACGCGTGCTTGTATTTGCAAAAGGTGAAAAAGCGAAAGAGGCAGAAGCTGCTGGCGCGGATTTTGTTGGTGATCAAGACATGATCAACAAAATTCAACAAGGCTGGTTTGAATTTGATGTCTGCGTAGCTACACCTGATATGATGAGTGAAGTCGGTAAACTGGGTCGTCTGCTTGGTGGTAAAGGTCTTATGCCTAACCCTAAAGCTGGCACAGTTACATTCGATGTTTCCAAGGCTGTGCAAGAAATCAAAGCCGGTAAAATCGAATATCGTCTTGACAAAGCAGGTCAAATTCACGCGCCAATCGGCAAAGTGTCCTTTGATGCTGCACAATTGAACGATAACCTTAAAGCTCTTATCGACGCTTTGAACCGTGCGAAACCAGCTGCTGCTAAAGGTGTATACCTTAAAGGCATCTCGATTTCTTCCACAATGGGTCCTAGCGCTCGTGTGAACACAACCGTCTTCAGATAAATAAGGGTTGACTCTTTGAGTCAATTTTGATAATCTATAACAGTTGTGAAACTTAAGGTATCAATCTTAACCTTGAATATGCTTACCGTAGACAGTAGGTGCCTTAGTGCTTAATTCCCTACCGAGGTGTTGTGATAGAAACAAGAAGTAACGAGCTCGCTCGTATAACTTTCGTTTTATCAAGCCTTCGTGATTCTGCGGAGGCTTTTCTAATGCCTGCGTAGGAGCGGTGATGCTTTCCTTGGAAAGGACGCCGACACATAAATTTTCAGGAGGTGTATACATTGGCAAATGCAAAAGTAATTCAAGCAAAACAGGATGCGGTTGACGTTGTTACTGCGAAACTGCAAAACAGTCTTTCGACTGTTGTAGCGGACTATCGTGGATTGAACGTTTCCCAAGTGACTGAACTGCGTAAGCAACTTCGTGAAGCTGGCGTTGAGTTTCAAGTCCTGAAGAACACATTGCTACGTCGCGCAACTGCTGCGGCTGAGTTGACTGAGTTGGATGAAGTTTTGACTGGTCCAACAGCTATCGCATTCAGCACAACTGATGCAGTAGCTCCAGCTAAAATTTTGAACGATTTCGCCAAGAAAAACGACGCTTTGAAATTGAAAGGCGGCGTAGTAGAAGGACGTGTCATCGACGCGGACCAATTGAAAGCACTGGCTGAGCTTCCATCCCGCGATGGTTTGCTGTCCATGCTGCTTAGCGTACTTCAAGCTCCAATGCGCAACTTCGCGCTTGCAGTTAAAGCTGTTGCTGAAAAAGAAGAACAAAGCGCGTAAGCCTTTGACTCTTGCAGCATAAATCAATACCACAAACAAATTTAAATTATAAATGGAGGTTCAATCATGAGTAAAGAAGCAATCTTGGAAGCAATTAAAGGCATGAGCGTATTGGAACTGAACGACCTGGTTAAAGCAATTGAAGAAGAATTCGGCGTAACAGCAGCAGCTCCAGTAGCAGCTGGCGGTGCGGTAGCAGCAGTAGCTGAAGAGCAATCCGAATTTGACGTAATTTTGACAGGCGCTGGCGCTTCCAAAATCAACGTTATCAAAATCGTTCGCGAAATCACAGGCCTTGGCTTGAAAGAAGCTAAAGACCTTGTAGACAACGCACCAAAAGCAATCAAAGAAAAAGTAAGCAAAGAAGAAGCCGAAGCTACTAAAGCAAAATTGGAAGAAGCAGGCGCAGCTGTAGAAGTGAAGTAATTCCTTCTATACTGAAAACCCCTTGAACTTGTTCAAGGGGTTTATTTTATAAAAATATAAGAAAGTATAAGTTTCACATTATACTTTATCTTTATATTTCTCGCTTGAACGCTTACCGTCCTTATAAGGACATCAGAGGCGTTTATGCTTGATAGAGTTAGTAGGGTTGTGTGAATACAAACTATTAACATAAAGGAAAGGGAGGATAGAGATGTCGCAACATTATTATTCGCAGCAACCGGAAGTGCGTCATGACAGACGTACCATCGACACCGTTCTAAGAGGCAAAAGCTTTCGTTTCACAAGTGATGCGGGTGTGTTCTCTAAAGGAGACATCGATTACGGTAGTCGAGTTCTCATTGAAGCTATGGATATTCCGGACGGTTCAGCAGTGCTTGATGTGGGCTGCGGATATGGACCGATAGGCATAAGTGCAGCATACCTAGCCCCCAAAGGGCAAGTTACGATGATTGATATTAATAGTCGTGCGGTAGAACTTGCGCGTGAAAATGCCCAGCACAATGGAATCCGGAATGTTACGGTAATGGAAAGCGATGTGCTCGGCGCATTGAATGAACAACAAAAGTTCGATGTGATTCTTACCAATCCTCCGATACGTGCAGGAAAAGCTGTAGTGCATCAGATTTTTGAAGAAGCTTATGAGCATTTAAATGAGGGTGGATTTCTGTGGATTGTCATTCAGAAGAAGCAGGGCGCTCCATCAGCGGTAGCTAAACTTGAAAGCTTGTTCTCAAATGTAGAAGAAGTGGGCAAAGATAAAGGTTATCGTATTATTAAAGCTCAAAAATAAAAATCAATAGGTTATTGACATGTGATAGTGATAATGGTATTATTATAAAATGTCAGTATTAAGATAGGCTCCATGTCTTTAGTTTGCTGAAAATGTCAAGCGATATATTGTCGCCGGCTAGCGCAAGCCGTACGGCAAGTTTTTTGCGAATTGGTTCTCTATGCTCTGGCGTAGCGAGTGTTACGCGGTAATAGATAATAGCGCATAAACTGTTGCTTGTTGACGTATAATATGTACGTTTTGGGCAAATCTACTGGATAAGGAGTATTTTGGTCATGGATAAGTGCGCTCTTTTTTCGAAGATTTCGATAAGGGCTTTTCTTTTATTTATGACTGAATCCTTGTAGTATGGTTCCATTATACGGTTCCAAACAAGGGTTCGCAATCAATTTTTAAGTGAGTAGACATGAGGGGTGAGTAAAGTTGGCAGGACATCTTGTTCAGTATGGTCGACGCACTCGGCGGAGCTATGCGAGAATTAACGAGGTACTCGAGGTCCCGAACCTGATCGAGATCCAACAAAAATCTTATGATTGGTTTTTGGAGGAAGGATTGCGGGAAATGTTTCAGGACATCTCGCCGATCCAGGATTTCACAGGTAATTTGGTACTAGAGTTCATTGATTACAGCCTGGGTGAACCAAAATATACGGTTGACGACGCTAAAGAGCGGGACGTGACGTATGCGGCTCCTCTGCGTGTAAAGGTGCGGCTCATTAATAAGGAGACCGGTGAGGTCAAAGAGCAGGAAGTGTTCATGGGAGATTTCCCGCTGATGACGGAGACCGGCACTTTTATTATTAACGGTGCGGAACGGGTTATTGTCAGCCAGTTGGTTCGCTCTCCAAGCGTCTATTTCAGCACAAAAGTGGATAAGAACGGCAAAAAAACCTACACCGCCACAGTAATCCCGAACCGCGGAGCCTGGTTGGAACTTGAGACCGACGCTAAGGATATTATGTATGTTCGTATCGATCGGACTCGTAAAATTCCTGTTACCGTACTTTTGCGTGCTCTCGGTTTCGGTAGTGATGCCGAAATTCTGGAATTGCTTGGCAATGATGAATATATTCGCAATACGCTGGATAAAGACAACACGGACTCCACGGAGAAGGCGCTTATTGAAATTTATGAGCGTTTGCGTCCGGGCGAACCGCCGACACTAGACAATGCCAAAAGTTTGCTGGTCGCGCGTTTCTTTGATCCAAAACGCTACGACCTAGCTAATGTAGGCCGTTACAAAATCAATAAAAAGCTACACATTAAGAACCGTCTTTTCAATCAACGTCTTGCTCAGCCTTTGGTTGATGAAGCTACAGGGGAAATCCTGGCTGAGTCCGGTCAAATGGTCGATCGCAGACTGCTTGATGAATTGATTCCTTACTTCGAAAAGAATGTTGCCTTTAAGAACTACCGTGTTACTGGTGGGGTTATGGACAGCGAAGATATTCCTCTTCAAACGATTGATGTATTCTCGCCAATTGAAGAAGGTCGGGTTATTAAGCTGATCGCTAACGGCAACATCGACAAGTCTGTTAAGCACATTACTCAAGCTGATATTATATCCTCGATCAGCTACTTTATTAATTTGCTTCACGGAATTGGTAATACCGATGATATTGACCATCTGGGTAACCGTCGTCTGCGTTCTGTGGGTGAACTTCTGCAGAATCAGTTCCGTATCGGTTTGTCCCGTATGGAGCGCGTTGTGCGTGAAAGAATGTCGATTCAGGATGCTAATGCAATTACGCCTCAAGCTCTGATCAATATTCGTCCGGTTATCGCGTCCATTAAAGAGTTCTTCGGTAGCTCCCAGCTGTCTCAGTTTATGGACCAGACGAACCCACTTGCGGAACTTACGCATAAACGTCGTCTGTCTGCACTCGGACCCGGTGGTTTGACACGTGAACGCGCGGGCTTTGAAGTTCGTGACGTCCATCACAGTCACTACGGCCGGATGTGTCCAATTGAAACACCGGAAGGTCCGAACATTGGATTGATCAACTCCTTGTCCACCTTTGCTCGTATCAACGAATACGGCTTTATTGAAGCTCCGTATCGTTGGGTAGATCCGAAGACAGGTAAGGTAACTGAACAAATCGATTATCTGACTGCTGATGAGGAAGATAATTATGTAGTTGCTCAGGCTAACGTATTGATCGATGAAGATGGCTCCTTTAAGGAAGACATGGTAATCGTTCGTTACAATAAAGACTCTGACAACATTACAACAATGCCAAGTAATCGTGTAGATTACATGGACGTTTCGCCTAAACAGGTCGTATCCGTCGCTACGGCGCTCATTCCGTTCCTTGAGAACGATGACTCCAACCGCGCTCTGATGGGATCTAACATGCAGCGTCAAGCCGTTCCACTTCTAATTCCTAAAGCTCCGCTCGTCGGAACAGGGATGGAACATAAATCCGCTAAGGATTCTGGCGTATGTGTTGTTTCTAAATATGACGGTATTATCGAACGCTCTTCAGCTAATGAAATTTGGCTGCGCCGGGTTGAAACTGTCGAAGGCAAAGAAGTTAAAGGCGATATCGTTAAATATAAATTACACAAATTTATGCGTTCTAACCAAGGTACCTGTATTAACCAACGTCCTCTAGCTAAAAGAGGGGATATTGTTAAGAAGGGTGACATCCTGGCGGACGGTCCTTCTACAGAAATGGGCGAACTTGCTCTTGGTCGTAACGTAGTCGTTGCGTTCATGACTTGGGAAGGTTACAACTACGAGGATGCGATCCTGTTAAGTGAAAAGCTAGTTAAGGAAGATGTATACACTTCGATTCATATCGAGGAATACGAATCCGAAGCTCGTGACACTAAACTGGGACCTGAAGAAATCACACGTGATATTCCAAACGTGGGCGAAGAAGCTCTGCGCAATCTTGATGAGCGTGGAATTATCCGCATCGGTGCGGAAATCAGTGCTGGTGACATTCTAGTTGGTAAGGTTACTCCTAAGGGTGTAACTGAATTGACTGCAGAAGAGCGTCTCCTACACGCTATCTTTGGTGAGAAGGCTCGTGAAGTACGGGATACCTCTTTACGTGTTCCTCACGGTAGTGATGGTATTATCGTTGACGTTAAAGTATTTACACGTGAGAACGGCGATGAGCTGCCTCCTGGCGTAAATCAATTGGTTCGTGTGTACATCGCTCAGAAACGTAAGATTTCTGAAGGTGACAAAATGGCCGGACGTCACGGTAACAAGGGTGTCGTTGCTCGTATCCTGCCAGAAGAAGATATGCCGTTCCTTCCGGACGGTACGCCGGTACAGGTTGTTCTTAACCCTCTAGGCGTTCCTTCTCGTATGAACATCGGACAGGTGCTTGAGGTCCATATTGGTATGGCCGCATTGCGTCTGGGAATTCACATTGCAACGCCGGTATTCGACGGAGCACGTGAGTACGACGTATTTGATACGATGGAAGAAGCTGGCATGCAGCGTAATGGTAAGACTGTATTGTACGATGGTCGTACAGGTGAACGCTTCGAACGTGAAGTTACTGTCGGCGTCATGCATATGATCAAACTGGCGCACATGGTTGATGATAAGATTCACGCCCGTTCAACAGGACCTTACTCACTAGTTACGCAACAGCCACTGGGTGGTAAAGCTCAGTTTGGTGGACAGCGTTTCGGGGAGATGGAAGTGTGGGCGCTTGAAGCTTACGGTGCTGCATATACATTGCAAGAAATTTTGACCGTAAAATCCGATGACGTGGTTGGTCGCGTGAAGACGTACGAATCCATTGTCAAAGGTGAAAATGTGCCGGAACCAGGTGTTCCTGAGTCGTTCAAGGTATTGATCAAAGAACTGCAGTCCCTGGGTATGGATGTTAAGATTCTTAGCGGTGACGAGCAGGAAATTGAAATGAGAGAATTGGACGATGAGGACGAGACGTCAGGCGACAAGCTGAGCCTCAATTTAGAAGGCGCAGAAGTCGGAGTAGAATAATCACGTTGGAGCTTTTGAGTTCCATTTTATAAAGGACCGCGCCCTCTTTTGATGTAACAGTCAGAGGAGGGCAAAGCGGTACTAAATCAGGATTAGGTTAAGGAGGGTTGCTCCTTGTTGGACGTTAACAATTTTGAATTTATGAAAATCGGACTCGCTTCTCCGGAGAAGATTCGTTCATGGTCCCGCGGAGAAGTTAAGAAACCGGAAACCATTAACTATCGTACATTGAAACCGGAAAAAGAGGGTCTTTTCTGTGAGCGTATCTTTGGACCGCAAAAAGACTGGGAATGTCATTGCGGTAAATACAAACGTGTCCGTTATAAGGGCGTAGTCTGCGACCGTTGTGGCGTTGAAGTTACTCGTGCTAAAGTTCGTCGTGAACGTATGGGTCACATTGAATTGGCTGCTCCGGTATCTCATATCTGGTACTTCAAAGGTATCCCAAGCCGTATGGGTTTGGCACTAGATATGTCTCCAAGATCACTTGAAGAGATTATCTACTTCGCTTCGTATGTTGTAACTGACCCAGGTGAAACACCGCTGGAAAAGAAACAACTTCTATCCGAGAAAGAATATCGTAGCTACCGCGAAAAATACGGTTACGGATTCCAAGCGGGCATGGGTGCTGAAGCTGTTAAGAAGCTTCTTCAAGACATCGACATCGAAAAAGAGCTGGAATTCCTCAAAGAAGAACTGCGTACGGCCCAAGGCCAACGTCGTAACCGGGCGATCAAACGTCTGGAAGTCATTGAAGCATTCCGTAACTCAGGCAACAAACCTGATTGGATGATCATGGATGTTCTTCCGGTTATACCTCCGGAGCTTCGTCCGATGGTTCAATTGGATGGTGGCCGTTTTGCTACGTCTGATTTGAACGATCTTTATCGTCGTGTTATTAACCGGAACAACCGTCTGAAAAGACTGTTGGATCTTGGTGCGCCTGACATTATCGTGCAGAACGAGAAACGGATGCTACAGGAAGCTGTCGATGCTCTCATCGATAACGGCCGTAGAGGACGTCCGGTAACGGGTCCTGGTAACCGTCCATTGAAATCTCTCAGCCACATGCTGAAAGGTAAACAAGGACGTTTCCGTCAGAACTTGCTCGGTAAACGGGTTGACTACTCTGGTCGTTCCGTTATCGTTGTAGGACCGTACCTCAAGATGTATCAGTGCGGACTTCCTAAGAAAATGGCGCTAGAATTGTTCAAGCCTTTTGTCATGAAGGAATTGGTTAATAAGGGCCTAGCCCACAACATAAAGAGCGCAAAACGTAAAGTTGAGCGTGTAAGTCCTGAAGTATGGGATGTACTTGAAGAAGTAATCAGAGAGCACCCAGTACTTCTAAACCGCGCACCAACACTTCACCGTCTCGGTATCCAAGCTTTTGAACCGATTTTGGTGGAAGGTCATGCTATTCGTCTTCACCCACTCGTATGTACGGCTTATAACGCCGACTTTGACGGTGACCAAATGGCGGTGCACGTTCCTCTGTCAGCAGAAGCTCAAGCGGAAGCACGTATTCTCATGCTTGCATCCGGTAATATCTTGAACCCTAAAGACGGAAAACCGGTTGTAACACCTTCCCAGGATATGGTCCTTGGTACTTTCTACCTGACCATGGACAACAAGGAAGAAAAAGGATCAGGTATGATTCTGCGTACCGTAAATGAAGCTGTATCAGCTTACCAACGCGGAACTGCAGGTCTTCATGCTCGTGTAGCTATTCCAGTTAAAGCACTAGGTAAGACTTGCTTTACGGAAAAACAACAAGGCGCAATGTTGATTACTACGATCGGTAAGATTATCTTTAATGAAATTTACCCAAGTAGTTTCCCTTATATCAATGAAGCGACTAAGACTAACTTGCTGCATGGCACGCCAGAGAAATACTTTATCTATGAAAAAGGCGCAGATATTCGCGAGCTGATTGAATCCGCTCCTGAAGCCAGCGCTGTAGGTAAAGAATATCTGGGTCTGATTATCGCACGTTGTTTTGAAACTTATCATACAACCAAAACCTCTATGATTTTGGATAAAATTAAACAACTCGGCTTTACTTACTCCACACGTTCCGGTGTTACCGTTGCTGTGTCGGATGTTATCGTGCCTGAGGAGAAAGTTACGATCCTGAAAGAGTCCGAAGCTAAGGTAGATGTGGTTGCTAACCAATATCGCCGTGGTCTGATCACTAATGACGAACGGTACGACCGCGTTATTGAGATCTGGTCGAAGACGAAGGATGATCTTACGAACATCCTGCTTAAATCGATGGACCGTTTCAACTCAATCATGCTCATGGTTGACTCCAAAGCGCGGGGTAACAAATCGCAGATCACTCAGCTGGGTGGTATGCGTGGTCTGATGGCAACACCTTCGGGTCGGATTTTCGAATTGCCAATTAAAGCGAACTTCCGTGAAGGTCTTACGGTCTTGGAGTACTTTATCTCCACTCACGGAGCGCGTAAAGGTCTTGCCGATACCGCACTTCGTACTGCTGACTCCGGTTACTTGACTCGTCGTCTCGTTGACGTAGCTCAGGACGTTATCGTCCGTGAGGAAGATTGTGGAACGGATAAAGGATTTACAGTTAGTCGTATTCAGGATGGTAAAGAGGTTATTGAGGATCTGTATGACCGTATTGAAGGTCGTTACTGCTTCGAGACTGTTCGTCATCCTGAAACAGGCGAAATCATTGTTCACCGCAACGATTTGATTGACTCCGATAAAGCGGAAGCAATCGTAGACGCTGGTGTAACTAAGCTACAAATCCGCTCTGTACTAAGCTGCCGTGCTCGTCATGGTGTTTGTAAGAAATGTTACGGTCGTAACTTGGCAACTGGTAAACACGTTGAGATCGGTGAAGCGGTTGGTATTATCGCTGCACAATCTATCGGTGAACCAGGAACCCAGCTTACAATGCGTACGTTCCATACCGGCGGTGTTGCCGGTGATGACATCACGCAAGGTTTGCCGCGTATTCAAGAGTTGTTTGAAGCCCGTAACCCTAAAGGTCAGGCTACAATCAGTGAGATCGATGGTGTAATCAAGGAAATCCGTGAAACTAAGGATCGTCGTGAAATCGAGGTTCAAGGTGAAGCAGAATCCAAGACTTATTCCATTACTTATGGATCACGTCTACGTGTCAGCGAAGGCCAAGAAATTGAAGCCGGCGATGAGTTGACAGACGGTTCGATTGACCCTAAAGAAATGCTGCGAATCAAAGGGATCCGTGGGGTACAAAACTACATTCTGCAAGAAGTTCAGCGTGTATATCGTAATCAGGGCGTTGAGATCAATGATAAGCACATTGAAGTTATGATCAAACAAATGCTTCGGAAGATCCGTATCATTGATGCAGGTGACACAAGTCTGTTACCAGGCGCGTTTGCGGATATTCATGAATATGAAGCTGCTAACAAAGAAGCCATCTTGTCAGGTAAAGAGCCTGCAGTTGCTAAACCGGTCTTACTCGGTATTACCAAGGCATCTCTTGAGACAGATTCCTTCTTATCCGCTGCATCTTTCCAAGAAACTACTCGTGTCTTAACAGACGCTGCTATCAAAGGCAAAGTAGATAAGTTGCTTGGACTCAAAGAAAATGTTATTATCGGTAAGTTGATTCCTGCAGGTACTGGTATGAATCGTTACCGTAATGTTAAGCTAAGTGATCCAAATGCAGAAAGCGCGCTTGAATCTTTAGAGCCGGTTCCTGCTGAATAAATTAGCAAACATGGTAGTGAACTCGTGTCATACCTAATCATAGGTGTGACACGAATATCTGCTGTGTATAATATTCATAAAAATTATTGCTGAATTTCTTGACACCATCTATTGATAATGCTAAAATGTCTAAGGTGCGTGAGTAGCCATGTTATCCTTGTTCATTGGAGGTAATGATTATGACTGATGATAGAGGACTACAGGATGCTCAGGTCAAGATCGGTACCAAACAAACCGTCAAGGCGGTAGAGTTGGGCCAAGCTGCAGAAGTCTATGTGGCAGAGGACGGAGATCAAAGGCTTACTTCCAGGATAGTTATGCTTTGTAACAAACAAGGTGTTAAGATCACATACGTGGATACGATGCTGAATTTGGGCAAGGCCTGCGGAATAGAAGTTGGCGCTGCGATGGCAGCCGTCTTAAAACAATAGCTACGGAAATGTTTTTGTACTGGGGTGAACTCCAGCGGCAAGAACTTTTCATTTGTCTTTTTATGAACCGCCTGGGTCTGTGGGCTTAGAGTTCTTAAATCGGCTATCATTTCAGGAAGGGGGTGGCAACAACATGCCAACAATTAACCAATTGGTTCGTAAAGGCCGTCAAGCCAAAATCGAAAAATCTAAATCTCCCGCTCTTCAAAAAGGGTATAACGCCCTCAAGCGTGAGGCTACAAATTTGAGCGCTCCGCAAAAACGCGGTGTGTGCACTCGTGTTGGTACTATGACTCCACGTAAACCAAACTCAGCGCTTCGTAAATATGCCCGTGTTCGTTTGACGAACCGTCTCGAGGTAACAGCTTATATCCCGGGTATCGGACATAACTTACAAGAGCACAGTGTTGTATTACTTCGCGGAGGTAAAGTAAAGGACCTTGCAGGGGTTCGTTACCATATCGTTCGTGGTGCATTGGATACAGCAGGTGTAGCTAACCGGATGCAAGCTCGTTCTAAATACGGTGCTAAACGTCCTAAAGCTAAGAAATAAGAAAAAATTCTAGAATAATAAACATTTAAGAAAGGGGGATATCCATGCCACGCAAAGGTCCAGTTACTAAGAGAGACGTATTGCCAGATCCGTTGTATAATAGCAAGTTGGTTACTCGTTTGATTAACCGCATTATGCTGGGTGGTAAAAGAGGTGTCGCTCAAAGCATTCTGTACAATTCATTCAAATTGATTGAAGAACGTACGGGTAAAGATCCGATGGAAGTTTTCGAAGCTGCCATCAAGAATATCATGCCGGTTTTGGAAGTCAAAGCTCGTCGTGTCGGTGGTGCTAACTATCAAGTACCTATCGAGGTTAAACCAGAGAGACGTACTGCTCTGGGATTACGTTGGCTCGTAAACTACTCTCGCAACCGCGGTGAGAAGACGATGGAAGAGCGTTTGGCGGCTGAGATCATCGACGCTTCCAACAACACAGGCGCTTCTGTTAAGAAACGCGAAGATACACACAAAATGGCTGAAGCAAACAAAGCGTTCGCTCACTACCGTTGGTAGGATTAAGGTCATTCAAATAACTTATATTTTGAAGGGAGATCCATTTCATGGCTAGAGAGTTCTCCTTAAAAAATACACGTAATATCGGGATCATGGCGCATATTGATGCTGGTAAAACAACTACCACAGAGCGGATTCTTTTCTATACAGGCCGTACGCACAAAATCGGTGAAGTTCACGAGGGTGCTGCTACGATGGACTGGATGGAGCAAGAACAAGAGCGCGGAATCACGATTACGTCCGCTGCTACGACTGCTGCGTGGAAAGGTCACCGCATCAATATCATTGATACCCCAGGACACGTTGACTTCACTGTTGAAGTTGAACGTTCCCTGCGTGTATTGGATGGGGCAGTAGGTGTATTTAGTGCAAAAGAGGGCGTTGAGCCTCAGTCTGAAACCGTATGGAGACAGGCTGACCGTTATAACGTTCCACGTATTGCATATGTGAACAAAATGGACATTATCGGTGCGGATTTCCTTAACGTAATCGAAACTATGCGTGATCGCCTTCAAGCCAATGCAGTTGCTATTCAATTGCCAATTGGTGCAGAAAGTGATTTCACTGGTATTATCGACCTTGTTGAGCAAAAAGCACACATGTTCAGAGATGATCTAGGCCAAAACATCGAAGTAACGGATATTCCGGAAGAATATTTGGCCAAAGTTGAGGAGCTGCGTCTCGAGTTGATCGAGAAAGTTGCTGAACTTGATGAAGATCTGACTATGAAGTACCTGGAAGGCGAAGAAATTACAGTTCCGGAAATTAAAGCTGCACTGCGCAAAGGCGTAGTTGAAGTTAAATTGTTCCCTGTAATTGTTGGATCCTCCTACCGTAACAAAGGGATTCAGCTTATGCTGGATGCTGTTGTTGATTACTTGCCATCTCCTCTTGACGTTCCAGCTATCACTGGACATCTTGATGATGGAACTGAAGCAGTTCGTCATTCTTCGGATGAAGAACCGTTTGCAGCTTTGGCATTTAAAATCATGACTGACCCTTATGTAGGTAAACTTACGTTCTTCCGTGTATACTCTGGTATTCTAGAGTCCGGATCTTACGTAGTTAATGCTACTAAGAACAAGCGTGAACGTATTGGTCGTATCCTTCAAATGCATGCTAACAGCCGTCAAGAGATTTCCATCGTGTATTCTGGTGACATCGCTGCAGCAGTTGGTTTGAAAGACACCAGTACAGGTGATACACTGTGTGATGAGAAGCATCCAGTAATTCTGGAATCAATGAACTTCCCTGATCCAGTTATCGAAATCGCTGTTGAACCAAAAACAAAAGCTGACCAAGATAAATTGGGCGTTGCTCTCGGTAAGTTGACTGAAGAGGATCCAACTCTTCGTGCTCATACTGATGAAGAAACAGGCCAAACTATCCTGGCTGGTATGGGTGAACTTCACTTGGACATCATCATCGACCGTATGCGTCGTGAGTTCAAAGTAGAAACCAATGTGGGTAAACCACAGGTTGCTTACCGCGAAACGTTCAAGGCACCTGCTCGCGTCGAAGGTAAATTTGTACGCCAATCTGGTGGTCGTGGTCAATACGGTCACGTATGGGTTGAATTTGAACCCCTCGAGCCAGGTACTGGTAGCAAATTCGAAAGTAAAGTTGTCGGTGGCTCGGTTCCTAGAGAGTACATCGCTCCTGCACTTGCGGGTATCGAAGAACAAATGAAAAACGGCGTACTTGCAGGCTTCCCGCTTGTAGACGTTAAAGCTACCATCGTTGATGGTTCTTACCATGATGTCGATTCCAACGAAATGGCATTTAAAATTGCCGGCTCGATGGCGCTTAAAGCAGCTAAAGACAAGTGTAAACCTGTCCTGCTTGAGCCAATCATGAAAGTAGAAGTAACTGTTCCTGAGGAATATATGGGTGATGTTATGGGTATGCTGAACTCCCGCCGTGGCCGTATCGAAGGTATGGATTCCCGTGGTGGAGCGCAAATTATCCGTGCTAAGGTGCCTCTTTCCGAAATGTTCGGATACTCTACAACTCTTCGTTCTGGTACTCAAGGACGTGGCGTATTCTCAATGGAGCTTTCTCACTATGAAGAAGTTCCTAAATCCATTGCGGAAGAGATCGCTGCTAAGAACAAAGGCGGAGAATAATTACTAGTTTTAACTTGCCGTCCGAGTATAATTACTCAGTCATCTAAGATAAACATATATGCGGGCGGCTCAAATATAAGGAACCCCACATTAAGGAGGAACTGTTCAAATGGCAAAGGCAAAGTTTGAACGTAACAAACCGCACGTTAACATCGGTACTATTGGTCACGTCGACCATGGTAAAACGACTCTGACTGCTGCAATCACTACTGTATTGTCCAAAACTTACGGTGGCGCAGCTATCGCATTCGATCAAATCGACAAAGCTCCTGAAGAGCGCGAACGTGGTATCACAATCTCCACTTCCCACGTTGAATATGAAACTCCTAACCGTCACTACGCTCACGTAGACTGCCCTGGTCACGCCGACTATGTTAAAAACATGATCACTGGCGCAGCGCAAATGGACGGAGCTATCCTGGTTGTATCCGCAGCTGATGGCCCTATGCCACAAACTCGCGAGCACATCCTGTTGTCCCGTCAAGTAGGTGTTCCATACATCGTTGTTTTCTTGAACAAATGCGACATGGTTGAAGACGAAGAGTTGTTGGAATTGGTTGAAATGGAAGTTCGTGACTTGCTGAGCGAGTATGACTTCCCAGGCGACGACACTCCAATCATTCGTGGTTCTGCTCGTGAAGCTCTTCAAAACCCAGAAGGCGAATATGCTAAGAAGATTGTTGAAATGTTCGAAACAATCGACGAGTACATTCCACTTCCAGAGCGTCAAACTGACAAACCATTCTTGATGCCTGTCGAAGATGTATTCTCCATCACTGGCCGCGGTACTGTGGCAACTGGTCGCGTAGAACGCGGAACAGTTAAAGTCGGAGAAGAAATCGAAATCGTTGGTATTCACGAAGAAACTAAGAAATCCGTAGTTACGGGCGTAGAAATGTTCCGTAAATTGCTGGATTCCGCTCAAGCGGGCGACAACATCGGAGCTTTGCTTCGTGGTGTAGACCGTACTATGATCGAGCGTGGCCAAGTATTGGCTAAACCGAACTCTGTTAAACCACACACTGAGTTCACTGCTCAAATCTACGTTTTGACTAAAGAAGAAGGCGGACGTCACAAACCATTCTTCACTGGTTACCGTCCACAGTTCTACTTCCGTACAACTGACGTAACTGGCATCATCAACTTGCCAGAAGGTACTGAAATGGTTATGCCTGGTGACAACATCACTGTAACTGTTGCTTTGATCTCCCCTATCGCTATTGAAGAAGGTACTAAATTCTCCATTCGCGAAGGTGGACGTACAGTTGGAGCAGGTAGCGTAGCTTCCATCCAAAAATAAATTCGTTTCTATCTGCGGGTAGACTCTGAATCATAGTGCCCCGGATTCTTCTTGCGGAGAATCCGGGGCTTTTTGTTATTTAATAGGATAAACCATCTTAAATTCGACAATATACGATAAAATATATATGAAATTTCGAATATTTCTACAAAATTCAACAAAATTCAACGATAAATTGTTTACAATTTTAATAATCATAGAGTAAAATGAAAGGAAGGTAATATTGTAAAAAATTAGTAATTAAGGGGAGAGTGATAACATGGGAAAATGTCCTTTTTCATTCATGCATGCTATAACATCACGTAATAATAATGAGGATTCTCACACCCCTAAATTAATAGAAAATAAACACCAGATTAAGCGTACTGAAGATTTTTTTCATACTCTTGAGGGTTATGACGAACTCAATGAGCAGATGAGAATGATTGATCTATCTGAATCAGATTTGAACTTATTACGTAGGGTGAAGCCTAGCGTTGAAAAGAATATAGACTATATCATTGATCAATTTTATAATTCGGTATTAGGTGTGGATAAACTCGAAGCCATTATATTGGAGCATAGTAGTATCGAGAGGTTGAAAACAACACTCCGCGAGCATATCATTGAAATTTTTGATGGCAAAGTTGATGAAGAATACATAGCAAAACGAATGAAGATTGCTAATATTCATAAAAGAGTAGGACTTGAGCCTAAATGGTACTTATCTGCTTTTCAAAATCTTCAGAACGTTTTTATACAAGTTATCTATAATGAGACACATGATGACAATACACGTCTACATGTAGTTAAGACCGTAACTAAGCTGCTTAACCTTGAACAACAACTTGTCCTAGAGGAATACGAGAAGGAGAACGTCAAAGAGAAGGAACAGCAATACCTTTTGGTTAAAAATGAATTAAAGCAGAAAATTGCTGAATTCAGCAGCGAATTAATAGATTTTAGTATCGATACAAATGCCGCTGTGAAGCAGCTAGTAGCCAGTAGCAATGAAGTGAGTAGAACATTCCAACGTACAGCTACATCCGCTGTAGAGTCGCAGGGGTTGGCTACAGATGGACATGAGCATTTGGATAGCTTAACAGGACAGATTAATCTTATTTATCAAAGTACTAGTGAAATGGAACATTCAGTCCACGAATTAAGCAATTCCTCTAAACAAATTCAAAAAATCGTAAACTCAGTTAAAGATATTGCAGATCAAACTAAAATTCTTTCACTTAATGCAACGATAGAAGCCGCTAGAGCCGGAGTGCATGGTAGAGGGTTTAGTGTAGTTGCTCAAGAAGTTAGTCGGTTGGCAGAGGATACGAAGAATACTGTAATTCAGATCGTAGAGCTGACCTATAAATCGGGAAGTCTCACACAACAAGTCGTTGAGGAGATACGTAAGGTACAAGAGCTAACCAAAAGTGGGAAACATCAATCCGTTGAGACTAGTCTTTTGTTTTCCGAAATTGTAGAGGCGATGAGGAGTAGCACACAAGAGATTGTTATAGTAGAAGAAGAAATAAGAACATTGATTCAGACAATAGAGGGAATTGGGTCAGCAACAGCACAGACTGCGGAGTCAGCTGAGATTTTTAAGTCTGCCACTGAGAATCTTTAACCTATATAATAGTAATAAAGCAACGCATGAAAAAAATATGCGTTGTTTTGTTATTTTAGCTTGCAATACTGCTGCCTATTATATATAATAATAAATGTTGTTCTGAGACGTTGCGATGATGTGAGAGGTTACTGACACACCCGGCCCCTTTGCCATGAGGTCGACGTCAGAAAATTTTCACGGAGTATGTCCGATAATAAATTGGGCGATAGAAGGAGGGACTAAAATGGCAAAGCAAAAAATTCGTATTCGCTTGAAAGCATACGACCACAGAATTCTTGATCAATCCGCAGAGAAAATCGTTGAAACTGCAAAACGTTCGGGTGCTGGTGTATCTGGACCGATTCCGTTGCCAACTGAGAAGCAAATCATTACTATTCTCCGTGCGGTACACAAGTACAAGGATTCCCGTGAACAGTTTGAACAACGGACTCACAAACGTTTGATCGATATTGTGAACCCAACACCACAAACTGTGGATGCCTTGATGCGCTTGGATCTACCGTCCGGTGTAGATATCGAAATCAAATTGTAATTCTATTTTTAGCAACTTAGGAAAAGAAAAGAGGTGTCAACATTGAAAGGTATCTTAGGAAAAAAACTCGGTATGACTCAAGTGTTTACTCCAGAAGGTAACGTAATTCCTGTTACTGTTATCGAAGCAGGCCCTTGTGTAGTACTGCAAAAGAAAGACCTGAATATCGACGGATATGAAGCAGTGCAATTGGGCTTTTCTGATAAAAAAGAAAGTCGCTCCAATAAGCCTGAACAAGGTCACGCCAAAAAGGCAAATGCAACACCTAAGCGCTACGTTCGTGAAATTCGCGGTGTTGACCTCGGGTCTCTCGAGGTTGGACAAGAACTGAAGGCTGATATTTTTGCTGAGGGCGAATTTGTTGACGTAACTGGCACATCTAAAGGTAAAGGTTTCCAAGGTAACATCAAACGTTGGGGACAAAGCCGCGGACCAATGGCACACGGATCGCGTTACCACAGAAGACCGGGTTCCATGGGTTCTATCCAAGCTAACCGTGTTCCGAAGGGCAAACGCCTCCCAGGACATATGGGTCACACGACTATCACGGTTCAAAAGCTTGAAATCATCAAGGTTGACGTTGAACGTAACGTATTGCTGGTTAAAGGCGCTATCCCAGGTCCTAAAAACAGCTTCGTGAAAGTTAAACAAACCGTTAAGAAATAATTACCTAAGAAAGGAGGAACATGAAATGCCAAAAGTAACACTTTTTAATATTAGTGGCAACGAAGTTGGTGAAGTAGAACTGAGCGATACAGTATTCGGTATTGAACCGAATGAGCACGTTCTACACGAAGCTGCGCTTATGCAAAGAGCTTCCCTTCGTCGTGGTACACACAAAGTAAAAGGACGTTCTGAAGTTCGTGGCGGTGGACGTAAGCCTTGGAAACAAAAAGGTACAGGTCGCGCTCGTCAAGGATCCATTCGTTCTCCACAATGGAAAGGCGGCGGCGTTGTCTTCGGACCAACACCACGTAGCTATTCCTGGAAATTGCCTAAGAAGGTTCGTCGTTTGGCGATCAAATCCGCTTTGTCCTCGAAAGTACTCGAGAATGACATTATCGTATTGGATAGCTTGACAATGAATGCTCCGAAGACGAAAGAATTCGCAGCAATCTTGAACAACCTGAAAGTGGAACGCAAAGCTTTGATCGTAGCTACTAGCTATGATGATAACGTAGCACTTTCCGCTCGTAACATCCCTGGGGTGAAATTCGTAGCGGCTGACGGCATTAATGTTCTTGACGTACTGACGTACGACAAACTGATCATCACTAAAGAAGCAGTTCTGAAGGTAGAGGAGGTGTTCGCGTAATGAAAGATCCTCGTGATATTATCAAACGTCCGGTGATTACGGAACGTACTTCCGACTACATGAGCGAAATGAAATACGCTTTTGAAGTGGATATCCGTGCTAACAAAACCGAAATCAAAAAAGCTGTCGAGGCTATTTTCAAAGTAAAAGTAACTAATGTGAACACAATGCGCGTGCCTGGCAAACTGAAACGTTATGGTAAATATTCTGGTTACACTCCAGAGTGGAAAAAAGCCATCGTTAAGCTTAGCCCGGACAGCAAACCGCTTGAATTTTTTGAAGCGGTAGAATAATACTCTTAAAGTAAGGAGGAAACTATAGTGCCAATCAAAAAGTACAAACCGACCTCTCCGGCAAGACGCCATATGTCTGTGTCTACGTTTGAAGAAATCACAACAAACCAGCCAGAGAAATCGTTGCTTTCTCCGCTGTTCAAACATGCGGGACGCAACAACCAAGGTAAAATTACGGTTCGTCACCATGGCGGCGGACACAAACGTAAATACCGTATTATCGACTTCAAACGGACTAAAGACGGCATACCAGGTAGCGTTGCTACAATCGAGTATGACCCGAACCGTACATCTAATATTGCTTTGATCCACTATGCTGATGGAGAGAAACGTTATATCATCGCTCCTAAAGGCCTAAAAGTTGGGGATAAAGTAGAGTCCGGCCCAACAGCCGACATCAAAATTGGTAACAGTCTTGCACTGGAGAACATCCCAGTGGGTACAGTTATCCACAACATTGAGTTGAAACCAGGTAAAGGCGGACAATTGGTTCGTGCTGCTGGTACAGAAGCTCAATTGCTTGGTAAAGAAGAAAAATACTGTTCCGTTCGTTTGTCATCCGGTGAGGTTCGTAAGATCCTTAGCGTATGCCGTGCAACTATCGGTTCCGTAGGTAACGAAGATCATGAATTGATCAAAATCGGTAAAGCTGGACGTAGTCGCTGGCTGGGCCGTCGCCCTGAAGTACGCGGTGTAGTAATGAACCCGAACGATCACCCACACGGTGGTGGTGAAGGCCGCGCTCCAATCGGACGTAAATCGCCTATGTCTCCATGGGGTAAACCAACCCTTGGTTACAAAACGCGTAAGAAAAACAAGGCATCTGATAAATATATCGTTCGCCGCCGCACAAAATAAGACGCTTCTGGCAAGTTAATAAAGCGCGAAGCGTCGATTCGCGGTTTGAAGAACCGGATGAAGGGAGGATTCACACATGGGTCGCAGTTTAAAGAAGGGGCCGTTTATCGATGGCTACCTGCTTAAAAAAGTTGAGGAACTGAACGAGGCTGAAAAAAAGGTTGTAGTTAAAACTTGGTCCCGTCGCTCAACCATTTTCCCTCAGTTTATCGGACATACGTTTGGTGTATATGACGGCCGTAAACACGTGCCTGTATACGTAACAGAAGATATGGTAGGTCACAAGTTGGGCGAGTTCGCGCCAACACGTACTTACAAAGGCCACGCGGGTGACGATAAGAAAACAAGAAGATAATAATAAGGTCTCTGTTTGAAAGGAGGTTAAACAATGGAAGCAAAAGCACATGCAAGATCGGTGCGGATTTCCGCTCGTAAAGCGAAACTGGTTGTTGACTTGATTCGTGGTAAGCAAGTGGGGGAAGCAATTGCTATTCTTCGCCACACTCCGAAATCCGCTTCTCCGGTCGTTGAGAAGTTGCTTAATTCGGCAATTGCGAATGCTGAGCATAACTATTCTTTGGACGTGAACAGTTTGTTCGTTAGCGAGGTTTTCGTTAACCAAGGACCTACTATGAAACGTTTCCGTCCGCGCGCCATGGGCCGCGCAAGTCGGATCAATAAACGCACGAGCCACATTACACTGGTGGTATCTGAGAAATAAGGAGGGATAACACGTGGGTCAAAAGGTAAATCCAATCGGACTCCGGATCGGGATCATTCGCGATTGGGAATCTAAATGGTATGCAGGAAAAGATTTCGGTACTCTTCTGATGGAAGACGTCAAAATCCGGGAATACCTTAAAGGTAAGTTGAAGGATTCCGCTGTTTCCCATATCGAGATCGAAAGAGCGGCTAACCGCGTGAACGTTACAATTCACACTGCTAAACCAGGTATGGTTATTGGTAAGGGCGGAGCAGAAGTAGAAGTACTTCGCAGCGCAGTTACAGCAATCGCTGGTGGCAAAAAAGTACACATCAACATCAATGAAATCAAGCACCCTGAATTGGATGCAATTCTTGTAGCTGAGAGCATTGCTCAACAATTGGAACGTCGTGTATCGTTCCGTCGTGCACTCAAACAAGCGATTCAAAGAACAATGCGTTCTGGCGCAAAAGGGATTAAAACTCAAGTAGGCGGACGTCTTGGCGGAGCTGAGATTGCTCGTTCAGAAGGTTATAGCGAAGGAACAGTTCCACTTCATACGCTTCGTGCCGATATCGATTACGGAACGGCTGAAGCACATACAACTTACGGTCTTATCGGCGTAAAAGTATGGATCTACCGTGGAGAAGTTCTTCCCCCAGCTAAGAAACAAGCTGCTCAGGAAGGAGGCAACTAATCATGTTGGTACCAAAACGCGTAAAACACCGCAAGCAACAACGCGGACACATGAAGGGTATGGCAAAGGGTGGTACTGAATTGAACTTCGGCGAATTCGGCCTGGTTGCAATGGAACCATCTTGGATCACTAACCGTCAGATCGAAGCTGCTCGTATCGCAATGACACGTTATATCAAACGTGGCGGTCAAGTTTGGATCAAGATTTTCCCAGATAAGCCTATTACTCAAAAGCCTCTCGAGGTTCGTATGGGTAGTGGTAAAGGTAACGTTGAGAAATGGGTAGCCGTAGTTAAACCGGGCAAGATTATGTTCGAACTCGGAGGCGTGTCGGAAGAAATCGCTCGTGAAGCGATGCGTCTTGCCGCTCACAAGCTGCCTGTTAAGACTAAGTTTGTGAAACGTGAAGAATTGGGTGGTGAAGCAAATGAAAGCTAATGAACTTCGCAACTTAACCACTGCTGAGATTGAACAAAAGATCGCTGGATTCAAAGAGGAACTTTTTAATCTCCGTTTCCAATTGGCAACTGGCCAACTGGACAACCCGACTCGGATTCGTGACGTGCGCAAGGAAATAGCTCGTGCTAAAACCGTGATCCATCAAAGAGTGCTTGGGATTAGTTAAGTGAGACGGATCTCAGATCCGTATTCAGGAAGGAGGCTAACTAATGAGCGAAGAACGTAATGCACGTAAAGTGCTAATCGGTAAAGTGGTCAGTGATAAAATGGATAAAACCATCGTAGTCGCTGTTGAAACCTATAAGAAGCATAACTTGTACCACAAACGCATCAAGTCTACGAAGAAATTCAAAGCACATGATGAGGAAAACGTTGCGAAAATTGGCGATACCGTAAAAGTCATGGAAACTCGTCCGTTGTCCAAGGACAAACGTTGGAGACTAGTTGAAGTGGTTGAAAAAGCGGTTATCATCTAAGATAATCAAAAGAGTTTTTCCGGAAGGAGGAAATTATAATGATTCAACCATTTACACGCTTGCATGTGGCTGACAACTCTGGTGCGAAGGAACTGATGTGTATCCGCGTACTGGGTGGTACTGGACGCCGTACAGCAGCAATCGGTGATTTGATCGTTTGTTCCGTTAAACAAGCAACACCAGGCGGCGTTGTCAAAAAAGGTGATGTTGTTAGAGCGGTAGTTGTTCGTACGAAACGTTCCGTTCGTCGTAAAGATGGATCTTACATCGCATTCGACGAAAATGCAGCTGTTGTTGTTAAAGACGACAGAAGCCCTCGTGGAACACGTATCTTTGGACCAGTTGCTCGCGAACTTCGCGATAAAGACTACATGAAGATCGTTTCCTTGGCACCGGAAGTAATCTAATAAACACGAGCACCAATAAGTTGAAGGTTAGTTATAGGAGGTGTAATAAATGCCTAGAGTGAAAAAAGTTCTGGAATCCCATAACAATAAACTGCACGTGAAGAAAGATGATGTGGTGCTTGTGATTAGTGGTAAAGACAAAGGCAAAAAAGGCCGTGTCATCGCTGCTTATCCTCGTGAAAACCGCGTTCTGGTAGAAGGCGTCAATATGGTGAAAAAACACCAAAAGCCGAACCAGCTGAATCCACAGGGTGGAATTATTGAGCAGGAAGCTTCGATTCATGTGTCCAACGTAATGCACATCGATCCGAAGTCCGGCAAAGTAACACGTATCGGTTACAAAGTATTGGACAACGGTAAAAAAGTTCGGATTGCTAAAAGATCCGGAGAGATTATCGACTAATCTAGCCCTTAAGAAAGGAGGTTAAATCTTCATGGCAGCAAGAATGAAAGAACGTTATCTCAACGAAATAACACCTGCTTTGATGCAGAAGTTTAACTATACAACTGTTATGCAAGTGCCTAAGATCGAGAAGGTTGTCATCAACATGGGTGTGGGTGACGCTGTTCAAAACTCCAAAGTACTTGATGCTGCAGTTAATGACATGCAGTTGATCGCTGGTCAAAAACCAGTAATCACTAAAGCTAAAAAATCCATCGCTGGTTTCAAACTACGCGAAAATATGCCGATTGGGGTTAAAGTAACACTGCGCGGCGAGCGTATGTATTACTTCTTGGACAAATTGTTCAACGTAACGCTTCCACGCGTACGTGACTTCCGTGGTGTTTCCACTAAAGCCTTTGACGGCCGTGGTAACTACACACTTGGTCTTAAAGAACAATTGATCTTCCCCGAGATCGAATATGACAAAGTGGATAAAGTCCGCGGTATGGACATCGTTATTGTAACGACTGCTAAGACGGACGAGGAATCCCGCGAGCTGCTGGGTCAGCTGGGAATGCCTTTCGCAAAATAAAGTCGGTTAATCCATTTTCTCCGAAAATGTTTAGGAGGTGTCAGGCTAAGTGGCAAAAACTTCGATGAAAGTTAAACAACAACGTACGCCTAAGTTTAAAGTACGTGCATATACACGTTGCGAACGTTGTGGTCGTCCACATTCGGTACTGCAAAAGTTCAAAATTTGCAGAATTTGTTTCCGTGAATTAGCTTATAAAGGCCAGATCCCTGGCGTGAAAAAAGCAAGTTGGTAAGAAGTTTATAAACGGGAAGGAGGTTTACACACATGACTATGTCTGATCCTATTGCAGATATGCTTACTCGTATTCGTAACGCTAACATTGTGCGTCACGAAACGGTAGAAATGCCTGCTTCTACTATGAAGAAACAAATCGCTGACATTTTGAAGCGTGAAGGTTTCATCCGCGATGCGGAATTCGTTGAAGATAGCAAACAAGGGATTATCCGTATCTTCTTGAAATACGGCCCTAACCAAGAGCGTGTTATTTCTGGTTTGAAAAGAATCAGTAAACCAGGCCTTCGCGTATACACGAAGAGCAATGAAGTGCCTCGTGTACTCGGTGGTCTAGGAATCGCGATTATCTCCACATCTAAGGGAGTTATGACCGACAAAGAAGCTCGTCAATCAAAATCTGGCGGAGAAGTTGTCTGCTACATTTGGTAATAAACGTCACAAGATAAGGAGGTGCAACACATGTCTCGTATTGGTCGTAAACCAATCGCAGTACCTAGCGGTGTAGATGTCACTTTGGACAACGCCGTTATTACAGTAAAAGGTCCAAAAGGTTCTTTGACTCGTGAGCTTCATAAAGACATGAAGGTTACAGTTGAAAATAACGAAATTACCGTTGTTCGTCCGTCGGATAACAAATTGCATCGTTCACTTCACGGCACAACCCGCTCCGTTGTCAACAACATGGTAGCAGGCGTGACTGAAGGTTTCTCGAAATCTCTGGAATTGGTTGGGGTCGGATATCGTGCAAGCAAATCCGGAGATAAAGTCGTTCTGAACGTTGGTTACTCCCACCCGGTTGAAATTACACCGGAAGCAGGTATTGAGTTTGAAGTTCCTGCGAACACGAAGATCATCGTTAAAGGTATCGATAAAGAACGCGTTGGCGCATATGCTGCTAAAATTCGTTCCGTTCGTGAGCCAGAACCGTATAAAGGTAAAGGTATCAAATATGAAGGCGAGCGTATCATCCGCAAAGAAGGTAAAGCTGGTAAGAAGAAATAACCAGTTTGAACTTAATTGTAAGATACCCCGTGCATCTTAAAGTGAAGCTGTTTACGGCAAACTGAAGGGAGTGAAAGGGAAGTCATGATTACAAAAGAAGATAAAAACAAGGCTCGTCTCAAAAGACACCTGCGTGTTCGTAAGAAGATCCAGGGAACTACTGAGCGTCCACGTTTGAACGTATTCCGTTCTTCAAAACACATCTACGCTCAACTGATCGATGATGTTAAAGGGGTTACTATCGTATCCGCTTCTACACTTGATAAAGAACTGAGCGCTAACATCGGTAATGGCGGCAGCGTTGAAGCTGCAGCGAAAGTTGGCCAATTGGTCGCTGAGCGTGCTAAAGAAAAAGGATATGCAGTGGTCGTATTCGACCGCGGAGGTTACTTGTACCATGGACGAATTCAAGCATTGGCTGACGCAGCTCGTGAAGCTGGTCTTGAATTCTAGAATAATTCTTAAAAGGAGGTTAACGACTTGCGTGTAGATCCGAACAGTTTAGAACTGACAGAAAGAGTTGTACACATTAACCGTGTAGCAAAAGTTGTAAAAGGCGGACGCCGTTTCAGCTTTAGTGCACTCGTTGTTGTGGGCGATGGCAATGGCTACGTCGGTGCTGGTATCGGTAAAGCCGGCGAAGTTCCGGATGCCATCCGTAAAGGCATTGAAGACGCCAAGAAAAACCTGATTCACATTCCAATCGTAGGAACTTCGATTCCCCATCTCGTTACTGGCCACTTCGGCGCAGGACGCGTGTTGCTGAAACCAGCATCAGAGGGTACTGGCGTTATCGCTGGCGGTCCAGTTCGTGCGGTATTGGAATTGGCAGGCGTTGGCGACATTTTGACAAAATCACTGGGTTCTTCGAATTCCATGAACATGGTCAATGCAACTTTGGAGGGACTTTCCCGTCTGAAACGCATTGAAGAGGTCGCGAAACTTCGCGGCAAATCTGTCGAAGAATTGCGCGGTTAAGGAGGGGAACGTCAATGGCAAAATTGCAAATTACCCTCGTACGTAGTGTAATCGGACGTCCAGAAACACAACGTGTTACTGTTAAGACGCTCGGCCTACGTAAACTCAACACGACAGTGGTTCACAATGACAGTCCTGCAATTCGCGGAATGATCAACAAAGTGAGTCACTTGCTATCTGTAACTGAAATTGAAGGCTAATCGCCTCGCATAAATTAACAAACATAAGGAGGTGCAAACGATGAAGTTACATGAACTTGCTCCAGCTCCTGGTTCCCGCAAAGAACGCAATCGCGTTGGTCGTGGACCAAGTAGCGGAAATGGTAAAACTTCCGGTCGCGGTCACAAAGGTCAAAACTCACGTTCTGGCGGTGGTGTTCGTCCGGGCTTCGAGGGTGGACAAAATCCGCTCTATCGTCGTCTGCCTAAACGTGGTTTCGTCAATCCTACCCGTAAAGAGTATGCGATTGTGAACCTTGAAGATCTGAATAGCTTTGCAGAAGGAACAGAAGTGACTCCGCAGTTGTTGCTTGAAACTGGTGTTGTCAAGAATTCCAAAAGCGGCATTAAGATTCTCGGCAATGGTGAGTTAACCGTTAAATTGACTGTACAAGCAAATAAGTTCTCTCAATCTGCGGTAGAGAAAATCGAGGCTGCCGGCGGTAAAACCGAGGTGATCTAATGTTCAAGACGCTTAAGAATATCTGGCATGTGGAAGATTTGCGCAAAAAGATCCTGTTTACCTTGTTCATTCTGATTATCTACCGTATCGGTTCGTTTGTACCGGTTCCTGGTGTGAACAAAGATGTACTGGAAACAGCAAATCAAAGCGGTGACGCTTTGATGGGACTTTTGAACACCTTCTCGGGCGGAGCGCTCAAAAACTTCTCGATATTTGCGATAAGTATTTATCCGTACATTACAGCATCCATCATCGTGCAATTGCTGTCGATGGATGTTGTTCCTAAGTTTGCTGAATGGGCTAAACAAGGGGAGCACGGTAAAAAACAACTAGCGCAAATCACTCGTTATGGTACTGTGATTTTGGCCCTGATCCAAGGTTTTGCTACGTCGATAGGGTTTAACCGGATTTATGGAACTCAAATGATGCCGAATGCGACATTTGCTGACTACTTACTGGTTGCCATTATCTTGACGGCTGGTACTTCTTTCCTGATGTGGCTTGGTGAACAGATTACCGAAAAGGGAATCGGGAACGGGATTTCGATCCTGATTTTTGCGGGAATCGTCGCCGCCATCCCGGGATATATCACGAGTACGGCTAACTCAAGCTTTATTCAGCCGGATCAAGTGTTCCTGAATATTCTTAAAGTCGTTATTGTGCTGATTGTGATTGTAGCGATTATTACAGCAGTTATCTTCGTACAGCAAGGTATTCGGAAGATTCCTGTTCAATACGCTAAACGCGTAGTCGGCAACAAAATGTACGGTGGACAGAATACGCACATTCCGCTGAAAATTAATGCGGCTGGTGTAATTCCGGTTATCTTCGCCGTATCACTGCTTCAGTTCCCAGTTGTTCTCTCCAGTTTCTGGTCAACACATGCCTGGGCTCAATGGATTGCCAAGTATTTGGCAACTGATGCACCACTTGGTATGCTTCTGTATGTAGTGATGATCATCGGGTTCACGTTCTTCTATACGTTCGTGCAGATGAATCCTCAGCAGATGGCTGATAACATGAAGAAGAATGGTGGTTACATTCCAGGTATCCGTCCTGGTAAAGCTACTGAGAAATATTTGACTAGAGTAATGTCTCGTCTGACTATGTCCGGCGCATTGTTCCTGGCTTTGATCTCTGTATTGCCGATGTTCTTCGGTGCTTTATCTGGATTGCCTAAAGAAGTTCGAATTGGTGGTACTTCACTGCTAATCGTAATCGGTGTGGCATTGGATACTATGAAGCAGATCGAGAGCCAATTGATCAAACGCCATTACAAAGGCTTCATCAATAAATAGGCGATAGGTTCCGGTGAAGCATAAGATTTTATTCTTCCCGGCACCTATTGTGCTGTTTCTTGCTTGGTGGCGAACTTTTGGGGGGAGAGAGAAATCGTGAACATTTTATTCATGGGCCCTCCTGGGGCAGGCAAGGGAACACAAGCGGCTGAGATCATAAAAGAGTTTGGCATTCCGCATATTTCGACAGGAGATGCTTTCCGTTTGGCAATCAAACAAGAGACTCCAGTCGGATTGAAGGCTAAATCATTTATTGATCAAGGTTTGCTTGTACCAGATGATGTGACCATTGGGATAGTTGAAGAACGGCTGCAGCAGTCCGATTGCGAAAAAGGATTTCTATTGGATGGTTTTCCAAGAACTCTTTCGCAAGCGGAAGCGCTGGATGAAATTCTAAGCCGTTTGAATACTTCTTTGGATCATGTCATCAACTTGAATGTTGACCGTGGACTGTTGATGGCGCGTCTTACTGGACGTCGTATCTGCACAGTTTGCGGAGCATCCTACCATTTAATCTTCAACCCGCCGAAGCAAGATGGCATTTGCGACATTGATGGCGGTGAATTGTATCAACGTCCGGATGACAACGAAGAAAGTGTAGGCAAGCGTCTGGATGAGTATGATAATAAGACAGCGCCGCTGCTTGCGTTTTATGATAATAAAGGTCTTTTGCGTCAGGTAAATGGGGAAAACGAAATCAATGTCGTTTCTTCTGAAATCGTATCTTTATTGCGGGGTTAATGTAATGATCATTTGTAAATCCGAACAGGAACTTGCCTTTATGAGGGAAGCTGGTCGAATTGTTGCCGAGAGTCACCGTCTTATTGCTGAGGCCATTGAGCCTGGCATTACAACGGGCGATCTCGACAGAATCGCCGATCAATACATTCGCAGTCAAGGTGCTGTGCCGTCTTTCAAAGGCTACAACGGTTTTCCTGCCAGCATTTGCGCTTCAGTCAACGAACAATTAGTGCATGGATTTCCAGGTAAACGCAAACTGATCGAAGGCGATATTGTAACGCTGGATATCGGTGCAGAGTACCGCGGTTATCACGGTGATTCCGCCTGGACCTACGGTGTGGGCAGCATTTCCGAAGAGGCTCAGCGTTTGCTGGACGTTACGGAAGGCTCCTTGTACGCGGGACTGGCGTTAGTTAAGCCGGATGTGCGCTTGTTTACAATCTCCCATGCTATCCAGCAATATATCGAAGAGGCTGGTTTCTCAGTCGTACGTGAGTATGTTGGTCATGGTATTGGGGCAAAACTGCATGAAGAACCGCAAATTCCGAATTATGGCATAGCGGACCGCGGACCACGTCTGAAACCGGGTATGGTACTCGCGATCGAGCCGATGGTAAACGTAGGAAAGAGACATGTCAGAACGCTGGAAGATAACTGGACTGTCGTTACGGTGGATGGCTCCCTATGTGCTCACTTTGAGCATACAGTAGCAGTTACTCCGGACGGCATGGAAATTTTCACAAAACTGAATGCGTAGGTGATCTCCACTTGAATACTGTGAGCAGCCCGCAGGTTGGTCAATTAGTGAGAATTCTCAAAGGCAAAGATGCCGGAGAGGCAGCCGTTGTTATCGCAGTTGTTGATAGCAGATTTGTATACATTGCAGATGGAGACAAACGTAAGTTTGATGGGCCAAAGAAGAAGAATATTCTTCATCTTGAGCTCATACCCTTCATCAGCAGTGAGGTTGTGAACAGTTTGGAAGAAACTGGGCGGGTAACAAACGGAAAGCTGCGTTACGCAGTGACGAAGTATGCTGGCCCAACCGGAATAAGTGCTTATGAGAAAGGAGACTAACTGTGGCTAAGGAAGATGTCATTGAAGTAGAAGGTACTGTCCTTGAACCGTTGCCAAATGCAACGTTTAAGGTTGAGCTTGAGAACGGTCATCAAATACTTGCCCATGTATCCGGTAAATTGCGGATGCACTTTATCCGTATTTTGACCGGAGACAAAGTGGTCGTGCAGTTATCGCCTTATGATTTATCAAAAGGTCGTATAACTTACCGTAAATAGATGGGAACTACGAAAAAAGTTTTGCTTCGCAAAACTTTGAGGAGGTAATTAACATGAAGGTAAGACCTTCTGTAAAGCCCATTTGCGAGAAATGTAAAGTAATCCGCCGCAAAGGGACTGTTATGGTGATTTGCGAAAATCCGAAACACAAACAAAAACAAGGTTAAGAAGGGGGTGTAGCGTAAAATGGCTCGTATAGCTGGAGTGGATTTGCCACGTGACAAACGCGTTGAGATCGCCTTGACTTATATTTTCGGAATCGGTAAAACGACTTCTCAGAAAATTCTTAATGAAACAGGCATTAGCGCTAATACACGTGTCCGTGATTTGACGGAAGATGAAGTCAGCAAACTGCGTGAAACGATCGACAAAACGGTTAAGGTTGAAGGTGACCTGCGTCGTGAAATTTCCTTGAATATTAAACGTCTTACTGAGATCGGCTGTTACCGCGGTGTTCGTCACCGTCGTGGATTGCCTGTTCGCGGTCAACGTACTAAAACCAATGCCCGTACCCGGAAAGGCCCGCGTCGTACGGTAGCAAACAAGAAGAAATAATAAGGGGGGATAAGAGACAATGGCTAAACCGAAAAAAGTCGTACGTACCAAACGTCGCGACCGTAAAAATATCGAATCCGGCGTGGCACATATTCGTTCCACGTTCAATAACACCATCGTTACCATCACAGATCCTCACGGAAATGCAATTTCCTGGGCAAGCTCCGGCGGCCAAGGATTTAAAGGTTCCCGTAAGTCGACTCCATTCGCAGCGCAAATGGCAGCTGAATCAGCAGCTAAAGCAGCTATGGAGCACGGCATGAAGTCGGTTGAGGTTATGGTTAAAGGACCGGGCGCGGGCCGCGAAGCAGCCATCCGTTCCCTTCAAGCTGCAGGGCTTGAAGTTAACCTTATTAAAGACGTAACTCCGGTTCCTCACAATGGATGCCGTCCGCCGAAACGTCGTCGCGTATAGTGAAATCAGTATTGTAAATGTGGTATAATTCTGACGCATCTGCTAATAATAGGTGTTTAGGCATACTACATGATGCACCTGATGGGGTGACAGTTTCATATAGGAGCGACGTTGAAGGAGGGGTAAACTCGTGATAGAAATCGAAAAGCCGAAGATTGAGACCGTAGAAGCTAATGATGAAGGTACCTATGGGAAATTCGTAGTTGAACCGTTGGAACGTGGGTATGGCACGACTCTGGGGAATTCACTTCGCCGGATATTGCTTTCTTCGCTTCCAGGAGCCGCAGTGACTTCGGTCCAAATTGACGGCGTTCTGCATGAGTTCTCGACCGTTCCAGGCGTAATGGAAGATGTGACGGAGATCATTCTGAACCTTAAAGCCTTGTCCCTGAAGATTCATTCAGACGAGGAAAAAGTGTTTGAGATTGATGCCGAAGGGGAAGGCATCGTTACCGCAGGTGATATCCGTGCGGACAGCGATGTTGAGATCCTCAACCCGGATCTTCACATTGCAACGCTGGGACCTGGTGCGAGACTTCACATGCGTATTTTTGCAGGCCGTGGTCGCGGCTACGTCCAAGCGGACCGGAACAAACGCGACGATCAGCCAATTGGCGTTATCCCGGTTGACTCCATCTACACTCCTATTTCACGCGTTAACTACGGCATAGACAATACACGTGTTGGTCAAGTGACCAACTACGACAAATTGACGCTTGAAATTTGGACAGATGGCAGTATTAGACCGGAAGAGGCTGTAAGCCTCGGAGCCAAAATTTTGAACGAGCACCTCGTATTGTTCGTAGGTCTTACGGACGAAGCGAAAGACGCCGAAATTATGGTTGAAAAAGAAGAAGACAAAAAAGAAAAAGTGCTAGAGATGACAATCGAAGAGCTTGATCTTTCTGTCCGCTCTTACAACTGCCTCAAACGTGCTGGTATTAATACCGTACAAGAGCTTACCACGAAGACTGAAGAAGATATGATGAAGGTGCGTAACCTTGGTCGTAAATCTTTGGAAGAAGTTCAGGAGAAGCTTGAGGAACTTGGTTTGGGACTCCGTACAGAAGAATAGCTACAGATTGCTACAGTAAAGGAGGGAAAACACATGGCATACCAAAAATTGGGCCGTGATTCCAGTGCGCGTAAAGCGTTATTTCGCGACATGGTAACGGATCTATTTTTATACGAGCGCATCCAAACAACGGAAGCTAAAGCGAAAGAAGTTCGTTCTATCGCTGAAAAGTTGATCACTAAAGCTAAAAAAGGCGATCTTCATGCTCGTCGTCAAGTAGCTGCATTTGTTCGCCGCGAGACTGTTGATGGTGAACAAGATGCAATTCAAAAATTGTTCTCTGACATCGCTCCTCGTTACACAGAGCGTCCAGGTGGATACACTCGTATCCTGAAACTCGGACCTCGTCGTGGGGACGCTGCGCCTATGGTTTATCTTGAATTGGTAGACCGCGCGTAGTATCACAAGTATTGATTTCCGATGCTTCCCTTTCATCCGGCCCTCTTTGGAGTAAAGATGGGGGAAATATCAGCGTTATTGTGCTGCAGAGGCGCAAGACTCTGCTGTACTAATAACCGTGGGAATCACCTTGGTTCAATTGAAGGAGCTCCCGCAGGGGCTCTTTTTTTTGAAGTAATGGAGTGAAGTGTTAATGGATGCCGTCCTTCTGGGGACGGCAAAGCCATTTCTTCCTCGTGAATAAGATCAGACAGTGCTTCGATCGACGTTTCTGCTGAACGGTTTAAAAAGGAGAACGGAATGCGTAATCTATTGATGAAGGTCAATTATGACGGAACAAATTATGATGGCTTTCAGACCCAGCCTCAGGGCAATACGATTCAAGATCGGCTGGAGCAAGCGATACTCCATCTGACAGGTGAGGAGCTTAAGATTACTGCTTCTGGTCGCACAGATGCCGGAGTACACGCCTACGGTCAGCCTTTTAACTTTACGACCTCCTCTCGAATCCCACTTGAACGTTGGTGTCTGGCGCTTAATGCCCGGCTGCCACAAGATATCGTGGTTACTGAGGCTAGGGAAGTACCGCTGACGTTTCACTCTCGTAGAGGAGCTAAGCGTAAAACTTACCGATACACGATTAACGGCAACAGGTTTCCAGACCCGTTTCAACGGCGCTGGCAGCTTCATCATCCGGTGAGGTTGGACATTCCTGCGATGCAGCAAGGCTTAACGCATATTTTAGGGACACATGACTTCACTTCGTTTGCTTCACGGAGGTCTACTAAGGCCTCTCATGTACGAACGATCTTTGAAGCTCATATGGAAGTAGACCGCAGCATGTGCCGACCCTCTTCATTAGATCAGGGAGTGATCCAAACTTATATAACGGGTAGTGGATTTCTTCAGCATATGGTTCGCATTATTATGGGGACTTTGATCCATGTGGGGGAAGGTAAAATAGATGCTGATCATGTTGCTGAGATATTGGCGGCATGTGATCGTTCTGCTGCTGGTCCAACAGCTATGGCCAAGGGGTTGGCTTTGTGGAGTGTAGAATATGACGAGACTGAAAGTGAATCTTTTTTTCTATAAATTTCTTCCTGAATAATAGGCTGAATGTTTAAAAATCACTTGCACTTGTTATGTTTATACTGTAATATAAAAGTTGTGTTTTCTTGATGGCTATCCCACAGCCCCGATCAAGGAAATGCCAAAAAAATGCTTTGCTTAACTCACATAATTGTAATTCAATGAGAAACAAGATATACGAAACAGAAGATTTTCGTACGAGAACAAGGAGGAAACATTCATGCGTACCACCTATATGGCGAAGCCGAACGAAGTTGAACGCAATTGGCACATTATTGATGCCGAAGGCAAGACACTCGGTCGTTTGGCCAGCGAAGCCGCTGCTTTGATCCGTGGCAAACACAAACCGCAATTCACTCCACACGTTGATACAGGAGATTTCGTTATCGTAATCAACGCTGAGAAGATTCACTTGACCGGTAAGAAATTGCAAAACAAGAAATACTACCGTCACTCGATGCACCCAGGTGGCTTGAAAGTTACTAATGCTGAAACTTTGCTGAATACTAAACCAGAACGCGTAATTGAATTCGCTGTTCATGGTATGATTCCTAAGACTCGTCAAGGGGACCACATGAAGCTGAGATTGAAAGTATATGCAGGCGCCGAGCATCCACATGCAGCACAAAAACCTGAAGTTTACGAACTTCGCGGATAAGAATAGAGGAGGACAGTTTCATGGCACAAGTACAATACTATGGGACAGGTCGTCGTAAACATTCGGTAGCACGTGTTCGCCTTGTACCGGGTGAAGGACGCATTGTCATTAACAAACGTGAGATGGACGAATATTTCGGTGTGGAAACACTGAAAATGATCGTAAAACAACCTTTGAACCTGACTGAAACACTAGGCAACTACGATGTAATCGTTCTTGCACATGGTGGCGGCATTTCCGGTCAAGCTGGAGCAATTCGTCACGGTATCTCCCGTGCATTGCTTAAAGTTGACCCTGAATATCGCGGTGCGCTTAAGAAAGCCGGCTTCCTGACTCGTGACCCACGTATGAAGGAACGTAAGAAATACGGCTTGAAGGCTGCACGTCGTGCGCCTCAGTTCTCGAAACGTTAATATTTATCAAGAATTCAACCCTTGGCCTTTACGGTCGAGGGTTTTATTTTTTTTAGCAGCCCCTTTCGAACAAGAAATGGGCTTTTTTTGCATTCCTTTACTAATTCTGAGGGTTGAAACTCATTGACTTCCTCAGTAAAAGTTATATACTATTTCATATAGAAATAGTTGGTTTTATTACTTCTTTTACCTCATTTATTCATACGATTAATATTTTGGATGGAGGAATACCTTAATGAACCTGCTCGAGAAAGAAGAATTGATCAGAATAAAGGCCGAAGAATTAGAGAGTGCTTCACCCGAGGATATTATCCGCTGGGCTGTAGAAACATTTCCTAACATTACTTTTGCCTGCAGCTTTGGTGCCGAAGATGTAGTGCTTGTTGATATGCTTCACAAAGTTAGTCCATCTACTGATGTCTTTTATCTCGATACAGATTATCATTTTAAGGAAACCTACGAAACCAGAGATTTGATGGCAGACAAATACGGATTAGAGTTTGTACGAGTGTCTCCGCAACTCACCACGCAGGAGCAAGCACTTCAATACGGTGATGCGCTATGGACGGTTGACCCAAATCAATGCTGTGGTATTCGTAAAGTTGAACCATTGACTCGTATATTATCTCAATATGAGGCATGGATTACTGGAATTCGTCGCGATCAAGCGCCTACCCGTGCAAATGCTAAAAAGGTCGAGTATGATTATAAATTTGGTTTAGTGAAGTTTAATCCTATTGCGGATTGGACGTCAGAAGATGTATGGAACTATATTCGTGAAAATGACGTAATCTATAACCCTCTACATGACCGTAACTATCCAAGTATTGGCTGTGAGCAATGTACACGTCAGGTTATGCCAGGTGAAGATCCGCGTGCTGGCCGTTGGTCTGGATCAGAGAAGACAGAGTGCGGATTGCACAAGTAAGACATATTCCTGTGGGAACATAGAAGGAGAGACTAAGATGACTTCAATACGTCCGCATGGCGGAGCTTTGGTTAACCGTGTAGTAGAGGGTACTGAAAGAGAAGAATTGCTAAATCTCGCGCGTGATAGTAAGGTAATTGCCTTAAATACCTGGACTTTATCCGATTTGGATCTTATAGCTGTAGGAGCATTTTCGCCACTGACAGGCTTTTTAAATGAGCAAGACTATCATTCAGTAGTAAAAAACATGCGATTAGCAGATGGCACAGTATGGAGTATTCCAATAACACTGGCTGTAGAAGATGATGTGGCTGCCGGTTTATCAATTGGGGATAAAGTTTCTCTAATCGGTGAAGAGGACGGAGAGATTTACGGATTATTGGATATTGAGAGTATATATACTGTTGATCAAACGATTGAAGCACAAAATGTCTTCAAAACAACAGACCCTGAACATCCAGGTGTGAGCAAGCTGTTGGCTCGCCCTGCAACTTATGTTGGAGGACCCATTACAGTCTTGAACCGCCCACAGCCAGAGAAGTTCGGTGAATTTTATTTTGATCCTGCGGATACGCGGAAGATATTTGCTGAAAAGGGCTGGAGAACGGTTGTAGGCTTCCAAACACGCAATCCGGTCCACCGAGCTCACGAGTACATTCAAAAGTGCGCTATGGAGGTTGTAGACGCTCTATTCCTAAATCCGCTTGTTGGTGAGACGAAGTCAGATGATGTACCGGCAAATGTACGGATGAAGAGCTATCTGGCGCTTTTGGAGAACTATTATCCTGAGGATCGTACCTTCCTTGGTGTTTTTCCGGCGGCAATGCGTTATGCAGGCCCTAGAGAAGCAATTTTCCATGCCATGGTTCGCAAAAATTATGGCTGTACCCATTTCATCGTCGGTCGTGACCATGCTGGGGTAGGTGATTATTATGGCACTTATGAAGCACAGGAAATTTTCTCGAATTTTAGTGCTGAAGAACTTGATATTACTCCATTATTTTTTGAACATAGCTTCTTCTGTAAAAAATGCGGGAATATGGCATCCAGTAAAACTTGCCCTCATCCTAGTGATGATCACATGACATTGTCGGGTACGAAGGTACGTGCTTTGCTCCGTGATGGCCAATGTCCTCCGCCAGAATTTACACGGCCTGAGGTTGCGCAGATTCTGATTGAAGGTATGACACAAGAAGTTACAGCTTAATCATTAACAGCTAGTACTATTTGACCTTCTTGTCCCATATAGATGAGTATTATCTATCGGGACGAGGGGGTCTTTGTTATGTCTGGCCGAAAGCAGAGTAAAGTCTCGGTCTGGATTTCATGGAGCAGTATCAAAAAAAGTATGCTTGGCGTGATACTGCTAGCTATAATGATCGGAATTATTGCGTATGACATGCCTACCGCTAAAACACTAAATTATTGGAGTCTGCCCTTGTCAGGAAAAGTTATTGCTCTCGATGCGGGACATGGTGGAGCTGATGGAGGAGCGGTTAGCCGGGAAGGGCTAATTGAGAAAGATATTAATCTCGCGGTATCGCTTTATTTGCGTGATTATCTGCAGCAGGCAGGGGCTATTGTAGTAATGACTCGTGAGGGTGATTATGATTTGGCTCAGGAAGGCACTAAGGGCTATTCTAAGCGCAAGACGGAAGATCTTAAACAAAGAGTAAGAAGCATCGAAGAGAAAGGCGCAGATCTTTTTATAAGTGTTCACATGAACAGTGTCCCTTCCAATCGTTGGAGTGGAGCACAGACCTTTTACTACCCCAATCACAAGGATAATAAAGCTATAGCGGAGTTTGTGCAGAGTGAGCTGAAGACTACGCTGGAGAATACGGATCGTGTGGCTAAGACAGTGAATACTGTTTATCTGTTAAAAGCATTGAAAATACCAGCGGTACTTGTAGAAGTTGGCTTCTTATCACATCCTCAGGAATCTGCTCTACTTGGAAATGATGTCTATCAGCGTAAGGTTGCGACTAGCATTTATCGGGGGATTCTTCGGTACGCCTCCGAGTAGTCAGGACTACTCATGGGGAGACAGGTAATGCTATAATAGACAAAAACTCCGGAGAATTTCTCAACCGGAAAGGAAACAGAGGTGCTTCCCATGCTGACTAAGGAACAAATTCAGGAAATACTGCAGCCATTAACAGACTCTGAAACTGGAAAAAGCCTTGTGGAACTACAGCTGATCCGTGACATTATGATTAAAGAAGACCGTATTTCTTTATCTATTATATGTCTGAATCCTGAAGAGCAAAGTCGCATGGATCTAGAACAACAGGTTCGTGAATTGCTTGAAGCGGGTGGGGTTTCTAATGTACATATCCGGCTTCGTGATGCAACCGATTATGAACGTGCTTTACTTCGCGGAGAGAGCTTAGAGGATTTCGATGAACCTGGGAAACTTAAAGGACATGCAGCTGGCCTTGATGACCATGAATTAATTAGCGAGAGCTCTGGCGTGAACTTTATCGCCGTGGCCAGCGGCAAAGGTGGAGTTGGTAAGTCAACCGTAACGGTGAATTTGGCCGTAGCCCTTGCAAGAAAAGGGAAAAAAGTTGGTCTTATCGATGCTGATATTTATGGTTTCAGTATTCCCGATATGATGGGGATCGAAGAGGGACCAGTTGTAGAAGAAGGAACGATTATTCCTGTGGAACGTTTTGGAGTGAAGGTCATGTCTATGGGCTTCTTTATTCGTGAGAATAGTCCAGTTATTTGGCGGGGACCTATGCTAGGTAAAATGCTTCGCCAATTCTTCAATGATGTTGGTTGGGGTGAACTTGATTATATGCTGCTTGATCTTCCCCCAGGTACTGGTGATGTGGCACTTGACGTGCATCAGATGCTGCCTCACAGCAAAGAGATTATAGTTACGACACCTCATGCTACCGCAGCGTTTGTGGCGGCTAGAGCGGGCTCTATGGCTCTACAGACAGATCATGAGATTATTGGAGTCATTGAGAATATGGCTTATTATGAGTGCACTGACTGTGGTAAGAAAGATTATATCTTTGGCAGAGGCGGAGGAGCGAGGCTTGCCGAGACGCTTCATACGGAGCTGCTTGCACAAATACCGCTAGGTGCACCGGACAACCATATTTCCGAACCGGATTTCTCACCTTCTGTATACAAAGAAGAGACACCATCAGGACAATTATTTGCAGAAATTGCTGATAAACTTATTGCCAAATATGAGCACTAACTCTTGTGCATAAAAAAGAGGCCTTCCCACACGTATTAGTGGGATAAGGCCTTTTTTTTTAAGAACTTGAATCATCGCCGCTGCCGCCGCCACTGCTTTCCTGTTTGTCGCCACCTTCGCTACCCTTTTCTTTTTTCTCTTTTGGTTCAAGTTCTTCTTGTACGACTTTTTTAAGTAAATTCAATACTTCCATGCGAAATAATGGAGTTTGCATGGATTCCTGCATGGTCTTCATGGATTGTTTACGGTAATCAGGTGTTTTGGTGAGATTTAAAAACATTGTCATCATTTCTGGAGACTTCATAATTTCTTCGACTGATTTCTGATAAGTGGGATCCTTAATTAGCTGTAGGTGTAGTTCCTTGCTTTGTGATTGAATGGCTTTAGCAAAATCGCCCGCGAATTTGGGATCAGTCATTATCTTCTCGATTTCCTTCTGATATTCCGGTGCAGTGAGAGTATTTTTAACAGCGAGCTTGATCTCCTCTGTTGTTTGAAGTGGCATCATCTTCATGCTCATTCCACTGGTACCGCTAGAGCTGGAGCTTGATAATGATTCCTCAACCGCTTTTTTACCCTCATCGCTTTTCAATATATCTAAAACCATGGTCTTCGTTTCTTTATAACTGCCTTGTCCGGAAGAAGAACTGCTCTGCTCACTTCCGCAAGCCGTTAAGGCCATAACAAAGCTCAATGCCAAACCCACAGATCCGATAAATCTCCATTTCATTGGCGCTGCCCTCCTTTATAGGATTCTCTAGATGTATTATGCCGAATTAGATCACATTTATGTTGTGGGTGTAATGGTGTTTTGTCGGTATCCTTGGTAAAATAAATCTGACAAGAGGAGGTGAATTGGCTGAGTATAAAAAAATGGTTTCATTTATTTTGGACTACCCTCCTTATAGGAGCGGGTGGGGCTGTAATCGCTGGTCTGGCACTGCAATTCGTAAATGGTAAGATTGATTTCAAAAGTGTCGGGGATTTCTTTTTATACCCGCTGATTCTGCTTGGCTACGGTATGCTTGTAAGCGTTTATTCGCAACTTGGTTTTTTTGCCTATTTGATTTTGAATTATATGGGCAACGGCGTTTTTCCACAAAAGGTTTGGAAATACATACAACTAGTGCTTTCTGTGCTCGCATTGCTTGAACTGATTTTTTTGCGTACCGTCGTTGGTGGGGAAAGAAATGTTATGTCTGATCTAATATTAGGAATCGTTATTTTGCTAGCAGCTATTATTGTGTCTTATTTCAAAGTAAAAAGTACAAACATCTCAGCTTTGATTCCAACCCTCTTTTTTATGACAGCTATTTCAATTGTGGAAGTTATTGGCGTGCTCCGTATAGGTGTTGATAGTGCAACGGTATTTATTGTTGTTCCGCTTATCGCTTGTAATGCATTCCAAATTTTGATGCTACACCGTATTCTGAAGCCGGCAGCCGGATAATGAATGGGGAAGGCACTAAACAAAGAACCCCGTGCTCTGATCTCAGAAGACGGGGTTCTTTGCTCTAACTGTATCTTAACGATTAAAATCTGATTGTAGAGGTTAATCTTAAAGAACGATACGCTCACAAAACTAAGCGTATGCTTTCGAAGTAAGTTTTGTACGAAGCGTCCCGATGATGTATATGCTTTACAAAACATAGTAGATGCTTCCGAAGCGAGTTTTGTACGAAGCTCCTCAATGATGCATATGCTTTACAAAACTTTTAGGAGGGGAATATATGGACATCAAGCGCTATATGATAAAAGACACGAAAGAAATCCGGCTTAACAAGCTGGATCCGGACGACACAGGTGTTTTTAAATCCAAAAAAGAAGTAGAAGCCAAAACAGAAGAGCTTAAAGCACGTTTGGCAGAGCTCCAAGATATTTTGTTTGCTCAGAAAAAGCATTCGCTGCTTGTTATTCTGCAAGGAATGGATTCCAGCGGTAAGGATGGCACGGTTAAGCATATTTTTTCAGGCATTAATCCACAAGGGTTTATAGTGACCAGCTTCAAGAAACCATCTCTAGAGGAAGAGGCTCATGATTTTCTATGGAGGGTTCATCAGAAGACACCCCCTAAGGGATATATCTCTGCATTTAACCGCTCGCATTATGAAGATGTATTGGTACCACGGGTACACGGAGGGTTAAAAAAGGATGACTTGAAGCGTCGCTTTCGTTACATACGGCAGTTCGAGGAAATGCTGGTGGAAGAGGGGACGACAATTATCAAGCTTTTTCTGCATATTTCTAAAGAGAAGCAGCTGAAGAAGATTAAGGAACGCCTTGAAGATCCCAAAAAACATTGGAAATTCGATGCAAGTGATCTCCAGGAGCGGGAGTATTGGGATGATTACCAAGAAGCATATGAAGATGTTTTCAAGGAATCTAGCATAGATAAAGCACCCTGGTACTGGATACCCGCCAATCATCAATGGTACCGCAACTATTTGACCTTATCCATCGTTGTAAAGACACTGGAGAGTCTGGATCTGAGCTATCCGAAGCTGAATACCCCCACACCTGACATATCGGAACTCATTTCTCCACGTCATTAATCCTTTGGACAGATCAACATCCATTACGGCACCAGAGATTGAATGTGTTTTTACAGCCCAGCTGCGTCCTCAATGGCATTACTCAGTGAAGCTGAGTCGCGGACTTCTTTACCTTCGGTGTTGCTTTGACTAATCAGCTCAGAGACGGTAACGAATTCATAACCTTGTCTGCGGAGCTCGTCGATAATGAGTGGAAGTGCTTCATGTGTTTGTTTACAAGAATCACTGGCATGTAGAAGGACGATATCACCTGGATGCGCTTTTGTCGTTACACGCTTCACGATATTGTCTACGCCGATGTTCTTCCAGTCCAGGGAGTCTGTATCCCATTGAATGACCTTGTAGCCGAGATCGCTGGCAACCTGAAGGACTCTTTTGTCAAAATCACCATTAGGCATACGAATCAAATTGGGTTCAGTGCCGGTTAATTCGGTAAGTACGGTGTGAGCCGTTGAGATCTGTGTACGAATTTCTTCGTTGCTAAGTGTGCTGTAATTGACGTGTTTATGACCATGACTTCCAATTTCAAAACCTGCATTCTTGATGTTAGTTACAATGTCTGGGTGAGTCTTACTCCATGGAGACGATAGGAAGAAGGTGGCTTTGTCCACTTTCTTGTCTTCAAGTACCTTCAAAATTGGTTCGGGTCTTTTCTCCCCCCAGCTAATATCGAAGGTCAGGGCAATCAGCTTCTTCTCTGTTGGTACACTGTAGATCGCGGAAGGTCCGGATTCAGAAAAAACGGTTATGTTTCCCCTCTCGACATAGACAACTCCAGCAGCAAGAAGCACAGCGGCGAAGATATAGATGAATCGTTTAATCTTTTTGCCGCTGAATACATAAAAAGAATTCATAATGACAGCGCTCCTCTCCCATGCGAAATGCTTGTTTGTTCTAAATGTATGCTCGTACCGCAAGGTTATGACCTAAGAAACAGAGATCACAATTTCAGGAGGGTATTTATGTTGTCGTTCTTCACGTTTATTAAAGATCTAAAAACGATCCGGAAGGCTTTATTGCTATCCTGTCTGCTCTTCGCAGTAGGAGCGGTTATAGGGTGGGTAGCTACTAGCAGTCTGGAAAAGCTATTGGTTCAGCAATTAGAGGGGCTCAGTGAAATCAGTGGCAACCTTAGAGATTCTTCTAATCCGCAATGGAGCTTCTTTGTATTTATATTTTTGAATAACAGCATCAAGGGTGTTCTTATCATATTTTTAGGAGCTTTGTTCGGTATACTGCCAGCCATATTCTTATTTATTAACGGAGCGGTTATCGGCTATCTGATTCATTTATCAGCACTGCAAGGACAGGATTTATTCGAACTAATAGTAAAAGGACTGCTGCCACATGGGATTATAGAGATTCCAGCAATCATTATTGCTTGTGCATTTGGACTTCAGTTCGGCGGGAAAGTAGTTGCAAGTCTGTTTAGCTCATCCACTAAAAAAGTGAACAGAGGTGTTGAGTGGTCTTCGTTCATGCGTCAAACACTTACGGCATCTATTTGGACAATAATCCTGTTATTTGTTGCAGCCATCATTGAAAGCACAATAACTTTTTCTCTTTTATCATAAAACTTCCGAGAATGGAGCATAACATTAAAGCTATTCATCCAAGGATTGCCTAAAGGTCAGATGTATATAATCGTGACGAAACCATAAAGGGAATTTTTAATAATTATGGTTATAAAAAGAGTACTCCGGTTAATCTAGTGTAAGAGGATCTTAAGGCAGCTTTCTCCATGAGATGGACTAACTAATTATGTACAAGGGGTTTTTGGTTTTAGTGAATGTGTTACTTGCAACTTCATGAAGGAGGCCAAGCATATGTTGGGAATGTTGTTCAACGAAAAAGAATGCAAGGAACTGGATTATGTTTTGCGGAAAGAACTTGATGAGATGCTGTTAGATTTGAGCGATCAGCGCTTGGACCAAAATATCAGGCATGCCATCGCCAATAGATATAAGACTGTATTTCGTATGTATGCTCGTTTTGCTCCTCAGAAAGAGCTTTCCAAGTATGCGTGGGGTGGACGTTCTTCTCAGTATAAACACTAAGGATAAGCGGTAAATGCAAGAGTCGTATATGAATTTAAGATTTTTTAATAAAATAGCTTGACTAAAAAGGAGTGCTCGTGATAAATTATATCTCGCGCTCCTTTTGCTTGTGTAAAAGGGAAGCGGAAGGCAAGAAAAGTTGAAAAAAACTTTTTCAAAAAAAAGACTTGCCAAACAACGAAACACTGTGATATATTATAAAGGTCGCCGCTGACAAACAACGACGACGAAATGAGAGACATTGATCTTTGAAAACTGAACAACGAGTGAGTGGGAAATCACGAAAGTGAAATCCAAAATTAGAGAATTAATTTTCTCGTCAGATGTTTCAAAATGAGCATATCGCTCTTTTCAATAC
>Ga0153923_100052_pt1 | contig 64211 bp, 58 predicted proteins | sample TSNJ007MetaG_FD_104682 | JGI IMG/M metagenome (GOLD analysis project Ga0153923, IMG submission 104682) | Attine ant fungus gardens microbial communities from New Jersey, USA - TSNJ007 MetaG | ecosystem: Host-associated > Fungi > Mycelium > Unclassified | place: USA: New Jersey, Brendon T. Byrne...
ATTTCTTCAACAACTTCAACCACTTGCGCTTCCGATCTCTCGTTAGCGGGAGGCGAATTCTACAGCGTTACACGCTGCTGTCAACACCTCTTTTTCTCCGCTTTCGACCGAGAAGATCGAACCATCAAAAGAGCCAAACATCACTGCCCTTCCAACTCCTTCCAGGCTTCGATAAACTGAAGCAAGCCGCTGTCGAAAACCGCGTAACTCATTGAATATCAAGGAGTTTTCCGTTTCGACTGCGCCGGAAGTGGGGCGAATTATAGAGACTCAGAATCTGCCGTCAACCCTTATTTTCATAAATCTGTCATATCGGTCAAAAAAGCCCGAAACGCGAAGGCCGACCTTATAAGGTCGGCCTTCTATGCACTGCCCTGCTACTTACAAGCTAGGGAAAGCGAATTGCGAAGCTTCATGGCTCGCACGCTGCGGCCAGCGCTGGGTGATGGCCTTGCGACGGGTATAGAAGCGCACACCATCCGGGCCATAGGCATGCAAGTCGCCGAACAGCGAACGCTTCCAGCCGCCGAAGCTGTGGTAGGCAACCGGTACCGGCAGCGGTACGTTGACGCCGACCATGCCGACTTCGATCTCGTCGCAGAACAGACGCGCCGCTTCACCGTCACGGGTAAAGATGCAGGTGCCGTTGCCGTATTCGTGATCATTGATCAGCTTCATCGCTTCTTCCAGGCTGTTGACCCGGACCACGCACAACACCGGCCCGAAGATCTCTTCCTTATAGATGCGCATCTCAGGGGTGACGTTGTCGAACAGACAGCCGCCGAGGAAGAAGCCCTCTTCGTTACCCGGAATGCTCAAGCCGCGACCATCGACGACCAAGGTCGCGCCCGCTGCCACACCGTCATCGACATAACCACTGACCTTGTCCCGCGCCTGACCGGTTACCAGTGGGCCCATGTCCAGACCACAGGAAGTGCCAGCGCCGATTTTCAGCGCCTTGATCTGTGGAACCAGTTTCGCCACCAGCGCATCCGCCACCTGGTCGCCGACACACACTGCGACCGAAATCGCCATGCAGCGCTCACCGCAGGAACCGTAGGCCGCGCCCATCAGTGCGCTGACCGCATTGTCCAGATCCGCATCCGGCATCAGTACCGCGTGGTTCTTCGCCCCGCCCAGTGCCTGAACGCGTTTGCCGCGCTTGGTGCCTTCGGCGTAGATGTACTCGGCAATCGGCGTCGAGCCGACGAAGCTCAATGCTTTGACTTCCGGCGCTTCGATCAACGCGTCCACTGCAGTCTTGTCGCCATGCACCACGCTCAGCACGCCTTTCGGCAGGCCAGCTTCCAGCAACAGTTGAGCGATCAACAGCGTCGAGCTCGGGTCACGCTCGGATGGTTTGAGAATGAAGCAGTTACCGCAGACGATCGCCAGCGGATACATCCACAGTGGCACCATCGCCGGGAAGTTGAACGGGGTGATACCGGCCACCACGCCCAGTGGCTGGAAGTCCGACCACGCGTCGATGTTCGGGCCAACGTTGCGGCTGTACTCACCCTTGAGGATTTCCGGGGCAGCGCAGGCGAACTCGACGTTCTCGATACCACGCTTCAGTTCACCGGCGGCGTCTTCGAGGGTCTTGCCGTGTTCTTCGCTGATCAATTGCGAAATACGCGCTTCGTTCTGCTCCAGCAGTTGCTTGAAGCGGAACATCACCTGGGCACGTTTGGCCGGCGGGGTGTTGCGCCATGCCGGGAACGCAGCCTTGGCGGCGTCGATCGCGTGTTGAATGGTTTCGCGGGTCGCCAATGGCAGCTTGTGGATCGCCTGACCGGTAGACGGGTTGAACACATCAACCGCGCGACCGTTCTCGGTCACCAGTTCGCCATTGATCAAATGCGGGATAACGCTCATCGAAAACTCCTGAATTCTTGTGTACAGACGCCCGCATGGGGCGCCTGTTATTCGCAGGTATATATAGAGGGAAAAATCAGTCGAGCTTGTTCAGCACTTCGCCAACCGCGTCGAACAGACGATCGAGGTCTTGCGGCTTGCTGTTGAAAGTTGGGCCGAACTGCAGGGTGTCGCCGCCGAAGCGCACGTAGAACCCGGCTTTCCACAGGGCCATGCCGGCCTCGAACGGACGCACGATGGCGTCGCCGTCACGGGCCGCAATCTGGATCGCACCGGCCAGGCCGTAGTTACGGATATCGATGACGTTCTTCGAACCTTTCAGGCCGTGCAGGGCGTTTTCGAAATGCGGGGCGACGTCGGCCACGCTCTGCACCAGGTTTTCCTTTTGCAACAGGTCGAGTGCCGCCAGACCAGCGGCGCACGCCACCGGGTGCGCCGAGTAGGTGTAGCCGTGCGGGAATTCCACCGCGTATTCCGGAGTCGGCTGATTCATGAAGGTCTGGTAGATCTCGGAGCTGGCAATCACCGCGCCCATCGGGATCGCGCCGTTGGTGACTTGCTTGGCGATGCACATCAGATCCGGGGTTACACCAAAGCTCTCGGCGCCGAACATCGAACCGGTGCGGCCGAAACCGGTGATCACTTCGTCGAACACCAGCAGGATGTTGTGCTGATCGCAGATCTCGCGCAGACGCTTCAGGTAACCCTGAGGCGGAACCAGTACGCCAGCGGAACCGGCCATTGGCTCAACGAAGACCGCCGCGATGTTCGATGCGTCGTGCAGTTCGATCAACTTCAGCAGTTCATCAGCCAGCGCGATACCGCCCTGCTCCGGCATGCCACGGGAGAATGCATTGCTGGCCAGCAGCGTGTGCGGCAGGTGATCGACATCCATCATCGCCTGACCGAACAGTTTGCGGTTGCCGTTGACACCGCCGAGGCTGGTGCCGGCGATGTTCACGCCATGATAACCACGGGCACGGCCGATCATTTTGGTCTTGGTCGACTGACCTTTCAGACGCCAGTAGGCACGAACCATCTTCACCGCGGTGTCGGCACACTCGGAGCCGGAGTCGGTGAAGAACACGTGGTTCAGGTTGCCCGGAGTCAGGTCAGTGATTTTCTCGGCCAACTGGAACGACAACGGGTGGCCGTACTGGAAGCCTGGCGAGTAATCGAGGGTGCCCAGTTGCTTGGAAACCGCTTCCTGGATTTCCTTGCGGGTGTGCCCGGCGCCGCAGGTCCACAGACCGGACAGCGAATCGTAGATCTTGCGGCCCTTGTCATCGAACAGCCAGCTGCCTTCGGCACCCACGATCAGACGCGGATCGCGCTGGAAGTTGCGGTTGGCGGTGTACGGCATCCAGTGCGCGTCCAGCTTCAGTTGGCTGGCCAGTGGCGACTGAGCATTTTCAGGCATGTTCATCGGGCAAAACCTCGCAGGGCAATAAGCGTCAGGGAGATAGAAAGCGTTGTTGCAGCTAAATTGCCACGCGGATAAAGTCGGTGAAATCCAACTTTTCTAACCTTCAGTTAGAAGCCTGCTAAACAATGAGAACAACAGCATGAGCAGTCGCCGCCCCGATCCGCTGGCCCAGGTCAGTGATTTTGATATTCGCCTGCTGCGGATTTTCCGCAGCGTGGTGGAGTGCGGCGGCTTTTCTGCGGCGGAAACCGTGCTCGGCATCGGGCGCTCGGCGATCAGCCAACAGATGAGCGATCTCGAACAGCGTCTCGGCCTGCGCCTGTGCCAGCGCGGGCGCGCCGGGTTCTCGCTGACCGAAGAGGGCCGCGAGGTTTATCAATCGGCGTTGCAACTGTTAAGTGCGCTGGAAAGTTTCCGCACCGAGGTCAATGGCCTGCACCAGCACCTGCGTGGCGAACTGATCATTGGCCTGACCGACAACCTCGTCACCCTGCCGCACATGCGCATCACCCATGCCCTCGCCCAGTTGAAGGAACGCGGGCCGGACGTGCAGATCCAGATCCGCATGATCGCGCCCAATGAAGTCGAACAAGGCGTGCTCGACGGCCGCCTGCATGTCGGCGTGGTGCCGCAGGCCAGTGCGCTGTCGGGGCTGGAATATCAACCTTTGTATAGCGAACGTTCGCTGTTGTATTGCGCGGTGGGCCATCCGCTGTTTTATGTGGATGACAAGCAACTGGATGACGAGCGCCTTAACAGTCAGGACGCGATTGCCCCGACGTTTCGTTTGCCGGCGGAGATTCAGGCGCATTATCAGGCGCTCAATTGCACAGCCAGCGCGTCCGATCGTGAGGGCATGGCGTTTCTGATTCTGACCGGGCGTTACATCGGTTATCTGCCGGATCACTACGCCAGTTTGTGGGTGCAGCAAGGCCGTTTGCGTGCGCTGAAATCGACGACGCGTTTTTATGATTTGAGTCTGGCATCGGTCACGCGCAAGGGTAGGCGCCCTCATTTGGTGCTGGAGAGCTTTCTTGAAAGCCTCGCTGCGACGCGTTGAAAGCAAGATCAAAAGATCGCAGCCTTCGGCAGCTCCTACATTGGAAGGTTTACAGGCAGAAAGTTGAGCAAGTGGACAGGTTTTTGCAGAGGAGGAATTACTTCGTTCCTTTGATAAGAAGCCCTCAGCCATGCAGCCAGACTCCGTACCGTCCAGCGATCTGATCTACGGCCTCGACGACCGCCCAAAACCACCCGCCGCGATCCTCGCCGCGCTGCAACACGTGCTCGCCAGTTTCGTTGGCATCATCACCCCGCCACTAGTGATCGGCTCGGCCCTCGGCCTGACCGCACACTTGCCGTACCTGATCAGCATGGCGCTGATGGTGTCCGGGGTCGGCACGTTTATTCAGGCGCGGCGGCCGTTCGGCATCGGCGCCGGGATGATCTGTTTGCAGGGCACCAGTTTTGCCTTTCTCGGCGCGGTGCTGTCGGCCGGGTTTCTGGTCAAGCAGCGCGGTGGCAGCCCGGAAGACATTCTGGCGATGATCTTCGGCGTGTGCTTTTTCGGTGCCGTGGTGCAGATCGTCCTCAGCCGCTTCATCGGTCAGTTGCGCCGGGTCGTCACGCCGCTGGTGACCGGGATCGTCATTACTCTGATCGGCATCAGTCTGATCAAGGTCGGCATCACCGATCTGGGCGGTGGATTCAATGCGCCGGACTTCGGCGCGCCGGGCAATCTCGCGCTAGGTGTGTTCGTGTTGCTGACGATCATCTTGCTCAATCGCTCGAACACGCCGTGGGTGCGGCTGTCGGCAATCATTATCGGGCTGCTGCTCGGCAGTCTGGCCGCATGGTTTAGCGGGAAACTGGTTCCGCAGGCACTGCCTGACTTGCCGCTGGTCAGTCTTCCTGCACCCTTCAAGTTCGGTTTCAGCTTTGACTGGACGGCTTTCCTGCCGGTCGCGCTGATTTATCTGATCAGCACCATCGAAACCGTCGGCGACCTCACGGCCAATTGCATGCTCGCCCGCCAGCCGATCAGCGGCCCCTCCTATATAAGCCGACTGCGCGGCGGCGTCCTCGGTGACGGCGTCAGTTGCATGATCGCTGCTACCTTCAGCGCCTTCCCCAACACCACGTTTGCGCAGAATAACGGCGTGATCCAGTTGACCGGCGTGGCCAGCCGCTATGTCGGGCTGTACATCGGCGCGATCCTGTTTTGTCTCGGCCTGTTCCCCATGATCGGCGCGGTGTTGCAGCAGATCCCGAAACCGGTGCTCGGTGGCGCCACTCTGGTGATGTTCGGCAGCGTGGCGGCCGCCGGGGTGCGGATCCTCGCGCAGTCGCCGCTGGACCGACGCAGCATGCTGATCATCGCCACCTCGCTCGGCGTCGGCCTGGGCATTGCCGCGCAACCCAACCTGCTGCACCTGCTGCCGAAACTGGTGCAGAACCTGTTCGACTCGGCAATCACCAGCGGTGGCCTGACCGCGATCATCCTCTGCCTGTTACTGCCAGAAGCGAAAACCAACCCCGTCGAATCCGCCGCAGCGCTGAACAAGATCGAACAGGCGTAACGGTTTTATTGCTTCAGGACTTGTCGGATGCCTGTGGGTGCGTTATCAACGCAACTGGTTGCACCCACAGACAAACCGGAAGTGCCTATGACCTTTGAAGTCCCCGCTCACGGCGGCAAACCCGCCAGCCGCATTCGTCAGAAGAACGAAGAGACCATCCTCAAAGCCGCCGAAGACGAGTTCGCCCGTCACGGTTACAAAGGCACCAGCATGAACACCATCGCGCAGAATGCCGGGTTGCCCAAGGCGAACCTGCATTACTACTTCACCAACAAGCTTGGGTTGTACGTGGCGGTGCTGAGCAACATCATCGAGCTGTGGGACAGCACCTTCAACACCCTGACCGCCGAGGATGATCCGGCCGAAGCGCTGACCCGCTACATTCGCGCCAAGATGGAATTCTCCCGCCGCCAACCGCAAGCCTCGCGGATCTTTGCGATGGAAGTGATCAGCGGTGGCGAATGCCTGACCGAGTATTTCAACCAGGATTACCGCGCCTGGTTCCAGGGCCGCGCAGCCGTGTTCCAGGCGTGGATCAATGCCGGCAAGATGGACCCGGTGGATCCGGTGCACCTGATTTTCCTGCTGTGGGGCAGCACCCAGCATTACGCCGACTTCGCCACGCAGATCTGCCGCGTCAGCGGTCGCAGCAAACTGACCAAGCAGGACATGGAAGACGCCGGCAACAACCTGATCCGCATCATTCTCAAAGGCTGCGGCCTCACCCCGACTATTTAAGACGTTTTATGCCTTTCACCCTCAGCGGTTTTTGCGAGTACCGCGAAGAGATTCGCAAAAGCCGCTTCATCACCTTCGCCGCGCCGATCGGCAGCCCCGCCGACGCGCAGGCGTTCTTCGAACAACACAGCGACTTGAATGCCTCGCACAACTGCTGGGCGTGGAAAATCGGTGCGCAATACCGCAGCAACGACGATGGCGAACCCGGCGGCACCGCCGGACGGCCGATTCTGGCGGCCATCGAAGCGCAGGATTGCGATCAGGTCGCGGTGCTGGTGATCCGCTGGTATGGCGGCATTCAACTGGGTACCGGCGGTTTGGCCCGGGCCTATGGCGGCGGCGCGAACAAGTGCCTGCAAGCGGCGGCAAAAGTCGAGTTGATCAGCCGTGTGCCGCTCAGTTGCGCCTGCGGGTTTGCCGAGTTGGCGCTGGTGAAGTTGCGAGTGGCGGATCTGGGGGGTTTGGTGGTGGAGGAAAACTTCACGGCCAATGGTGTTGAGTTGCAGTTGGCGGTGGGTGAGGAGCAGATCGATTTGCTGCAAACGCAGTTAGCGGATTTGAGTCGTGGGCGGATTGTGCTGCAGCGTTAGAAGATCAAAAGATCGCAGCCTTCGGCAGCTCCTACACAGGACTTTGCGTTTCCCTGTAGGAGCTGCCGAAGGCTGCGATCTTTTAGGGCAGCCCACAATCTGCTTATTCCACGGAGTTGCCCACATCTGCTGTGCACCCGACTGTGGATAACCTGAGCACATATGGCTGTAACCCTTCTGTCACGTGGCTTTGCGCGATTTGCTCACTTTTCGTCCATTCCACCTGAAAAAAGATTAATCCCACGTAAAAACAAATAGTTAGCGCTTTTTATCACCTTTGGGAGATAGCACTGCGGCGCTTATGCCAAGGATTTCCAATTGCGCACAAATACTGTGGAGCAACCTGTGGATAACCCGTTCATGGCTGGCGCAGCCGCAGGTTCTGCATAGGCCCCACGCGTTTGCTCGTTTTTTGATCAGTAGCCGCCGGTCAAAACTGGAGCCTGATCAACGGCTTTGCTCTCAATTGGTGCCGTACTTCCCGAGCATTTCCCCTTCGACGCTCTACGGCAACCGTTGGCGTGCAAGGCCCGACAAGGTTCCTGACTCAATGGCCAGGAAATTGCTTTATCCACAGGCACAACTCCAAGCCAGTCGAGCCTGTCATGCCAAGCCCAGATTCAACGCCGCGCCTGCAACTGCGCCAGATCAGCAAACGCTACCCCGGTTGTCTGGCCAATGACGCCATCGACCTGAGCATCGCGCCGGGAGAAATCCACGCACTGCTGGGTGAGAACGGCGCGGGCAAAAGTACCTTGATGAAGATCATCTACGGCGTGACCCAGGCCGATTCCGGCGAAATGCTCTGGCAGGGGCAACGGGTGAATATTCGCAACCCGGCACAGGCCCGGCAGTTGGGGATCGGCATGGTGTTTCAGCATTTTTCGCTGTTCGAAACCCTCAGCGTCGCGCAGAACATTGCCTTGGCCATGGGCGCCAAGGCCGGCACGCCGGAACAGCTTGAACCGAAAATCCGCGAAGTGTCGCGCCGCTATGGCATGACGCTGGAGCCGGAGCGACTTGTCCACAGCCTGTCGATTGGCGAGCGACAACGGGTGGAAATCATCCGCTGCCTGATGCAGGACATCCGCCTGCTGATCCTCGACGAGCCGACGTCGGTGCTGACACCGCAAGAGGCCGACGAACTGTTCATCACCCTGCGTCGTCTGGCGGCCGAGGGCTGCAGCATTCTGTTCATCAGCCACAAACTCGCGGAAGTGCGCGCGCTGTGCCATAGCGCGACGGTGTTGCGTGGCGGACGAGTAGCCGGACATTGCGTCCCCGCCGAATGCTCGGATCAGCAATTGGCGCGGTTGATGGTCGGCGAAGCGGCGGCGTTGATCGGCGAATACCCGAAGGTCAGTGGCGGCGCGGATTTTCTACAGGTCAACGGTTTGAGCTGGCACAACCCCGATCCCTTCGGCTGCTCGTTGAGCGACATCAACCTGCAAGTGCGCAGCGGGGAAATCGTCGGTATCGCCGGGGTCGCGGGCAATGGCCAGGATGAACTGCTCGCCCTGCTCAGCGGTGAACAAACCCTGCCCCGCGAGGGCGCGACAACGATTCGTTTCGCCGGGCAAGCGGTCGCTGATTTGCGCCCGGATGCGCGGCGCCAACTCGGTGTGGCGTTTGTCCCGGCAGAACGCCTGGGCCACGGCGCGGTGCCGGAACTGAGTCTGGCTGACAACGCCCTGCTCACGGCCTTCCAGCAAGGACTGGTCAACCATGGCTTGATCGAGCGCGGCAAAGTCGAGGCTCTCGCCCAACAGGTCATTCAGCGCTTCGGGGTGAAAACCCCGGGCACTCACGCTGCCGCACGCAGCCTGTCAGGTGGCAATCTGCAGAAATTCATTCTTGGCCGGGAAATCCTCCAGCAACCGAAACTGCTGATCGCCGCGCACCCTACCTGGGGCGTCGACGTTGGCGCGGCGGCGACCATTCACCGCGCGCTGATTGCCCTGCGCGATGCCGGCGCGGCGATCCTGGTGATCTCCGAAGACCTCGACGAACTGTTCCAGATCAGCGACCGCCTCGGCGCGCTGTGCGCGGGGCGTCTGTCGCCGCTGCAGAACACCACCGACACCCTGCTGAGCGATGTCGGCGGCTGGATGGCCGGGCACATCAACCACCCGCATTCATCGGCCACGGCCTGACGGAGTTTCCCCAACATGCTGCTTTCTCTCGAACCCCGTGGCCAGCAATCGCGCCTGATGCTGTGGTGCTCGCCGTTGCTGGCGGCGCTGCTGACCCTCGGTTGCGGCTCGCTGTTGTTCATCGCCCTGGGGCATGAGCCACTGCACACCTTGCACACGCTGTTGATTGCACCAGTCAGCGATCTGTATGGCATCTCCGAACTGCTGGTCAAGGCGCTGCCGATTCTGCTTTGCGCACTCGGTCTGGCGGTGGCTTATCAAGCGCGGATCTGGAACATCGGCGCCGAAGGTCAATTGCTCCTCGGCGCACTCGCCGGCAGTGCCTTGGCGGTGAACATCATCGACCTGCAAAGCCGCTGGGCACTGGTGCTGATCCTGCTCACCGGCACCTGCGCCGGCGCCGCTTGGGCCGGGCTGACGGCATGGCTGCGCACACGCTTCAACGCCAACGAAATCCTCACCAGCATCATGCTCAATTACATCGCGCTGAACCTGTTGCTGTTCTGCGTGCACGGGCCGCTGAAGGATCCGGCCGGCTACAACTTTCCCGAGTCGGCGATGTTCGGCGACGCCAGTCGCTTGCCGCTGCTGATGGAGGATGGCCGGGTGCACGCCGGGGTGTATTTCGCCCTGCTCGCACTGGTTGCGGTGTGGGTGTTGTTGCAGAAAAGCTTTGTCGGTTTCCAGATCAAAGTGCTCGGTCTGGATAAACGTGCGGCGGGTTTCGTCGGCTTTCGCGAAAAACGTCTGATCTGGCTCGCGCTGTTGATCAGCGGTGGTTTGGCCGGGCTGGCCGGGGTTTGCGAAGTGACCGGGCCGATCGGCCAATTGGTGCCGCAAGTCTCGCCGGGCTATGGCTATACAGCAATCACCGTGGCGTTTCTCGGGCGGTTGAACCCGATCGGGATTCTGTTCTCAAGCCTGCTGATGGCGCTGCTGTACATCGGCGGTGAAAGTGCGCAAATGACCCTCAACCTGCCGCAAGCGATCACCCAACTGTTTCAGGGAATGATGCTGTTTTTCCTGCTGGCCTGCGACGTGCTGATTCTTTATCGGCCACGCCTGAAACTGCGCTGGGCACGGCGCACCTCGACCACCGCCGTAACCGCCGGAGCGCTGTGATGGATATCGATCTGCTGAGCAATATTTTCTACGCCATGGTGCGTTGCGGCACGCCGTTGTTGTTGGTGGCGCTGGGTGAGTTGATCTGCGAAAAGAGCGGCGTGCTCAACCTCGGCCAGGAAGGAATGATGCTGTTTGGCGCGGTGATCGGTTTTATCGTCGCCCTCAACAGCGGCAGCCTGTGGCTCGGTGTGCTGCTGGCGATGCTGGCGGGGATGCTGCTGTCGTCGCTGTTTGCCTTGGTGGCGCTGGTGTTCAACGCCAATCAGGTGGCGACCGGGCTGGCGCTGACGATTTTCGGCGTGGGCCTGTCGACCTTTGTCGGCGCGGCGTGGGTCGGCAAGCCGCTGGCCGGATTCGAGCCGTTGGCGATTCCGTACTTGAGTGAGATTCCGCTGATTGGACGGATGCTGTTTGCTCAGGATCTGCTGGTGTACCTGTCGTTCGCCCTGTTTGCGCTGGTGGCGTGGGTGATCATCAAGAGCCGTGTCGGCTTGATCATTCAGGCCGTTGGCGAGAACCCGGACGCGGCCAGTGCGATGGGCCTGCCGGTGCTGACCGTGCGCACGCTGGCGGTGCTGTTTGGCGGGGCGATGGCCGGGCTGGCCGGGGCGTATCTGTCGCTGGCGTACACACCGATGTGGGCCGAGAACATGACCGCCGGGCGTGGCTGGATTGCCCTGGCGCTGGTGGTGTTTGCCAGTTGGCGGGTGTGGCGCTTGCTGCTGGGCGCGTATCTGTTCGGGCTCGCCAGCATCCTGCACCTGGTGGCGCAGGGGTTGGGGCTGGCGATTCCATCGAGCCTGTTGGCGATGCTGCCGTATGTGGCGACGATTGTGGTGTTGGTGCTGTTGTCGCGCGATGCCGTTCGGACTCGGTTGTATGCGCCGGTGTCGTTGGGGCAGCCGTGGCAGGCCGGGCATTAGCCACACACCAGACCTGTGGCGAGGGAGCTTGCTCCCGCTGGGGCGCGAAGCGGCCCTCAACATTGAATCTGGAAGACCTTGCACTCAGGAATTACGACTGCTGCGCAGCCGAGCGGGAGCAAGCTCCCTCGCCACAGACCGGCATGACCTGAGCCACGCCCCACGCCAGTTCAAAGACCAGAAACCCGATCAGCAACGAACTGGCGCCATGCATCAGGGCATACGCCTGCCAAGCCGCAAACAGAAACCGCGCCACCGCGTCATAGCGCCCATACACCGGTTGCGGATCACGAATGCGCAGCACCGCCCACACACAAACCACCGAGCCCAGCAGGTTTGCCATCAACATATGCACGGGCTGAAACGCAGGCAGCTCACCGGGCAAATTCAACGCGGTCAAAAAACCGTGCAACACAGCAAAACTCCACGGCGTGGCAAACGCCGCCGTTACGATCAGGTCATACCAGGCGCTGCCGCGCACCACGTTTCGATACTGGGTCGAAGTCCACATCATCCATGCTCCAGAAATTCAGGGAGCACTCACGGTAAAGCCTGGAGTATGCTCCAGGGTCAAGACCTCTTTTGAGACCCAGCATGCGCATCGGTGAATTAGCCCAGGCCAGCGCCGTCAGCCGCGACACCTTGCGTTTCTACGAGCAGCGCGGACTGATCACGGCACAACGCAGTGCCAACGGTTATCGCGACTACCCGCCGGAAATGCTGCAACTGGTGCTCTACATCAAGACTGCACAGCGCCTGGGTTTTACCCTCGGCGAAATCGGCAACAGCGTCGCCGCATTGTGGAACGCGCCCGACCCGGAAAACGCCGTGGCGCAGTTGCTGCGCGACAAACTGCATTTGATCGAAACCCGCATGAGCGAGCTCGATGTGTTGCGACGAGAGTTGCAACAACGGCTCGGTCAGGCGTGTCCATTGAATCCGTGAACCGTAACTTTCAAGGAATCCCGTCATGTCCCAGGCAAAACACGCACTGATCATCGGCGCCTCTCGTGGCTTGGGCCTCGGGCTGGTGAAAACCCTGCTGGCCGATGGCTGGCAAGTGACCGCCACCGTGCGCAATCCGCAGAAGGCTGAGGCGCTGCAAGCGCTGGGTAACGTGCGGATCGAGAAACTCGACATGGACGACCAGCAAGCAGTGATCGCCCTGAGCCAACAGCTCAAGGGCGAGACCTTCGACCTGCTGTTCGTCAACGCCGGGGTCAAAGGTCCGGAGGTGCAAACCCCGGGCGGCGCGACACTGGCCGAAGTCGGGCAACTGTTTTTCACCAACGCCGTGGCGCCGATCAACCTCGCACAGCGCTTCGTCGGGCAGATCCGCGACGGCAGCGGCGTGCTGGCGTTCATGAGCTCCGGTCTGGGCAGCGTCACCGTACCCGACGCGCCGGAGCTGGCGTTGTACAAGGCGAGCAAGGCCGCGCTGAACTCGATGACCAATAGTTTTGTCACGCAACTGGGCGAGCAGAAACTCACCGTGCTGTCGTTGCATCCGGGCTGGGTGAAAACGGATATGGGCGGTGAAGGTGCTGATCTGGATGTAGAGACCAGCACTCGCGGGCTGATTGATCAGGTGAATGCGTATACCGGCAAGGGCGGGCATCACTTCATCAACTACAAGGGTGAAACCATTCCTTGGTAAGCACTGAAAACCACCTGTAGGAGCTGCCGCAGGCTGCGATCTTTTGATTGTAAAAAACAGATCAAAAGATCGCAGCCTGCGGCAGCTCCTACAGGGGTGATGTGTTGGCTGTCGGGTTGGGCTTGCCCGATCCGGCGATTTGTTTGAAACTGCGCGCCTCGTCCTTCGCGGCGACCCTGGATCAGCAGACAGGGCAACACTGAGCTGGCAACCCTGAACCCAACTTTCAGAGGAGCCGGCCACAATGCCTGCGACCCGTACCTGGTTAAAAAATCCCCTCGCCATTTTCACGGCCAACGCGCTCGATGCCCGTGGCGGTCTGGTGCTGCAAGACGGCGTGATCGTCGAAGTGCTGGCAGCCGGTCAGCAACCGTCCGCGCCGTGCAATGAAGTGTTCGATGCCCGCGAGCATGTGATCCTGCCGGGCCTGATCAACACCCACCATCACTTCTATCAAACCCTGACTCGCGCCTGGGCGCCGGTGGTCAATCAGCCGTTGTTCCCGTGGCTGAAAACCCTATACCCGGTGTGGGCACGGCTGACCCCGGAAAAACTCGCCCTCGCGACGAAAGTGGCTTTGGCTGAACTGCTGCTGTCGGGTTGCACCACTGCCGCCGACCACCATTACCTGTTCCCGGACGGTCTGGAAAACGCCATCGACGTGCAAGTCGACACCGTGCGTGAACTGGGCATGCGCGCCATGCTCACACGCGGTTCGATGAGCCTCGGCGAGAAGGACGGCGGCCTGCCGCCGCAGCAGACCGTGCAGGAAGGTCAGGTGATTCTCGACGACAGCCAGCGCCTGATTCACGAGTACCACGAGCGCGGCGATGGTGCGCAGATCCAGATCGCTCTGGCGCCTTGCTCGCCCTTTTCGGTGACCCCGGAAATCATGTCGGCCAGCGCCGAACTGGCGAATAAACTCGATGTGCGCCTGCACACGCATCTGGCCGAAACCCTCGACGAAGAAGATTTCTGCCTGCAGCGTTTCGGCCTGCGCACCGTGGACTACCTGGACAGCGTCGGCTGGCTCGGCCCGCGCACCTGGCTGGCCCATGGCATCCACTTCAACCCGGACGAAATCGCCCGCCTCGGCCAGGCCGGCACCGGTATCTGTCATTGCCCGAGTTCGAACATGCGCCTGGCCTCCGGCATCTGCCCGAGCATCGACCTGACCGATGCCGGTGCGCTGTTCGGTCTGGGTGTGGACGGCTCGGCCTCCAACGATGCCTCGAACATGATCCTCGAAGCGCGGCAGGCGCTGTACATCCAGCGTCTGCGTTATGGTGCGGAAAAAATCACCCCGGAGCGCGTGCTCGGCTGGGCGACCAAAGGCTCGGCGAGCCTGCTGGGGCGTACCGACATTGGCGAGCTGGCGGTGGGCAAGCAGGCGGATCTGGCGTTGTTCAAGCTCGATGAACTGCGCTTCTCGGGCAGTCATGATCCGATTTCGGCGCTGTTGTTGTGCGGTGCGGATCGTGCGGACCGGGTGATGATTGGTGGCAAGTGGCGGGTGGTTGATGGGCAAGTCGAAGGTCTTGACCTCAAAGGCCTGATCGCCGATCACAGCCAGGCGGCTCGCCAGTTGATCGCCGGCACCTGATCCAATAAAGCCCCCTGTAGGAGCTGCCGCAGGCTGCGATCTTTTGATCTTGATTTTGATTTTAAAACAAGATCAAAAGATCGCAGCCTGCGGCAGCTCCTACAGGGGGATTTATGGTGTTTCTAGAGGCCCAGTAGCGACAGCATGATAAACGTCGCAAACAGCACAAAGTGAGTCATGCCTTCGATGGCATTGGTCTCGCCGTCATTCAGGTTGATCGCACTGACGATCAGCGTGATGAAGATCATCACCGTCTGCACCGGGGTCATCGCCATCTGAAATGGCTGGCCGGTGTACAACGCCATCGCTTCCATCACCGGCACCGTCAGAATTACCGTCGACAGTGACGCACCCATCGCAATGTTCACCACCGACTGCATGCGGTTGGCCAATGCGGCACGCAACGCCGTCAGAATCTCCGGTGCCGCGGAAATCGCCGCCACCAGAATCGCCGTGATCACCGGCGGTGCGCCCGTGCCTTCCAGGCCCAGATCGAGGGTCTTGGACATCACCTCGGCCAGTGCGCCGATCACCACCACCCCGAATACCAGAATGCCGATCGACCAGGCCAGACTCAGCGGTTTTGGCTCATCCTCCACCGGTGCTTTCTTGCGGCGCTTGTCCGGGTAGCTGTAGCTGAAAAAGTAGCTGTGCGGCCCGACCTGCATGCGCAGAAACAACGCATAAAGCACCACCATCGCACCGATGGTGAACGCCGAATAAACCTTCCAGTTGGCCGCCGGAATGAACTCCGGCACCACCATCGACACGCCCATCGCGGTGAGAATCATCACGCTGTAACTGCGCGCCGAATCATCGTTGTACGACTGCTCGCCGTGCTTGAGTCCACCCATCAACGCGGCGAGGCCGAGGATGCCGTTGATGTCGAGCATCACCGCCGAGTAGATCGTGTCCCGCACCAGTGTGGCCGAGGCTTCGTTGCTCATCATGATCGCCAGGATCACCACTTCCACCAGCACCGCAGCGAGGGTCAGGATCATCGTGCCGTAAGGGTCGCCGACTTTTTCTGCGAGCAGTTCGGCCTGATGAGCGACGCGCATCGAGGCGGCAACGATGAAGGCGATCAGAACCAGACCCGAAATCAACGCGACGATCTGCCCGCTGTGGAGCATCCAGTGTTCCAGTGGATAGGCGATGCACGCGGCAATCACCGCCAGCAGCAGAAAGCTTTCTTGCTTGAGGATCGTGAGCATGGCGGGCCTTTTTGCCGAGAGATTCGAATGAGCTACTGACTGCGGCGTGGCGCTAACGTTTCGTTACACCTTAGCGCACCAGCCGATAGCGTGAATCCGCTGGCTTGCACTGCGTTGGTTCCGGCGCTGAAAAGATCGCAGCCTGCGGCAGCTCCTACAGGTTGCGCATCCCCTGTAGGAGCTGCCGCAGGCTGCGATCTTTGGCTTTGTTGTCCTGTTGGTCAGCAATTTGCATTGCTCCTGACCACACACAACAAAATGGAGCTCCAATTCATGCACATACGTCCGCTGCACAAACTGCTGTGCGCCGCCATCGGTCTGGGGATAAGCCTGAGCGCCAGCGCTGCCGATCCGCTGAAGGTCGGTTTCGTCTACATCGGCCCGATCGGCGACCACGGCTGGACGTATCAGCATGAACAGGGGCGCAAGGCGCTGGCGGAGAAATTCGGCGCGCAGATCAGCACCAATTACGTCGAGAATGTGGCCGAGGGTGCCGACGCCGAGCGGGTGATTCGCAACATGGCCAAGGACAACTACGACCTGATCTTCACCACCTCTTTCGGCTACATGAACCCGACGCTGAAAGTCGCCAAACAGTTTCCCAAGGTGACCTTCGAACACGCCACCGGCTACAAGCAGGACAAGAACCTCGGCACCTATCTGGCGCGCACTTACGAGGGGCGTTACGTCGGCGGTTTCCTCGCGGCGAAGATGACCAAGACCAAGAAGATCGGCTATGTCGCCTCGTTCCCGATTCCGGAAGTGATCCGCGACATCAACGCCATCCAGCTGGCGCTGAACAAGTACAACCCCGGCACCGAAATCAAAGTGGTGTGGGTCAACTCGTGGTTCGATCCGGGCAAGGAAGCCGATGCGGCCAACGCGCTGATCGATCAGGGTGTGGACGTGGTGTTCCAGCACACCGACAGCCCGGCGCCGATTCAGGCCGCCGAACGGCGTGGCGTGTACGCCGTGGGTTACGCCTCGGACATGGCGCACTTCGGCCCGAAAGCGGTACTGACCTCGATCGTCAACGACTGGGCGCCGCATTACATTCAAGCGACCCAAAGCGTGATCGACCACAACTGGAAATCCCAGGACTACTGGGGCGGGCTGAAGGAAGGCACGGTTGAACTGCCGATCAGTGATCTGGTGCCGGCACCGGTGAAAGCCGAGGCCGAGCAGATCATCGCCGACATCAAGAGCGGTAAGTTGCAACCGTTCACCGGGCCGATCAAGGATCAGGCCGGCGTGGAGAAAATCCCGGCGGGCGTGAGTGCGACGAATGCGGAATTGGCGTCGATGAACTATTACGTGGAAGGGATGAAGGCCGAGATGCCGAAGTAATCTCTTCAAACTTGCATCGACCCTGTGGGAGCTGGCTTGCCAGCGATGAGGCCCTCACATTCGACATCATTGTTGCCTGTCAGACCGCTATCGCTGGCAAGCCAGCTCCCACATTTTGATCTTCAGCGCTCTCAAGGATTGTGTATGGATCAGCTCCCGATCATCGACATCAGCCCGCTCTATAGCGACGACCAAAACGCCTGGCCCACCGTCGCCTCACAGATCGACCAGGCCTGCCGCGAATGGGGCTTCTTCTACATCAAGGGTCACCCGATTTCCGCGCAGCGCATCGATTCGCTGCTCAACCACGCCCAGCGCTTTTTTGCGCAACCGACAGAAGAAAAACTCAGGATCGACATCACCCAGACCCGCCACCATCGCGGCTACGGCGCCATCGCCACCGAACAGCTCGATCCCGACAAACCCAGCGACCTCAAAGAAACCTTCGACATGGGTCTGCATCTGCCGGCGGATCATCCCGACGTGCTCGCGGAGAAACCGCTGCGCGGGCCGAACCGCCATCCGCAAATCCCCGGTTGGCAAACGCTGATGGAGCAGCACTACCTCGACATGCAGGCACTGGCGCAAACCCTGCTGCGGGCGATGACGATTGCGCTGGGGATCGAGCGCGACTTCTTCGATTCGCGCTTCGTTGAGCCAGTCAGCGTGCTGCGGCTGATCCACTACCCGCCGCGCCACACTGCCAGCAGCGCCGAGCAGCAAGGCGCCGGCGCGCACACCGATTACGGCTGCATCACCCTGCTCTATCAGGACAGCGCCGGCGGCCTGCAAGTGAAGAACGTCAAGGGTGAATGGATCGACGCACCGCCGATTGACGGCACCTTCGTGGTCAACCTCGGTGACATGATGGCGCGCTGGAGCAACGACCGCTATCGCTCGACCCCGCATCGGGTAATCAGTCCGCTGGGGGTGGATCGCTACTCGATGCCGTTCTTCGCCGAACCGCACCCGGACACCCGTATCGAATGCCTGCCCGGTTGCCAGGACGCACAGCACCCGGCGAAATATCCGACCACCACCTGCGCCGAATTCCTGCTGTCACGCTTCGCCGATACCTACGCCTACCGCCGTGAACCGCAAGCGGTGTGATGGATCGCTTGGTCAGGTTTTGCCAATTGTTTCGGCGCGCATCTGTAGAATGGCCGCCATCTGCACCTGATGAGAAAAGAATATGTACGATTGGCTCAACGCCCTGCCCAAGGCCGAACTGCACCTGCATCTGGAAGGCTCGCTGGAGCCCGAGCTGCTGTTCGCCCTGGCCGAACGCAACAAGATCGCCCTGCCGTGGAGCGATGTCGAAACCCTGCGCAAGGCCTACGCCTTCAACAACTTGCAGGAATTCCTCGACCTGTATTACCAGGGCGCCGACGTGTTGCGCACCTCGCAGGACTTCTACGACCTGACCTGGGCCTACCTGCTGCGTTGCAAAGCGCAGAACGTGATTCACACCGAACCGTTCTTCGACCCGCAGACCCACACCGACCGGGGCATCCCGTTTGAAGTGGTGCTCAACGGCATCGCCGCGGCACTCAAGGATGGCGAGCAGCAACTGGGCATCACCAGCGGTTTGATCCTGAGCTTCCTGCGCCACCTGAGCGAAGACGAAGCGCAGAAAACCCTCGATCAGGCGCTGCCGTTCCGTGATGCGTTTGTGGCTGTAGGCCTGGACAGCTCCGAGATGGGCCATCCGCCGAGCAAGTTCCAGCGCGTGTTCGACCGTGCCCGTCACGAAGGCTTCCTGACCGTCGCCCACGCCGGTGAAGAAGGCCCGCCGGAATACATCTGGGAAGCCATCGACCTGCTGAAAATCCAGCGCATCGACCATGGCGTACGCGCCATCGAAGACGAGCGCCTGATGCAGCGGATCATCGACGAGCAGATTCCGCTGACCGTGTGCCCGCTGTCGAACACCAAGCTCTGCGTGTTCGATCACATGTCGCAGCACAACATCCTCGACATGCTCGAGCGTGGGGTGAAGGTCACGGTGAACTCGGATGACCCGGCGTACTTCGGCGGTTACGTCACCGAGAACTTCCATGCGCTGCATGAACACCTGGGCATGACCCAGGATCAAGCTAAACGCCTGGCGCAGAACAGCCTGGATGCGCGTCTGGTAAAACCTTAAAGAGCAATACAAAAACTGTGGGAGCGGGCTTGCCCGCGATGAGGCCATCAGTTCCAACATCAATGTTGACTGACAGTCCGCCATCGCGGGCAAGCCCGCTCCCACAGGAGCTGTGTTTAGCTGGAAATCTCGAGTTCAGTCAGCTCTTCCAGCGTCTTGCCCCGCGTCTCCATCCCGAACAGCCACACCACCCCCGCCGCAATCGCAAAGCACAGCGCACCCAGCGCAAACACCCCGCCCTGCCCGGTAATCGGGAATACCAACCCGGTCACCAATGGTCCGAGCAGCGAGCCGACGCGGCCAATCGCCGAGGCAAAGCCCGAGCCTGTGGCGCGCGCCGAAGTCGGGTACAACTCCGGCGTATAGGTGTAGAGCACCGCCCACATGCCGAACAGGAAAAACTGCATCAGCAATCCCGAGCTGATCAGCAACGCGACGTTGCCGCCGAACACCGCGCTCTGCCCGTAGAGAAACGCCATCACCCCGCCGCCGAGCAACGTCACGATGCACACCGGTTTGCGCCCCCAGCGCTCCACCAGCCACGCCGCCATCAGAAACCCGGGAATCCCGCCCAGAGAAATCAGCACGGTGTAATACACCGACTGGGTCACGGCAAAACCCGACTGTTGCAACAACGCACTGAGCCACGACGTCAGCCCGTAAAAACCGAGCAAGGCAAAAAACCACAGACTCCAGATCATCGTCGTGCGCTGGCGGTATTGCGGTGACCAGATCTGCCTGAGGGCCGAGAAGAAATTGCCCGGCGGCGTCACTGTCCTTCGCAGGCGCACCGGCTCAGGCAGCGTTTCGACACCGAGCGACGTGCGCACGCGCGCCTCGATCGCGCTCAGTACTTTGTCCGCCGCCTCATGGCGTCCGGCTTGCTCCAGCCAGCGCGGTGATTCGGGGATAAAAAACCGGATCGCCAGCACAAACACCGCAGGCACCGCCAACACCAGAAAGATGTCGCGCCAGCCAATCAGCGGCAGCAGAACGTACGACAGCACCCCGGCGGCAACAAAACCCAGCGGCCAGAAACCGTCCATCAATGCAATGTAGCGCCCGCGCCGCTGCGCCGGGATCAACTCGGAAAGCATCGACTGTGCAATCGGAAACTCCATGCCCATGCCGATCCCCAGCAGGATGCGGAACAGCGTCAGGCTCTCGACCGTTTGCGCGGTCGAACACAGATAACTGGCCACGCCCCACAGCACGATGCTCCACTGAAACACCGGTTTACGCCCGAAACGATCGGCGAGCATGCCGGACAGCGACGCCCCCAGCACCATGCCGAAAAAACTCGAACTGGCGAGCAGACCGGCTTGTGCACTGCTCAAGCCGAATTCGGTTTTGATCGAGCCGAGCAGGAACGTCATCATGGCCAGGTCCATGGAGTCGAAAAAGAATGCCAGGGCGATGATGATGAAAATGACCCGGTGATAACCGCTGAGCGGCAGCCGTTCCAGGCGCTCTGCCGCGCTGAAGTTTCGCGTATCCATGCCCCATCCCCCATCCACAATGTGTGCGGATCGAGTGTGCGCGATTACGCCCCGGCGCTTTTTCTGGATACGACCTGTTCGCAGTCACAGGCGACGCCAGCGTCGAAGTGTCGGCCGGCGAACGCTCTACTACGCCAATTCCAGCTCGGTTTCCTTGGCGAAACGCTGGATTTCCCGCTGCCCGGCCGGGGTCACCTGCAAGGCTCGGGAGTCCTTGGGCAGCACCAGCCAGCCGGACTGCATGAACAGTTGCAGCACCGCCGCGCCCAGTGAACCGCCCAAGTGCGGGCGACGTTCACTCCAGTCCGGACAGGCACACGCCACCTGAGCCTTGCGATGAGCGAGGGCCTGGATGAATACCCCGCGGTTGGCCAGTTGCGTCGAGCCTTTGAGGGTCACCACGACCCGCTGCTCGATCTGTTCGAGCCAGCCGGCATCGAGCAGACGCTGATACAGATCGGCAGCCAGCGTGCCCCCCAGATGGTCATCGCAAAAGCGCGCACGCAGCAGTGAAGACGGCGCAGTCCGGGGATTGGCGCTCGGCGTCGAGCGTTTGAATACGTGAGGAATTTCTCGCGGTGCGCTGGCGATGGTGGCACTGGCCAGGGCTTCGATGGCCGCCGCAATCTCCGGGGCTGCCAGGCGGAAAAAGCGCTTGCGTCCACGGACCTCGACTTTCAACAGGCCCCCGGCGGACAAACGCCCCAGATGCGCACTGGCCGAGGATGGCGACAACCCTGCCAGCAGCGCCAGCTCTTCGGTCTGGCGTGCCGAGCCATCCATCAACGCCCACATCATCGCACTGCGCTTGGGGTCGGCCAGCAGCGTGGCGATCTGGCTGATGCAAGGTGCATGTTCCATGTGTTCACTCCCTGTTGAATCGTATCGTCTACTGCTCGAAGACATCTTGACCAGTAATGTGTCGTCGGCCAAGACGGGTAAAACGCCGTGAACCGGAGCACGCCAGGCCGGTGCTGCTGCACCCGTCAATGACGTGTCCGCGGCGTTTGTGCAGCGCTCGCCAGGCCCTGGAAAAACCACGCGGATTCTGTCCTGGCCGGTTATCGGTGCAGGTTTGAGGCGGTCGCTAGTATAAGCGGGATGCACGCCGCTTCCTGCGCCGTGGCTGACTCGAATGGTGATAGTTCCTGAGAGAAATTTCGCTAATTGCCTGCGACTAATGATCAACTTTCGGGAAATGCGGAAATTGACTACTCAATTCGGCGCATCGGCTGGCGAGCATTTCCCTTAAAAGGTTCACCGGCTTACTCAATTGTGCGCGATGGGCGCACAACAAATTCAGCGGAGCACGCTCACAGAGCAATTCCGGCAGCAACACCTTGAGGCGTCCGGCAAGGACATCCGCGCCAACGTCGAGCCACGACTTGTAGGCGATTCCAGCCCCCGCCACCGCCCACAACCGCACGACGTCGGCGTCATCGCTGAAGCGATCGCCACTGACCGTCAGGCCGACTTCACGTTTGCCGTCATGAAAACTCCAATGGTCGTGCACGCGGCTGCCGAGCATGTACAGCAGGCAATTGTGCTGCGCCAACTGTTCGAGCTGACGCGGTTCACCGTGGCGCGCCAGATACGCCGGCGAGGCGCAAAGCACGCGGCGATTGTCCGGGGCGATGGGCAGCGCCACCAGGCTCGAATCCTCTGGCTCGCCGTAGCGCAGGGCGATGTCCACCGGCTGGCGGAACAGGTCGGCGATGCGATCACCGAGCAACAGGCGCACGGTCAGTTTCGGATGCTCGCGCTGAAACTCGTCGAGCCACGGCAACAGCAGGTTGCGCCCGAAATCCGAAGGCGCCGACAACTGCAGGATGCCGCTGACCTGATCCTGCGCGCTGGAGAGAAAACGCCGGCCTTCGTCCAGCGAACTCAACGCGGCCCGCGCGTATTCGAGAAAGCCTTCGCCCTCGGCAGTCAGGCGCAGGCTGCGGGTCGAGCGCGCCAACAAACGCACGCCCAGTTGCTGTTCGATGCGTTTGAGCGCCGCGCTGGCTACAGCGGCAGACATGTCCATCACCCGCGCCGCTGCAGACAGGCTGCCCAGATCCGCCGCGCGCACGAACAACTGTAAATCGTCGAAACGCAGCATTCTCAGCCTCGATTATCAAAAAAATATTGAAAGAGACTGCTCTTTTAGCCGGTTTTATCGCGCCGAGAAATAGCCAATGATGGGTTCAAGCGAATTTATCCCGCGACTGGAGCCAAACATGTCCCAAGCATTCACCGCCATCGCCACCCTGATCGCCAAACCCGGCCAGCAAGAGACCCTCGAAAACGCCCTGCGTGCACTGGTTGAGCCGAGTCGCGCCGAAGAAGGCTGCAGCCAGTACGACCTGCACCGCGACCTCGCCGATCCGCTGACCTTTTATGTGATCGAACACTGGGCCAGCGAGGAAATCCTTTCGGCGCACAACGCCAGCGCGCACTTCCAGAACTTCCAGGCCGCTGCCAGCCACTGCATCGAACACTTCCAATTGAAACGCCTGGGCGTCATCGCCTGAGCCCTTCTTCTATTACCGTTATGGAGCAAGTCATGAAAGCCATCGCCTATTACGCCTCCCTGCCGATCAGCGACGAACAATCGCTGCAAGACATCGAACTGCCGGAGCCGGTCGCCGGCCCGCGCGACCTGCTGGTGGAAGTCAAAGCCATCTCGGTCAATCCGGTGGACACCAAGGTGCGGCAGAACGTGGCGCCGGAGAACGGCGCGGCGAAAGTGCTGGGCTGGGACGTTGCCGGGGTGGTCAAGGCTGTCGGCAGTGAAGTGACCCTGTTCAAGGCCGGCGACAAGGTGTTTTACGCCGGCTCCATCGCCCGTGCCGGTGGCAACAGCGAGCTGCACGTGGTCGACGAGCGCATTGTTGGCCACATGCCGAAATCCCTCGGTTTTGCCGAAGCTGCAGCGCTGCCGCTGACCGCGATCACCGCGTGGGAGCTGCTGTTCGAACGCCTGCAGATTGGTGAGGGCAAAGCGGATGAAGGGCAGAGTCTGCTGATCGTCGGTGCCGCTGGCGGCGTCGGTTCGATCCTCACCCAACTGGCCCGCCAGTTGACCGGGCTCAAGGTCATCGGCACCGCGTCCCGTGCACAGACTCGCGACTGGGTAACCGAGCTGGGTGCCGACCTGGTGATCGATCATAGCCAGCCGCTGAGCGAAGAACTGAAACGAGCCGGCATCGATCACGTTACCCACGTCGCCAGCCTGACCCAGACCGATCTGCACCTCGATCAACTGGTCGAGGCCCTGGCGCCGCAAGGCAAACTCGCGCTGATCGACGATCCGAAGTCGCTGGACGTGAGCCAGCTCAAGCGCAAGAGCCTGTCGCTGCATTGGGAGTTCATGTACACCCGCTCGCTGTTCGAAACCCCGGACATGATCGAGCAGCACAAACTGCTCAATCGCGTGGCCGAGCTGATTGATGCGGGCACTTTGAAAACTACGATGGGCGAACATTTCGGCACGATCAACGCGACCAACCTGCGTCGCGCGCACGAGTTGCTGGAAAGTGGCAAAGCCAAGGGGAAAATTGTTTTAGAAAGTTTCTGAGAATCCGAAGGCCGCAATCAGCGCCAGACCCTTTAAGGGCTGGCGCTGTTTTTGCCGTCAGTCAGATGCTTCTGCGTTGTCACAAATGCGATCGTATTCAGGTCTACAATCGAAGCCTCTGCGATGCATCTTTTACACAAGGGAGGTCAGCAATGAAGATCCTGATAAAAGAAGTGGCAAAGTCCCAATGGCAGGTTCGCCTGGACCAGCACGCCGTGACCTTTCGCAGTGAAGCCGAGGCCCTCGCCTTCACCCGCACCCTTGAAGCGCGCCTGCACGCGCCCCATCAGTTTCCCGACCCCGGACAGCAACGCGCCGCCGGCTGAAGGTTTCAGGCTTCGGCCTGTGCTTGCGCCAGCGCCCGGGCATTCTGCAAACGCCGGGTGTACATCGCAACGCTCACCACCAGTAATCCGCACAGGCTGATGACCATGGCCATCGGCATGGCGCTGCCGTCGTGCAGAACGCCCACCAGCGAAGCCGCGCCGGACGCCACGCTGAACTGCAGGCAACCCATCAGCGCCGAAGCACTGCCAGCACGGGCGCCCTGACCGTTCATCGCACAGGCCGCTGCGTTAGGCAGGATGCAGCCGAGGCTGGCAATGCACACGAACAACGGAAGCAACAGCGGCCACAAGGCGTCGGTGTGCATCGAGCTGACCGCGAGCAAAGTCACACCGGCCAACAGATACACCCAGACCGCCCGCGCCAGCAGGAATGCCGGACCGCGCTTGGCCAACAGCCGCGCATTAACCTGGGCCACCAGAATGAAACCCGCGGCATTGGTGCCGAACAGCCAGCCGAAATGCTCGGCCGGTACGCCGTAGAGCTTGATGAAGACGAACGGTGAACCGGCGATATAGGAAAACATCCCGGCGACGGCGATACCGCCGGTCAGGGCGTGGCCGAGAAACACCCGGTCGCCGAACAACCGGCCGTATTGGCGCAACGCACCGGACAGTGGCTGGCGCGGCACATGGGCCGGCAGACTTTCCGGCAGACCCAGCGCCACAGCCAAGCCCGCCAGCGCACTGAAGCCGGTCAGCACGAGGAAGATCGACTGCCAGCCCGTGGTGTTAACCAGCAGACCGCCGAGCAGCGGCGCGAGGATCGGCGCCAACCCCATCACCAGCATCAACTGCGAGAAGACTTTCGCCGAACCAACCGCATCGCACTTGTCGCTGACCACTGCCCGGGAAATCACCATCCCCGCGCAACCGCCCAGCGCCTGAACGAAACGCGCGCCGATCAGCCATTCCAGATTCGGTGCGTAGGCACAGGCCAGCGAGGCCAGGGTGAACAGGCCGACCCCGCCAAGCAACGGCAGGCGCCGCCCAAAACGGTCCGCCACCGGGCCGTAAAGCAACTGCCCGATCGACAGGCCGGCGAAATAGGCCGCCAAGGTCAGCTGCACATGCTTTTCATCAGTGCCAAAGGCCAGCGCCATCGACGGAAACGCGGGCAAATAGAAGTCGATCGCCAGCGGACCGAAGGCGCTCAAGGCACCGAGAATCAGAATGGTACGGAAGTTCATCAGGCATCCAGGTGGGATAGGAGTCGGCAGCCCGACAGTCTAGCCGCGCTGAGACACCTTGAACATTCCGATAGCTCGCTAACTATTAGAAATCAGATGACCTACACCTGAAACCTGTGGCGAGGGAGCTTGCTCCCGCTGGCCTGCGCAGCAGGCCCAGTGTTTTTCAATTGGAAAAAGGGCCGCTTCGCGACCCGACGGGAGCAAGCTCCCTCGCCACAGGGGATTTATCATTATCCGGCGAGTTTTACCGGGTAGCCTTCTTCACTGATCACCTCGATCACCTGCTCGGCACTCAGCGAACTCTCGACGCCAACTTCCTTGGCCCCCAGATCGACCCGCACGCTGGCCGCCGGATCCTTCGCCTGCACCGCGTTGGTAATGGCTTTGACACAGTGGCCGCAGGACATGCCTTGAACGTTGAACACTTGCATGGATGGACTCCTTTGAGTGAGGTTGCCGGCAGTGTCGAGCTTGCCACCATGGCAAGGTCAAGTTCTGCAGAAAACTGCCGGGCTGGCAATCGGCGTCGCGCTCAGCCAAGCTGCGTGCATCAATGACTCAAATTCAGGAGATTCAGCCATGCGCTGGTCAGCTTTCAGCCTGTTTGGCCTGCTCAGCCTCTTCGCCGCCCTGCCCCAGGCCAACGCGACCGGTGAGGACTACGCGGTTCTGATCATCTCGCGCGAGCGTCTGGAAGTACCGACTCCCTGCGAGATTGGCGTGTACGTCAATGATGAACTGGCAGCGCGCCTGCTGCAGGAACAGACCACTTCGTTCAACCTGCCCCACGGCACGATTTCCATTCGGCTGAAACAGTTGCCTGGCCAGGTGCCGGGTTGCCAGGCAGGCATGCTCGCGCCGCCGGCGCAGGAGATCACGCTCAAGGCCGGCGATGTGCTCAAGTACCGGATCGCGGCAAATGCCAAAGGTTTGTACCTGCGACCTGCTGCCCTCGAATACTGAGTCAACCGCCGCGATCGGACGATCTTTTGCTTTTCAGATTGGCGCTTGACCTTGCCCGCATGGCAAGGTTGATCCTTGTAGACATCTTCTACAGGGAGTAAGACCGATGTCCGATTCCATCACTTTCGATCTGCCGATTGCCGGCATGACCTGCGCCAGTTGCGCCGGGCGTGTCGAGCGGGCGTTGCGCAAAGTCAGCGGCGCCAGTGGCGTCAGCGTCAATCTCGCCACCGAGCAGGCCCGGGTCCAGGCGCCCGGCGACAGCTTGCCGGCGTTGATGGAGGCGGTCGAACGCGCCGGTTACAGCGTGCCGCAGCAAACCGTGGAATTGAGCATCGAAGGCATGACCTGCGCGTCATGCGTCGGCCGTGTCGAACGCGCCCTGAACAAAGTCCCCGGGGTGAAGAGCGTCAGCGTCAACCTCGCCAACGAACGTGCGCACCTCGAATGGCTCGGTCAGGTCGATATTCAGTCGCTGCTCGATGCTGTAAGCAAGGCCGGTTACTCGGCCAGCGTCTGGCAAGCCGAACATCCCGCCACCGATAACCAGCAACAGCGTCTGCACCATGAACGCTGGGCGCTGATCTGCGCCATCGCCCTGGCTTTGCCGCTGGTGCTGCCGATGCTGCTGCAACCGTTCGGCATTCACTGGATGCTTCCGGCCTGGGCGCAATTCGCCCTCGCCACGCCGGTGCAATTCATTTTCGGTGCACGTTTTTACGTGGCCGCGTGGAAAGCCGTGCGCGCCGGCGCCGGCAACATGGACTTGCTGGTCGCCCTCGGCACCAGCGCAGGCTATGGCTTGAGCCTGTACGAATGGGCCACCGCCGCCGGGCGCATGCCGCATCTGTATTTCGAAGCCTCAGCCGTGGTGATTGCCTTGGTGCTGCTCGGCAAATACCTGGAAAGCCGCGCCAAACGCCAGACCGCCAGCGCCATCCGCGCCCTCGAAGCCTTGCGCCCGGAGCGGGCGATTCAAGTGATCGACGGTCGCGAACAGGACGTGGCAATCAGTGCCCTGCGCCTCAACGATCTGGTTCTGGTCAAACCTGGCGAACGCTTTCCGGTGGACGGTGAAGTGCTGGAAGGCCAGAGCCACGCTGACGAAGCATTAATCAGCGGTGAAAGCCTGCCAGTGCCAAAACAGCCGGGCGACACGGTCACCGGCGGCGCGATCAACGGTGAAGGTCGCCTGCTGGTGCGCACCACTGCCCTCGGTGCAGAAAGCGTGCTGGCGCGGATCATCCGTCTGGTGGAGGACGCTCAGGCGGCGAAAGCGCCGATCCAGAAACTGGTGGATAAAGTCAGCCAGGTGTTCGTGCCCACCGTGTTGCTGATCGCTTTGGCGACGCTGATCGGCTGGTGGCTTTACGGCGCGCCCATGGAAACGGCGTTGATCAATGCGGTCGCTGTGCTGGTGATTGCCTGTCCGTGTGCCCTCGGTCTCGCCACGCCGACGGCGATCATGGCTGGCACCGGCGTGGCGGCGCGTCACGGGATTCTGATCAAGGATGCCGAAGCGCTGGAACGTGCCCATGAAGTCGACAACGTGGTCTTCGACAAGACCGGCACGCTGACTTCCGGCACCCCGCGTATCGCCCATTTCAGTGCGCTGGATGGCGATGAGAATACGTTGCTGACAACGGCCGGTGCCCTGCAACGCGGCAGCGAACATCCGCTGGCCAAAGCCGTGCTGGACGCGGCCGCCGAGCGTGGCCTGAACGTGCCGGATGTCAGCGACAGCCAGTCCCTGACCGGGCGTGGCATCGCCGGCAATCTTGGCGGTCGGCGTCTGGCGCTGGGCAATCGACGCTTGCTGGAAGAAAGCGGCCTGGGCGCCGGCAATCTCGCCGAATCCGCCGAGGCCTGGGAAAGCGAAGGCCGGACCTTGTCGTGGCTGATCGAGCAAAGTCCTGAACCGCGCGTAATCGGCCTGTTCGCCTTCGGTGACACGCTCAAGCCCGGCGCATTGCAAGCAGTGCAACAACTGACCGCCCGCGATATCCACAGCCATCTGCTGACGGGCGACAACCGTGGCAGCGCGAAAGTGGTTGCCGAGGCTTTGGGCATCGAGAACGTGCTTGCCGAAGTGCTGCCCGCCGACAAAGCCGCCACCGTCGCCGAACTGAAGAAAACCGGCGTGGTGGCAATGGTCGGCGACGGCACCAACGATGCCCCGGCACTGGCCGCAGCGGACATCGGTATCGCCATGGGTGGCGGTACCGACGTGGCGATGCACGCCGCCGGTATCACCCTGATGCGCGGCGATCCACGGCTGGTGCCGGCGGCACTGGAGATCAGCCGCAAGACCTACGCGAAGATCCGCCAGAACCTGTTCTGGGCCTTCGTCTACAACCTGATCGGCATTCCGCTGGCGGCGTTCGGCTTCCTCAACCCGGTGCTGGCCGGCGCGGCGATGGCGCTGTCGAGCGTCAGCGTGGTGAGCAATGCGCTACTGTTGAAAACCTGGAAACCGAAGGATCTGGAGGAACACCGATGAACATCGGCCAAGCGGCCCGACACAGTGGCCTGAGCGCAAAGATGATCCGCTATTACGAGTCGATCGGCCTGCTCAAGGCTGCCCATCGCACCGACAGCGGCTACCGGGTCTACAGCGACGATGACCTGCACACCCTGGCGTTCATCAAGCGTTCGCGGGACCTGGGCTTTTCCCTTGAGGAAGTCGGCAAGCTGCTGACCCTGTGGCAGGATCGCCAGCGTGCCAGTGCCGATGTGAAGGCCCTGGCGCGTCAGCACATCGACGAGCTGAATCAGAAGATCCGCGAACTCGGCGAGTTGCGCGACACCCTGCAGGATCTGGTCGAGCACTGTAATGGCGACCATCGTCCCGACTGTCCGATCCTCAAGGAGCTGGCGTCGGGCTGCTGCGCGCAACCCGCCCACGCCTGAGCGCCAACAGTTTCACGGTCAACAGCGTACCGAGCGGGATGCCGTGGAACAGCATGACCACGGCACCCGGCGTCCACCATTCGTAGAACGGCGCGGCAATCAGCATGCCGACGCCAAACCCGGTCATTTGCAGCAAGGTCAGGAAACTGAAAATCGGCAGACGCAAATGCTCAGGCTCACGTTGCAGGCGCGACATCAGGCCGACTTCGGAAACGCCATCACCCAACCCCGCCGGCAGGGAAAACAGCAGCAGGCCGAGCAGGCTGTGCTGCTGGAACATCAGGATAAAACCGCAGGACATCAACGCCACCCCGAAGAAATACCGTCGCTCCAGATCACGGTTATCCGTGCCTTTGAGGCGACTGGCAATCCGTGCGCCGAGCAGTTTGCCGCTGGCCCACACCGCTAGCATCAGGCCCAGCGTGGTGCTGGCCGAATCGGGTGTCAGCAGTCTGGAGATGATCGGGAACCCGACGTTGTGCGCGGCACTGCCCAAGGTGTCGGCCATGGTCACGGCGAGCATCGCCGCAATCACCGGGGCACTGCGCAAGCCTTGTTTCAGGGCTGACCATTCGCCGCGTTCGCTGGCCGATTGTTCGCTGACGTGTGGCGCGGCGAAGCGCAACGGCGCAATCAATAACGCTGCCAGCACATAGGTCAGTGCGTTGAGCGCGAACACCGTTTCGAAGCCGAATGCCGCCACCAGCAACCCCGAGACCAGACTGCCGCCAACCATCGCCGCCGATGACGCCGAGGTGATCCAGGCGTTGGTTTTCAGTAGCTGCGCCGGGGCGATCAGCCTCGGCAACTGGCTGTTGAGGCCGATGGCGAACATCGAGTTACCAAAGCCCAGGCCGAAAGCGATTACCGGCAACAGCAACGCCTGCTGGCTCACTGGCAGGATCAACAGCAGACCGAGCAACGTCGCACGCAAAAGATCGAAGACAATCAACGGCATCCGGCCATTCCAGCGCCGGTAGAAGCGCGTACCGATCAGACTGGCAAAAATCCCCCCGCCAACCCGGCTGGCGAGAAAGATCCCGACGCTCATGGCGCTGTTGCTCAGCAGGTAAACGTAAGTCGCCAGCGCGACCATGTTGAGGAAAGCGCCGAAGTCTGAGATCAAACGGGCGGTGATGATCAGGCGGGCGTTCACATTCAATCCTTGAGTGTGCGGGGGCGGACAAGATTCCCATATAACGTCCATAGATACCACCGCCCCCTGTGGGAGCTGGCTTGCCAGCGAAGAGGCCGGTAAATCCGATAAAATTTTCAGCTGAACCACCGCTATCGCTGGCAAGCCAGCTCCCACAGTGAGGTGTGGTGACGGAATATACGGGCACAAAAAACCCGGCCGAAGCCAGGTTTCTGTTCAAGCGCTTACTGCATCCACGGTGGCGGCGGTGGTTCGTCGGACTTGCCTTTGGGCTGGTCATCCGCCGCACGGATCGCCTGCTTGCGCTCTTCGTCGAGCCGCGCCGCTTCGATCTCGCGCAATACACCGCCAACATCAGCCAGATCTTCCGGATCGTCGAACTCACCGGTCAGCACGCTGTTGGGATGCAAGGTGCCGGCTTCGTACAACGCCCACATTTCTTTCGCGTAGCGGGTCTGCTTCAGCTCCGGGGCAAAGCGCCCGAAGTACGAAGCCATGTTGCCCACATCGCGCTCGAGCATGCTGAATGCGTGGTTGTTGCCCGCCGCGTCCACCGCCTGCGGCAGGTCGATGATCACCGGGCCGGTCGGGGTCAGCAGCACGTTGAACTCCGAGAGGTCACCGTGCACCAGACCGGTACACAACATCAGCACGATCTGCGAGATCAGGAACGCGTGATATTCGCGGGCCTGATCCGGCTCCAGCACCACGTCGTTCAGACGCGGCGCGGCATCGCCATACTCGTCGGCCACCAGCTCCATCAGTAGCACGCCATCGAGAAAGTCGTACGGCTTGGGCACTCGCACGCCGGCACCGGCCAGACGGAACAGCGCCGCGACTTCGGCGTTCTGCCAGGCGTCTTCGGTCTCCTTGCGACCGAATTTCGAACCCTTGGCCATCGCCCGGGCCTGCCGGCTGTTACGCACCTTGCGGCCTTCCTGATACTCGGCTGCCTGGCGGAAACTGCGTTTGTTCGCCTCCTTGTAAACCTTCGCGCAACGTAACTGGTTACCGCAGCGCACCACATAAACAGCTGCTTCTTTACCACTCATGAGTGGGCGCAGCACTTCGTCGACCAGACCGTCTTCGATCAGGGGTTCAATGCGTTTTGGAGTCTTCATCAGCTTTTATTGTGGGTCCTTTATTACCAAACACGCGAATGTCACTCGTTATACGGCAATCCTCGCGCTACGGGGAGGGGTTGCCGACCTGTGAACCCTGTGGATGCACACACTGTGCCGAAATAATCGAGCTTTGCCGATCATAGCCGAGCCGACCTTGCTTGTAGTTATCGGCTGTCGAGGGCATTTGCGACAGAATCTGACACGCAGCGGTAATGAAAAGATTCAAGGTCAAAAGATCGCAGCCTGCGGCAGCTCCTGCATGAAATTGGCGTCGAAGGCTGCGATCTTTTAGCGTTCGATGATTGCGGTGACACCCTGCCCCCCAGCCGCGCAGATCGAGATCAGCCCCCTGCCCTTGCCTGCCGCATCCAGCAGTTTCGCCATGTTTGCGACAATCCGCCCACCGGTCGCGGCAAACGGATGCCCCGCCGCCAGCGAGCTGCCTTTCACATTCAACCGGCTGCGATCGATCGAGCCCAGCGGTGCGTCCAGCCCCAAACGCGTCTTGCAATATTCAGGGTCTTTCCAGGCCTTGAGCGTGCACAGCACCTGGGCGGCGAACGCTTCGTGTATTTCGTAGTAATCGAAGTCCTGCAGGGTCAGCCCATTACGCGCCAGCAGGCGCGGCACCGCATACACCGGCGCCATCAACAGGCCTTCGGCGCCGTTGACGAAATCCACCGCCGCCGCTTCGCCATCGCGCAGATAGGCGAGGATCGGCAAACCACGCTCCTTCGCCCATTCCTCGCTGCCCAGCAGCACCACCGAGGCGCCGTCGGTGAGCGGCGTGGAGTTGCCCGCCGTCAGCGTGCCCTTGGCGCTTTTTTCGAAAGCGGGTTTGAGCGTGGCGAGTTTTTCCAGGGTCAGGTCCGGGCGCAGATTGTTGTCGCGGGTCAGGCCGAGGAACGGCGTCATCAGATCGTTGTGCCAACCTTCGCTGTAGGAGGCAGCGAGTTTGTGATGGCTTTCGAGGGCCAGTTGATCCTGCTCTTCACGGGGAATATTCCAAGTCTGCGCCATCAGTTCGCAGTGCTGGCCCATCGACAGGCCGGTACGCGGTTCGCCGTTACGCGGGAATTCCGGGATCAGGTGCCGCGGACGCAGTTGCAGAAAGGTTTTCAGCTTGTCGCCGGTGGTCTTGGCGCGGTTGGCCTGCAGGAGGATTTTGCGCAAGCCTTCGCTGACGCTGATCGGCGCGTCCGAGGTGGTGTCGACGCCACCGGCAATGCCGCAGTCGATCTGGCCAAGGGCGATTTTGTTCGCCACCAGCAGCGCCGCTTCCAGCCCGGTGCCGCAGGCTTGCTGGATGTCATAGGCCGGGGTGGCCGGTGACAGCCGCGAGCCGAGCACGCACTCGCGGGTCAGGTTCATATCCCGTGACAATTTAAGCACCGCCCCCGCCACCACTTCGCCGATGCGCAGGCCGTGCAGGTTGTAGCGTTCGATCAGGCCTTCGAGAGCGGCGGTGAGCATCACTTGGTTGCTGGCAGTGGCGTACGGCCCGTTGGAGCGGGCGAAGGGAATACGGTTACCGCCGATGATGGCGACGCGGCGCAGCTGACTCATGAAAAGCTCCTTGTTGATCCGAATTCATGGAAATCCCTGTGGGAGCTGGCTTGCCAGCGATGGGGCCGGCACATCCAGCATTTCCAGTGGCTGACACTGCGCCATCGCTGGCAAGCCAGCTCCCACAGGGACGGTGGTCTACTCTGCTGTTCTAGCGTAGGCCTTATTGCGTGGATCGAACGATTGATTGCCGTTGGTAGTCCACACTTTGAACCCCAACTTTTGGAGAGCGTTCCATGTCTGACCGCTATATCGACTTCGCCAACTCATCCATCGGCCACCGTCTGGTCGGGGCTTTGGGCCTGCCGTCGCCGGTGCGGCTGGAACGCTGGCAGGCCGGACGCCTGCGGCCGGTGGACGGTGCGCTGCTGATCGGCGGCGGGCCGCTGGCCGAGCGGATCAACGCGTTCGCCAACCGCCTGACCGATGCGATCTACAGTTACGGCAGCGAACCGTCGCTGGCCACCGCGTGGATTCCCGGGCACGGGCCGAAACTCAAGGCCGTGGTGTTCGATGCCAGCGATCTGCAGCACACCGACCAGCTCAAACAGCTGCGCGAGTTCTTCCAGCCGTTGATGAAAAATCTCGACAGCAGCGCGCACCTGGTGATCCTCGGCCGCGCCCCGGAAACCTTGCGCGATCCGTTTGCGTCCAGCGCACAGCGGGCACTCGAAGGCTTTTCGCGCTCGCTGGCCAAAGAGCTGCGCAGCGGCGGCACGCTGCAACTGATCTATGTCGGTGAGGGCGCCGAAGATCAGCTTGAGGGGCCGCTGCGGTTTTTCCTCTCGCCGAAAAGCGCCTTTGTCTCCGGGCAGGTGATTCGCCTGACCGCGTGCGCCACACAGGTCACCGACTGGACCCGGCCATTGGCCGGACGCAAGGCGCTGGTTACCGGCGCGGCACGCGGGATCGGCGCCTCGATTGCCGAGACCCTCGCCCGCGACGGAGCGGAAGTGATTTTGCTCGACGTACCACCGGCCAAGACTGATCTGGAAGCCCTCGCCGCGCGCCTCGGCGGCCGGGCGATCACCCTCGACATCTGCGCCGAAGACGCCGCTGCGCAATTGGTCGAACAATTGCCGGACGGCCTCGACATTCTGGTGCACAACGCCGGGATCACCCGCGACAAGACCCTGGCCAACATGACCCCGGAATTCTGGGACGCGGTGCTGGCGGTCAACCTCAATGCTCCGCAAGTGCTGACCAAGGCCCTGCTCGACAGCGGCACCCTGCACGACAATGCGCGGGTGATTCTGCTGGCCTCGATCAGCGGCATCGCCGGCAATCGCGGACAGACCAACTACGCCGCAAGCAAGGCCGGGCTGATCGGCCTGGCGCAGGCCTGGGCGCCGACGCTGCACGAACGCGGCATCAGCATCAACGCCGTGGCCCCGGGCTTCATCGAAACCCAGATGACCGCGCACATCCCGTTCGGCCTGCGTGAAGCCGGACGGCGCATGAGTTCGCTGGGCCAGGGCGGTTTGCCGCAAGACGTCGCCGAAGCCGTCGCATGGCTGGCGCAACCGGGCACCGGTGCGTTCACCGGCCAGGCATTGCGGGTCTGTGGACAAAGTGTTCTGGGGGCATAGGCATGAGCATTGAATGGCACACCCTCGACCGTGAACCGAGCCTGCCCGCCCTGTACGCGCGGGCCGCGACCCGGCGCAAGATCACCGGTACCCGACTGCCCGACAGCGGTTTGCGCTGCTGGGTCGATGTCGACGGCCAGAAACTGGCGGCGTATCGCAAGGTCTGCGGCTTTGCCGATGACGGCCTGCTGCCGCCGACTTATCCACACATCCTCGCGTTCGCCCTGCAGATGCAATTGCTCACGGCCAAGGAATTTCCGTTCCCGCTGCTGGGGCTGATTCATCTGAGCAACCGCATACGCGTATTGCGACCGATGGGCGGGATCAGTCGAGCGCAAGTCAGTGTTCGCGTGCACAACCTGCAGCCGCATCCCAAAGGTGCGACCTTCGACGTACTGACCACTCTGGATGATCAACTCGGACCACTGTGGGAGGCCGAAAGCCAGATGCTCTGTCGCGGAGTGAAACTCGATGGCGAACCTGTCGAGCAACACTGGGAGCCGACCCAGGTGTTGACGCAAGTGGCGCAATGGAAAGCCCCGGCCGATATCGGTCGGCAATACGCCAAAGTCTCGGGCGACTACAACCCGATTCACCTGAGCGCCGCCAGTGCCAAGCTGTTCGGTTTCCCCACGGCGATTGCTCACGGCTTGTGGAACAAGGCCAGAACCCTCGCGGCACTGGCTGATCATCTACCCAAGGCCAACCTTGAAATCGCCGTGCACTTTCGCAAACCGGTGCGCTTGCCCAGTGAGGTTTCATTGCTGGCGAGTGCGCCGGGATCCAGCGGCGAGTTGCGCCTGATCGGCCACGGCGATCTGGAACACATGGTCGGGCAATGGCAACCGATTGCCTGATCCTCCCTCCCGGGCAAGCCTGTAAATTGTGTATATATCACTTAAGTTTTTCCACGCTTGGCGCCGCACTCTGAAAAACCCCAGGCCTTGATTTTCAAGGCCTTTTTTTATGCGTCTATATCTTGGGTATTAGTCCTTAGGCACGGCGCGGTGCCTTATATATAAAGGCGTTAATACCAACTTGAGAATGGTCGAAACCAGCGGCGCGATTGAGATTGACACCACGGACGAGGCATTACCGGCGACAGATCGGTGAGCCATCGAAAACGACGAATGTTGTTACAGGTGCAAGGAATCTCAATCATGAAAACTCAAGTGTGGTGCAAATCGGCAACAGCTCTGGCATTGATCCTCTCCCTTGGCCTCGCTGGCTGCAGCAGCGGCGGTGGCGGCCATCACAGCAGCTCCGGCAGCTCTTCGCCAGACAGCGCGACGTCCGGCACCGGCGGCACCGGCGGCACTAGTGGTACTGGCGGTAGCAGTGGCACTGGTGGCACTGGCGGCACTGGCGGCACTGGCAGCACCGGCGGCACCGATACCGCAGGCACCGGCGGTACTGGCGGTACTGGCGGTACCGGCGGTACGGGTACAACCAACCCGACCGATCCGACCAACCCAACCAATCCGACCGACCCTACGGGTCCAACCAACCCGACCAACCCGACCACCACTCCGCTGGTGACCACCACCCTGGTGCAGGATGTCGGCAAAACCGTCGCAGACGTCGGTGATGGCGTCGGCCAGGTCGGCGATTCGCTGAGCACCGTACGGGTCGTCGGTGGCGTCGTGCAAAGCGCGGCCAACACCACTGGCAACGTGGTCAGCACCCTCGGCAATGGCGTGGCCAACGGCATTGGCAAACTGGGCACCGTCGACAACGGTCTGGGCGTCACCGCATCCTCGGTGGGCGGCGTGGTCAGCGATGTCGGCAACGGTGTATCGGACCTGAGCGGCAAACTGGCGACCGCCACCGGCAGCGTTCCGGTTGTCGGCGGCGTGGTCACCAAAGTCGCCCCGGTACTCGACGGCGTCGGTGAAAAAGTCACCATGCTCGGCGACACCCTGAGCCTGGCCACCACCACCGGCCCACTCGGTTCAGTGACCAAAAGTGTCGGCAACGGTCTGGTGCCCGTGATTGCGATGGTTGAAAGCACCACCGACAAAGTCGGCGCTGCGACCGGCCTCGGCGCTCCGCTCAATGGCGTACTCGGCCAGGTCGGTGGCGCCGTCAAAGGCGTGGGCGGTCAGGTAACCGGTGCTGGCGGCGGCAACGCCTTGACCAACACCGTTGGCGGCGCGTTGACCAACGTCGGCACCGCGGTTGGCAAAGCCGGCGGGCTGGTGGATAACGGCACCAGCACCGGTGGTGGATTGGGCGGCGGTCTCGGCGGCGGCCTGGGCGGTACCGGCTTGCTGCAAACGGTTGGCGGCGCCGTGGTCAACGTCGGCTCCGGGCTGAACGCTGGCAGCACCAACGGCGTGGTCAGTGCCGGCGGCGTCACGGCTGGCGGACTGGGCAATACCGTCGCCTCGCTCAACACCGTACTCGGCGGCTCGGGTACTCCGATCACCGCCACTACCTCGCCACTGGCCAGCGTCGGCGCCACCGTCGGTGCCGGGCTTAATCCGGTCACCAGTGCAGTCACCAGCGTCACCCAACAAGTTGGCGCAGCGACAGGCCTGGGCGCACCGGTCGCCGGTCTCACCGGCCAGGTCGGCGGCGCAGTCAGCACCGTTGGCGCCACCATCGCGTCCACCAACAACCCGGTCACTACCGCCGTCGGCGGTGTGGTCAGCAACGTCGGCGCAACCGTTGGTGCAGTCGGCGGCCTGCTCAACGGCGGCACCAGTACCGGCGGCACCGCCACCGGTGGCACCGCAACCGGTGGCCTGGGTGGTGTACTCGGTGGCCTGACCGGCGCTCTTGGAGGCAACAAACGCTAAATTGCACCTGGCCGATTCGACGGCCTCACCTACAGCGCCTACGCTTGGTTGAGGGCGGAAGATTCCCACGAGTCTTCCGCTTTTTTCTTAGGAAAAATTTAACTCAGCGCTGTGATCTGACCATGGAGTGTCCTATGCGCGTAATGGCATCCCTGCTGTTCCTCAGTATCAGTTCCGCCGCCCTCGCCGACACCCTGCCCAGCTTTCTCAACAGCAACGAAACCACCCGCAACCTGCCCGTGCCGAACCTGCCGGCAGATGCCTATCGCCCCGCGGCCACGCCTCTGCAAGTCCCCGACCCCGGCGCGGCCACGGCGCAGCCGCTGTTGATGGACACCAAAATCAATCTGAAAACCGTGCAGATCGAAGGCGGCACGATCTACCCGCTCAACGAACTGGCCGAAGTCTACAAACCTCTCATCGGCCACCAGATCAGCCTTGCCGAGCTGATCGAAGCCACCCGCGACATCACCCGCCGCTACCAGAAGGACGGCTATCTGCTGTCCTATGCCTTCCTGCCGCAACAGCGTTTCGACGATGGCGTGGCCCGGGTCGTGCTGGTGGAAGGTTATGTGCGCGACGTGCAGGTGCAAGGCGATGTCGGCCGGGTCAAAGGCCTGCTCGACGAGCTGGCGGCAAAAATCCAGGCCGAACGCCCGCTGACCCGCAAAACCTTCGAACGCTACACCACCCTGATGACCCGCATCCCCGGGGTGACCATCCAGGCACAAGTGCCGCCGCCCGGCACCACCGACGGCGCAACAACACTGGTGGCCCAGGCCAGTCGCAAACCGTTCACCAGCACCATGAGCACCACTGAAGACAACCGCAATGGCACCCAGGCTTTGCTGGGGGTCAGCAGTAATTCGCAGACCGCCATGGGCGAACAGTTGACCCTCAGCGGACTGTTTCCGCCGGGGGACGATCATGAGCATTACTACCGTGTGGACTACAACCAGTTCCTCAACAGCGAAGGCACGCAACTGAGCCTGTTCGCCTCACGCTATCGCGCGGATCCGGGCACCAATGTGCTGACCAGCGATGGCTTTGAACTCAAGCCGCACAAGGAAGATGACCGCTACTCGATCGGCATCAGCCACCCGTTCATTGCCGCCTCCAACGAGCTGCTTAACGCGGGAGCGCGGCTCTATGCAGTGGATGATAAAAACCGCTACAACGTGGTCGGCTACCCGATCAGCATCGAGGAGCGCACCAACGTGCGCGCCCTCGCGTTCGAAGGCGACTGGCGCAAGACCGATGCCCGGCAGCTGCGGATTCTCAGTGGTGGCGTGTATCAGGGCCTCGACAGCATGGGCGCGCATTCCAACAACCCGGCGCTGGACCTGAACTTCCTGCGCCTGCGCCTCTCCGGCGTACAGAGCGACAAGTTTTTCGACAACTGGCAGGGCGTACTGTCGGCCGCGTTGTACTGGAGTGATGACACCCTGCCCGACAGTGAACGTGCGGTGTTCGGCGGGCAGAATTTCGGCCGTGGCTACCCGGACGATCAGGCGTCGGGCGACAAGGGCTGGGGCGCGGCTTATGAGGTCAACTACAGCTTCAATCGCGACGGCAACTGGGTGCGCATCCTGCAACCGTATGTGGTGCTGGACCGTTCGAAAACCTGGTTCAACAAGCTGGCGGTGCAGAGCAATGACCTGTCATCGGCAGCCGTAGGCCTGCGTTTTGGCGATGCCAAGTACTACAACATTGCGTTGGAGGCCGCCAAGCCGATGTCGGATGAAGCGCTGGACACATTCAATCGGCGGGCGCGCTACAGCATCAGTTTCAGCTATCAGTTGTAGGCCTTCAGCCAGTCCGCTATCGCCGGCTTGTCGGCGATAGCGGACTGGTTTGAGCCACGCCATCGGCCTAGTTCTTGGTCTCGATCTTGCCACCCGCATCCGGGTCGTAGAAATCCGGAATCTCGTATTTGTACTTCTTCAACCAGCGCTGCATCGCCTGTTCGCGCTCCGCCGCCGTGGCGGTTTGCGGCTTGGTCGAGGCGGCCTGGTTGCGGCTTTGCAGCACCAGCCAGCCTTCGGTTTCCTGTTGCTGCGCCGAGGCCGGGCCGGCGTCGATCGCCTGGGCCGCAATCGGCAGGCTGAGCAGGGTCAGGCAGCACACACGGTACAAGGTGTTCATGGCGATCTCCCTGGATGTCACTTGAGCGTCGACGGGTGCGGGTCCGCCACCACCGCCACCTGATTGCCAGCGGGTGGCGTAGCCTTGGTCGGTACCTTGAGTTTTTCCGCGCGGGCCTGGGCGTCGGCGAACTGCTCCGGCGTCAGGTGCGCGCGGCTGACGATTTCGGCGGCTTGCTGCCAGTTGTTCTGATACAGCAGCAAACTCACCAGATTCAGCGTGGCCAGTTGATCGTTCTGCTTGAGCTCAATAGCGGTAAGGAATTCGAAGCGTGCGTCCTCAAGACGCAACTGGTTGAGGTAGACCACGCCCAGGTCATTGCGGATTTTTTCATTGGTCGGCGCCAGACGTACCGCGCGCTGCAAGTGCGCCTGGGCCTGGCCGTTGTCGCCACGGGCGGCGTAGATCTGGCCCAGGCCATGTTCGGCGTCCGCCGTCAGGCAGGTGCCGAGCAACCCGCGATACAGCGGCTCGGCTTCACTGCGCCCGAGCAAGCGGTAAACCCTGGCCTTGCGCAGGCGTACCTCGACCAGTTTGTCGGGCAGGCTCTGCAGGTTGGCCAGGCTGGCGTGCAGCTTGCCGTCGTTGGCCAGATCGTCCGCCAGGTTTAACGCCAGTTCCTGTTCGGAATCGAGCTTGCTGCAACTGGCCGGTGCGAGCATCGCCGACCACGGCGCCTGACCGTCGGTGGCGCAACCACCGAGCAACAACAGACTTGCCAAGACAATCAGTGCTTTCATCAAACGCTCTCCATGAGCCAACGTCAGTTTGCAAATGCCCGGGTAATCGCGGTGAACCCCGGGCCGGCCAGTACGATCAGCAAGGCAGGAAACAGAAACAGCATCATCACCACCGACATCTTCGCCGACATCTTCGAGATGTATTCCTGCAGTCGGGTCAGGCGGCGATCGTCGAGCAATTGCTTGAGCGCCAGCAGCGATTTCATTGCCCCGCCGCCCTGCTGAATCAATTGCTGCAGGATCACGCAGGTGTCGGTGAACTCATCGACCGCGAGCATCACCGAGGCTTTGTTCAGTTCCAGCCCCAACTCCAGGCCCGAGTCGACCCGGGCCAGAATCAGGCGCAGTTCGCGAGTCAGTTCCGGCAGCAGTTTTTGCCCCTCGGTGCTGAGCACACGCAAGGCTTGTTCGACCGCCATGCCCGACTCGAAGAGGATGCGCAGCAGCGGAATGAACGTGGAGATTTCCACGGCGATGGTTTTCTGCCGGCGTCCGACGGCGTAAGCCAGCAAGCGCTTTGGCAACAGGTAACCGGCACCGATGGCGAGCATCGGGACGATCCAGCGGTTGGCGGCGTGCGGAAAAAACACTTCCTGCAGAAAGATCGCCAGCCCCAACGCCAGCAGCGGCGTGCCGATCTGGCAGGCGGCGAACAGCGAGCGCTCACTGGCGCGGCGCCAGCCGAGGCGACTGAGCAGGGTCTGGGTTTCGCTGTCGATGCTCACTGAGCGCTGGCCGAACCTGCTGTTGCCCAGAGCACGCAGCCAGTTACCAAAACGGTTCTCGCGCACCAGATGCCCCTGCAACCGCTGGTTGACCTGGCGCACCCGGCGCCGCTCCGTCAGCAGGTGATTGACCACCAGCAACAGCGCGCCGAGCAGCAGCATCAGAGCGGCGAGATAGACCATTTCAAATACTCCGCAACATGCGCCACAGCGCCAGGCAGCCGGTCACTTGCAACACCACGGCGATGATCAACATGGTCCTACCACCGGAGTCGTGCCACATGCCGAGCATGTAGCCGGGGTTGGTCAGCATGAAGTAACTCACCAGAATCACCGGCAGCGAACCCAGCACCCACGCGGTCATGCGTGTTTCGCCAGTCAGTGCGCGCAGTTGCCGGGCGCCCTGGTCACGCTCGCGAATCAGCTTGATCAGGTTCTCCAGCAGTTCGCTGGCGTTGCCACCGTAACGATGGTTGACCTTGAGGCCGAGGGCGAACATGCGCAATTCGTCCTGTTCGTAGAGTTCGGCGAAATCGCTGACCGCATCCGGCAGATTGACCCCCAGCTGCACGTTGCGCTGCACCCGGCCCATGGCTTTTTTCAGCGGATCCTCGCTCGATTCGATGCCGCCCATGACCGCGTCGCTCAAGGTGCGGCCGGACTTGAGACTGCGTACGGTGTAGTCGAGCAGTTGCGGCAACTGCTCGATCATGCGTTTGATCCGCCGGTGGTACAGCCAGGAAATGTACAGCCGCAGGATCAGCGGCGGCGCCAGCAGCATCGCCAGCAAACCGATCCAGTCTGCCAATAGATAACCGAGGGCAATCGCCACGCCCCACAGGGTCATCCACAGCCCGAAACGTTCGGTGGGACGGCCAAGCCCGGCGCGCAAAAACATCCGTTCAAGCCCGACCCAGGCCGGTTTCTGTGCGACCAGTTGCGGCTGCCCCGCCGCGAGGCGATTGAGCACCCGTTCGTTGTTGGTCTTGTGGATGCCGTGCACGAACAGCCAGATCGACAGCCCGAGCAGGATCAGGCACAGGAGGATGAGAATGGCCGGTCCGATCATGATGCAAGTCCCATGCGGTCAGCCCAGGTGGGTCTCGTGGCGCAACTTGTCGCCCGCCGGATTGACCGCTTCGCGCAGGAAGCCGAAACCGGTACGCCGATCAAGGCGAAACAAGGTGTTGGTGACGTAGACGTCTTCGCGGATGCCGACCACTTCCACCACCTCGCTGACACAGCGGCGGCCGTCGGGCATGCGGGTCAGCTGAATGATCACGTCGAGCGCCGCGCAGATCATCTGGCGCAAGGTACGTTCGGCGATCGAGCGACCGGTCAGCCCCACCAGCGTCTCCAGACGCAGCAACGCATCCTGGGCATTGTTGGCGTGTACGGTGCTCATCGAGCCGTCGTGACCGGTGTTCATCGCGGTCAGCACATCGACCACTTCGACCCCACGAATTTCACCGAGGATGATCCGGTCGGGACGCATGCGCAGGGCGTTGCGAATCAGGTCGCTGGCCTTCACTTCGCCGTGGCCCTCGGCATTTGGCGGGCGGGTTTCCAGGCGCACGACGTGCGGGTGGCCAAGCTGCAATTCGGCAACGTCTTCGATGGTCACCAGACGCTCGTGGGGGTTGATCAATTGGCTGAGGATGTTCAGCAACGTGGTCTTGCCGGTGCCGGTACCGCCGCTGATCAGCACGTTGCAACGCTTGCCCACCGCCTCCTGGAGGAACTCGAAAATCGCCACATCGATGGTCTGCATCGCCATCAGGTCACTGCTCTTGAGCATGTCCTTGCGGAACTTGCGGATCGACAGGCAGGGGCCGTCGAGGGCGATTGGCGGGATGATCGCGTTGACCCGGCTGCCGTCCGGCAGGCGCGCATCGACCATCGGTGAAGACTCGTCGAGGCGCCGTCCGAGTGGTGCGAGAATCCGTTGCATGACCCGCTCGACGTGATGCGCGTCGATAAAACGCAGGTCACTTTGATGCAGCACGCCATCGCGTTCGATGAATACCCGGTGCGGGCCGTTGACCAGAATCTCGGTCACTGACTGATCGCGCAGCAGCACTTCCAGCGGACCGAAACCGGTAAGTTCGTCGACGATTTCCTCGGCCAGGCGCTCCATCTCGTAGCGGGAAATCGCCAGGTGCAGGCGGGCGATGTATTCGGCGACCTTGTCGGTGACAAACTGCGCCAGCAACTGACGCGAGCCCTCCAGCAGGTTTTTCCCCGACTCTTCGATGGCGTCGATGATGTACCGGTGCAGGACCAGTTTCAGGCCTTCGTGATCGGTATTGCCGACCGCGCCGTGGTGTACCGCGCCGAACAGTTTTTCCGCGCTCATGAGGTGCCTCGCAAGCGGTCGAACCAGGTGACCTTGGGTTTGGCCAGGCCTTCCGAGCGCTTGGCCAGACGTTCGCCGAGAGCGCGCAGGCTTTGCGTGAGTTTTTCCCGCGGGGCCAGTTCGAACAGGCTGACGCCCTGGTTCTTGGCGTTCAGGCGCACTTCGGCATTGGCGGCCAATACCGCGATCACTTCGAGGTTGAAGGTTTTGCCCAAAGTTTCAGCATCCGGGGCCACGCTGCCCAGATAGCAGTCCACCAGCAAACGCGCGTGGTCGAGCTTCATGCCTTTCTCGCGCCACAGGTTGAGCACAGCGAGGTTGCGGCGGCAGTTGAGCACGTTCTGATCGGTGTACCAGATCAGCTTGTCGCAGTGGCTGACGAACGTGCGCAAGGCTTCACTGTCGGACTGCCCGGTGAGGTTCACGACGATGTGCTGGAAGTGTTGGCGCAAGGCGCTGAGCAACATGTACAACTCGGCGGCACTGGTGCTTTCCAGCGGCTCGTCGCTGCCGGCATACGCCAGAATCCGCAGACCCGCTTCAGCGCTGGTGAAGGCACTGTCGATCAGCGTCGCGTCGAGCCTGCGCAAGTGACGCAAGGCATCGCCGAAGTGGAACGAACTCTCGAGCCCGAGCAGCGCCAGGCTGTCACCGCGCGGCAGGCCCAGATCCAGCAGCAAGGTCTGCTGTCCACTCTTCTGCACTACTTGCGCCATATGGTTGGCCAACAGCGCGCCATCCGAATAGCTCTGCGTGCCGTACAACACCGTAAGGCCGCCAAGCTGCGTGTTGGCCGCCACCGGTGGCAGGCGCTTGTTCAAGCGCCGCACCAGCCCGGCGACTTCACTGGCGCGCGAACCGTAGGCCACAAAATCCCGGGCGCCGGCACGCATGGCATTGAGCACCAGTTGGTTGTCCATGCCATCGCCGAGCGCAACGATGGCGAGCATCGGTTTGGCTTCCAGCGCGCCTTCGATCAACGCACTCTGCGCGACCACATGCTCGCGATCGAGGCCGACGAACACCAGGCTGGCGAAGGTGACATCGACCAGCGCCAGCAATTCGTCCAGGCTCCCGGCCCCGGCGCTCACCACCTGGCCCAGCGGCGCGAGTGCGCCTTGCAGCCACTCCAGATCCGTGTTGTTACGGGTGATCGCCAGAAAGGTCTGGCTCAGGTTCTGGTTCATTGGGACAGCCCACTGCGTTTGTCGAAGTTGCCGTTTTCGAGAAAGAACATGCGGTAAAAATTCGGGTCGTAGTTGCGCAGTTTTTCCCCCGGCAGCGATGGCAGTTGCGCGTCCGCCGCCAGTGGCTGCACCAGATGCGGGGTGACAATCATCAGCAGTTCGCGCTCTTCGCGCTTGATCTGCGAGCCTTTGAAGAAGGCGCCGAGCACCGGGATATCGCCCAGCCCCGGAAACTTGTTCACCTGCGAGGTGTTGGTGGTGCTGATCAGGCCGCTGATCACGAAGCTTTCGCCGTCGGCGAGCGAAACGCTGGTGTCGGTGCGGCGGATGGTCAGGGCCGGCACGGTAGTGCCGGCGATTTGCACGGCGTTACTCAGATCCAGTTCGCTGACTTCCGGTGCGACTTTCAGCGCGATGCGGTCGTGGCTAATGACAGTCGGCGTCAGGGTCAGGCGGATACCGAACTCCTTGTATTCGATCGACACGTTGTCGCTGCCGGCGCTAGGCACCGGAATCGGGATTTCACCACCGGCCAGAAAGCTTGCGCTCTGCCCGCTCAGCGCCACCAGGCTGGGGCGCGCAAGGGTGTAGGCGAAACCGCTGGTTTCCAGGGCGTTGATGATCGCCATGGTCTTGCCACCGATCCACGAAAAGTTGAACAAGCCGTTATCCACCGGCAGTCTCGGCGTCGGCACGCCGTCGATGGGTGGCAACGTACCGGGCGAACCAAACAGGAAATTGCCCCGGGTGCCGATCAGCGAAGCGGTGGCTTCCTTGAGTTTGGTGCGGCTGACTTCGACGAAACGAATGTCGGTCTGCACTTGCGAGGGCAGTGTCGGATCGTCGGAAGGCATTCTGCTGGCGCTGGTCAGTGCGGCGGTGGCACTGCCCTTGACGAACACCATGCTCTGGCGCGGCTCACTGGAACACGACGTCCAGACCATCAGGCTGGTGGCGCCGGGGGCCACCCCGGTGAGTAGAAACGAGGCGCTGCCGGTGTCGTGCACGTCGGCGATTTTCGGGTCGCCGATGGCCACGCGGGTGATCGCCACCGGCGACTGAATGTCCTGCTGGAAGCCTTCGCCGATCTCGATCACCGGCGGCATACGGCCGAGTGCCGAGCAATTGCCGGTGGCCGCGATGGCGGCGTTGATCGACAGTCCCATCAGTATCAAGGCCCGGACTAAAGGTGTTAATAGCGGCCTGAATCGACTCTGCATGCACGTGGATCCTTGCTCAGTCATGGGGCTTGTTGGGAAAGCTGATTGCCGCGGATCACTTCCATCGGCCGCGCACCGCCATGGCCGCCAGCGGCCGGCGCTTTCGGCGCGGCACCGAGGGCCAGTTGGGTGAACTGGAAGAGCTGGCTGTTGGCGTTATCCACGTGCGCCGGTGACTGGGTTTCACCGGCCCAGTACTTGGCCAGACGCTGTTCTTCGCTGCTGCGCACGGCCAGGCGCAACGTGCCGACCTGAGTGGCGAGCATCATCCGGCTGAGCAATTGTTCGGGCACCGCCAGCACCACGGTGCGCGCGGCAATCCGGCGTTGATCCTGTTTGAGTTTGTCGTCGGCGCTGAGGGCTGGGTTGGCGGGCTGCCCATCGTTGGTCAGGCCGTATTGCTCACCGACACCGAGCACGCGCATCGCCGGTACGACGATCTGCGCCGACTGCTGCAGATTGCTCGCGTCCTGACGCAGGTAGAGCAGCACATCAACGTAGTCACCGGGAATCAGTTGTCCGGCGGCGCCGATCACTTCGTCCACGGCCACGGTCAGCGCGCGCTCATCACTGTGAATCATCCGTGCCAGTGAGCCACCGGCCTGAAAGCTTTCATCGTTGAGCCAGGTGCCAGCGCTCAGGTGCCGCCACGGCGTGCGACCCACTGCTTGGTCGACGCTGGAAAGGCTGCCGGCTGGCGCACTGCGCAATTTTTCCACTGCCACATCGGCAGCCGTGAGCGGCGTGAACGGCGGGACATCGTGCAACAACACGACCACTGGCTGGCGGGTTTGATCTTCGGCGGCGGCGACGGTTTTTTCCACCACGACTGCTGACGCGGCAGGCGCCTGAGCAACGGGAGCCGGTTGCCGACTGAGGACCAGGCCCCAGTAACCGACGACGATTGCTCCCAACAGCAGCACTGCTGCAAGACCCATGGTGACGCGACTGTTCATGACGGCTCTCCCTTTCCTGCTGCACCGACAGCCTGTACTTCCTGTCGAGAGAATTTTTCGCGCTCAGGCAGCTATGAACATGCAACGATTTCGCTATTTCCACGCTAGCTGATCCGAGCAAAAACGCCATTACTGACAGGAAAATAACCCACTAAAGTATGAGCCTTGGCCAATTAACTGTAGGGTTTGGCTCGACTAACGTTCTGGTTAATCCTTTGTGATTAATCCGTTCTTACAGTTGTTGAGCGGGGGTTTGTTGACAATGCTCTGATAGCACGGTGAAAGCATGCCGCTGTAGCGTTGGATCGGCGCCAGAGGCGCAAAGGAGTGGACGTATGTTTCGGATGATCATCGACTATCTACTGGCCAGGGCCAGGCTGCTGTGCAGAAGTGAAGAAGGCGCGTCTGCCATCGAATACGCGATCGTGGTGGCAATGGTGGCTGTCGTGGTTGTGGTGTTTGTGACGCCCATCGGCGACAAGGTGCTGGCCATTTTCAACCTGGTGCTGACCAAGCTCGGTGGCACGGCACAGAGCAGAGTCGCGCCTTAATCAAAATCCTTTCCCTTCTTCCAGTGCCTTGGCCCCCTGCTGAAAACAGCAACGCTCCGGCACTGGCAATCATCGGATTTCACAGGTCCGATCTCCCGCTGTCATGAGGAGAATTTCAATGATCGTTGAATACCTGATATTGCGCCTGAGGTCCTTTCTGGCCAGCACGGAAGCCGCTTCAGCCATCGAGTACGCGATTGTCGTGGCTATGGTGGCGGTCGTGGTGGTGGTGTTCATCACACCGCTGGGCGCGAAAATCTTTGCGATTTTCAACAACGTCCTGGTATCCCTCGGCGGCACTGCACAAACCGCTCCGGTGCAAACCCCCTGATGTGAGTCGCGTCCGGCGAATGTCGCGCTACACTCGATTGCACTTTCAGCTTTTCAGGGACTGCCCATGACTGCTTCCTCACTCCCCCGCCAACAGTTGCTTCTGGTTGACGATGAAGAGGACGCGTTGCTTGAGTTGGCCGAGCTACTGGAGGGCGAGGGCTTTGTCTGCCACACCGCGACGTCGGTGAAACTCGCCCTGCATCACCTCACTCGCTATCCGGATATTGCCTTGGTGATCACCGATCTGCGCATGCCGGAGGAGTCCGGCATGTCGCTGATCAAGCGTCTGCGCGAGCACACCTCACGCCAGCATCTGCCGGTGATCGTGACCTCCGGACATGCCGACATGGAAGACGTCAGCGACATGCTGCGCCTGCAGGTGCTGGACCTGTTTCGCAAGCCGATCTACCACGTGCGCCTGCTGGAAACCCTGGACAATCTGTTCCCCAAACCGAAGACGCAGGCCGGGTAATTCACTCAGGGGTTTTTTGGAAGAATTGACTGCCTGCCCGCGAGGAACAGGCAATCGTGATCAGTGTGCTGTCACACGCTGACGGGCGGCCGAAGCACTGGGTGATAGCGCCAATGCCAACTGGGTGCGGTTGTGCATATGGGTCAGGCGCAAGACCTGCGAGACATACAATTTCACGGTGTTTTCGGTGATGCCCAACTCGCAGGCGATCTGATAGTTGGTCTGCCCTTTGCCCACCAGCCGCGCCACATCCAGTTGCCGTGGTGACAGCTGATTGAAGATCGCCGGAATCTCCTGCTCGGCTTCGGCGCCGTCGCCGCCGAGCATGTCTTTGACCACCGCCGCCGGATTGCGCCGGACCTTGTCCAGATCCTGGTAGAGATCGTCGATGGATTCCGAGAGAAACTGCAGCTTCTGGTTCAGGTGTCCCAACTGGACATTCTTGTGCCGCTCTTGCAGGGCTGCTTCCTGACGCTTCACGCCTTCGAGCAGTTCATCCAGCTGGATCGGCTTCTGGTAGTAGTCGGCAATCCCGGCGCGCAGCGCCTTGATCACGTCCTGTTTGTCGGCGCGCCCGGTGAGCATGATCGCCTCGAACACCCGGTGTTTGCCACTGATGCGTTGCAGCTCCTGCACCAGTTGAATACCGTCCATGTCCGGCATGTGCAGATCGCTCAGCACCAGGCCGATTTCCACGTCTTCGCTGAACCGTTCGATCGCCTGCGTGCTGGATTCACACGGCACACAGCGGTAACCGCTGCTTTCGAGAAACTCGCACAACTCTTCGACAATCAACGGTTGATCATCGACCACGAGCACTTTTACCGCCGACGTAAGCTTGTTCACGAACCACTCCATTGCTCGGGCCAAAGCTGACTTTTTCTGCACTTTGGCAATGTAACCACTTCATTTGAAAGTAGACGCACTTCCCGACTATGTACATAGGACTAGTGGCATGTGGCGACTAATGGATCCAATGTATCGAAGCCAATACACCTGCCAGCACGAACGGTGCAAATGGCAGCTTCTTTGACGCTTCTGGCTCCAAATATCGAAGACGCTCTCTAAGCCATTGACTCATATGAAGCCAGACTCTTGGCGCAACGAAGAGCCACAGCAGACTGGCGATACCCGCGCCGATAAACGCACAAAGAATGAATAAACCGTTCGTCGCAAGGCCCATGGCTGTCATTAATTTCACATCGCCTGCGCCCATCCGGCCCATGAAATACCCCGGCAAGGTCAACACCAGAGCAATCACGCCCGCCCAGAGTCCCTGCTGCGCATCGGCACCGAGCCACGTCGTCCCGGTGACCAGCAGGTAGATCAGCGCCAGCGCTCCTGCACCGAACGTCAGCACATTAGAGATGCGCCGTTGCCGGGCATCCTGGGCGGCGCACATGGCCAGCCAGATCAGGAGAACTAAACTCTGCATCCGGTTAAATCCATCCGATTTTGCTGAATGATTCTATGCTGATACTACGCAGTGAACGTCAGGGTAGACGCAGTCATGAAAACCGGCTTCGCAAAATCACAGGCAGGCGCAGTGGCGATCGAATTCGCCTTGGTATTCGTGATTTTTTTCGCCGTGTTCTACGCGCTGGTCAGCTACAGCCTGCCGTTTGTATTGATGCAGACTTTCAACGAGGCGACGTCCGAAGCGGTGCGCCGCAGCGTCGCAGTCGACCCCAACACTCCCGGTTACACCTCCGTTGTGGTGAGCACTGCCAATACCGCGCTGACCCAGCAGTTGCAGTGGGTGCCATCCGCGCTGAACCTGGTGGTCGGCGTCGACACCTCGGCGGTGTATGACGCCACTCAAGGTACGCTGACGGTCAGGGTCGATTACCCCACCAGCAAGCTCAATCAGGTCATTCCGTTTCTGGTGCTGCCGGGCGTGGGTGCAGTGCCGAGCCTGCCCACCACCCTCTCCGCCGCGTCGAGCCTGAAATTTTGACCGCCGGCGACAATCTGTTCGGGCGCCTGCTCAAGCGCGCGCCACCGCCGGCCAACGAACTGCCCGATCATCTCGGCGCACCGCCGCTGGGCCTGCACCTGCAACTGGACCACGATGGCGGCGTATTGCAGATGGCCGGGCCGTTGCGTCATCTGTTGGCGCAACAGCCGCCTCACGACTCGCCGCTGCCGTTGTCGGCTTATTTACTCGCGCACAGTACGTTGGCGATTGAAGGCCGCCCGCAAGACTGGCAGGGGCAAATGCTCGACCTGGATTTCCCCGGTCTCAGCGATCAGACCCTGCACCTGCGCGGTTGGCTGCAGCCTTCGGCCGAGGGCTGGATGCTGCAACTGATGGACATCGGCGACCTGCTGCTGGAGCGCCAGCAGTCGCGCCACCGCGAAGCCTGCCAGGCACTTGCCGGGCAGATCAGCGAGCACCTGCGCGTTTGCAGCCTGACGCGTCTGCCGATGGTGCTCAGCGAGCAATTACAGGCCATCGCCCAGCGCTGGCATATCCCGTGTCTGGCCCTCGCCCTGCTCGACGAACAGGAGCAGGGCTGGCAGATCTACGAGCAATATCGCGCCCACGACGCGCCGCTGCTGTGGCAGGACGGCCAGCGTCTGGGCACGCCGCTCGACAGCCTCAACGGCAGCGCGCCGCAACGCCTCGGCACCCATCATGGTTGGTACGAACACGCGCGGGTGGAGGCCACGTTCGGCAACGCCAACGGGTTCGCCGTGCCCTACAGCGACGATCGTGGGGTGGTCGCGTGGCTGCTCTGCGGCTTCTACACCGTGGACGTTGCCGCCCCGCACCTGAACGACCGCGACTGGATGGCCCTGACCAGCGCCCTCGCCGGCCCGTTGCTCAGCCGCCTGCGAGAACAGCAACATCATCAATACAGCGAACGCCTCGAATCGCTGCAGACCCTGCTCGGCACCGGTTGGTGGGAGATGCTCGGCAACGAGATGTTGCTGTCCCCGTCGCTGCTCGACGTGTTGCCTGCGGACAGTGCGCGCATGCCCGTGCAAGACTGGCTGGCACTGATTCATCCGGCCGATCGCGAAGAACTGCGCAGCCGCCTGCACGCCCTGCAACTGCATGGCGAAGCGCTGACCCTTAACGTTCGTCTGCACCATTCCAGCCCCGCACAGACACCGCTGTGGTACCGCGTGCAGGGCCAGGTCGCCGGCAGCGGTGAACAGCGGCGGCTGGTGGGGTTCATGCTAAACATCAGCGACATGCGCAACCAGCAGCAGCGCGCCGAAGCCGCCCATGCGCGGCTGGATAATCTGATCGCCAGTTCGCCGGCAGTGATTTATGTGCAGCGCTACGTCGAGGGTGCGCTGCTTCCTGACTTTTTCAGCGCCAGCCTGCAGCCGCTGCTGGGCTGGACGCCGGCCGAGGGCTGCGCCGCCGACTGGGTGCCACTGATTCACCCCGAGGACCGCGAACTGTATTTCGCTCGCACCCGCCAGCTGTTGCGCGAAGGCTCGGTGCGCGCGCGTTATCGCTTGCGCGACGCGCGCGGTGAATACCACTGGCTGCTCGACGAAGCCAAACTGCTGCGCAACGACCTTGGCCTGCCGGTCGAAGCCGTCGGCCTGTGGCTGGATGTCACCGAAGCGACCCTCGCCACCGAACAGGTCAGACACAGTGAAGAGCGTTACCGGATTCTGGTGGAAGACTCGCCGGCGATGATCTGCCGTTACCGCCCGGACCTGACCCTGACCTTCGGCAACCGGCCGCTGGCGACTTATCTGGAATGCACCCCGGAGCAATTGCCGGGGGTCGATCTGGGCAGCTGGATGTCCGACGAACAACGCGCCGCCTTCGTCCAGCGTCTGACACTGCTGACCCCGGAGCTGCCGGTGAGCACCGCCGAAATCAGTCTGCAATTACCTGGGCGCGAACATGCGTGGTGGGTGTGGTCCGACCGCGGAGTGTTCGATGAACACGGACGCTTGATTGAAGTGCAGGCCGTGGGCCGCGACAACACCGAGGTACGGCGCTCGCAGCAGCAACTCACGCAAAGCGCGAAAATGGCCACGCTCGGTGAAATGGCCACCGGCCTGGCCCACGAAATCAACCAGCCGTTGAACGTGATGCGCATGGCCATCGTCAACGTGCTCAAACGCCTGGGCAACGGCGATGTGCAGATCGACTACCTCACCGACAAACTCAACCGCATCGATGCCCAGGTGCAGCGCGCGGCAAAAGTGGTCGATCACATGCGCGTGTTCGGCCGCCGCTCGGAGATCGAGCAGCAACTGTTCAACCCGGCCTCGGCCATCGAAGGCACGTTGTCGTTGCTGGCCGAAGGCATGCGCGGCAAAGGTGTCGATCTGCGCATTAGCGAAACCGCGTTCAGCGTGCAGGTACGCGGTTATGTCGATCAACTGGAACAGGTGCTGATCAATTTGATGGTCAACGCCCGCGATGCGCTGCTCGGCAAGCGCGAGAAAGACTCATCGTTCAAGCCATGGATTTCGATTTATGCCGAGCGCGACGAGCACAAGGTACGGCTGTGGGTCGAGGACAACGGCGGCGGCATCGATCCGCGCTTGCTGGAACGGATTTTCGAACCGTTCTTCACCACTAAACCGGTGGGCGTCGGCACCGGGCTGGGGCTGTCGGTGAGCTACGGCATCATCGAAAACATGGGCGGGCAATTGAGCGTGCGCAACTCGCTGGAGGGCGCACGTTTCTGCATCGAGTTGCCGATTGCGCCGGACGCCTAGATCACCAGATAGGCCTTGCCGGTCTGGCCACAGGTCATGTTGGCGCCGACGTCGACGTCCATCAGGTTGATGCCCAGGCTTTTAAGCAGATTGTTGAGCAATGGATCGAGCAACGGGCTGACCAGGTTGGTCACCACAGGCAGCAGATGATTGGTGACGTCACTGATCAATGAGGCGACGCCAGTCACGATTGCGCCCAGTGGATTACTGCCTTGCGGTCTGTATACGATCAAATTGATCCCCGCCAACGTGTTGCTCAGGCTGCCGACGATATTGGAGGTCGGCGCAGCTGATTGCACGCTTGGCGGCAGTTTCAGGTTGGCGGGTGTCGCGAATGGCGTACCGCTGGAAAACAGCAAGTCCTGCGAGTTTTGCGCGACGGGGGTATCCAGCATGATTGCGATGCCGCCGGCACCGTATTGAATATGCGAATTGGGGTCGCAACTGCCGAGCCCGGCGACCCTGTAACACGTCGCGATGCCCAGGTCGATCAGCGGCAATGGCGTGACCGTCGGCTCGGCTGAGGATGAGAACGCATTAGTGGAATCGATCTTGCCGAGTTTGAGGTCGGCAATAGAGGTAACGGTATGTGCGGTCAGGCTCTTGGTACCGGTGGATCCGGTCGGGCAGCTGTAATCGGTAACATAACTTTTGGCACCACCGGCATCCAGGCTGATATCGATTCTCGGCGACGGCAAAAGCAGTGGATCCAGTTGCTGGCAGCCAAGACATACCACCGAGTTCAGCACTGCCACCAGATTCAGACCGAGCACCGCATTGAGTGTCGAGGTCAGCCCACCCACCAGCCCCAGCACCGCATTGGTCAGCCCGGCCACCCCGCTCAATACCGGCAGATCCACCGAAAGCATCGTGCGAATCTGCGCCGTACGCACATAAATCCGGTCCGCCCCCAACGGATTGGCCTTGGCCCGCGCCGGATCACCAATCGCCGAAAACTGCGGCGGCTCGATCACCTTGACCCGCACCGTGACATTCGCCAGCCCCAGCACGCTGATCGGCAAGGTCGCGGCCACCGCGCTTTTGCTGTTGGCCAGTTGCACCACGCCCTGAATCAGTTGCAGCAGTTGCAGGTTGGCATCCAGCCCGGCCGCCGTGGTGCCGGTCTGTAACTGCAGGATGTCGCCGAGTTTGACCGGCGCAGCATTGATCGCCGCCACCTGCAACTGACCCAGCGCAGTGATCACCGTGGCGGTCGCGCCATTGAGCTGGACCACCGTTGCCGCCGCCTGAATCAGTTGGGTGACCGTGGCCTGAGTGTTGAGCAGTTGCGTGTAGTTGCCGGCGGCGACGTTGAGGTTGATCGCCAGTTGATTGAGGTAGCTGAGCAGGTTGATGTCGGTATTGAGCAGACCGTCCCAACCCAGTGCCGTGAGATTGACGTTGCCGCCAAGCAGCCCGGAGAACAGCGGATTGAGAATATTCGACTGGGCAGTGTTGATGTTCGCCAGCGTACTGCGGATGTTCAGTTGCGCAACCGTCGGGGTCGGTTGCGCGGCGACGGCCGAGGCGTTGAGCGTGGTGTTCAGGCTGACCGCCGAGCCACTGAACAAGGCCTGCACGCCGCCGGCAAAACTGGTGGTCACCGTGCGGCTGGCAACCACTTTGATCGCGCTCGACTGGGTGGCATCGACGGTGAACGCGCGCAGGCCGCTGGCCGCGGTCTGCACGCTGCCGCAGGTCGTCGCGAGGGTGTTGTTGCTATCGACGACGTAGCCATTGCGCACCGCGCTTTGCCCGGCATACGTGGCCGCGCTCAGGCCGGACTGACAATTGCCGCCGCGACTGACCGCTTCCAGCGCCGCGCTGTCGACCACCCGCTGCAACTTGCGCTGCTCCATGTACAGCCGACCGGTGTCGACCACCAACAGCATCAACACCAGCGCCAGACTGAGGGTGGCAGCCGCCATCAAGCCGATCGCCCCGCGTTGCCGGGCCGGACCGTTGAACTGCGTACGAGGCGACATGGCGCACTCCTTTGCCGGCGCGTTGCCGAGCGCTACCTCCGATGGTGGATTTGAGTGTAGACGGCGCTAGTGGCAACGCGCCATTTGGTGCCGCACAAAACCCTGCAGACCTCGCTTGCTCGCGAATGCGCTGTGCCATTGAACATGGATGTGGCTGGCACGCCGTCTTCGCGAGCAAGCTCGCTCCCACAGGGGGATTTGTGGTGGGCAAAAAATGGGAGCCTCTTGGGCTCCCTTTTTTTTACAGCGGACTAGCGTGGTGGATAGTTGGCCAATATCCGGCTGACGGTTTCGCGCACTGCGTTGCTGCGATCCTGTGGATTGGGCGTGCTGCTGAGCATCTGCTCATCGCTGCCGCGCCACACCAGTTTGCCGTCCTTGCCATCAAGCAGGTCGATCTGGATCGTTGCCACCTTGTAGGTGATGTTGCGGGTTTCGTTGTACATCGGCGCGCCCCAGTAACCGTTCCACGGGCCACCCCAGCCGCCGCCGTAGTTGGTGGTCACCTGCTGCTGACGATCCTCGACGATCAGGTAGGTCTGCACGCTCAGGTCGCCCTTGGCTCCGGCAGCGGCGGGACGCAAGCCACGCTGGTCAAGTTGATCGCTGACGGCCTGGCGAATGCGCTGCTCGGTCAGGTCGCTCTTGATCCGCGGATCATCCGGGCGATATTGCAGCGCGGGTTCTTTCCAGCTCCAGCTACGGTAGGCGGCAAAGTCGCGACTGGCGTCGAAATCATGGTTGACCTGGTTGGCGGCGCAGGCGCTGAGCAGCGCGGCCATGGCCAGTACAGCAAGACGGCGGAACATGGGTTTTCTCCGATTGAAGGCCTGAACCTGCGAAGCGTTCTCACATGAAGTCTAGCTCGGCGGATAGGCCGACAGGGCTTTTTCCAGAGCCTCGCGAATGGCGTCGGTGCGCACGAGCTGGCTACCCTGATTGGCGGTTTCGGCGCTGGCGCTCCACACCGGTTGCCCGGTGCCGGCGTCGAACAGATTGACCTGCACCACCACGACCTGCTCCTGGTAGGTGCGAACAATCGGCACGGTGTTGTACATGCCGTAACCGCGACCATAACGATCATAGCCACCGTATCCGCCGTAGTAGCCATAGTCGTCCTGCACCTGACGCAAACGGGTTTCCAGACGCAGATTGGCGCTGACCAGCAAATCGGCCGGACGATTGTCGTGCAACGGGCGCAACCCACGCTGATCCAGCGCATTGCTCACCGCTTCGGCCACTTGCGCCGAATCGGCCCAGGCCGTGCCCGGCGGCAATTGCCCGTTGAGCCAGGCCCAGCTGCGATAGCGCCCGTAGTCGCGTGGCGGCGCCGGGTAGGCGCTGCGATCAAACGTATTGGCCGCTTGCGGCGGCGCCGGCGGCAACGGCCGCGACTGCGCGACGTAGGGGTTGCTGCCCTGGCAGGCGGCCAACCCCAGACAGATCAGCAATAAACCGGATTGAGCTTTCATAGGGTGCTCCGATCAGATCGGCCGGCAGATCCAGTGCAAGTAACGCCCAAGCCCGGCGAAGCTTGGGTGGCGACGGTGAGCGAGCTCCATCTCCAGCAAATCCACCAGTTCGGCGCGGGCCTGGAATTCCACGGGCATGTAGTCGTGAAAAACCCGGATCCCGCTCTGGGTTTCGACCTGCCACAAGCCTGCGAGTTGCGTTGCCAATTCCCGCGGATCGAGCGGTTGCTGCGGGGTCAGGCTCTGCTTTTCACCGGCCATGGTGTTCTTGCGCATTTTCTTGAAATGGCCTTTGAGCAGGTTGCGATAGATCAGTGCATCACGGTTGTAGAACGCCAGCGACAGCCAGCCACCGGGTTTGGTCAACTGATGCAACACCGGCAGGATCGCATGGGGTTCGGCCAGCCACTCGAGCACGGCGTGGCAGATCACCAGATCGTACGGTTCAGTGAGCTGACCGAGCAGCTCCTGCCACGGCGCCTGAATGAACGTCGCGCTCTGCCCGGCTTCGGCGAAGCGCTGGCGGGCACCTTCGAGCATCGGTTCGGCCGGTTCGGTGAAGGTCACTTCATGGCCGCGTTCGGCCAGCCACAGCGACATGTGGCCCAGACCACCGCCAATGTCCAGAACGCGCAATGGCCGATCCGGCAGCGCTTCGGCTAGGTCGGCCTGCAGCACCGCGAGGCGAATCGCACCTTTGGCGCCGCCGTAGATTTTTTCGGCGAACCGGGTCGCCAACTTATCGAAATGCCGGTCGCTCATCAGCTGAACCGCCGTTCGCTGTCGGCGAGCTTGCTGCGCACCACTTCATTCATGTCCAGCCCCAACTCGCTGCACAGCAGCAACAGGTACAGGACGATGTCGCCGACTTCCTGCCCGGCATGCGCCAGTTTGTCCGCCGGCAACTGGCGCGACTGGTCTTCAGTCAGCCATTGGAAGATCTCCACCAGCTCGGACATTTCCACGCTGGCGGCCATGGCGAGGTTTTTCGGGCTGTGAAATTGCCGCCAGTCATTGCGGTCGCGAATGGCGTGCAGGCGTTCGGTCAGTTCAACAAGGTTCATCGGGTTCTCCTGAAGGCGTATAGCTTCGGGGGGATACGCGTTGAAGGCAAGGCCCATGTAGGCGCTGCCGCGGGCTGCGATCTTTTGACCTTCCCCTTGAAAATCAACAGCAAAAGATCGCAGCCTGCGGCAGCTCCTACAGATTTTCCGTTCGGCGCAGCATTGGGCCATACTCCTGACAGGGAACTCGGCCACCCGCGTTGTGGCCCAAGGCTCAGCTCTTTCATCAGGATGCACACATGCAGGTAGAAAGCTTTTTCGAATGGCTCGGCCAGGCTCTGGGTTCGATCATCCGCTTCATCGTCGATGGCCTCAGCGGCCTGTTCAACATTCTCAGCAACGCTGGTGGCAACTTTGTCGATGGTCTGGCGAAGACGCTGGGCATGGACACCTCGATCATCAGCATCCTCGCGCTGATCGTCGGTTTGATGCTGTTGTGGTCGGCGATCCGCGCGTTCATGAATGCGTCGATCATTGCCGGGATCATCTGGCTGCTGTTGGGGTTGTGGTTGTTGAGCTGGATCATCCATTAGCCCTCGTAGGAGCGAGCCTGCTCGCGAAGGCGTCAGATCAGCCAAAACTGCTCTGAATGACACACCGCTGTCGCGAGCAGGCTCACTCCCACATTGGTTGCATCGCAGGCCGCACGAATCGCTACAATCCCCGCTCCCCCAAGGAGCCCGCATGTCCAACCTGATTGCCGACTGGCGCGACCGTCCGACTCACCGCAAGGTCTGGGCGCTCGCCGCGCCGATGATTCTTTCCAATATTTCCGTGCCGCTGGTGGCGCTGGTCGACAGCACCGTCATTGGCCACCTGCCCCACGCCCATCAATTGGGCGCGGTGGCGGTCGGCGCCAGCCTCTACACCTTTCTCGCCTGGGCCATGGGTTTTCTGCGCATGGGCACCACCGGGTTTGCCGCGCAGGCCGCCGGGCGCAGCGATGGCGCGGCGTTGCGGCAGATTCTGTTGCAGGGTCTGCTGCTGGCGCTGGGACTGGCGATCGTGCTCGGCACTCTCGGCGTGCCGTTGAGCGGCGTGGCCCTGCACTTCATGCAGCCCTCAGCCGAACTCGATCAACTGACCCGCGAGTTCTTCCACACCCGGTTATTCGGGCTGCCGGCCGCGCTGGCCAGTTATGCGTTGGTCGGCTGGTTTCTCGGCACCCAGAACGCCCGCGCGCCGCTGGCGATTCTGCTGAGCACCAACCTGATCAACATCGCTCTCAATCTGTGGTTCGTGATTGGCCTGGAATGGGGCGTGGTCGGCTCGGCCCGGGCCTCGGTGATCGCCGAGTGGAGCGGCGCCCTGCTCGGCCTGTGGCTGACCCGTGGCGCGTTGCGCGCCTATCCCGGGCACATCGTCTGGGGAGCGTTGAAGCTGTGGCGGAGCTGGCGCCCGTTGCTGGCGGTCAATCGCGACATTTTCATCCGCAGCCTGGCGCTGCAATCAGTGTTTTTCCTGATCACCGTGCAAGGCGCGCGATTGGGCGATGCCACGGTGGCGGCGAATGCGCTGCTGCTCAACGGCTTGCTGTTGACCGCGCATGCACTGGACGGGCTGGCGCATGCGGTTGAAGCCTTGTGCGGACACGCCATCGGTGCCCGTGACCGGCTCGCGCTGCGCCGCTCGCTGGTAGTGGCCGGCGGCTGGTCGTTGCTGGCCAGCCTCGGTTTTGCCGCGCTGTTTCTGTTAGGCGGGCATTTGTTTATTGAGATGCAGACCGACATCCAGAGCGTGCGCGACACCGCGTTCATCTATCTGCCGTATCTGGCGGTACTGCCGCTGATTGCGGTGTGGAGCTACTTGCTCGATGGCCTGTTCATCGGCGCCACCCGCGCCCGGGAGATGCGCAACGGCATGCTGCTGACCGTCGCCCTGCTGCTGCCGTTCGCCTGGGCATTGCAAGGGCTGGGCAATCATGGGCTGTGGATAACGTTTCTGCTGTTCATGGTCTTGCGCAGCCTGACCCTCGGCGTATTCGCCCTGTGGCTGCGGCGCGACGACGGCTGGTTCAGCGGTGCCGCTCACTGAGCCGGTGTGTGCTTGACGAACCCGACGACCTGATCGAGCACCGGCGCCAGCCGTCGAAGTGGCCGCGACAGACTCGCCACCAGCGTCACATGATTGGGGCGCGAGTAGTACAGATCCTGCACCGGCACACCGGCCTCGCGCAGTTTGCGCGCCAGGCCTGCGGTGTTGCGCGTCGGGTTGACCAGATTGTCCCTGGTCGCGGCGATCAGCAGCGCCGGAGGCTCGCCTTGCCTGACATGGTTGATCGGCTGCGATTGCGGTGGTGAGTCCGGCCAGAAGAACACCGGACGCACGTCCGGATTCTCGATCGGCAGAAAATCATACGGCCCGGCCAGGCCGATCCAGCCGCTGAGGTCTTCGGGCGACATACCCACCGCACCGAGCAGGCCAGGATCCAGCGCCAGCATCGCCGCGTTGTAAGCGCCGGAACTGTGGCCCATCAGGTACAACCGTTGCGGGTTGCCGGAGTATTCGCGGATATGCGCCCGGGTCCAGGCCACCGCCCGCGCCGAGTCTTCAAGAAACAGCGGATAGCGCACTTGCGGATACAGCCGATAATCCGCCAGCACCGCGACAATCCCCCGCGACGCCAGCGCCTCGCCGACAAACGCGTAATCGCCGCGATCACCGCTGTTCCAGCTGCCGCCGTAGAAGAACACCACCACTGGCGCGTCCTTCAGCGGCTGGTGAGGCACGTAGACGTCGAGTTTCTGTCGCGGATCATCGCCATAGGTTATTCCGACGGTTCTGTGGAACGTGTCGTCGGGGGTCAGCGCATTGAGCACCTTGACCGGGGAGCACCCGGTCAGCACCAGCAGCAGGAACCCGCCAAGCATTGCGCCGAACCGTTGCCACAGAGGGTTTGCCATGGATGCCGCACCTCAGGGTTGATCTGACTGCCAGTGTTGTCGCACATGATCGAGGCGTTCCTGCTGGCTCAGGCCGTCCGGCACGCCGGGCAGTTGCGCCCGCGGATGCTGCAAGCGTAGCCACAACCAGCCATCCAGCACCGTGCGGTCGCTGAACCCCAGGCTCAGCCCCTCCTGCACATGGGAGGCCATGCGCGCGTAGTCGGTTCCCATTGATTGGCACCAGCGCCAGATGTGTTGTTCCAGCAGGCAACTTTGCAAACGTTCGCGCTGACGATGGGTGAGGCTTTCGTCGATCCCCAGCGGCTCGACCACCCACTGCGGGTTGCGCAGTTGCTGCCAGCCCTGGCTGCCGATGGCGAGGTCGGCCCAGGTGCCGCCGAACCAGCGCAGCAGGCGGATCGGCCCGAGCCAGCGACTCAAATCGGCGGCATCGCAGGCATCGAAGAAATAACTCGCTGTCTGCCGGTTGTAGTAACCGAGCAAGGCGCGGTGATTGAGCCCGAACGAAACCGTCAGCATCCGCCGCAGGTGACGCAGCAGTATCGGTGGCGAGGCATCGCTGGCAAGCAGCAGACCACGCCAGGTCTGCGGATCGCGATAACACAGTGCAGCCAGTGCCGGGCTCTCGTGCAATTCGACCAACAGCGGCCCTTGATCGCTCACCGCCTGAAACTCGGTGCCCTCGAACAGCCGCGTGCAATGTACACCGGCGAAGCCCTGACGCAGTGTCGCCAGCGCCTGCTGTGTATCGGCGCCATCGAGCAACAGCCACTGTGCCTGCTGGGCAAACCCGACGCCGCTCAAGTGGCGGCGCCCTGATCCAGCGAGGCGACCAGCCGACAACTGCAGATCGACGCCGTGCAGTGGTTGTAACTGCCACCGCCGGGCATCAGGCACAACAGCAACAGCGGTTCGGCGGACTTGAGCCATTGCGCCAGACCTGCGCTCGGCAGCACGTCCGGCAGTGCCAATGCCTCTGCGCAGTCCTCGATCAGCACCGGTTCCTGCAGCACGCCACTGATCACTGGCTGATCCGGGTCGCCCTCATGAAAACTCACCACCACCTCGACACCTTCACGCAAGGATGCCAGCGACGCGTCGCTCAACGCCGCCGCGAGCGGTAGCCAACAGTGGCTGGCGGCAGCGCCTTCGCCCTGATAGACCCAGTCGAATTGCACGGCCACCGGCCGCTGATCGTCGGGCTGCGGTTCATCGACCGTCACCACCCAGGCACGTTGCAGGCTGTGCATGCGCGGTCTGGCACAAGTGCTGGCCGGCATGGGCAGTGGCGCCTGGGCGCTGGCAACGATGCGGTTGCTGTAAGACGGCTCGCTGCCGGCGTCGGCACGATGTTCGATCCGGCTCAGCAACCAGCGGCGGTTGCACTCGGCCAGGGGATGCGCGGTCAGCGTCAGCCACTGTGCGCTGCGCAAGCTCGGCAGATCGCTGTGGCCATAAGCTTTGCGGGTGCCGACGGTCTGCACGTGCGCATCCGCGGCCTGCACCTCTATCTGCCAGCGTCTTACCGAAGGCGCGCTCGCGCCGGCGTCCACAGAGGCCACACCAGAAACCGGCAACCGTACCGGATCATCGGCGAAGACCAGACAGTGTCCGTTGGGACGATGTTCGAAGTAGTAATGAATCCGTGCCTGCGCGCACAGCCGCTGTACAAATTGCAGGTCCGATTCACGGTATTGCGTGCAAAAGGTCCGCACCGGGTAGTCGCCGTGCAAATCAAAGCGGCATTGCGTGCTAGTGATTCCATGCTCCTTGAGCACCTGCGCGAGGATCTGCGGCACACACTGACTGCTGAAAATCCGCTGACTGAAACGCAGTGCCAGACAACTCAGCTTCGGCTCCAGGGTCACCCGACACAATCGGCATCCCTCACCGTGCTCATGCTGGACCACACTCTGCAACTGTCCGCTCAAGCCATTTGGCAAGGGGCCGAACTGCAGGAACGCCGAGCGATACAGCAGACCGGCCAGATTCAATTGCGGATCATCGATCAACAGATCGATGGTAAAGACAAAGGGTTCGCTGATGCCCTCACTTCCGGTAAAGGCCAGCACCTCGAAGGGGTCGGGCAGCCCCGCTACATCGAGACGAAACGACGGCTCGTTGACTGATTCGAACATGGGCGGATCTCTACAGGAGGGGCGGCCGGGGATTCTCGCCGAGAGCCAGGGCCGAGTAGAGAGCTGAAGTACAACTTAGGAAATGACCTACGCGAAAAGCAGACCGTATGACTCTACGGATTGTGCCAGGCAGTCATTTCTCGGGAAATTTGGGAGAGTCCCACCGAGTCATCCGAATTTTCCACAGTTTGAGGGAAAATTTCAGACAACCCGGTGCAACAGTCCTGACTCAGGAAGACAGGTAGGAGGAGCGGGTCAGACCCAGACGCAAGGCATCGAGGAACTGCGTGCGTTCGCTGGCACTGATGCGGGCACTGGCGCACTTGTCGCGGTAGTGGGTCATCAGTTCTTCCGGCGACAGGTGTACGTAACGCAGCATGTCTTCAATGGTGTCGTGGGTTTCGATACCGGCGTGGTACACGCTGCCATCGGCGTTCTGGTAGATGTTCACCGAGTCGGTGTCACCGAACAGGTTGTGCATGTCGCCGAGAATTTCCTGATAGGCGCCGACCAGGAATACGCCCAGCAGATAGTCTTCACCTTCATTCAGACCGTGCACCGGCAGGCTGGTCTCGATGCTCTGCTCGTCGACGTACTGGTTGATCTTGCCGTCGGAGTCGCAAGTCAGGTCTTGCAACACGGCGCGACGCAGCGGCTCTTCGTCCAGACGATGCAGCGGGATGATCGGCAATACCTGATCGATCGCCCAGGTGTCCGGCAGGCTCTGGAACACCGAGAAGTTGCAGATGTACTTGTCGGCCAGCTTGTCGTTGAGTTCGTCGAGCACCTGACGGTGCGAACGCTGCCGCGCCTTCAACGAGTTGTGCAGGCGGCGGCACACAGCGAAGTAGCATTGCTCGGCCAGGGCTTTTTCCGCCAGGGTCAGCTTGCCGTCGGCGTACTGCGAAGCCACGTCGCTCATGTAGTGCGTGGCGCGCCAGTAGGTTTCGGTGACCATTTCGATGTCGGTCGGGCCGAGAAGGTCCACCAGCCACTGCACGGTTTCCGGCAGCGCTTCCTTGTTTTCGATCTGCGGTACGTCGTCGTTGTGTTTCTCGACGTCGGTCACCTGCACCACCAGCATCGCGTGGTGTGCGGTCAGCGAGCGGCCGCTTTCGGAGAAGATGTGCGGATGCGGCAGGCTCTGCGCGTCGCAGAACTCCTTGAGCATGCC
>Ga0153923_100053_pt1 | contig 63732 bp, 54 predicted proteins | sample TSNJ007MetaG_FD_104682 | JGI IMG/M metagenome (GOLD analysis project Ga0153923, IMG submission 104682) | Attine ant fungus gardens microbial communities from New Jersey, USA - TSNJ007 MetaG | ecosystem: Host-associated > Fungi > Mycelium > Unclassified | place: USA: New Jersey, Brendon T. Byrne...
GAGGAGGATGGCAATAACAGATAATATTCCGATACTTAAGCTGTAGACAAACAGCAAAAGTCTGTCCAAAATTTTTGCCACGAGTCTCATAACCTCCTTAAATTAGAGTAAACCCTCGACTTTACTGTCGGGGGTTTATGGAAGAACGACGACTGTTATTTCACGCGAAGAACCGTTTCAGCTTCCTCGCTCTTGTCTACAGTGTTGTTGTTCTTGAATTGTACATCATGAATATGCACATTCACTTCCACAACAGTCAGACCAGTCATAGTCTCGATGGAACGCTTAACATTACGCTGAATTTCAGCAGCCACTTCAGGAAGACGGTTACCATATTCAATGATTACAGAAACATCCACTGCAGCTTCGCGTTGTCCAACCTCTACTTTAACTCCTTTAGACAAGTTCTTACGTCCGAGAAGCTCAACAATACCACCGGCGAAACCACCGCTCATGCCAGCTACACCTTTAACCTCAACGGTCGCTAAACCTGCGATCACCTCGATCACTTCAGGAGCAATCTGGATCTCACCGATTTCTGTCCGTTCGTATTCTGTCGGCAATGTACTCATTTTAGACTTCACACCTTTCAACAAAGATTCTCATAAATTCAAGCGTAAAGCACGTCTCTTATTAAACATACTATATCATTTGACGAACTTTATGACAAACAAAGCGAAGTCGTCCTAAATTTCATACTCTTCCAGAAACTTGATGTCAAAATTACCATCCAGAAATACAGGATGCTCCAACAGTTTCTGATGGAAAGGGATCGTAGTATGGATTCCCTCCACGGCAAATTCAGCCAAGGCACGCTTCATCTTTGCAATCGCTTCCTGACGTGTGGGTGCCCATACAATCAGCTTTGCAATCATAGAATCATAGAAAGGGGAAATCGTATACCCAGGGTACGCCGCGCTGTCTACACGAACACCGAGACCTCCAGGCGGCAAATAAAAGCCGATTTTACCTGGTGAAGGCATAAAATTACGTTCTGGATCTTCCGCATTGATACGGCATTCAATCGACCAGCCATTAATCACGATATCTTCCTGTGTAAATGACAAAGGATTTCCTTCTGCAACCGAAATCATTTCCTTGATCAAATCCACACCCGTAACCATTTCCGTTACCGGATGCTCTACCTGAATACGAGTATTCATCTCCATGAAGTAGAACTGTCCATCCGGTCCAAGCAAGAATTCAAGCGTTCCCGCTCCCGAATAATTCACAGCGAGTGCTGCACGAACTGCTGCATTCCCCATCGCTTCACGGATATCCGGTGTAAGTACAGAACAAGGTGCCTCTTCAATCAGCTTTTGGCGACGACGCTGTACGGAACAGTCGCGTTCACCTAAATGCACTACATTACCATGCTTATCTGCAATAATTTGAATTTCTACGTGCTTCATACCTGTAAGGTACTTTTCCAAATATACACCAGCGTTGCCGAACGCCTTCTGCGCTTCCTGTTGTGCAGCAGTAATCTGCTTCACCAATGATTCCTCGTCCTCAGCAATCCGAATGCCCTTACCCCCGCCACCTGCGGTAGCCTTAATGATAATCGGGTATCCGATATCACGACCCAGCATGACGGCTTCCTCAACATCACCTACAAGGCCATCTGAGCCCGGGATGATCGGAACTCCAGCCAGCTTCATGGTTTCCTTCGCCACAGCTTTATCACCCATACGGTTGATTGCATCTGGAGATGGCCCAATGAAGATAATATTGCAAGATTCACAAATCTCTGCAAAATCTGCATTCTCAGCTAAAAATCCATAACCAGGATGGATGGCATCACATTCTGTTAAGGTGGCTACACTCATAATATTTGTAAAGTTCAGATAGCTGTCCTTGGACGGCATCGGACCGATGCAGTAAGCTTCATCAGCCAACCGGACATGCAGTGAATCCCGGTCGGGTTCCGAATAGACCGCGACGGTGGAAATGCCCAGTTCTCGGCAGGCCCTAATAATGCGGACCGCGATTTCGCCGCGGTTGGCAATCAACACTTTTTGAATGTTCATGCGTTTCCTCCCAAAGTTTTGCGAAGCTTCCGCTCCATAAGTAATCTGCGGTATTTATTCCGGTTTAACCAAGAATAGTGGTTGACCGTATTCTACAAGCTGACCATTCTCGGCCAGTACGGACACGATTTCACCTTTAATCTCCGCTTCCAGCTCATTCATCAGCTTCATCGCTTCGATAATGCATACCGTTGTTTTCTCACCAACACGGTCTCCAACATTAACAAACGATGGCATTTCCGGAGAAGCGGCACTATAAAATGTTCCCACCATTGGAGATACAATTTTATGTAGTTTGCCTTCTGCGACGGCTTGTGGCTGCTGCGCTGGAGGAACCTCACTGATTACTGGATAGGACACTTGCTGCACGCTCTGCGGCTGCGGGGCAGGCGTAAAGGGATAGGCATTATAAGGAGTCGCCTGTACTGCTGTTCCATCAGCTTCAGGGCGATCCGGTTTGCGAATTGCAAGCTTCATTCCTTCGCTTTCGATCTCCAACTCATGTACAGAGGAGGTCTGGTCCAGCAATTTAATTAATTCCTTAATTTCGCTCAACTTGAACATACATTAGTTCACTCCTTCAGCTTTCTCTCGAAGCCACTTCTTAAGCGGACAAGATAACTTTATGTATTATATCATAAACGCTAGAAATGGAAAGAGCCCGGGAGAACCCGAGCTCTTTCGTCATTTTTCCTATAATTTCACGTCTTATTATTTCTCGGAAACGTATTGAACACTAACTTTATCCTGAGACACACTCAGTTCCTTCATTACGAGATCAACGATGCTAACCGCTTGTTTTACATCCAGCTTGTCACTCAGGACGACTACTTTATAGCTGTCCCCAGCTTCTTCCTTCACGATGGCTTCCCCATATTTTTGTTGAAGCTGTTCTTCGATGCCCGTAATTTTAGATTCTTTTTCTTCAAGGTTAAGGAGCTGTTCTTGAGCAACTGCGTTATCAGCAGGCGTCTTCTCCATATCGTTAATCAAAGCCAGTAAGTCTTGTTGGCTCTTTAGATTCTTTTGCTCACGTTCATACAGGTAGTTAGTGAACATGCTGCTCGCCGATACACTTTGTGAAGCTACTTCATCCAGGATTTCTTTATCATTCTTAGCAGGGGTTTTGGATGTTGTAGTAGCCGCTGTATCCTTAGCTGCCGTATCCTTAGCTGCTGTGTCCTTAGTTGCTGTGTCAGAAGTTTTACTGGAGTCTTTTGCAGCAGTGTCCGTAGAAGCTTTCTCAGAGTTACCGCTATCTGCTGCTTTACTGCTATCATCCTTAACCGCTGTAGTTGCACTGTCATCAGTAGTTGCAGTGGCTGCACTATCGTCAGTGGCTGTAGTGCCGCTAGCGTTATCTACAACGCCTCCATCAGCAACAACATCTCCTTGATTGACAACTTCGTTCACAACGATGCCTTTGTCGCCAACCGTTGGTAATGCTGCGTTTGCTGTATCTTTTTTCAAGGAGTCTACCTGCATAGTTCCTGCTGTGTCTTTTGGAACCGATGCACCTGAATCTTCAGTAAATAAATAGTATGCCGAGAGTACAACCATCAAACTGAGCATAGAAACCAACCATATTGTTTGTCTTTTGCCGTTCATTCTTAATTCCTCCTAAAATTTAATCTAGTGGCTGCTTCGGAAGCACTCACTTCTTGACTTTCTCCTGCTACTCTTGTTTGCGTGGTACTACTGAAATGCGCTGAATTGGGACATTCAAGCCTTTTTCGATAGCCTGCTCGATAAGTCCACGAACGACTTTGTTCTCTGCACCTTTGGCAACTACCAGTACGCCGCGTACCTGAGGCTTAATCCGCTTCGTCACAATAGGTGTTTCATCACCCGATTGCGAGTAGGTTACGATTTCGCCATCCCTCGTATATTGTGTCGTGTGACGTTTTCCACCACTGGCATCCGTCTCCTCACTAAGCTGCTGGGAGTCGTTCATATTTCGCACCACGACAATTTCTTCCGTGGATTCCACAGTGACCATGATATCAACGGTACCGACACCAACGATTTTCTCCAAAATCTCCTTCGTCCGGTTCTCCAGTGTCTGTTCAATACTCTCGAACGAGTTAGTCGCTCCAGGATCACTCTGCACCAGCGCCGTTTGGGAGGACTGATTCAGCGGTGGCTCACGCCCCGTATTCTCGTTATCAATCTTCTTCACATTGACGAAGGAATTAAACAGCATAATCGCTGCGCCCAGCAGACCCAGAATGATTAGCCAGCGGAAAGTATGACTTCTCTTCGGACTGCCAGCCCCACCCCCAGCCCATTGCTCCAGCTTTTTCAGCCAATTGCCCACTCCTATCCCTCCTAACATTGATAGTTTAGAAGCTACAGACTCATAACTTGACGTTATTCACAACGCCGCCATCTACTTGGATTACTTTGGGATCTAAATCCCATTTTTGTTCCAACAGCTTTACGATGGACTCCGTTTCACTTGAAGGCGTGTTATTTTCTGTTACATTTCCGTTCACTGCTTTGGGCTCATCTGCAGAAGCTGATCCATTCTCTGGATTCGTACCGATCTTTACTTCTACAGGCTCTACAGGAGCGATTGCAATCGGCGGAGCAGCAGCTGCGCTGGAAGTACCGGAAGCCCCTATGGAATTAGCTGTTGCTTGGGACATTGAGACCTTCACTGCGGAGATGACAGGAATATCTTCATTACCAGAGCCGCCGGATTTCCCCATACCGAGCGTTACAGTGACATTAACCCCGCGTTTGCCGGTCTCGCTGATGATCTGCTCCCTCATTTGCTCAGCAACCTCTTCTGCGGCCAGCTTTAGGCTTTGATCCTGTCGCCCTTGTGCAAGCTTTTGACCATCTGCCAGAATCTTTTCCAAAGAGGGATCTCCACTTCCCCCTCCTGTGAATAAGCCTCCCTCTTTCTCCTGACGCCCCATGGCTATACTCAGCTCGGCTATTGCGTCACCTTTAAGGAGAGAAACGATCGGGCTAAGCATGGTAAGCAAGATCAGGAGGCTCAGCACCAGCCTTGCATAACGCTCCATGGATTTGCTTGGGAGCAGTAATTCAACGAATGATGCTAGCAGCACGACAAGTATGATCTCTCGTAGCCAATCGCCCAACCAGCTCATCGTTTCCCTCCTAAAAGTTTTGTTAGCATAGCCTTCAGAGAATTTCTTCGTACAAAACTAGCTTCGTAAGCACCCGCTAAGTTTTGTTAGCATAGCCTTCAAGCTCACCTCATCATGACGGTTAAATTGCCAGCGGTTAGCATGATCGTGACGGCCATAAAAAACATTAACGATACAGCTGCCAAAGCAGCGAATACGTACACCATGCTTTTTCCGATGGTCTGGAGGCAGACCACAATCGGCGTCTCTCCTAATGGCTGCATTACAGCAGCAGCTACATTGTAGATCAGAGCAAGCACCAGAATTTTGATCGCCGGAAAAGCGCAAAGGAACAAAATGATGATCACTCCGGATAGCCCAATAGCGTTCTTCACCAGGAGTGAAGCTGAGATCACTGTGTCTGTTGCATCTGCGAACATTTTTCCGATGACCGGAACAAAGTTGCCTGTAATATATTTAGCGGCCCGGATCGTAACACCATCTGTCACTGAACTCGTAATTCCCCTGACTGAAATCACACCGAGGAACACAGTGAGCAGTACTCCTAGTAATCCGGCTCCGATATTTCTTAGCAGATTCGCCAACTGGGTCAGCTTGTATTTCTCCGACAATGCACTTACGAGATGCAGCACCGCCGAGAAGAATAATAGTGGAAAGACAATGGTGTGGATCAGTGTGCCAACGGTATGAATCATAAAAACAATTAGTGGATGTGTGACCGAGACGGTAACAATGTTCCCCATGGAAGCTAGTAACGCGAACAGTAGCGGAATCATGGCCATCATAAAATCAATCATCCGGTCGATAGCATCCTTCGCATAACCTATAGCGATATTGAAGCTGTTCACGGCAATAACGAGCACTACCATATAACAGAGCGTATAAGCCACCTTGCTGACCGTTTTTCGCTCAAAAGCGGTTTGTAGCGTCTCCAGTATCATGCTGAGCACACTGACCATGACAATCGTGACCAGCAGCCTTCCGTTGTACAGCACCTCATGCCACATAAATCCAAGAAGCCCGGATAATACACCTTGTAAACTGAGTCCCTTATCCCCTGGAAGCAGCATGTCCATAAGTGATGGTGTTGCCCCGTCAGGAAAAAAACCTCCGTAATCCTTCATCAGTTGATCCCAGTACGACTCCACCTTATCTGTTGGCAGATTGTTCACCTGACCCTTGACCCACTGGTCTACTGGGGAGGAGTTCCCCGATCCAGGTGCTGGAGTTGCTGGAGAAGCTATGGCCACCTGAGCTGTACCTGCAAACCATAGAATGAAGAAGCATGGGAGCAGCAGCAGTATTATTTTTAATTTTGGAGGACGAAAAACACTGCACTTTTGCATAACTTCTCCTCCCTAATCGTCGCTTAGCTTCCTTCAATTGCTTTAAGCAGGTAGCAGCTTCATGACCGTTTCAATAATGATGCTGATAATGGGTACAGCTAGTACCATAATGAGGACTTTTCCAGCGAGCTCTATTTTGGAAGCAATCGATTCCTGCCCTGCATCACGCACAATCTGTGCTCCAAATTCAGCGATATATGAAATTCCGATGATTTTGAACACGGTCTTCAAATAGATCATTTCCATCCCCGATGACTCTGCCACCCGCTCCAGTGTGGAAAGTATCATTCCAATCTTGCCGATTAGAAACAGGAAGATCAGAATCCCTGTGGCAGTAGCGAGGAGAAAGGCAAACATCGGTTTTTGTTCCTTCAGCACGAGAATCAATATGGTCGATATCAGCCCTATTCCAACAACTTGAATGATCTCCATAGCACGCCTATTGAAAAAGAAAGATCGTTTTTATTTCCTGCAACAGTCCGTCCAGCATTCGAATAACCATAAATAGCACAACGACGAACCCGATTACGGTAACCCAATGTGCGAAATCTTCTTTTCCCATCTGTTTAAGCACCGTGTGTATCATGGCGATAATTATGCCAATGCCGGCAATTTGAAAAATCGCATTGACTTCAATATTCATTCCTGGCACCTCGCTAAAAGATCAAAATGACGATCAATGCTCCAAGCAGCAGACCCAGGCTTTTACTCAATTTTTCATATTTGCCTTGATCCTCTCTGGCCACCGACTCCTCCTGCTTCAATTGCTGCAATGCTAACGCGATATGAGTGCTCTGATTGGACCTATCGCTTGTACCGAGAGTACAACTGAGCTGGCGGAGAATCTCTTTTTCTGTCCCCTTCAATGCGGTAGACTTCCAATGCGAGTCCATAGCCCTCTGAATGGCATCCTGGGCACTTCGATCATGGGGTGGGCTCATCTCCTCAGCTGTTTTAATAAACAACGTTTTGAGCGGTTCCTTAGACTGAATCCCAATGCGCCGCATAGCTTCAGGCAATGGGGTAAAGCCGTACATAATTTCTGTTTCCAGCCGCTGTAGCGCTGCTATCAAGCCTCTGATATGTCTTGGCCTGTCTGCATATTGTTTTGCAAATTGGAGCCCTGCTAACGTACCAGCCAGCACAATCAGAACGGCACCGAATAGCTTAAGCATGTAAATCACCACCTAATCGATCCCCGGGTGAGATAAGAAGTAATCCGCGTTTCTGTCCATCCAGAACACGAAAGGAGAGTCCTGCTTCTGAGCGATGCAGAATGACGTATCTTTCGAACATCTTTTGTTCCAATAGCCCGCCAAGCCCGGGTCTACGAGCCAGTTCTATTACTTCTTTACCGTGAGCCGAAGCAACGACTGATATTCCAGCATGCAGCGCTTCAGTGACTGCTTCAGCGTCTTCAGGACGACCAATCTCATCAGCGATCAATACATCCGGTGACAACGAACGAATCATCATCATCATGCCTTCAGCTTTGGGACAGCCGTCGAGGATATCTGTGCGCGGACCAACATCAAAGGCGGGAATCCCGCGTCTGCTTCCGGCAATTTCAGAACGTTCATCGACAATCCCCACCTTCATACCGGGTCTTCCGCCTTCACGTTTCCCCAAATCTCCTAAGGAGATTTGTCTTGCGATATCGCGAAGAAGTGTTGTCTTCCCGTGCTGTGGAGGCGAGAGGATCAAGGTGTGCATCATTCGCTGCCTCCCCTTGTCCAGCAGATAAGGTAGCACTTTATCCGCGACTCCGGGAACCTCACGGGCTATGCGGACATTGAAGCTTGTAATGTCGCGTAGATGCTCCACACCACCACCACTCAGCACCGTCCGACCAGCAAGTCCTATTCGATGGCCGCCAGGAATCGTAATAAATCCCTTTCTCAGCTCTTCTTCCATCGTATATAGTGAATGGTTGCTGATCAGATCTAGCAGTCTATGAGTGTCCTCCCGATCCGGCCTATAGGCTTCTTCCGGCCTTTGCGTTACGCTGCCATTTGCTCTAAGAAAGTGATATTTACCTGAATAGTTAATCTCCAGCGGACGACCTTCACGGACCCGAATCTCTTCCACCATTCCAAGTAGCGGAAGGGGAAGGCACTTTAATAGTGCTCTTACTTTTTCAGGAAACAATTGCAACCAATCATCTGCCATACAAAGTACCCCCAAGTTGTCCTCTATCTAATTGCTTTATTCCATATTTATGCTTGTACGCGCTCAATATGCCTATCATCTATCATTTTTTTAGAATCCCGATTAAGAGAAAGGCTACACCGCAACCGACCCAGCCCAGTTTGCTCCAGGACAACTGCTGAGCCATCCCTGTAAGTCCGATCGCTGTCGTCAATATCAAGATCGTTGGGCCTACCAAAGCTAGTCCAGAATTGACTGCAAGCGCCTTGTCTACCTGATTCAACCGCAGCATAATCAGTGCAGCTATAATCTCCGCACTACCCGAGAACAGCCGAAGAGTCGCCATCCAGCTTACATACTTGTCCAATCCGCTCCACTCCTAACTTTTACTATTTCATACAGAATGATATTCAGGGCTTGTTTGTCCTTCTCTTATCCATGGATATGCGATAATTACTCACTTTAGACAAGGAGAAATGACAGAATTGCAAGTCCAACTGTGAAAGAGTTCATAGTACACACCTATATAAATAAATATAATCAGTACGATAAAATTATTTTTTACGAACACTTCCATCTGTGGTATCCTTGTTAATTGGAAATATAGTGGGTTTATATTTTCAAAAAGAGCAGACTATAAAGACATAAGAAAAAGAGGGGATTTGTGTCATGCAAGTTCGAAGTTACGGGTTACCGCAAAACATGCGGACCGTAGTCAGACCACTCAAGGAAGTAGCTATCATTATTTTTTCAGCCTTTTTAATTGCAAGCGGGATGCGATTGTTTCTAATTCCTCATCAGCTTCTGAGCGGTGGGGTAGCAGGGGTGGCTTCGGTCGTCGGTTATTTAACGGATCCGAAGTACATTTCTAAGCTTTATTTTGTAATAAACCTTCCTTTAATTGTCTGGGGATTTATTGCAGTGGGGAAAAAGTACATCTTACTAAGCTTGCTTTCCGTCGTGGCCACCACCTGGTTCATTACCATTATTCCTGAGGTGCAAATGACCAAGGACCCCATTCTTGCAAGTATTTTCGGCGGAGTAATTATTGCTGGGGGCGTTGGTTTTTCTCTCCGTACTGGGGGCTCTTCTGGGGGATTTGATATATTAGGCTCGATTATTTCACGTAAACGGGATATTCCCATGGGGAATATCATGTTCTTAATGGATGGATTAGTTATTCTGAGTTTAGGCTTCTTTAAAAGCTGGGATTCCGCCTTATACGCTATGCTCTGTATTTTTGTAAAGAGTAGAGTAGTCGATATGATCCATATTCGCCATGTGAAGCTGACCTGCTTTATCGTTACCAAAGAACGGGAGATGATGTTAACCCGTCTAAGAGAGTTACCTCATGGCATCACTGTCGTCAATGCAGAGGGTGGATACAGTCATGAGGGAAATACCATGCTAATGACTGTAACGACTCGGTATGAACTTGCAAATCTGCGGAGAACTATTCTTGAGGCAGACCCAAGCTCCTTCGTCAACGTTGTGGAGACTGTAGAGATTCAGGGCCGGTTCAAACGATTAGGATAAATTCAGGGACCTACCTCCCTTGCTGTTATATAAATAAAAAGGGATGCCCCGCAGCCACATGGCTGTAGAGCATCCCTTTTTATTTCCCCAGCAGCTCTTATCGGCGATCTTTAGGACCTCCGACAAAAGCCTGCTCTGTTGTATCGAGATTGTAGGCGGTATGAAGCGCCTGTATGATTGATGGCAAATTGCCTGATTCAATGACGCAAGATACTTTGATCTCAGATGTGCTGACCATCTTGATGCTTACACCCTCTTGGGAGAGTACATCAAACATTTGAGCCGCTACCCCTGGATGGCTGACCATACCAGCACCAACGATGGATACCTTCACCAGGTTATCCTCGGAGGTAACTTCACGATAAGGCAAAGTTTTATGAATTTCTTTAATTACTTCCTTCGCCCGATCCAGCTCATCAAGAGAAACTGTAAATGAGAAGTCAGCCTGCTCATTCTGTACACCACTTTGTACGATGATATCTACGTTAACGCCCTCTTCAGCAAGCTTGCCGAAGACCTGAGCGAGTACACCTGGTACATCAGGAACTCCAAGAATACTGACACGTGCTACATTCTTATCAAATGCAATACCACTAACTACGATTCCCTGCTCCATGCTTGTTTCCTCCTTCACAACAGTACCTTCATTATGATTAAAGCTCGATCTAACGACCAGCTTAACTTGATGACGCTTAGCGTACTCCACTGCACGTGGATGTAATACAGCTGCTCCCAGATTGGCAAGCTCCAGCATTTCATCGTAAGAGATTTCCTTCAGCTTACGTGCCGTCTTCACAATACGTGGGTCTGTGGAGTAAATACCATCTACATCGGTATAGATCTCGCATACATCTGCTTGAATAGCAGCAGCCAATGCTACGGCTGTTGTGTCCGAACCACCGCGGCCTAATGTGGTGATCTCACCGTCCACAGTCATTCCCTGAAAGCCTGCAACGATCACGATCTGTTCACGCTCCAAAGACGCTAATACACGACGCGGGTCAATTTCATTGATACGAGCTCTGCCGTGAGTTTCGTCTGTTCGGAATCCAGCCTGCCATCCTGTATAAGAAACTGCATTCCGCCCGATCCCATGCAGGGCAATGGACAATAGAGCGACGGAGATTTGTTCACCTGTCGTCATCAACATATCCATTTCACGTGCGGGCGGCTGCCCGTTTAGTTGCTTCGCCGTATCGATCAAATCATCTGTTGTATCCCCCATTGCAGATACAACCACAACGCAGCGATGTCCCTCATCTTGCTTGTCTGCGATGCGCCCCGCGACGCGTTTCATTCGTTCAGTGTCGCCGACGGAGCTGCCTCCGAATTTCATAACATAAAGTGACAAAGTCCCATTCACTCCCCATATCGGTCTATGTAGTTGCTTCTAATCGGTTTCCCGCTTTAAATCAGTATAATACGAAAACAGTGCCTTGCGTTAATGGTTTCATAAAAAATTTATTAAATTTCCCCGCTGTGAAAAAAAAAGATAAGGTCAGCATCTGCCCTTCAGCTGTGCTTATTTTACTCAACTTCCAGTATTTTAATGTAGGTTTCCATAGCATCTTTATCCGTTACTGTTCATAAAAAAACCTCCACCGTATAAACGGGGAGGCTCTTCTGGTAATATCCAGGTTATTGTTCTGTTTCCTACGCGCGGGAGATATATTTACCTTCACGAGTATCAACCAGCAAGATGTCTTCCTCGTTGATGAACAATGGAACCTGAACACTATGTCCGGTTTCAAGCTTGGCCGATTTCGTAGCACCTTGAGCCGTGTTACCTTTAACGCCAGGCTCAGTTTCAACAACCTTCAACTCTACGCTGGTAGGAAGGTTGATCCCAAGAATCTCACCTTTGTAACTAACGATGTTTACAGTCATGTTCTCTTTAAGGAAATTCAATTCCCATTCCAATTGCTTTTCGGACAATTCGAATTGGTCATAAGTTTCGTTATCCATAAATACATGGTCCGATCCGCTTGCATACAGATATTGTACACCACGGTTTTCGATAATAGCACGGCCAATCGTTTCACCTGCACGGAATGTACGCTCTACTGTATTACCGTTACGCAAGTTCTTAAGCTTGGAACGAACAAAAGCTGCGCCTTTACCTGGCTTAACGTGTTGGAAATCAATAACGGTAAAAATATCTCCCTCTACCTCTACGGTCAAACCTGTTTTAAAATCATTTACTGAAATCACTAAAAATCCCTCCAAAATTTATAATTAATCTAATAATCCCGCTTACTTACAGTACTGTATATTCTTTAGACGAATGGGTCAGCAACGATATTCCGCTCTCCGTGATCACAATGTCGTCTTCAATACGTACTCCGCCAATTCCCGGCAAATAGATACCCGGCTCCACAGTTACGACCATCCCCGGCTGCATAATATCGTCACTAAGTTTGGACAAACGCGGCCACTCATGAACTTCCATTCCAAGTCCATGACCTGTGCTGTGTCCAAAATGTTCGCCATATCCGTAACTAGCAATGATATCACGCGCCAAGGCATCACATTCCCGTCCAGTCATACCCGGCTTGATATGTGCTAAAGTATGTAGCTGAGCTTCCAGCACAATATCATAGATCTCTTTCAGCTTCGGATCCGGTGCTCCGAGTGCGATGGTTCTTGTCACATCTGAGCAATAGCCATCAAGTAATGCACCGAAATCAAGGGTAATGAATTCATTGCCTTGAATTACACGGCTGCTTGCTACGCCGTGTGGCATGGACGAACGTTCGCCTGAAGCAACAATCGTATCAAACGATGAAGAAGTTGCACCATGGGTACGCATATAAAATTCCATTTCCAAATCAACATCGCGCTCAGTCATGCCCGGCTTGATCACGTTCAGAATATGACTGAATGTAGCATCGGCCAGATCTGCTGCACGTTGCATAACGGCAAGCTCTTCCTCATCCTTGAACATACGAAGGTCTTCCACAGCTTTGGAAATTGGAACTAACACTGCCGGCTTAAGTGCTTCTGCATATGAGGTGTACGCACTGAATGAAACATCATCCTGTTCGAAACCGATACGCACCTCTTTACCAGAAGGCAAAAGCTCGCGAACGGTATCAATGAACTTAGTTGCATGTTCTACAACTTTAACCTCCATTGCTTGGTCCGCGGCCTGTGTCATATACCTGAAGTCAGTCAGCAGATAACAATCATCACTTGTCACCAGTACATAACCGGACGATCCGGTAAATCCACTTAAATAGCGGCGGTTATAACCGCTAGTTATCAACATTGCATCCAATCCTTGATCCTGCAAAACCTTACGCAGCTTGGAGACACGCTTGTTACCCATTTTCATTCTCCTCTCGAAATAGCCACATTGTATTTTAACATAGGGATATCCCCTTGAGAAGTTTTTTCGCGCCGTTAGGCAAGCGCTGTACTTTGCTCACGCTTCCGTTCGTCCGTATACTCGATCGCTGCTGTATATCCAATGAACATTCCCCATAGTAAAAAAATACAGAACTCACTAATGACCGTGTTCCACGGCAGCTTGAATGGGGGCTGCATAAGAAACATCTGAGAACCAGGAATAAATATTACCGACCACCATAAAATGCCGTAGACTAGCCCTGGCCAAGGTCCCTTCAGCTTGCGCAGAAGCAATACATACAGCATGGAGGCGATCACCGAAAATACAATAAACATCATATAGCCCACGAAATGTCCTAACGCAGTTGATAAAAACTCATGTCTGAAAAAAGGCTCTGCGATAAAGCCAGGACTGACTTTGGTAAAACTGAACCAATAGGCAAGCCAATGAAGCCCTCCCCAAATCAATCCTGAAAAAAAACCTAACTCAAGCGCAAAAAGCCAAATATTTGTATGCCCCGATTTTTGTTGATGAGATTTACTCATGAAATTGCCTCGCTTTCTTTATTTTCAATGCCGATTTATCTCTCGCTCTCTCTTGAAGATAGTATGTACAGCAAAAGGCGATCCAACTAGTAATGTCTACAAAAATTAGTTACAATGTATTATATAAATCATATTAAATACGAGAAGGTGAATTGGTTGTCCCAGGAAACTCCCAGTTACGGCGGCCAAGCCGTCATTGAAGGTGTCATGTTCGGCGGTAAGCATATCAATGTAACAGCCGTGCGACGCAAGAATCAGGAAATCACATTTTTAGAAGTACCCAAAAGCGATAAGAGCTGGGTCACGAAACTGCGCAAGATTCCGCTGCTTCGCGGCCTTGTCAGTATTATAGATGCCAGCGCTAAAGGCTCTAAGCACTTGAACTATTCAGCCGAGTCCTACGCTGAAGATGAATTGGAACCGGAAGATCTCGAGAAGGAAAAAGCGAAGCCGAAGAAAAAGGATGAGGGCTGGAGCCTTGGAATGATTTTTGGCGTTGCTGTAATGGGTATTCTCTCCTTCTTGTTCGGAAAGCTCATTTTTACGCTTGTTCCGGTATTTGTAGAGGATTTTTTATTTAAAAATGTATTTGATAACTACGTATTGCACAACCTCATAGAAGGCGGCATCAAAATGATTCTCTTGCTGGTCTATTTATGGGCGATTTCTCAAACACCTGTGATCAAGCGCCTATTCCAGTATCACGGTGCCGAACATAAAGTCATCAGCGCTTTTGAAGCAGGCGAAGAACTGACTGTTCAGAACGTTCAGAAATACAGCCGTCTGCATTACCGCTGTGGAAGTAGCTTTATGATGCTGACGATTATCCTTGGAGTGATCATATACTCCGTAGTCCCATGGGATAATCTTTGGGAACGAGTGATCCAGCGGATTATCTTGTTGCCAGTCGTAATTGGTGTATCGTTCGAAGTTCTAAAGGGAACCAATGCGGTAAGAGAAGTACCAGGCCTTAAATATCTGGGTTACCCTGGATTGTGGCTGCAACTCCTTACAACCAAAGAGCCAAAAGACGATCAGGTAGAAGTATCTATTGCCTCTTTCAACCGTATGCGTGAGCTTGATGCGGAGATTGAAGCAAGAGGATATTCGGAGGCAAGTGTGTCAGGCGGCATATTGGATCCTGCGAAAGGATGAGTGATCTATGATCAGGCATGCTTTAATTTTTTGGATTACGGTTACGCTTGCGATATTCGGTTTTGTGATTGGAGTCTTAACTGAGCCTTTCTTTACACTGTCGAAGCTGATTCTCCCCTTAGTACTGTTAGCAATCATTTATTATGCTTACAAAAAAATGGGGCCAGGCAAATATGCTCGTAGCAGCAGTGGGTCTAAGGTTAAAGTGAAGCCTTCCCAGAAGACCATGTCAAAGGTAGCAGGAATTCGCAAGACTCAAGCTGCACCAGGCAAACGCAAAAGCTATCCTTTCCAAGTGATCGAAGGAAGTAAAGGGAAAAATGACGATCAGCTTCCGAAGTATCACTAACTTCATAAGAACTCCAAAAAGCATCCCCACGTTTTAAGTAACGTGCGGGATGCTTTTTTCTCATATGGATACCCCGCTCGTTATCTTGGTCGCCACTCCTTAAAGAAATCTTCTCCTGCTTTAAGTCCAGCAGCATACATTTCATCGCTTTGCGCTTTTGTAATTTCAAATTGAGTCGTCCCAATCCCAAGCGTAGGAATTTTTACCGTACGAACAAATTTATCCCCTTCAATAAACTTCTCATCATGAGCAGAGAGCATGGTGGTTACCATAGCTTGGAGCATACTGAATGGCCCTCTAATTTTATGCGGCTGTGGATCGGTCTTACCTACCGTTTGATAACCTACCGTAGGAATTCTGCTCCCAGGTTGTTTGCTCCCATTATTCTTGCTGTCAAATAGCCACAAAGGAAAATTACTCAAGAGCCCACCATCTACAACATACACAAACTGCTCGGCAAAGGATTTCCCTCTTGCTGCCTGCCCGTTTAGTCTTAACATCACAGGATCAAAAAAATAAGGAATGCTGCAGCTCATTCGCACTGCCTTGGCCACTTCAAAATGCTCCGGAGAGATCCCATACTGCTCCAAGCCATCTGGCAAGACCAATATCCTTCCATTTGTGATATCGGATGCGATGATAGATAATTTACCGGCAGGCAGATCACGGAAGGTGATGATCCCCTTTTTCAGTAATAATGCTCTTATCCAGGATTCCAAGGCTTCTCCAGAATATAATCCTTTCTTCAATAACACTCGCAGCGCAGGACCAACGATAGCCGTATTATAAACGGGACCTCGCTTCAGAAACGATGAAAAGGATGTTCCTTGGATTATCCGACACATTTCCTCCCCTTCATAGCCCGCTGCTAGTAAAGTGGCTACAATCGAACCTGAGGAGGTTCCTGCTACCCTTTTAAAAGTCCAGCCTGCCCTTTCTGTAGCTTCAACTGCTCCCGCAAGAGAAATCCCCTTTACGCCTCCTCCTTCAAATACTGCGTTAATCTCCATACACAAAAATCCCCCGTTTCCCATAGATTCTATTGCTTATCTATGAGCACAGGGGAACATTCATGACTCCTTATGAATAACAGCTAAACTATTAGGATTTAAAATAAAAGGTCAGTAAGCTCGACAATCCGAACGGATTGCGGACTACGACGTCATTCGCTCTAAACATAATACTACCTGCAACCTCTTCGTACTTCTCATTATATTTGAGCTGATTAATAATTTGATCTCCACTTTGCCATTCAGCCTTTTGATCACTGGCTCCGACCTTATAACCAGCTAACCCGATGTAGAGTTTAACATTCGTATTCTCGACTTCTTTTACCCACCAATCTACTAGCTTGTCATAACGAGCTGTGCTAAAGGACAAACTCCAATAAATTTGCGGAGCGACATAATCAATCCAGCCCTGCTTAATCCATGTCCGAACATCCGCATACATGCTGTCATAAGCGGATACCCCTGCAGTCGTGTCCGAACCTGTACTATCATTTTTAATATTTCGCCATACTCCAAAAGGACTGATTCCATAAGAAGCCTTTGGCTTCACCTTATGAATCTGTTCTCCCAACTGACGCACAAATTCATTAATATTATCTCGGCGCCAATCAGCTTTAGAAAGCTTTTTCGTATTATAGGTAGAATAAGCAGCATCATCGGCAAAAGTAACATTTGAAGGATAAAAGTAATCATCCAAATGGACACCATCGATATCGTAACCTTTAACCACTTCCATCACCGTGTCGATGATATGCTGGCGAGCCTCTGGAATACCTGGATTAATGTATTTCTTACCATCGGCATTCACAATCCATTCTGGATGTGCTTTTGCCACATGGTTACTTGCTAACGCTGAGGTGGAAGCATCCGTCGTTGCACGGAATGGGTTGAACCAAGCATGAAACTGCATGCCGCGGGAATGCGCAGCACTGACCATATAGCTTAGAGGATCATATCCCGGATTCTTCCCTTGTGTACCCGTCAATACCTTAGACCAAGGAACTAAAGTCGATGGATACAGACTATCTGCTGAAGGTCTAACCTGAACAAATACAGCATTAAAGCCAACAGCCTTTAGCTTGTCTAACAAATTATCAAACTCCTGCTTTTGTTTCGCTTCATTTCCTGCCGAAGACGTTGAAGGCCAGTCCAGGTTGAATACGGTAGAGATCCAAGCCCCCTTCATCTCCTTACCAGTCGATCCACCAGGGATAGTCGGTAACGTCGGCACTGTTGGTGTCGTAGGTGTCGTTGGTGTTTCTGGATCGACAGATTGTGGTGGTTCAGTGTTGGAGATCAAGGAAATATGCTTATTAACCTGATCCCATAACACCTGCAGTCCCAATTGCTCACTTACAAAACGAATGGGTACCATTACCCGCCCCTGCTTAATCTGCACGGATGTATCCAGCGCTACCGAAGTATCGTTTACCCATGCGTTTTTCAGGCCACTGGTCAGCTTGAGAACCGTATCTCCTTGAGTGATCGTTACACTCTTACTATTTTGATTCCATACTACGCCGGCATTTAATCCTTTACTGATCACACTTATTGGCACCATCGTTACATTAGACGTTGTGATATACGGAGGCACATCACTAATCAGCGCCTCTCCATCCAGTTCAATCGTAATTTGCACCGCTGCCGCGCGTGCACCAGGAGACCATAAAGGCAGAAACAACATAAGTACTAACAAGCTCAACATCCATTTACGATAATTCATAATTCCTCCCCAAATCTAAAAAATATGTATCCAAAAAATAAGAAAAAACGGATAAATCCTTCAAGCAGATGAGAGAATGCCTCCTTCTAAAAAGGGGTTATCTGTCTCTGCAAAAAATATAAGAAGTACCGAATAAAACTCATACTCTCTTATATTTTTAAAAGGACTGTATCCGTTTTGACGCTAAAAACTGGGAAAGGTTGCACTAAACAAAATAGAAACGGCTATACTATCCACTGATTATGCTCACGAAAGCCTTGCTGCGCATAACTTTTAGGACAGTATCCGTTTCGGGAAAAACATTTCAAGAATCGCTTGTCAGTTCGTTGTGAATCGCATATAAAGTCTGTACACGTTCTTCGTCGCGGCGGAAATATTCTACCAATGTTTCAATACGCGTAATCGAATCCCAACTTAAGTGATGCTCGATTCCTTCAACATCATTATAAATGTATTCCTGCTGTACTCCGATCAATCCGAGGAATTCCTCCAATAGTTGATGGCGATCAACCAGACGTTTTCCTACTTTTTTCCCTTTGTTGGTTAGGACAAGCCCACGATATTTCTCATAGATGAGATATTCGTCCTTATCCAGTTTTTGGATCATCTTGGTCACAGAGGAGGGGTGTACTTCCAGTCCCTCGGCAATATCCGAGACCCGCGCATAACCTTTCTCATCTATGAGCTTGTATATGCGCTCCAAATAATCCTCCATGCTGGGTGTTGGCATTAAACTTTACCTCTTTTCTATAATGAGCATGGCGCCGGGCCAAACCTTGCTCTAACAATGATACATGTTTCTAACGCACCTTGGCAAGTCCTTCAAAGGAACTTACAGATGAGTTGCACATGTTTACCATGCTTCTATTGGGGCTGAGTTAGACATAATAAACATACTCGTCATTCAAAAGGAGCGTGAATTTATGACTATAGTGACGCCAGAGCCCTCTACTGTAAAAAGACCCAGAAAACCTACTGCACTTTTTCTTCCAGAGCTTGTTTTCTTCGAACCGAATGCTTTAAATTACCCTAAAGGTGAAAAAATAATGGAATGGGTAAAGGCTAACAATATCCCTTATCGTATGACCACATCACATAATCGTATTATGAATTTCCCTGGTGAAACTGAGGTCGAGCAATATAAAATTGCCAAAAGAACGCTTGTTGTCGGCCTACGCAAAACTTTGAAATTTGACCAATCCAAGCCATCGGCTGATTATGCTATTCCCATTGCCACCGGCTGTATGGGGCACTGCCATTATTGCTATTTGCAGACTACCTTAGGAGCAAAGCCCTACATTCGCGTATATGTAAACACAGGTGACATTATAGATGCTGCCAAAAAATATATTGAGGAGCGCAATCCAGAAATCACCACTTTTGAAGCTGCCTGCACATCAGATCCTTTAGGACTTGAGCATATTACCGGCTCTCTGGCAGAACTAATTACATTTATGGCAAAAGAACCCCTTGGCCGTCTGCGCTTTGTGACCAAATACCAACATGTTGAACCACTGCTTGCTTTGGAGCATAAAGGACATACCCGAGTTCGCTTCAGCGTCAACGCAGATTATGTAATCAAAAATTTCGAGCCTGCCACCTCCCGCTTTGAGGAGCGTATTGAAGCCGCTGGAAAGGTAGCACGGGCGGGTTATCCTCTTGGCTTTATCATTGCTCCAATTATTTGGTATGACGGCTGGCAAGAAGGTTATGCTGAGCTACTGGCCAAGTTAGCCCAGACCCTTCCCCCTGAAGTCGGAAAAGGATTAACCTTCGAAATGATTCAGCATCGATTCACCAAAACGGCTAAGACGGTTATAGAGAAGCGCTACCCCAAATCCAAGCTAGAAATGGACATGGAGAAGCGTAAGAAGAAATGGGGACGCTGGGGACAAAATAAATATGTCTATCCAGATGAACAGCAAACCGCCCTGCGAGAGTTTATCACAGAGCGGATATTCGAACATTTTCCAGAAGCAGGAATTGATTATTTCACTTAAAAAATGAGCCAATCTGGTGTGATTCCCTGTAGCCAAACTGTGATCCGAAACATTTGATCTGTAAAGAGCAGAATGCCCATAAATACCATGAGAACGCCACCAATCTTCATCAGCACATTTGAATATTTAAGGATACGTCTGGCTCCTCCAAGAAAGAAGGCTAAGACAAAGAATGGCAATGCGAACCCTATGCTATAAGCCGTAATTAACGTAAACCACGTGCCAGGCTCACTTGCAGAAAGTGCGATAATCGCAGTTAGAATCGGTCCAATACATGGAGACCAGCCCGCTGAAAAACCGATCCCAAAAATAAAGGATCCCACATAACCCGCCGGCTTCCATTTTAAATCAAGCTTACGTTCGCGAAGTAGAAATTGCGGCTGAAAGATCCCAAGCAAAAATAATCCCATCACAATAATCAAAATCGCCGATAATTGCCGGATCAGATCACGCTGTCCATTAAAAAATTGTCCAAATAGTCCTGCACCAAATCCCAAGGTGTAAAAAACCGCTGAAAAACCTAAAATAAATGCCAATGTATGGGTTATTGTGCGTATACGGACCTCTTTGGTATTGCTGCCTGACTTCAATTGCTGAACGGATAATCCGGTAATATACGATAAATAAGAGGGATAAAGCGGTAAGCAGCAGGGTGATATAAACGATGCTACCCCTGCTGCTAAGGCTATTCCTGCATTGATATTAGACAAGGTAGCGGCTCTCCTTCCAGAATTCGAGTCACTTCAGGGCATACCCTATATTTTATTCGCTGTTTATGCAGGCAAACCCTTTTTACCGATCAAAGTCAACACTAATAGTGATATGAGTAAAAGCACAATGGTTGCACCAGGGGCCAGATTCCAAACTCCTGCAACCACTAGTCCGCCTACAACAGCAATTTCCGAAATGATGACGGATAGAATGACTGAGGATTTAAAGCTTCGAGATAACAATAAGCTGATGGCCACAGGAATGGTCAGTAGAGCTGATACTAGCAAAGATCCAACAATTTTAATCGCAGTACTGATTACAAGCGCCGTCAGAATGGTAATCAACATGTTAAGCAGCTTCACTGGGAGTCCGCTGACACTCGCAGCATCCTCTTCAAAGCTAAGTAAGAAGAACTCCTTAAAAAACAGAGATACTACTACTACAACTGCTATCGTTACGATCCCTACTACGATTAAATCGGTATTGTCTAACGTATAAATGCTACCGAACAAGTAACTCATAACATCTGCATTATAACCTTTTCCTAAAGTGAAAAAGAGTGAGGCTAAAGCCACTCCGCCCGACATAATTATGGCTATCGAGAGCTCTGCATAACTCTTATAAGCCTTGCGCAGCTTCTCTATAGCGAAGGAAGCCACCACTGCAAAAATAAGACCTGCTCCCAGCGGGTAAAATCCTGTCAAAAAACCAAGTGCCACACCGGCAATCGTAACATGAGCCAGCGTATCCCCAATCATAGATAAACGTCTGAGCACAAGAAAAACGCCTATAAGCGGCGCTGTAATGCCTATCAGAAGACCGCCCGCAAGCGCTCGCTGAAAAAAATCGCTAAATAGAATTTCCAACTTTAACTCTCCTCCGTAGAACAATTGAAACATTTTTAAAAGCTTTTATTAAAATCTTTTTTCGATTCCTCCCAAACCCTCCCTCCTAAGGGAGGGCCCCAAGGGCTCTGCCCTCTGGACACCCGTCAAGTGCAACTGGCATAGGAGGTGGGGTTACTGAACTTAGATCAATCGGGGAAAGATCGCTTTCGCCCCTAACGGGGCACGCTTACAGCGTCGCGGTATTTAATATACGGAAAGGATTAAAGATGAGGGAAACCCTGCTCCCACGCTCTATGTACGCCCCCAATAATCGAGTGTTCCCTTTTACTACCAGAGTTTAACTATGACCTAAGAGAGCGTGTGCTGCAGGTTCTCCTCTGTACAATTCTGCAAATCATGAGAATGACGGGAGAAAAAGTTAATCTTACCGTTCGTTTGCACAGGTTCATTCCCTAAGTAATTCTTAATCATGTCAATATCATGCGACACCATTAGGAATGTCATATGATGATGGGCATGCATATGTGTAATTAATTCAAAGAATCCTGCTTGTGATTCAGCATCAATACCGACTGTAGGCTCATCCAAAATCAGCAGATCCGGATGGTTGATCAACGCACGTGCTAGAAATACACGCTGCTGCTGACCGCCTGACAGCTGGCCTACTCTTTTCTCCGCAATATCCTGTATCCGCATCACTTCAAGTGCATCTTCGCACTGACGATGCTGAGCCTTAGATACTCTTCGAATAAGATTCTTGTTGTTATACAAACCAGATAGCACTACTTCACGCACCGTTGCTGGAAACAGCGGGTTGAAGGCGTTCTTTTGTGGAACATAACCTATCCGTTCCCAGTCTTTAAACTTGCGGACAGGCGTTCCAAATAGTTTGATTTCACCACTGCTTGCCGGAAGCAAACCGACGATCATCTTCATCAGTGTTGTTTTACCAGCGCCATTAGAACCAATGATACCAAGGAAGTCTCGTTCTCTTACACTATAGTTAAGATTTGAGATCACCTTCTGTTCACCATATGAAAAAGAAAGATCCTGTATATCGATGATATGCTGATGGCAGTCCAAGGATACCGATTGCATGCTTTAGCACCGCCTTTTCCTTATACTTTCCTTTTTATTGTAAAGCCATAATCAGATTTTGCAAATTTTTCTCCATCAAGGTGAAGTAGTTATCCCCGTTCTTTTCTTGCTCCGCAGTAAGACCCTCTACAGGATTAAGAACCATAGTAGACACACCAGCTTCAGCCGCTAACGTCTTAGCCAGTTTATCGGAGACAAGCTCTTCAAAAAAGATGTATTTAATTTTCTCCTCTTTAACCATCTTCGCCAGGTTTACTAAATCCTGTCCACGCGGCTCAGCGTCTGGGGATAATCCCATAATCGCATGCTGCTCAAGCTTATAGTCACGGGCAAGGTAGGCAAAAGCTTGGTGTGAAACTACAATTTTGTGGTTAGGCAGCTTGGTAAGCTCCTGTTCAAATTTACTATCCAAAGCCTGTAAACGTTCAGCAAGCTTATTGTAACGCTCTTCATAACCATCTTTATGCTCAGGGTCCACAGATTGAAGGCTTTCTTTTATATTGCGCGCCATGATGATCGCTGATTTTGGACTTACCCAGGTATGTGGGTCCGTATGAAGGCTATCCTCAGAAGAATGGCTATTATGATCAGCATCATCTTCGTGATGATCCCCTTCGCCGCTCCCCCCATGATCATGTCCGTCATCTTCATCGGTCATTATTAAATTAACACCTTTACTTACTTCAACAGCTTCCACTTTACTGCTGCTATCAAGTCCTTTTAGAAAATTAGGAACCCATCCCTCAAGCCCTGCTCCATTGTACAAGAATAGTTGCGCTTTGGAGGTATTGACAATATCCTGACTGCGTGGTGTCCAATCATGCGGCTCTACACCAACCGGAAGAAGATTAATGGCATTTATATCATCTCCACCAATTTCCCGAGTAAACTCATAAATAGGATAAAAAGTAGTTACAACATTTACTTTCCCTTCAACTATACTTCCACTGCTCTTAGGTCCACATGCAGTGAGTGTAAATACAAGCACCAATGCAAGTAAAAGCAGACTTATTCGTGACTTCATAGCAACCATTAAATTGATCTCCCTCTCAAATCGTAATCTTTACTATTAGAAGTATAATAGTAATCATTACGATAAGTCAACAATAAATCCTAATAAGATGATTCTGAATTTTATCCCTGCTTATACGTTGAAAAAAGGAATGTTCCCACAGCCTAGCTGGCTGAAGGAGCATTCCCTTTCTTATATAACAATTACATATATAGATTCTACATAACGAATCTTACTTCACAATAGCTCCATTTGGCATGCTATCTGGAACTGTGGCGATGGTTAACTGGTCACCTTTAGAAGCCGCTAAAATCATCCCTTGGGACAATTCTCCGCGCAGTTTCACTGGCTTCAGGTTCACAATACAAATCACTTTTTGGCCTACCAGCTCTTCCGGTGTGTAAAACTTCGCGATACCAGAAACGACTTGACGCTGCTCATAACCTAGATCCAGCTGCAGCTTCAGCAGCTTGTCGGCTTTCTTCACAGGCTCAGCTGCAATGACCTGAGCTACCCGAAGCTCAGCCTTGGCGAAATCGTCGATGCCGATCTCTTCTTTATGCTCTTCCTCAGGCTCGGATACCACAGGAGCCGCAGGTGCTGCTTCGGTCGCTTCAGCAGCCGGTTTACCAGCGCCCATGGCTTCGGCGATATAAGCTACCTCTTGCTCCACATCCAGACGAGGGAAGATTGGATTGCCTTTCACCAGCTTTGTTCCTGCCGGAATCAGACCAAAGGTCTTGCCGCTGTCCCATGTCGTTAATTCACCAACTTCGATGCCAAGCTGTTCCCAAATCTTCGCTGGGGTTTGCGTCAAGAACGGCTGCAGTAGAATGGAAGCGGTGCGAAGACCTTCCACAAGATGTCTCATTACGGAAGCCAACTCAGCTTTTCTGCTCTCATCCTTAGCAAGCACCCAAGGCTGTGTCTCATCAATATATTTATTGGTGCGGCTGATAAAGATCCCGATCGCTGTTAGCGCTACGGAGAACTCCATTTTTTCCATCGCTTCTTCTACTTTGGCATAAGTATTCTCTGCCGCAGCTTGAAGCTCACCATCAAATGCTGTTACATTTCCTTCATACGCTGGAAGCTCTCCACCGAAATACTTCTCTACCATCGCACCTGTCCGGTTCAACAGGTTACCAAGGTCATTAGCAAGATCATAGTTAACCCGATCTACAAAGCTTTCCGGTGTGAATGTACCATCCGAACCAAATGGTACTTCTCGTAGCAGATAATAACGAAGTGCATCCAGGCCGTAACGATCGATTAATGTAACTGGATCTACAACGTTCCCTTTGGATTTTGACATTTTGCCATCCTTCATGAGCAGCCAACCATGAGCAAATACCTTTTTCGGAAGAGGCTCACCCAGCGCCATTAGAATGATCGGCCAGTAAATCGTATGGAAACGGACGATTTCTTTGCCGACAATATGCACATCAGCAGGCCAGAAATTATCATACAGACTGCGATCCTCGGAACCGTAACCCAAAGCAGTAATGTAATTTGTCAATGCATCGATCCATACGTACACTACATGCTTTTCATCGCCTTTAACCTTAACACCCCAATCGAAAGTCGTACGGGAAACCGCAAGATCCTCCAGACCAGGCTTGATAAAGTTGTTAATCATTTCGTTTTTACGGGATTCCGGCAAAATAAACTCCGGATTCTCCTCATAAAATTGCAGCAATCGATCTGCATATTTACTCATCCGGAAGAAATAACTCGCTTCCTTCACAAGTTCAACCGGATGACCGCTATCAGGGCTTTTTGCACCAATGATTACGCCATTGTCATCTCGAACGATATCGACCAATTGTGTTTCTGTATAGAAGGTTTCATCCGGAATACTGTACCAGCCTTCATATTCGCCTTTATAGATGTCACCTTGCTTGAGCAGTCGATCAAAAATATCCTGAACTACCTTCTTATGACGTTCTTCCGTTGTGCGGATAAAGTCATCATTGGAGATGTCTAGCTTGCGCCATAATTCCTTAATGCCAACAACGATGTCATCAACGAACTGCTGAGGGGTTTTGCCTGCTTCCTCTGCCTTCCGTTCAATCTTTTGACCATGCTCGTCTGTACCTGTAAGATACCTTACATCATAGCCGCGTAGACGTTTGTAGCGGGCCATTGCATCTCCAGCTACGGTAGAATAAGCATGTCCGATATGCAGCTTATCACTCGGATAGTAGATAGGTGTAGTTAAGTAAAAAGTTTTCTTTTCGCTCATTGATTAATCATCCTTTCTTTCATAAAAAGACAAAAAACTCCCGCCCCTTTAATGGGGCGAGAGTATAACTCACGCGATACCACCCAAATTTCCTGTCTCTTCACAGAGATCAGGCTTCGCCAGTTCCCTCTCGGGAACTGTCCATTAACGCTGGAACACGCCGTTATCTTACGTGAACCTCAATTGCAGTTCCCGCTCGAACACAGTTCCTCCCGGACCATATTCAATCAAACGCTCCATACCGGCTTTCAGCTCGTTCCGGCTCTCTGTAATGGGCGTACCGATTTACTCATCCGTTCCTCGGAATTCATACTATTACCTGTGAATATACCCAATGGCAAGGGCTCGTGTCAAGTCGCGCGAGCAGAATCCTTCTTCGTAGGGTGTTCCTCAAGAGGCGGAACCGGATCAAGTCCCCCTGGATTGAAGGGATGGCATCTAGCAATCCGCTTGGCAGCAAGCCATGAACCTTTAAGTGGACCATGGACTTCAATAGCTTCTAGTGCATAGGCAGAGCAGGTTGGATAGAAGCGACAAGTGGCAGGCTTAATCGGGGAAATGTACTTGCGGTACACCCGAATGGGAGCCTGAATCGTTCTACGAAGGGTAGCCATCCTTAGACCCCTTTTTTGCGATTAGCTGCTGCGACTAGTTCTTCTTCCCGGTTCTCTTCACATTCCTTGCAATAACCGAACACCTCAAATTTATGCTTGACTACCCGGAATTGATCAGGTGTATCCGTTAAATTCATCGGGCAGAAATTAATCGGGTAGGTTTTCTCGCATTGAAGGCAGATCATATGATGATGGTGATCCTGATGATTGCAGCTTCCCTTGAATTTCACGCCGTCTTCAAAGACGATTTGTTCAAGTACACCAAGCTCTTCCATTACACGCAGATTGCGGTACACGGTATCAAAGCTAAGTCCGCTATACTTGCGGCCCATATGCTCATAGACATCCTTCGCTGACAAATAACCCTTATTCTCGCCGAATAACTTGGCAAGCGTTTTGCGTTGGTCGGTGATTCGCAGACCTTGCCCCGACATGACCTCTAATATTTGTTCTGTCGACAGCATACGCTCATCTCCCATTACATTTCAGTTCATTTCATTTATGCTTCACTCTCTTAATAATGCCCCAAAATAAATGCCCCGTCAATGAAACAACCAAGTGTATGAGCGTCCATCAGAGTAAAATCATACATTTAAATACAAAAAGTCCAGCTGAGTATTCCTTTGCGGAATATTCAGCCGGACTTTTATTTCAGGTGAATCCCAAATAACTTAAAGGATGGACCTATTTTGTTATTTCTTCGCTGGCAGCGGTGTAACCAGGAAATTCACCGGCAAGTTACTACCAGAAGCTGCTGTGAACAAAATCTCCACGGAGCCGCCATAATCGCCAGTACGATAAATCACACTGTTCATGTCAGCACTAGAGAGACTTCCTGAATTCGGCATTTGTACGATTTGACCATTAACCATAACTGGTCCCATGTAATTACCGCCACGTGGATTAAACGTAATCAATGAATTAGGTGCAACACGGTCGAATTTGATTTTGTATAACACACCAAAGTTACCTGCATTGGATGCTTCAGTACCATTCATTGGGTCTACACCGGTCAAATTCAAATCACTCGAATTGTCACCGAGAAGAAGTCTCGCAGGAGTTGTTCCTACTTCGTCGGTAACCGTGATGATGCGTGTAGAATCAGCATAAGTTCCTCGGTTATGCACCCCATCACGATCCAATATTGGAAGTGTAGGAAGTGTAGTTAGAGGATCTTTATTCGCTTCGATCATCATGACATTATATTCAATAGGATAATCGCTAAACAAATCCGCTTGGAGGGATACAATCTCGCCTGGTTTCATTGCAATTTTGTTTAGATCCGTAAGAATCGAGACGCTTTCTCCTGGTTGAAGGACCGTTGTCTTATAATGTTCCCTAGTAATCATAGACTTCCAGTAACGTTCCACAGACATTTTACCAGTGCCTTCTGGAAATGAACTTGGACCGCCAAAGCCTACATACTCTGTTGTAATTGTCGTAGGGTACAGATTGTTATTCTTAGCAATCACATACACCTTCGTTTTAATATTCATATTATTCTTATGGTGGACCAAGAAGCGAGTTCCGCCGAATGATGTTTCTTTATATGTGATTCCTTCCGTATTCACTGTTTCTGGACTATTACTGCGAATAAGGTTATATGGCTCAGAAGAAAGATTATAGGCTACCTTCTGCCAAGTTGGAACCATCGATCCGTCGATGTTAAATACGCTACCCGGAGCACCGAATAATCTATAGAAATCTTCTTTACTGTACAAGATTTCATCTGAAATATTAATGGTTTTCTCAAAAGTGCTGATTGCGCCATGTGAATCTTTGACTTGAATAGCGACTGTTGCTGGACCTGGTGTAAAGAAAGCTTCTGCTTTGTTCGTCCAAGTCACTTCAATTGGATCACCGTCTGGGTCGCTGCTTAGATCCGAATAAGTGATCATTTCACCCATCTTGTAAGAATCTTTGTCTGTCGTGAAATTAGCGACTGGCGGTGTATTTGGTTTTAGTACGTTGATGGTCACAGAGTAAGGATCACTCCACTGTCCATTCGCATCCATAACGGAATAGGATACTACATAAAATCCTGGTGTATCATAAATATCTTGCTTATTTCCTTCCCAGCGTTCATCGACAATGGCCGTACCATTCGGTGAAGAGCTGGAAGTTACAAAATTCACAGGATCACCAGCATAAATTTCAGTTGGCACTGTAAAAGAAGCTTTTGGCTTCGTGTTCAACGTAAGAATTACTCGTTTTTGCACATTATCAACGGTATAAGGAATGCCTAATGCCCCGGTGATGGACGTCAAAGGAACCATGAATGTACCATTAGTTTGGTAAGCTGGACCTTTCATCGTCACATTTTTACCATTAACGGAATAGATCTTACTGTCCGTTTTAAAGCGCATTACGTCGCTTCCTTTGGTAACAATGGTCTCTTTCGTTTTATAATCGTAAATGTATTTCACACCTACGCGTTCTACCATAGCTCGGATCGAAACGTATGAGACGCCATTCTTCACGGCCATTGGCTGATTAGCCAAATACTCAACGCCGTTTTGGTACATTTTGTTGCTGTTCATCATAAGTACAAGCTGATTACTAGCTGCAGCACGAACACCATCCGTTGGTGTAGGTTGTGTAGTGGTTTCAGGTGTTGCACTTGGGAGTGGTGTAGCAGTTGGTGCAGTTGTTGCTGTAGGTTCGGATGTTGTTGTCGGTTCAGTTGTTGTCGTCGGTTCAGCTGTTGCCCCAGGGATTGGAGTTGGAGTTGGTGTAGGTGATACGACTCCCCCTGGTACCTCAGTTGGCATTGGCGGTAATGGGTCAGTAGCTTCTGGCATTACATCCGTCGCGGATGTGGCAGCTGCTCCTACTGCATTGGTATTACCTGAGGTACTATTGACAGATTCAGCAAAAGCCGGCACTGCCGAGGCGGCCTGAGATATGGCCAAAACAGCAACTAACGTTAATTTCTTCAAATCCATGATATGACTCCTCTGCTCCTATTTGTAAATATAAGTAGGTCTCTGTCTTTTTCATACTCCTCTTATATTCCCCGCAAAAACGCAACCGCTCTCAGCGGAGCGGAAGAATTGCTTTTTGCCACGTTCGTTATAACAAAACATAGTATTAGACGCATCCGACCGCAAAAAGTTTCATTTTAAAGTAAAGAAAGATTAACCCAGTATTAAAACAAGCAAAAACAACCTTTCATCCGCTACCCGAAAAATATGAGATTATCCATATAAATATGTGTATTTTACGGCAAGGTATATTCGCTTTCATTTGCTTTTGTTACAATGTATGGAAGAATATCTTTTCATGCGGGTGATGACATGTCCAAGAAAATCTCCATCCTCGTTCAATTAATCATGGGTTTCTCACTGATCATTTTCACTATCGTAGCCTTTACGATTTTTTTGTCCTACCGATCGTCATCCCAAGCCGTTCTTAACCGGTCGAACCAATATATTCTGGAGTCCGTCAAACAACTTCAAGGTAAAATGGACGCTATCCTTCAAGATAACGACAAACTCTCTTCTACGATCATGTTCAGTCCCTTGATTCAAGAAACACTAGGAGACTTAGCAGAATCCCGCACACCTCCTACTGACGCTATGGATATCACCCGCTACATCGATCAACAGACACGTTCCATCAATTATGACATCCAGTTCAAGCTGCTCGGACTTTCAGATAATCAGGTATATACCAATAGCAGCTCCTTAAAAGTAATCTGGGACAGCGAGAGAGAAATCCGCGGCGCCTATTGGTTTCCAGCTATAGCCCAGAATAACGGCCGTATGCTCTGGTTTGGTGTAGATGTATGGCAGAACGGCACGATCCCAGTGGTCATGGGAGCTAGGCAAATTAATGATTGGAATGATTTAAATCGGCTAGGAACCCTATTTCTCGTCCTTCCTGTGGAGGTTATCCATAACGCTGTCAGCCAATTTCATCTTGGTAAGAATGAGAAAATTCAAATTGTTGATTCCTTCAACACCATTGTTTATTCCACCGATCCAGATGAGATAGGTCTGTATATGGATGATAGAATTCTAAGTCAATTCAGTAATCATAAAGCACGAATCATCCCAAATACCATAAACTCCCGCAATATGTTCGTATCCTACGCTTATTCCCCCTACAGCGAGTGGAGCATTTTTGCTTACATTGATTCTAAAGAAGCTGTTAAAGATTTAAATGGCATTCGCAGAAATATTATTTTAATTGGCCTGCTCGGGATGGCCGCAGCGTTATTATTTACCTTCTTTTTCTCGTGGACACTGTCTAAGCCGCTTCGTAATCTCGCAACCAAGCTAAGCAACGTTGAACGCGGAACCACGCTACCGTTTGTAAAAACAACCATGAATAAAGAAATGGCTATCCTATACTCAAGCTATAACTCCATGCTTCAAAACCTAGACCATACAATCGCTGACCTCTCAAGCAAACAAATCAGTGAAAAACAAGCTCAGATCGTAGCTCTTAAAGCACAGTTTCGCCCTCATTTTCTCTACAATACTTTGAACACCATCTATTGGTCACTAGCTAATAAACATATGCGAGAAGAGTCACAGATGGTTATTGCACTAAGCGATTTGCTTCGTTACAGCATTGATCGTGGATCGGAATTTGTTACGGTTGAGGAAGATTTACAACAACTAGAAAGGTTCATTTACCTGCAAAAACTACGCTATGAGGACAAACTTCAGGTTGATCTGCACGTGAATCCTGAGGTCATGAATAGGCAGCTTATGAAGCTAACCCTTCAGCCCCTTGTAGAGAATGCTATCACGCATGGACTTGAACCTACACTACGCGAAGTATGGCTTATACGTATTCGGGCCTATAGTGAAGGCAACTCACTTGTGCTAACAGTAGAAGATAACGGAGAAGGCATGAGCGAGGCAAGAATGGCAGAGGCCTTAATCAGCGGCGAGGTTAATCCGGAGAAGCTGCTCCACACGGGTATCGGTCTCTCCAATCTGAATCATCGTATAGAACTAATCTATGGACATGGATTTGGCCTTCATTTATCAACCAGCGAGCTCGGAGGCTTACTCGTAAAAGTCACTGTTCCATTACAGTTCGATCAAGGGTAGGGGGCGAAGTGATGAAAGTGTTAATTGTTGACGACGAAAGTTTTGTCCGACGATCCCTGTCAGAAATGCTGGGAAGTGCGAACCATAATTTTAGCATCATTGGTTCAGTAGAGAACGGATTAGAAGCGATACAACTGTTAAAAGAGCAGGCAATTGACCTTGTAATATCAGACATACGTATGCCTGGCATGGATGGACTCGAGCTTTCTAAGCATATCCATGAATGTTACCCTGACACCGAGACGATACTGCTCACTGGTTATCAGGATTTCTCCTATGCCAGCCAAGCCATAAGGTACGGTGTACGAGAATATCTGGTCAAGCCAAATTCAGTTGAAAATATCCTCGAAGTCGTAACAAGTGTGTATCAACGTCTGGAATTGAAGAAGCAACACAGGCAAGTCTCGCAGCTGCGAGAAAAGAATCTTCGGGAGAAACGCCTTTCTGATCTACTTTATGGCATTCCATTACCCTACTTTGAAGAACAGCTCATACCTCCCTTTCATTCTTTTGTCATCATTACTGTAAATCACCTAGGTGATGTTATGCCACAGTACTGGTCTGAACAAGCGATGTATGCAGCCGTAATCAATATATTAGAAGAGTGTTTTTCGCTTTACGCTAATGTTGTCGGCATTCAAGAGGAGCAAGAAGCGATAATCATGTTGTTTTATCCCGATGAACAATCCGAAAGAATCGATGAGGCGCTAACTCAGGAAATGATGATTAAGCTGTCTAGCCTCTTGAAATCGCCTTTCAGCGCGGGTATCTCCAACCCTCACTATGATCTTGGAGCCCTCGCAACAGCTTATCATGAGAGCCTGCAGGCATGCCAACAGCTCAAAAAGGATAGTACCCGACCCGTGATCTATTATAGTGATGTATCCATGTGCTCAGCTTCTCCACAGCTTACGGAACAACTACAGGTGAAGGCTACACGCAGGGTAATCTCTATGATGATTGAGGCTATGAATTCGCGACTCCAAGAGAACCTCTCTCTCAAAATGATTGCAGATGAATTATACATGAATCCAACCTATCTGGGTCGTCTGTTCAAAGACGATGTAGGAGAATGCTTCTCTAGTTTTCTTACCAAGCTTCGTATTCAAAAAGCGATAGAACTGCTAAATAATGTTACGCTCAAAGTTTACGAGGTTAGCGAATTAGTTGGCTTTAAAGATCCTGCGTACTTCAGCCTCATATTCAAGAAATACATGGGTATGACTCCTCAGGAATTTCAGAAGCACAACAAATAAAGACGAGGTGTGTTCTCTTGCATGTGAAAGCTAAGTTGTTGACTATCCTGTTAAGCTTTGGATTGCTGCTTCATACAAGCGGTTGCCAGATCTCTCCTTCTAAGGAAGATATCGACCTTCAAGACCCGATCCAGCTGAACATCTGGCTTACGGCTGGATCAGGTCTTGAGCCGCTTATAGCAGAGTATCAATTGCAGCATCCCGAGCTAGAAATCCATATTCAGACCTCAACCTCCACGCAGCTTCCCGCCAAGCTGCAAACTTCATTCGCAGCAGGATATAGTTCCCCTGATGTGGCGGCCATTGATATTAGCTATTTGGATCGTTTCAAGCAGTTTCCCGATTATTTTTATAATCTAACAACATTTGGAGCGAATGATCTAAAGAATCAATTTCTGAGTTGGAAATGGCAGGAGGTGCTCGGTAATGATTTTATCTTCGGATTACCGACTGATATTGGTCCCTACGCTATGTTGTATCGGACTGACATCTTCGCGTTATCTGGACTCCCTACCAAACCTGAAGAAGTAGCAAAGCGAATCCAAACTTGGGACCAATTCCTCAAGGCCGGCACTAGAGTCCATGAGGCAACAGGCAAAGCCTTTGTCAATGACTTAGAGAATCTTTATCTAACCCTTCTGCGTCAGTCCAAGCTTCAATATTACAGCCCCACTTCCCAAGAGCTGATCATAGGAAATAATCCAGCAGTAAAAGGGGCTTGGGACTTTGCAATTCAAGCTCTGAAGCTGAATTTATCCGCAGGTATTGCTGTAGATACACAGCGCTGGGGCGCAGGTCTGCTAAACGGCGACTTTGCAGTGATGCTCTGTCCGGCTTGGATGATTGATCATATCAAGAGTAGTGCTCCAACAGCCAGCGGATTATGGAATGTAACGACCATCCCAGGAAATAGCGCTAATCGAGGTGGTTCCGTCCTTACCTTACCTAGAACAGGCAGTCATCCAGAGGAGTCATTCGCGCTTATCAGATGGTTAACCGAGCCTGCACAACAGCTAATTTCATTTAAGTCAGAAGGGGCATTTCCCTCCACGCCCGAAATTTATGACGATCCCGAGATCCATAACCTGTCTGATCCCTATTTTCCTAATTCTGAGGTTGGACGTGTCCTCTCTACAGCAGCACAAGAAGTAGTTCCCACCTACTACGGTCCGCACCACGCCGATGTAGAAACAAATATGCTCGAGTATTTAACCAAAGCCGAGCAAGGTAAGCTAGATCCCGAGCAGGCTTGGTCACTTGCCATTCAGGTAGTGCAAAAAATAGATACTTCTTTCCGCTAACCTATTCACCAAGCGTACAATAAAGGCTATCCCCAGCGCATTAATCATGCCGGGGATAGCCTTTTAGTTTCATTTAAAGTATTTATTTTTGAGCAGCCAAGAAAGCATCTAGTTGTTTTTGTTTCTCTGCAATAATCTTATCAAGTCCGGCTTTCTTCAGCTTGTCGGCGTACTTAGTCAATACGGTATCGGGATCAACAGAACCCGTATCCAAACTGATGTCATATTCATCCATAACAGCTTTACAAGCTGCCATTTCAGTCTTCATAGAGGATGCGTCGAAGTTAAAACCGAGCGCAACGGAAGCTTTACCTTTGGAGTTGAAGGCCTTGAATTGCTCCCATTTGTCTGGAGCTTCACTTTCCCATACAGGATTCAGGAATTGGCTTCCAAGCATCCAGGCAGCAGCGGTATTATAGTCACCCGTTTTCTCTGTAGCTTTAATCGTATCACCGCTAACGACATCATAATGGACACCTTTTACACCAAATACGAGCAGATTATTGATTTCTTTATCCGTGTGCAAAAGATCTAATACCATCATGGCACGAGCTGGATCACCCGAGGAAGCGGAGATCGCTAACATTGATCCTGCTGCATCACTAGTAGAAATCGTCGGTTCGTTAAAAGCAATTTGTTTCAGTTTTCCGACCAAACCTGTAGCATTAGCCAATTCACTATCTTTACCAGGTTTAAGTGATTGTACTGTCATAAAGACATTACCGGCCTTCATTGCATCTTGTGTAGAATTTGTAGCCACGGCCGCATCTTTGTTAATATAACCTTTCTTCATATATTCACGAGTAAGCTTGATGATTTCTTTGTAACGGTCCAGTTCAATCATGGATTGAATTTTAGTATCCGATGAATCCTTAAGCAGAACGCCCGGAATTGAAGCATCACCAAGCGTATCATACTGCGCCATGTACTGGGAGTTAAAGGTCTCTCCTTGCTTGAAGTACAGTGGAGTTAGGTCAGGTCTCTTCTCCTTTACGACTTTGAGCACGGCATCCAAATCTTGAATGGTCTTTACATTCGACATATCAATACCCAGTTCATCAGCAATATCGGAGCGATAAACGATCCCGCCTTGTGCTGCTAGCTCCTTATTCGTAGGAACAGCATAATTCACACCATTGATCGCAGAACCTTTTAAGAATTGCGGGTCGAGATTTTTAAGAATCCCTTGGCCATATTCGTTCAATAGGTTACCGTACTTGCCGTTATCATCATTAAGTGGGAGGTAAGCACCTTTAGCTGAATTCGTTACATAATTTTTCCATTGGGCTGTAAAAATAATATCGAATTTCTCCTGACTGGCAATCTTCAGATTAACATCATTGTCCCATGGACCCCAGTCGATCGGTGCGATATCCAATTTGGCGTTAATTTTAGGTTCCAGAAGCTTATTGATAGCGTCTTCTACAACCTGCTCATCCTTTTGAACGGCACCGACATAGATTAACTTAACAGTATAAGGATCTAATTTCTTCTCCGGTTCAGCTGTAGGATCTGCAGCGGGCTCATCTGTTGCCGCAGCATTGGTAGCGGTTGCATTTTCACTTGGCGCTGGTGAGGCTCCTTCATTATTCCCGTTATTCCCTCCGCATCCAGCTAAGCTAAGACTGAGTACTACGATAAGCATCAGCGTTAAAAGTGTGCTTGTTCGAATAGCCTTCATGTACAACATAACCTCCCTCAAAATATTTATATATGCTGAATCGGACGTTCACACACTTGCATGGAACGCCGAATTAAGCCATTCCAATCCTCATTAGCCTTTAACAGCACCAACGGTAAGTCCTTTGATAAAATACTTTTGGAAGAAGGAGTAAACGAATACGATAGGGCCGATCCCAATAACAGCCATTGCCATTCTTACTGTCTCTGTCGGCAGATTGATTTCTACACCTTGTGCAGCTAAGGCAGCCATCGCTTGAGGGCTTGCAGTCAGGAACTGAACGTTCAACATCGTCTTATACATTAGATACTGCAGATTGACATGCCCTTCGGGTGAAATAAAGATCAAGCTTAGATACCAGTCATTCCAATACGCCAAGGTTTGAAATAATCCCACTGTAGCTAGCACCGGTAACGACAAAGGCAGAATGATTTGAACGAAGATCCGAAACTCCGGTGCCCCGTCGATTTTAGCAGACTCAACTAGTGCCGGCGGGATTGTGTTTGCAAAAAAGGTTCGTAAAATGATGACAAAGAATGCTGAAACCAGCAGTGGCATAATCAGAATCCATAGCGTATCTTTCAAATGCATCATTTGAGTATAAGCTAGATACCAGGGCACTAAGCCTCCATTAAACAAAAGTGTAAAAAACATAAAGAACGAAAAGAAATTACGATGTGGAAAATCCCCACGCGAGATAGGATAGGCATACATTGCCATAATTACGAGACTCAGAATCGTTCCAACCACCGTCACAAATAAGGAAACGGCAGCCGCATCTATGATTTGCCAATAATCTTTTAACAGAAATTCATATGACGAGATATCCCACTTGTTCGGGAAAAAGCTGTAGCCGTGCTGCACAACCGATTGTTCATCTGAGAACGATACGATAATCACGAGGATCAGTGGGACCACACAAATCGCCGTATAGATCCAGAAGAATATATTAATTAACAAATTGGAGATATTAGAAATTTCATTGGGTTGTCTTTGCCGTTTAGCTCTCTTTCCTGTACGACCCGACGGCCCGATTGCAGTTTCTGTCTGGCTCAACACGCCCACCTCCCTCTAAAATAACGCATCATCTTTACTTATTCGTCGTACTGCTAGATTTGCTAAGAATATCAGTAGAAATCCTACAATAGATTGAACGAGACCCGCGGCAGAGGACATCCCAATATCACCAATCGCCAGGAAGGTCTGATATACATAGGTGTCGATAACTTGCGTAGTGGAGTATAATGCTCCTGCGTTTCTAGTCACCTGAAAGAACAATCCGAAGTCTGCGTTAAAAATCCTACCAATCTGCAGTAGCGTCATTACGATGATAACCGGACTGATCAGCGGCAGCGTGATTTTGCGAATCTGCTTCCATTTAGAAGCACCGTCAATCAGCGCAGCCTCATAATATTCGTGATCTATGCCGATGATCGCAGCCATATAAATGACCGTCGTATAGCCAATCTCCTTCCACAGCTTTACTATCACTAGAATCCCCGGCCAATATTGCGACTGCGAATACCATTCAATTGGATCAACCCCAAAGAACGGAAGCAGTGTCTTGTTCATGAACCCGTGCTCAGCACTCAGAAAGCCGTATACTAAATAACTGACGACGACCCATGAGAGAAAATATGGGAGAAACATCGCACTCTGATGGAATTTTGATAGCCATCTGCTGCGCATTTCGTTAAACATAATCGCAAAAGCCAGTGAAAAAAATAGTGTGAGTACAATAAACGCAGTGTTGTACAATAGGGTATTTCTTGTAATGATCCACGCCGTCTCTGTCGAGAATAAATATTTGAAGTTCGAGAACCCGACCCAATCACTGCCTAGAATGCCCTTCTGGTAATTGATATCCTTAAAAGCAATTACCGTCCCTAACATCGGTATGTAGTTATTGATGATCAGAATAATAATGGCTGGGAGCATCATCAAATAGAACACCCAATATTTCTTCATTACTCTCAGAAAATTCGGCACTCTCCCCCTGCCGCGTTTTTTTACTTCTGATAAGCTGACGGAAGGATTCGTCACACTCATGTTCTGTTCCCCCATTTCCCCATCATCCTAATCTAGAGCCTTTTTCACGCTTGCTTGGCTATCGCCTTGCACTTCCTTCTTACACTCTAATTAAAACATATGATAAATTTTGGGAGTATAGGGAGCATATTATATTTCTATAAAAAAAGAGATGATTATCCTTAATAACTAAGGATAATCATCTCTACTGTTTAAAATCATTAAATTGGTTATAACTTATGTACCTTTATCACAGCCGCAGGCTGGTCGATAATCTCTTCTTTCCCCTAAGGAGTCCCCACAACCGCAGGAGTGGGACGACCCCATACCCACAACGAAGTGTGGTGAGGGAGAAGGAGCGGAGAGGAAGTTTGGAACTGTAGGAGCGTAGCGTTCGCCTAAAAGCTTTCCTTGGAAAGCTACCTCGGAAGCATATGCTTTCATTGGATTTCAACCGCGAGCAGCGGTTTCCAATCAAGAAATCCGAGGATAACAGCGACCGAAAGTCCAAACATTCCTCCGTAGTGACGCTTACCTCACCATGCTGAGTAACAGACATTCCTTGCAGTGACGCTAAACATCACCATACGCCGCCGACCTCATAACACTTCGGTTCGGCACCGGTCACGATACTCCTTAGGAGACATCCCCGTCTGCTTCTGAAATACCTTCGTGAAATAACGTCGTTCCTGATAACCGACTCCGGAACCAATCACCGTAATGCTCTTATCGCTGTTAGTAAGCATAAACTTGGCAGCTTCAATTCGTTGTTGTGTTACGTATTCCACGAAAGTCATTGCAAAACGGTTCTTAAACAAGAGGCAGAAGTAACTGCCACTAATGCCGATCTTATTCGCCACTTCCTCAATCCCGATATCTGAATGAAGATGTTCAGTGATGTATTGAGCGGCCAAGTTCATTAGCTGATCCGGCGTTTTTTTGCCATTGTCAACTTCAGGAATCTCCTGAAACAAAGGGATACTATTATACAGTTTATTCTTAAACTGTTTACTACGGATATTAGCTCCGATCTCACGTACCTTATTGCCAAGCTCCTCATAATGTATCGGCTTACAAATGTATTCTTTTACCCCAAGCCGGATCGCTTCCCGTGCATAGTCAAATTCCTGATACCCGGTAAGAAGCAGTACCTCACTATCCAATCCCAATTCCCGCAGCTTTCCTACAAAAGTTAACCCGTCCATCACTGGCATACGAATGTCACTCAACACAAGATCGGGTTGCTCCTCTTCAGCAATGCGCAAGGCGTCCATACCGCTTCGCGCCATACCGACGACCTCCATTCCCATCTCCTGCCATGGCAACACTCTCTTCAGATTATTCAGAATTGGGGCTTCGTCATCTACCAATAATACTTTTAGCATAATGATCTTCCCCCTGCTCGTATTTAGGTATGACACATTGAATAATAGTACCATATCCTGGACTGGAACAAATAAATATTCCATATCTGTCACCGTATTCAATGCGGATGCGATCCGCTACACTGCGAATGCCAAGGCCTCTACGTTCAAGATTCATCCGGTTTTCCCGTTCAACTTCAACCTCTTGCTCCACAGGATCATTCACAATATATTGGAAAATAGACAACTGAGAGGGTGTAATTCCAATACCGTTATCTTCAATTCGTAAAATTAAGTCCCCTTGCTTCTCCCAAACTCTCACAGAAACTTGACCTTTGTAATCAATACCCTCAAATCCATGTTGAATGCTATTCTCTACAAGCGGTTGCAAAGTAAGCTTTAAAATGCCGCAACTCATCAATTCTTGTGGGATATCAATATCGTATTCAAATAAATCCTCAAATCTAAATTTTTGAATATCCAAATAATTGCGCAGATGTTTAATCTCTTCATCCAGTGTAATTTCTTCTCGATCCTGAATGCTAATACGTAAAATACTTGCCAGTCGGTAGACCATCTCACTGACTTTCTTGCCTTCATTCTGTATAGCCAGAACATTAATCGACTCTAACGTATTGAATAAAAAATGCGGTTTAATCTGAGCCTGTAGAACACGCATCTCGGCTTGATTCTTGCGACGCTGTTCCAAATGGATTCTGTTAAACAATCGGTTAATTTTATCCATAAGATCATTAAAGCCTTTACCAAGAAGCGTTAACTCATCATTCCCCTTCACTTCTACCCGCGAAGTCAGATCTCCATCCTCAACACGTCGCATAAAACGAACAATTACGGCGATTGCACCAGTAATGCGATTCATAAAGAATAGATTGAAGATCACTGCTGCCAAAAAGCAAAGGAAGATAACCCCAACAAACCAGCGTGCAAATACTGTAACTTCTCGAGATAAAGAGTCCCATGAGGTTACAGACACTAGACTCCAAGGATAATCTTTCAAATGATACATGGAGAGAATACTTTTCTCCCCGTTATACTCTGTTTTAAAACTCTGAAACCCTTTTTTGAAGGTAATCTCTTTATTCGCGAATGACTGAATATCCTGCCCATCCAGCTTTTGATCTGGGTCAAATAGAATCATTCCGTCATCATTTACTAGCATAAACGAAACATCCTGATTACTATCCCCAATTTTTAAATTGCGAAATATCGATTCGAGCTCCCAATTTTTGATCTGTACAACAAGAATACCTATGTTCTGAAAGAAGCTCAGTTCCTTCACGAGTCGAATTTGTGTAAACACAGGTTCAGTTCCTGTAAGTTCGGGATACTCATGAGGAGCCAGCCATTTTGGCACGCCATTCAAATCCATTACTTCCTGGTACAAATCACTTTTTTTGAAAGTATCATAGGGTAGCGTTCGGAAATTTTCCTTATTAAAAAGCGACACGATTTCAGAGTTACCTCTACCGTTAAAATTGTATAAAAAAGCATAGCTAATCGATGGATGGTTAAACAACAGACTACGGAAATTGCGCTGGCTTGCATTCAAATTGAGTTGCTCAGCATCAGTCAAATCTTGATTAGAAGGATCTTCTGCGCTAAGTGCCATATGAAAAACCGAGGTAGCAATTCCGTTGTCTGTAACGTTATCCATATCTTTTAACACATTTGAAATACTGTAACTAATTGCTTTGAGTGAGTATTCCGACTGTTGACTGTACTTCTTCTCAATAGAGTTATAAGTCACGAAAAACATAAGCATGCCTAGAATAAATAAGGGAATGATTATCAGGCCCAAAAATGCCGTAAATAATTTATAGCGCAAATTCATCGGCTAGTGCTCCTGACTGAGAAAAAAAGTTATCCTTTTACGCCACCCGCAGTTACGCCTTCAATAATTTTTTCCTGTAAAATCGCATAAATCACAATTACTGGCAGAACGCTGAAGACGATACCCGCTGACATTTGTGCATAGTTCATCTGATATTGATCACGGAATTGAACCATACCCACTGGGAGCGTACGTAGTTCATCATTTGATAGGAAGTAGTTTGCCAGCAAGAATTCGTTCCAATTGCCCAGGAAATTAACAATGAATACAGTAACCATGGCAGGTACGGTTAGAGGTACAATAATTTTAGCAAAGATACCTGGTGCCTTCAACCCATCCATGACCGCTGCCTCTTCAATTTCTCTAGGCAACGAGCGCATAAATGCAGCCAATATAATTATCGTAAACGGAATTGCATTCGCGATATAAGGGATAATCAATGCCCAGTGCGTATTCAGAATTCCCATCTTACGTACAATCGTATAAATAGGAAGCATCAATGCGTTGTTTGGAATGAGCATTCCCACCATAACTAAGGTGAACAAAATCGTATTCCATTTGCCTTGGCGCATCCGAGTAACTGCAAAAGCAAACATAGACGCTAGAATGATAGATACTACAGAAGCCAATATGGAAATGTACAAACTGTTAAAAAAGTAGGTGCTGATCTTGGCATTTACCCAAGCTTCAACGTAGTTATTGAAGACGAACTCCTTTGGAATCCCAAAAGGGTTAAGTGCTATTGCATTGTTATCCTTTTTCACAGAGGAGAATAACACGAACAGGAAAGGAAATAGAATAACTAGTAGATAGGACAATAGTGCGACGTGTGGCAGACTTTTTTTCAGGGCGCGTGGCATCAGTATTCAATCCTTTCTGTGCGTCGGGCTATCAGCAGCTGATAAATAGCTGTAACCACCAATGTAAATACAAAGATCAGGACTGCAATGGCATTACCGTACCCGTACTTAAAGTTAGTGATAGCATATTTAATCATGTAAGTTGCCATTACATCGGTTGAACCAGCAGGTCCACCCTTAGTCATTACAATGACGATATCCGCCGCTTTCATTGCTCCAGCAATGGACAACATGATTACAACAGAAATGATCGGAACAATTAAAGGAAGCGTGATACGTGTAGCACGCTGGAATCCAGTTGCGCCATCAATGGCAGCTGCTTCATCCAATTCACCTGGTATCGACAGAATAGCTGCAAGTACCATTACAATGTAGAATCCGGTCCATTGCCAAGCATTCGTGATCAGGATGGATAACATTGCGAATCTTTCATCCGACAGCCAGTAAAGTGGATCAATACCAACTAAGCCTAGAACCTTATTTAAAAGTCCAATGTTGGGCTCATAAATGAAGCCCCATAGAATACCGATAACTGCTGTAGACATAATAGAAGGCATGAAGACCGCTGTCTTATACAAGCCTTTTAGCTTCTTTACATTCGATATCAATAACGAGAAGAATATGATTAACGGTACCTGTACAAAACAGGAGAAAAGAATAAAGAAACCGTTATTTTTGACAGATATCCAGAATCGCTCGTCTCCTAATGCCTTCTCAAAATTACTGATTCCGGCAGACTTGACTGTGTCAGATACCCCATTCCAGCTAGTAAAGCTGTAATAGATTGAACTAAAGATGGGATAGATGAAGAACATCGTGAACAAGATCAGTGCTGGAAGAATAAAAAGGAAAAATACCAATGGATTTCTTAGTGCTTTATTCATGACTACCTCCGGTTGCTTTGACATCTGGCGAACAATGAATGTTTTAGAGCTTTACAAACACATAATTTCTTTGAGTTTAAAAATGTACCCTGGTTCTGGCACCAGGGTACATTCAATTTGCAGCTACTTATTCAACTGCTGCGTTTGCTTCTTCTTGTACCTTCTGTAAAGCTTCGCCCATTTTCTCTGGAGTTGTCTGACCACCAATTAGCTTTTGAATTTGAATGTTACTGATTTCTGTAGTTACATCAGCTTGAACAAGTGAGTCAAATGCTGGGAACGAAGATTGTGAGTTATTAAGTACACCTACGATTTCGCTCATCAGATCATCCGTAATATTTTCATTCAGCACGTTTTGATCAATCTTCATTGCTGGCAGTACGCCATCTTCAACAAGACCACGTAATTGCATTTCTTCGTTAAACAAGTTTTTGATGAAAGATTTCACAGCAGCCAATTGACGTGGATCTTTCTCAGCAGAAGCAGAGAAACCGTAGCCATTGTTCACATCACGCATCAATGCAGTTTGGTCACCTACGCCACCATCAACTGGAGGAATATTGAAGAATCCAACTTTACCGATCAACCCTTCGCCAGATTGTCCTTCTTTAAATACGGAAGATTTCCAAGTACCATCATACAAGAGGATTGCTTCGCTACTAGTGAATTGTGTTGTATATTCAGCATACTCGAAACCAAGTTCGCCTTTTTTGAAGTATCCTTTGTCAACCCATTCTTTGTACTTCGCAAAACCTTTTACAACGTTTGGATCAGTCCATTTAGCTTCGCCTGTTGCAAACTTAGCAGTTACATCTGGACCTGCATAACGTGACCACAAGTGGTTAGCTAGCATAAGTGGTACCCAACCAGCCTTAGATGCACCAGCCAAAGGTACTTTGCCGTCAGCCTTGATGTCAGCCAATTGTTGTTCCAATTCAGCAAATGTTGTTGGAGCTTTCCAACCCTTGCTATTGTAGTATTCTTTGTTGTAGAAGAAGCCTTCACCAGATCCACCGATAGGCAATCCGTAAATTTTTCCTTCATAAGTGAAAGGATCAAGATTTGAGAATTTATCCTTAATTCCAAGTTCCTCTAGGATTGGAGTCAGATCGAGTAATTTACCTTCTTTAGCATAGATCTTAGAGTCAGGGCTTCCGAAAAGATCGAAGATCTCTGGTGGATTACCTGCAGCCATTTCACCACGTAATTTTTCTTTACGGTTTACATCTGAATCTACTCCATCAAGCTTAAAGGTCAGACCCGGTACATCGCCTTCTACCTTTTTCACTACTTCTTGCAGAATAGCTAAACGTTTCTGTTTGTCGGCACCGATTTGAGTGTGACGAATCGTCATTTCGAACGGCTCGCTACTAACCGGTTCTTCAGTTGCTGGAGCATTTGTAGCATCCGCTGAATTCGTCGCGGTAGCGTTTCCATCTCCTTTGTTAGAAGATGCATTGTTGTTGCCTCCGCAACCTGCCAGTAAAGCTGATGATACAAAAATCAGGGACAATAGCAAAGTCATACCTTTTTTCATTTCTTGTGACCCCCCATATAATGTTGTGCTTTACACTTCTTATTATAGAAAACAGATTCCATTCTCGTAAGGTTAAGATTCATCCACTATAGGGATAAAAATCTCTAATGAAAGCGGAATCAACTACACTATATGTAATATAATATAACTTAATTTCAGTAATAATTACGATTAAAAGCTTTATAGCGTGATTTAACCATACATATACTTTGAAAATAATCATAAAAACTCAATGTAATGATACAATATATATCATAACGTATTTCCAACTCGTTAATTAACAGCTGTAAATATATCATTTTTTTAAAGCGAAAATACAAAATCACCCCTTTAAATGACATCAGACGTCCCTCATAACAAAAAAAGCCGTTCCTTCAGCAGTAAATCACTGAAGGAACGGCTCCACTTAATGTAGGTATAAATTATACCAATGCTGTCTGCTTACGACCTTCTTCGACTAAGCGGTACGCCCGCTGAACTTCTTCATCCGTAGGGGATGGCACTCCATCCAATTCATAAGCCTTACCGAGCATTTCCCATTTATAGATACCCATTTGATGATAAGGTAAGATTTCAAATTTCTCAACGCCATTTAAGGTTCCAATATAACGACCTAGATTGATAAGGTCCTCTTCACGGTCATGAATACCTGGAACATATACATGTCTAATCCACATTTTACGGTTATGATCTGACAGCCAACGTGCAAGCTTCAAGGTCCGATCATTAGATTTACCAGTTAACTTAATGTGTGCTTCTTCATCAATATGCTTCAAATCGAGCATCACCAAGTCCGTAACATCCAATAAGTCATTAATCTTGTCACCCTCGTTATAACCATTACTATCTAATGTGGTGTGCAAATCCCAACGCTTCTTAACTTCCGTAAATAACTGCTTTACAAATTGTGCCTGCAAAGTTGGTTCTCCGCCGGATACAGTTAACCCACCACCGGATGAACGATAGTAGTTTAAATATGGCTCGATCTCCGAAAGCACTTCTTCTAGAGTCATTTCCTTACCTTCATCTAAAGCCCAAGTATCAGGGTTATGGCAATACTGGCATTTCAGCAAGCACCCTTGCATAAATAAGACAAATCGAATACCAGGTCCGTCAACGGTTCCAAAGGTTTCCAAGGAGTGTATGCGACCTTTAATCATAGGATGTCATCCTTTCTCCAGGACTGACTAACAGTCCATCTTTCACGAAGAAGAATCCCTGCCCTTAAGACTGTGTTCTCCTTAATCGCGACCGTAAAATTTAAAATTTTAATGATTCTTGAACAAGATATTACCGCCCTTGAAACAAGAGCGGTAATTCCTTGCAAATATTTTAGTGCATATCTCAATGAAAGATCTTTATAAATATAAACAAATTACATTGAACCGTGGAAAGTACGGTTAATTACGTCCATTTGTTGTTCGCGAGTCAACTTGATGAAGTTAACTGCATAACCGGATACGCGGATAGTCAATTGTGGATAGTTCTCTGGGTGATCCATAGCGTCCATCAGCTGTTCACGGTTAAATACGTTAACGTTCAAATGCTGAGCGTTATTATGGAAGTATCCGTCCATCATGTGTACCAGGTTAGACTTACAGGATTCATCGTCTTTACCTAGTGCCTTAGGTACGATAGAGAACGTATTGGAGATACCATCTTGTGCATCGGAGTAAGGCAGTTTGGCTACAGAGTTCAGTGAAGCCAGAGCACCTTTCTTGTCGCGTCCGTGCATTGGGTTAGCACCTGGTGCGAATGGTTCGCCTTTTTTACGTCCGTCAGGTGTTGTACCTGTCTTCTTACCGTACACTACATTCGAAGTAATGGTCAATACCGATTGAGTCGGTACAGCATCACGATATGTTTTGTGTTTACGGATCATAGACATGAAGGTTTCAACCAATTCTACTGCGATGTTGTCTACAGCATCGTCATTGTTACCGTAGCAAGGGAATTCGCCTTCAGTTTCGAAGTCAATTGCAATACCTTGTTCGTTACGGATTGGTTTAACCTTCGCGTATTTAATCGCACTCAGTGAGTCTGCTGCAACGGACAGACCAGCGATACCGCAAGCCATTGTACGCAGAATGTCGCGATCATGCAGTGCCATTTCGATACGTTCGTAAGAATATTTGTCATGCATATAGTGAATGATGTTCAAAGTGTTAACATAAGTCTTAGCCAACCACTCCATCATCGGTTTGAAGCGTTTCATTACTTCGTCATAATCTAGATATTCAGAAGTGATAGCTGGGAATTCCGGTCCAACTTGTGCTCCGGATTTTTCGTCTTTACCACCATTAATAGCATACAGCAAAGCTTTTGCCAGGTTGGCACGAGCGCCGAAGAACTGCATTTGTTTACCGATACGCATTGGAGATACGCAGCATGCAATCGCATAATCTTCACCCCAGTATGGACGCATTAGATCGTCATTTTCATACTGAATTGCACTAGTTTCGATAGAAACCTTAGCACAATATTTTTTGAAGCCTTCAGGCAATCTTTCGGACCAAAGTACAGTTAAGTTTGGTTCTGGAGCTGGACCCAAGTTGTACAGGGTGTTCAGGAAACGGAAGCTGTTCTTGGTAACACGAGTGGTTCCATCTTCAGCCATACCACCGATGGATTCAGTTACCCAAGTAGGGTCTCCAGAGAACAGGTCATTATAGTCAGGTGTACGCAAGAATTTTACGATACGCAGTTTCATTACGAAATGATCGACAATTTCTTGTACTTGTTCTTCAGTCAAAGTACCTTCTTCAATATCGCGTTCTGCATAGATGTCTAAGAAGGAAGAAACACGTCCCAGGGACATCGCTGCACCATTTTGTTCTTTAACTGCTGCCAGATATCCAAAGTATACCCATTGAGTAGCTTCTTTGAAGTTCGTCGCCGGTTTGGAAATATCCATGCCGTGAGCAGCTGCCATTTCTTTCAATTCGCCCAGTGCACGAATTTGCTCGGACAGTTCTTCACGTAAACGAATTACTTCTTCTGTCATGGAATCAACTTCAAGCTCAGCTAGTTGTTGCTTTTTGTCTTTAATCAAGAAATCAATACCGTACAGAGCTATGCGGCGGTAGTCGCCGATAATACGTCCACGGCCGTAAGCATCAGGAAGACCTGTGATAACGCCGGATTTACGTACTGCTCTCATGTCTGGTGTATATGCATCAAATACGCCTTGGTTATGCGTTTTGCGAATGTTCGTGAACATGTCAACGATGTTTTGTGGAAGCTCGAAGCCATAAGCCTTCGTAGCATCAACCATCATCTTGATCCCGCCGAATGGCTGGATGGAACGTCTGAAAGGAGCATCAGTCTGCACGCCTACAATTTGTTCCTTGTCCTTGTCAATGTAGCCTGGAGCATGTGAAGTGATTGTGGAGACAGTATCTAGGGAAACATCCCATACGCCGCCTCTTTCTCTTTCTTCCTTGCTCAGTTGGGAAATAATCTTCCACAGTTCAGTTGTGTTACTAGTAGGACCTACGAGGAACTCTTCGTTACCTTCATAAGGCTTAATGTTACTAGCGATAAAGTTGTTAACGTCAACTTTCTTGGACCATTTACCTTTTGTAAAGCTTCTCCAACCGGATTTCACTTCATTTACTTCTTTTTCAATCACCGACATGCTAAATCCCTCCATCTATATTTATTATATTTGTAGAGATCGCGGGCTTGAAGGTTGATCCCGTGTCTCGTGATCCCCAAAAGATGTGGTTGTTCCAAATTTCACAATCAACATTTCATATGTGGGACCGTTGTTTATATAAACATTCTAGTTTATTTTCTATAAAAACACTGTGACAAATATCACCTTTCGAGTGATATTTGTCACCTTTATCTAAGTCCACAACTATCCTATTCTCTATTTAACCATTTATTAATTATCAAATCTTCCGTAGAACGCATTACGGTATACATCAGCAAGCTCAGAAACCAGTGGCAGCTTAGGATTGGCAGTTGTACATTGATCTTCAAACGCACGGTCAGCCAAATAATCTACGCGGGATTCGAAGTCCTTAGGATCAAAGCCCAGTTGTTGGAACGATTCTTCGATGCCCAATTTTTTATTCATATCGCGAATAGCATTGATCAGGCTAGTTACACCTTCTTCAGTTGTGCGAGCTGGCAATCCCAGAATACGGGCAATTTCAGCATAACGCTCATCAGCTACGAAGTGCGAATATTTAGGGAACGAAGCGAACTTCGTAGGTTTTTTAGCATTGTAGCGGATAACGTGTGGCATAAGGATCGCGTTAGTACGACCGTGAGCAGTGTGGTACTGTCCGCCCCATTTATGTGCCAAACTGTGGTTAATACCCAAGAATGCATTGGCAAAGGCCATACCAGCAAGTGTTGATGCGTTATGCATTTTCTCACGTGCTACTCTGTCGCCTTCCAGCGCCGATTTTTCAAGGTATTGGAATACCAGTTGGATCGCTTTAATAGCTAGACCATCAGTATAGTCACTCGCCATAACCGATACATAAGCTTCGATAGCATGTGTCAATACGTCCATACCTGTATCAGCAACAGCAGTTTTTGGCAAGCTGTATACGAACTCTGGATCAATGATAGCCACATCTGGAGTTAACTCGTAGTCAGCCAAAGGATATTTAGTGTGCTGTTCAGTTGTTTTATCGGTAATAACTGCGAAAGATGTTACTTCCGAACCTGTACCCGAAGTTGTTGGAATCGCTACAAACTTAGCTTTGTTACCAAGTTTAGGGAATTTGTATACCCGTTTACGGATATCCATGAATTTTTGTTTCAGACCATTAAAGTCTGCGTCTGGATGTTCATAGAATAACCACATTCCTTTTGCAGCATCCATTGGGGAGCCGCCGCCAAGTGCGATAATGCAGTCCGGTTGGAATCTGTTCATCATTGCAGTACCTTTTTCAACTGTAGTTGTCGATGGATCTGGTTCAACTTCAGAGAACACTTCGATAGCTACAGGAGTTTGACGTTGACGCAGGTAATGTTCAACTCTTTCAACATATCCAAGCTTAACCATCATTGGGTCAGTGATAATTGCGACACGTGTGATATCAGGCATTTTGGTCAGGTACTGAGTAGCGCCTTTTTCGAAATATATCTTGTCAGGTACTTTAAACCATTGCATATTCACGGTACGACGATTCACCCTTTTCACGTTGATCAAATTGATTGCTGTAACGTTTTGCGACACGGAGTTACGACCATAAGATCCGCAGCCCAGAGTCAACGAAGGGATATTAGTGTTGTAGATATCGCCGATCGCACCATGTGTGGAAGGCGAGTTAACGAGAATACGTCCTGTTTGCAGACGGTTAGAGAACTTCATGATTACTTCTTCATTGTTGGAGTGGATAGCCGAGCTATGTCCCATACCACCAAATTCAACAATTTGAGCTGCGCGTTCGATACCTTGATCTGCATTCTTAACTTTGTAGCAAGCAAGAACCGGGCTTAATTTTTCAGCGGAAAGTGGATATTTAGTGCCTACACCTTCAAGTTCTGCTACCAGAATCTTTGTGCCGGCAGGGACTTGAATGCCACACATTTCAGCAATCTTCACTGCGGATTGACCTACGATTGCTGGGTTAACCGCACATTTATCTACATTCATTGCTCCACTAGTCAGTTTGGCAGCTTCTTCTTTATTCACAAAGTAGCAGCCATTAGCAATCATCTTTTTCTTCACTTGATCGAAGATTGGTTCTTCGATAATAACAGCTTGCTCGGAAGCACAGATCATACCATTATCAAATGTTTTAGAAAGAATAATGTCCGTTACGGCTTGATCAATATCCGCGCTCTTTTCAATGAAAGCAGGTACGTTACCAGGGCCTACGCCAAGTGCTGGTTTACCACAGCTGTAAGCTGCTTTTACCATTGCAGAACCACCAGTTGCCAAGATAAGAGCAACGTCTGGGTTGTTCATCAATGCGTTTGTCTTGTCCATTGTTGGCATTTCAATCCATTGGATACAGTTCTCAGGAGCGCCAGCTTTCACGGCAGCATCATGAAGAATTTTTGCAGCAGCTGCACTACACTCTTGCGCAGATGGGTGGAAACCGAATATAATAGGGTTCCGTGTCTTAATCGAAATCAACGCTTTAAACATCGTGGTGGATGTAGGGTTGGTTACCGGTGTGATACCCATAACAATTCCGACGGGTTCAGCAATTTTTTGGAAGCTATCATAAGCGTTGTCTTCAATAACGCCTACTGTTTTATCGTATTTAATTCCGTGCCAGATATATTCAGTTGAGAAGATGTTCTTCGTAATTTTGTCTTCGTATACGCCGCGTCCAGTTTCTTCTACGGCTAATTTTGCGAGGTACATATGTTTGTCGAGTCCAGCCAACGCCATTGCATGAACGATTGTGTCAACTTGCTCTTGGTCTAGCGCCATGAACGCCTCATGCGCTTTTTTTGCTTTATCCACTAAATTCTGAATATACTCTTCAGCGGTAACTTGTTTAACTTGGGCGGCGACTTCGTTCTTAACTGCCATCTCCCTCGTCCTCCTGTCAATTTTTAGTTGTTTTTCTCTACACATTTATCTTATCACATGATTTCCACCTTGTATAGTGAAATCTTTCACAAAGTATAAAGTTTTTTTGATTTGTTTTCAAAGCGCTTTCATTCGATCATATTATAGTCTTTTTACCATATTTTGTGCTATAAAACCCTTTAAATCTTAGAATTATACTTTAATAAGCAAAATTTCAGCTCCTTTTTATTCCATATATCTATAATCAGTACACAAAAACGTATTCTCTTCATCACAGTCAATTACGATTTCCCTACACTGTAATAATTTCCAATTGATTATCACTATTTCTGAAGATTTATAAATTTATAAATCTTCACAACAAAAAACCGACCCCAAAGGGGCCGGTTTTTGCATTAGACTATTCCGCTTTAATCGTATCAAAGAATTTCTCTTGCACTGTTTTAGCTGCTGCTTCTAGCTGGCTCTTGGAATCCGTTCCTTTTTTGGAAAACAGCTCTTGAATAACATTGGACATGGTTGCGTAATAGTCCTGTGTGTTGTATTGAGCTTCAGGTTTACCATCCAAAAGTCCCATAATGTCAGGGCTATATTGGTATACATTTGTGTACTTGTCATAAACCGCTTTGGTCTTCTTACCAAACTCAGAATCAGCTGAGTAGTAGTCTAAGAGCGGCGGGATAAAGTATTTGCCATCGGTTGTACGTTGTTGAAGAATTGCATCCAGTGCTTCCAAACCTTTGTCAGAGAAATAATCAAAAGTAATGTAGCGGAATGCCATTTCTTGTTCATCTGGCGTAGCATTTGGATTAATTACTAGATAGTCACCACCAAGTACCCCTGTGTGTTTTCCGCCTTTTTCCATAGCTGGCATAGGATACGTAAGCACATCCTCAGGTTTCAGTCCACCTTGGTTCAACGCTTGCTCGATAACGCCATCAGATCCGGCCATTACCATTGCTGTACGACTTTGTTGGAACGCACCTACAGCATCGCCCCAACCAAGTGCCCAGTCCTGTGGAATCGCGTTAGCTTCCCATCTAAGTTTCTTGTAGAAATCCAGTGCTTTAACGCCAGCATCGGAATTAAATGTAGCTATAACCTTACCGTCTTCAATTTTTTGAATCTCTCCGCCAGCTTCAAACAGGAAGTTGGTCCAGTTCCAACCTGATTCGTTCCCCTTACCCATTGGAGCAATACCGGAAATCCCTTTTTTGGCATCGGCTACACCTTTAGCCGTATTCAGCATATCATCCCAAGTCCAATCCATAGGTGGAATGGCTACGCCTTTTTCATCCAGCATTTTTTTGTTGATCATAGTGGTTGTTACATAACCTTTTTGTGTTACTCCGAAAACTTTGCCGTCGATAATAAATTGATTTTGAAGCACGGTGTTAATTTGATCTTTAAATTCATATTTGTTCCACAGATCTGTGATGTCAGCAACCCAGCCCTTTTCAACCAGGAATTTAGCTTCTGTAGCAAAAGTATTAAAGAAGGTTGGTGCTTCATTCGCAGCCATTTTGATTCCTATTTCACTTACATTGTACTGCCAGTCGTCTTTAACGATTTCTACGTTCGGATATACCTCTTGGAAACGTTTGATTTTGTCGTCTTCCTGTGCTCTTATTTCAGTCAGGTCAGGTGTTGGATAGTGAATCTTGATCGTCACTTTTCTTTGAGTAATGTCATCCACTGGTGCATCCGTAGCGGTTGCTGTATTATCCGTTACCGCATTTGTTGGCGCAGCAGATGCTTCCCCGCCTTTGTTCCCCGCTGTGTTTCCGTTATTGTTGCCGCTGCAAGCAGATAGCAACGATCCGGCTACAAGTACGCTTAGTAGAACGCTAGAGTACTTACGCATTGAAACTCCCCTTTTCAATTCATAATTATCTTACATATCGATCATAAATTAGAAACCGTTTACAAACGAGGTGCATTTATATTCCTTTCATGTGCATGTTTACGATCCGTGGATAAATTCGTCGATAATTGCTTATCCTTTCACTGCCGACAAAGCAACCCCACGCATAATGAATTTCTGGAAAATTAAGAAGACAATGATTGGAGGCAAGGATACTATAAACAGGATTGCAAATTTAATATTAGTATTGAGTGCCTTCACATTAATAACGTATTTATAAATGGCTGTCGCAAGCGTATATTTCTCTTCACTGTGCATAACCAGAGATGGCCAGAACCAGTCATTCCATGCAGTAGAAAAGATAAAGATCGCTAATGTAGCAAAAATCGGAATGGATAATGGCACGGCAATGGAGAAAAAGCTTCTCGGCTCAGAGGCCCCATCAATTCGTGCTGCTTCAAAGATTTCTGGATGAATCCCGTCAAAAAAGTTCTTTAACAATAGAAAGTAGAACGTGTTCGCTCCCGCTGGCAACCAGAAGGCCGCATACTGATTCAGCAATCCGAGCTCTTTCAAATTGACAAAGTTCGGGATCATGTAACTGGTCGCCGGAATAAACAATGTCATCAGGAAGAAGAAATAAATAGCTCTTTTGTAAGGAACATTCATACGAGAAATACTAAAAGCTGACATTCCCAATACGACAAGCGTCACGACCATATTCCCTAAAAAGATATAAATGGTGTTTCTAAGGAACATGGGTAGATCAATGTAATTCATCGCATCTTTAAGATTACTGAAGTGCCATTCCTGAGGGAAAAAATGCGGCGGGAATGAATTCACCTCTTGATTCGACTTCAACCCGTTGAATAACGTCATACAAATCGGGTATAGCATGCTAAAAACCATAACCAAAATAACGACGCACATCAAACCATAAACGATCTTATTACTTGTTTTTTTCAAATCGTGTTCTGAAAGAATTCCTCTATCTGCGCTCTTCATCTTAGTAGTCCTCCTTGTTAAGCTTGAACTGTAAAATGCCCAAACCACCTAGGACAATGAACATTAACATGCCAAGCGCAGTAGCTGTTCCATAATCGAGTCTTGTAAATGCATATTTCACGATCAACAGCGCATAGGTAAGCGTAGTATTATTTGGACCGCCATCAAGCAGCGCCATCTGTGACTGATATCCTTGTGAAGTACCAATAATTTGCAGGATCAGCATCAAAAAGATTAAATTACGCAGTGAAGGCAATGTGATGTACTTTATACGTGCCCATATACCTGCTCCATCAATCTCAGCGGCTTCATACCAATCTCTTGGAATGCTGAGTACAGCAGCTAAGTAAATTAGCATCCCTGATCCGAACTGCTGCCATGTTTCCATAAACACAAGGGAAATCATCGACCATCTTGTATCTGTTAAGAAGGCAACCTGATCCACACCCATTGTGCCTAGTAACGCATTAATCGGGCCCACCGGATCATAAAGCCATCTCCACAGTCCATAGAGAACCACACCAGGCATTACGAAAGGAAGGTAAGCCGCTACACGTACAAAGCCCCCAAACTTTCTCAGCTCCGAGATCATGATGGCAAAAGCAATCGGAACCCAAAAACCGATAATAAGACATAGAAACATGTAATACCCAGTGTTCTTTAATGCGGTCAAAACATCTGGATCACTAAGTGCTCTACTGTAGTTCTCAAAGCCTACAAAGCTATTACCTTTCACAAAATCAACATGGTAGAAGCTGTACAGTAAGCCTTTAAAAATTGGAACCCACAAGAACATAATAAAAACAATTACGGCAGGTACGAGGAACATATATCCCCAAAAGTTTTTCTTCCAGCGGTTTTGCTTGTACGGTGTCCCCTTCAGCGTCGCCGGGTTTTCGGTTACTACTGCGGTTTGATTCATCAGGCTCCCTCATTCCATTGTTCTATCAGCATTTTTCGCAAAATGCTTCCTACCTTAAATTGTAGGAAATGAGGGTTGTACTGAACATGTCTATATCTACCGAAGTCATGAGTGTTTTTACTTCTTCAATTCACTGGGGCTAATCCCATAATATTTTTTGAAAATTTTACTAAAGTGCTCGGGCGATTCATAACCCACACGTTCCGCAATTTCGTATCTGCGAAGATCGGTATTCAAAATCATCTCCCGACTTTCTTCCATCCGGAGCTTAATTACATATTCCCACAGGTTATAACCTGTATTTTTCTTAAATAGGTAGCTCAAATAATTGGGGCTAACATGATTTTTCTTAGCCACATCGTGAATCGTCAGTCCTTTTTGCGCATAGTTCTCGTCAATATATTCTTTTGCTTTTTGTACGATCAGATTGCTATGCGTATGAAGTTCTTCTACAGAAGGATCACTCGTGTAACTGTTCCAGTTGAAATCCCCATAATAGAACACGTAATGGTCACTATGCTCATTATTCCAGAGAATTGCATTAGAGGCCTGACGGTTCAACACGGCCATAAACGAAAGCCCCTTTAAAATCTGGCTAATGCCAATGACCACATTCAGATGTAAATACTTATGGATATTAAAATGAAGACTACGACCAAGTATGTCTAGCCTGTTGATTTGGCCGGCAGAAGAATCCTCATAGCTTTTTTCATCCCATTGAATAATGATCGTAATTTCTCCATCTGGCGCATAAAAGGCTATCGAGTTCCATTCCTGATCCATTAATTCTTTGGCAATGTTCAGCGCAGCATAACAAAGAAGCCGTCTGTCCCGAATAGTATACTGCTTCTCCTGGTTTACTCCAGTCAGTGGTACCTTAAGTTTTAAGACGGAAAAATACGGCCCTTGTAGCTTCAGGTTATCCAGCTTCAGCAGGTTATCTCCTTCAGCTAGTACAACTCCAGGGTCAATGAGCAATTCGTTCAAGAGCTTGCTATATTCCGGCAGCGGCTCTTCCAGTCGAAAGCTTTCGTTAATTCCAGACATGAAGACATCTAGTTCTGGTGAGGGCTTCCCCATCTTAAGGAGTACATTTCGGACCGAATCCAAAAACTGCTCACTATTCAAAGGCTTGATTAAATAATCCTTTGCCCCGAGCCTAACAGCCATTTGAGCATATTGAAACGTCTCATGAGCAGAAATCACGATGGTCTGTACCCATGGTTTGGCTAGTTTGGCATGCTGCATCAAATCAATTCCACTCATCGCACCCATCTGTATGTCCGTAACGAGCAGATCAATTTCCTCCATACGTATACAGTCTAGTGCTTCAAATCCGCTATTAGCTGTATAGATATTAGAAATATCCAGCCCGGATGAAGCTAATAAATTGCTCAATCCTTTACAAATCAATGGTTCGTCATCCACAACCAATATATTGAACATATCTGCATGCTCCCCTTCCTTAGTCCTGATTCTCCGATTTCGGAAGCTTAACTGTTACTAGCGTTCCGCCTTCTGTACGAGGGGTATAGCTGATGCCATAATCAGAGCCAAAATGTAAATGAATACGCTGGTTAATATTGCGGATACCATAACCGCTAGTGGGATTGGGGCTTTCATCATTCAATACAGCTTCTATGGCTTCATAGTCAACAGACTTATAGCCGTTATCTTCAATAGAGATCCTAACGGTTTCATCCTCACACACTGCTGTGATGGTGATCTCACCATCCTCGCCCATATTTTTAACCCCATGAATAATAGCATTTTCTATTAATGGCTGCAGCGTGATTTTTGGAATTAGGTTGCTTTTCGTATCCGGGTGAATATTCATCACAACTTGAAATACATAATCATAACGGTGCTGCTGTAGCTTGATATAGGCCGTTGCATGCTCCAGCTCTTCTTCAAGGCTGATCAGCTCCCTTCCCCGACTAAGACTGATCTTCATTAATTTGGACAATTCCTTGATCATCTCGGCGGATTCGACATTTCCTTCTAAAGAGCTTTTCCAATAAATGCTCTCTAGGGTGTTGTAAAGCAAATGAGGGTTGATTTGTTGATATAGAAGTTGAAGCTGGGATTCCTTCTGTTTAAGCTCCATCTGATATTTGTATGTGATTAATCCGTTCAGCCTTCGGGCCATATCATAAGTAGAAGCAATCAGCACACTGACCTCATCGTTACTCCCCCTCCGTGGTGTCTCTGGAACTCGATTACCCGGCTCGTATTTTCGCACGAAAAAAGCCAGCTTTTGCAAAGGAGTCATTAATGAACGCCAGAAGTACGTAATCATAATTAGTCCAAATACTGCATAAGCCACGGTGATATATTGAATAACACTTTTCATTTCGTTCTGTTGCTGCAGTAGCGCCTTCACTGGAACTTTGTAGACCAGTTTTTGTCCAAGCGCATGGTTATTGTTAACCACATAGATAAAATCGGAGGTAATCACATCCACTGTACCTTCCAGATCCTCGGCAACAACCGTCTCCGGCAGCTCAATCACTTCTCCAGTATTATTCGTAGTGGAGGCGAGAACACGATTGTTTAAATCTGTTAAATAAATTTCGCCGTCAGGCAAAGAGATGGATTTGAGAGATTCTCCAATTTTAGAGTCCATTTTGGTGATGACCAAAACCCCTATAGTCTCCGCTTTTCTGGAAATGTTGTTTACAGCTCTCATGTAAGTAAGTGTCTTTAAATTCTCCGCTTGAGCGCTTAGCCTCTCCGTGAACTTCAGCGAGCCGCGTCCTTTCTTCTGAACAACCTCCTCAAACCAGTAAGGCTCTTCGGCTTTAGAAAAGAAATAAACTCCCGCCTTCTTAACCTGTGGAAAATTGGGAGCAAAAAAGTAATAATCATTCGGATCGTTTATATAAAGGGAGTAATAGATGCCATCACCACGTTCAGCCCCCTGAGAGTAACTGACCAACAGCTTCTCTATTGTCTCATATCGTTTGACCCGCTCCAGTATGGTATCCGAGCCAGTCATATTCATTTGCTGAATCAGAGGATTTTGAATCACGGTGGTAGTGATTTTATTAACTGTATCGATATCCCGATTAATGATCGTAAAGTTCTGCTTGTTCAATTCCACATATGCATTCGTAACATGGCGCTTCAGTATTTGCTCTGCCTTCAAATTCCCATATATGTTCAAAAAGAAGATCGGAGAAATCATAATCAGAAATAGCAGGATGAGCTGCTGCTTGACGTTCAGCTTTCGAATCAATCTAATAAGCCTAGACAACACTATAGTCACACCTCCGGGTTAAATAACTATATCAAAGGGATAAACGCTTACATATGTTCATTTTAAAGTTTTTTATGGTCATTTGTATGTAGTTTTTTTCTGTTGTGCGGATTTAAATGAGAGGGAATCATGGTGTCATTACGAGGAAACTTTGGACTTACGGCCGCTGTTGTCTCCAGATTTTCTGATTTATACCGCCAATGGCTGATAAAATCCGGAGACAAAGGCGGACGCTTTCGCTCCTCCAGTTCCAAAATTCCTCTCCATGACCTTCTTCCCTCTCAAAAAACCGAAAACAGAAAAAAGGGAGGGAGAGTGAAGGCCACTGCGTGGGGCTATGAGAGGTATTATTCACCTCTGTTTTACACTGTTGTGGGCTTCACATTTGTTGAGCTTTTGGATGAGCGATTGGATTACCCAATGAGCGACATTACTACTTGGTGTGCGCAGTTGTACTTGATAGCTGAATACACAGCGTGAGCACAGGAATTTAAAGCAAAAAAAGACCGACCCACAGTAGCATCAGCTACTTTGGAGTCGGTCCCCTTTTTATTTAACTCAACAACTCATACAATCCTTTTACAACCATATCGGCTTCCTTCAGCACTTCCGGCTTACCTATACCTACTACCTTCATACCTGCAGCCTTACCTGCTTGAACGCCCGCTTCCGCATCCTCAAACACGACACATTCGTCCGGCTGTAAGCCTAGCTCCTGACCAGCGATCAAGAATACCTCCGGGTCCGGTTTGGCAAGTGACACTTTGTTACCGTCAACTACGGCATCGAACAGATCCGTAATGTTCAGCTTATTCAAAATAAACTCTGCATTCTTACTAGCTGAACCTAACGCAATTCCAATCCCGCGCGTTCTCAGTCCAGTTAAGTATTCTTTGACCCCAGGAAGCAGTTCCGACTCCTCAAGCTTAGAGATGTACTCTACATATAGGCGATTCTTCTTCTCCGCCATCGCAAGCTTCTCCGCTTCTTCAAATTGTAGGCCACCAACTTCCAGAAGAATATCGAGCGATCTCATCCGGCTCACGCCCTTAAGACGTTCGTTATCCTCCTCTGTAAATGTAAAGCCTAGCTCGTCAGCAAGACTCGCCCAAGCCAAATAATGATATTTGGCCGTATCTACGATAACGCCGTCCAGATCGAAAATGGCACCCTTCATATTTTGCAACATGGATTTACTTCCTCTCCGTTGTTAGTTAATGTCTATACTGTTGTTTCGGCCAAGGTTAGCCGCAAGCTCTCACCTGCACCACAGGGCTTTCCTTCTCGCCCTTGTACCGAGAACACCAGAGTCCCGCTGTAGTCGGCTGCTGTGATAACTGTAACTTCATCCTTGCTGATCCGCAGCTTAAAGGTATTCCCCCGAAGCGTAACCGGAAGCTCAACAGACTGCCAATGTTTAGGCAGTGAAGGTTTGATATGGACAGTTCCCCCATCATAATCCAACCCTGCAAAACCAAGCACCGCAGCCATCCAAGCACCACCGTTAGCGGCTGGGTGGGTACCACCGATATAAAGATCGCCTACGTACTGCTTAGATTCTCCCGTAAGATCAACAGTAGCCGTGCGCATAAAATATGGATATCCCCAATCCGGCGAACCAATATCGGCCGCTACCAAAGCGTAGATACAAGGACTAAGACTTGACCCATGCTCGGTGCGCGGTTCGTAGAATTCCCAGTTCGCTTGTTTCACTTCCTTGGTGAAGGAATGTTTGAATAGATTTAACATCAAAACGACATCCGCTTGCTTCAGTATTGTTGTGGTTGTGGCTAATCCATTACCGCCACCCAAATACTCATTTTTGTTAAGTACACGGGATTTCAAATCTGGCAGCCTAACATCTTCTAAGGTGAAGTAACGGTCGAATTGTTCGATGACAAGACTGGCAGGGTCTGGCTGCGGAACATAGAAGCTATCCAGCATAGCTTTGAACTCTGTCAGAAACGGACCTTCACTAAACTCTGTAGACAGTTGGTTGTACACTTCCGGATACTTATCTTGCAGCAATTCTGCTGTGCGCAAGGCAATCTCCAGTGTCTCCTTAACCAAAGCATTCGTAAAAGCATTATTGTTCACACGCTCATGATATTCGTCTGGACCTGTTACATCTAGAATCTCGAAGCGTTCTTTTACTGAATTATAGTAAGCATAAGAGTAGAAGAACCGGGCACATTCCCAGATCACTTCCGCCCCTCCGCTAGTCAGCAGACTCTCGTCACCTGTAAATTGAACGTATTTCCAGATCCCATGTACAACATCCCCACTGATATGAACCTGCTTATCACGGAAATAAGTCCGCATTGGTCGACCGGTAAATACATCATTCACATTAAACAGTGTACAAGCATCGTCTCCTGTATCCTGACTTTCCCAAGCATAGAATGCTCCCAAAAAACCATATTCCGCGGCCTTCCGGCGAGCTCCGTCCAAGGTATGAATCCGGTACATCATCAGGTTGCGAGCAACCGTTGGATCAGTATGCAGGAAGAAAGGCAGCATAAACATCTCCGTATCCCAGAATACGGCCCCTTTATAGACCTGACCCGATAAACCTCGAGCCGGGATAGAAACCTTTTCCGAAACTGTAGGTGCAATAATTAACAGCTGATAAATACTGTATCTTAGAGCAAACTGGGCATCCTCATCGCCTTCGATAATGACATCGCTAAGTGACCATCTTTCTTCCCATTGCTGGCGATGAGCCTGTAATAACTCGTCATAACCGAGCGTTTCAGCAGCTAGAACAGACTTTACTGCTTCTGACTCCGGTACACTAACATCAAGTCCAGTATATACCGCAACGTACTTAAACCATTCATAGGTCTCACCCGCGCGCGCTTCAAAAGAAATCCGGCGAATACTAGCGCCCTCATCCAGTTGCTGATCTCCGAAATTAAATACGGTTCTCTCCGCCACAACTACCGGAATGTTCAATTCTCCACTAGTGGAGGAAGAGACTAGTACCTCACCCTGTGACTGTACTTTTTGACCATAGAGGTGAGGACCATTGATATCCCATACATCTACGTCAATCCCGGTCTCAATCACAATTAGGCAGTCCTGTGTACTATGGATAGAGTATTTACTAACGAGCAGGTGAAGTTTGTCCTGGCTTACGAAACGATCTGCTGTAAATGTCAACATCCCACCATCAGATAGACTATAGCCAGTGCTCCGATGATGAATGGCACTACGAATATTCAGCTCCTGAACATGAGAGCTCGGTTCACGCTCTAGCACACTTAAAGATTGACCGTTGCAGACAATCTTGGTCCATAATCCATTAGGAGCATTGACAGGTTCTCTCCACTTCTCTCCCGCTTTGTCATATAGACCAGCTAAAGTTACGGCAACTAACTCAGTTTTACCGAATTCCTCTAGTGTCCCGCGATATCCCATATAGCCATTGCCTAACATATATTTGTTCCCGTTCGTCGTCACAAGTTGCTTGTCAAAACAGCTATCCCTAACCGCCCAGCTCATCGAGCCAACATCCCTTCACCTAGCGGAAGCGTCGTCCCGGATGCGTCCACCGTAATTGACTGCCCATACACTGTAATATCAGTGCTACCCCCATTAATTGCGGTGAGCGTTACTGAAGTCTTGTTGACCAAAATACGTAGTAATACCCCTTCATACATCACTTGGAAGCTATACTCCTTCCAGCGCTCCGGCAATGAAGGCTGGAAGGACAAACGATCCCCATCTGAACGCATACCTCCAAAGCCATACACAATATTCATCCAAGCGGCTGCAATCGAAGTCGTGTGCAATCCTTCGCGTGTGTTACGGTTGTAATTGTCTAAATCCAGTCTTGTCGCAAATTCAAAGAACGAATAGGCTTCTTCTGGCTTACCGATTTCGCTTGCCAGTATGGAATGGATCGAAGGTGAAAGTGAAGACTCATGAATACATCTAGACTCGTAATATTCATAGTTAGCAAGCTTCGCTTCTTTAGAGAATTGTCCATTATATAAGAACATAAACATGAGAACATCCGGTTGCTTAATCATGTCATAACGGTACAATCGATCATACGACCAGTTCGAGTAGAGCGGAAACTCTGTTACAGGAATGGAATGAATATCAATATGTGGCATATCGAAGAATCCATCATGCTCCTCAAATACTCCTGTCACTTCGTCAACCGGAATCTTCATATTGTCTGCTTTATTTTTCCAATCGGTAAGTTCTTCGTCACGAAGCCCCGTCTTTTCCGCAACGAATGCAAAAGCCTCTGGTGCCTGTTTTTTCATTTCACTCAGGGTGTCTAGGGTGTATTCAAATGATTTTTGGGCCATCAAATTAATATAGCAGTTATTATTCACCATCAATTGGAACTCATCAGGACCCATTACGCCAAAATATCCATATTTCCCACTCTGTTGACCCCATTGACCGCGTGTAGCATAGAATCTACTGATCTGGATCAGCATTTCAGCGCCTTTACTGTGCAAGAATTCTTTATCCCCAGTATTTTTGACATAATGCCAGATACCATAGGAAATAGCAGTCCCTACATGAAGCTGAAGATTCGAATGCTGCCAGAGATCACAGCTTTCTGTTCCGTCTATTGTAGCAATAGGGTAGCAAGCGCCATCGCAATCAACATCTTTAGCACGTTGCATAGCCTGAGGTAATGTCTTATATCTAAAGTCCAGTAAACTCCGTGCAGCCTTAGGATTATTAAACATATAGAATGGTAAGCAATACGACTCTGTATCCCAGAACGCCAAACCACGATACACTTCTCCAGTCAATCCTTTAGCGCCGATGTTGAACCCTGGATGATCACCATGATAAGTCTGATAAAGCTGGAAAATGCAAAAACGAATGCCCTGCTGATTCTCAGGATCGCCCTCAATCCGAATATCACTTGTCTCCCAGATACCATTCCAATATGCCGTCTGATCCGCGAATATTTGAGTATCGCTCAGTTGATTTGCACTTTCAGCAAGAGCTAGCCCTTTGCTCCACAGCTCTTCAGCTGTATGGGCAGATTCACTATCCGAATAGTTGATAACCAGCTTTGTAAAATGGGTCGCTTTTCCCTGAGCAAGATCCATAGTAAAGCTTTGTCCAATAAATTTCTCATGTTCAACTCGCGTAAGCTGAAGCGGCTGTGAAGATTGTAAAGAAAAGCTAGAGAATAGCTTGTTAGCTGTATTCACTGTTCTCGCCATAATAGCTGTGGTAGATCCTTGTTCTCCACTGCGGAGACTACTCCACATACATTCACCGCGTTCCTCATGAATAATGCTGAAATCAAGACCTGCACAAATGTCCACGCTGCCCGAGAAATTAAGGGGCTCAAATTCCACCCGCTGTAGTCCCAGATGAGACATCGTCATACTTACCAAGCGTGTAAAGACAACTTTTAAGATTTTTCCATCATCTAGGTGCCAGATTAGCTCCCGCCGATAGGTCCCACTACGAAGATCCAGTTTGCGCACATAATCCGATATTTTACTTTTTGCCAGATC